>ORJL010660360.1_pt1 | contig 47539 bp, 34 predicted proteins | sample 1779941 | NCBI WGS metagenome assembly ORJL01 (sample SAMEA104232317, study PRJEB22302) | groundwater metagenome | biome: forest; feature: aquifer; material: groundwater | place: USA | collected 2011-08-07 | depth 5.8 m | reverse complement strand
TAAAGTTGCAGATCTGACGCAGGGTGGTGAAAATGTTCCGGGTTGGCGTGTTTGTTTTTTTCTTTTTCATCTCTGCCGTGTGGCAGAGTCAAACGAACTTGCCAACCCATTTCCTCAATTTCCTGTGGGACGGTAGTGGAATGGAATAACGGGCGCGGCCGGCTGCGCCGCGAGTCCGATAATGTTGCCGTCCGCGTCGAAGAGCAGGGGCGCAGTGTAGATGCCGCCCTCGGCCACGCTGGCCCCTGGATCAGGGGACGACCAGCGTCGTCCCTTGAAGGTAATCTGCGCGTCGCCCCGAACCCAATCGGTGCTGCCCACGCGCGGTTGGAGAGTGATATCATCGGTAAGCTGGACCGCCGTTGTGGCGTTGTTGTTCAGGGTTGGGTCGAAGTCGTCGCGCAACGCGTAAACTTCACTGCGGCTGGTAATCCCATCGGGATAATATTCGCCGGAGATGACATAAGTATAAATAAACCAGCGATGGTTGTTATGGAGGATGATGCTCGGATTGCCAAACATGGCGCGCCCGAGCTCGGTTTTCCCGCTCCCGTCGGGATTCATCGACGTCATCACGGAAGTGCCCACTCGAGTGGTGTCCCATGGGCCGACGTAGTAGATGGTTCCAGTGGCGGTATCGCCCCCACCACCCCCATGCCCCGCGGCGAGGGTTGCTTGAAGACTCCCGAGCAGACACAGCACTGCTCCCGCTAAATATTTGAGATTGGTTTTCATACACTCAGAAAAGCGAGATTCGCGGCGAGAACCTATCAGCAGATCAAACGCAAAGACCGCGTAACGAGAATAGGAAGAGAGCCGCTGATCGTTTCGACCAGCCGATCGTGAAGGGAATCGAATCCTTCAGCCCAGGTTTGCGAGGAACGAGCTGCCCTGGGCTGAAGGATTTGACCTTTGGGTTGTTGCCTGAGGCATTCCTGCGCGCTCTTCGCGTTTAATTCCCTGCGCCGATTTCCCGCGCCAGCCACGCGCGCGCGTAAGCCCAATGCCGGTCCGCCGTGGGCACCGAAATCCCGAGCGCTTCCGCCGCTTCCGCCGTCGTCATCCCAACAAAATAACGCAGCTTCACCACCTCAGCTTTCTGTTTGTCCCGAGCCGCGAATTTTTCCAGCGCTTCGTTTACCTTCAGAATCTGATCCTCATTCTCTCCGAGCGGGCAGGCGATTTCCGGAAGTTCCACGCGCTCCAGCTTCCCGCCATGCCGTTGCGCCCGTTTGCGCCGCGCGTTGTCCACCAGAATCCGCCGCATCGCTTCCGCCGCCGCCGCAAAAAAATGCGTTCGATCATTCCATTTGCGCGTTTCGCCATGACTCAGCCGAAGCCACGCCTCGTGAACGAGCGCCGTTGGCTGAAGCGTTTGGCCTGGCGCTTCCGAAGCCATCCTCGCGGCGGCGAGCCGGCGCAATTCGTCATAAACCAGCGCCAATAATTCGCCCGCCGCGCGGGCGTCGCCCTCCCGGGTGCGATTCAGAATTTGCGTCACATCGCTCACGGATTCTTCGCCTGCTCCAGAGGCTTATCAGGGTTCAGCGTGACCTCGATCCCCTGGACCGGCTGGCCGTCCTTCTCCGTGAAGCGCAAGGAGCCTTTCCAGAGTTCTTCACCGTTTACGATCTTGAACACGACCACGTTGATTCCCGAGCGCAACTCGACGTTGGACACAGTATCTTCGTCCGGAAGCAGAGCTCGTCCGCGGAGGTTTTCGTAAATCTGTTTTCCATTGAGATAAATGCGCGCCTGGTCGTCACTCCCAACCTTAATCCGCAGCTCCTTGCGCGGAGCGTTCACGCGCAGATAGCAAACCGCGTAAGCAACGCTCCAGGGCTTCTCTTCACCAAACAACCGGTCAAAATCGATTAGATAATCTCTCAAATTAATTTCGCGCCAGGCCAACTCTCCGGACCCAACCCGAGCTTTATCACCGGCGCGGGGCCGCGGAAGCCGTTCGTTAGGGAGCTGTTCTTGGGCTAATCCCTCGACAGGTGACTGATTGGTTCCAAGCGGTATCGGCGCAAGGACCAGCCAGTGGCGAATCGCCCCAGCGTCATTGATGTGCCGGACCTGTTCCATTTCCGCTTTCCACCGCGCCGAATCGCGATCGTCCTGCCGCTGGTCATACAATTCTTCGAGCCGGTCCATCGCGCCCCTCAAATCGTCCCTCGCGTCATTATCGAGGTTTTTGCGTGCTGCGGCTTGCTTCTTCAATTCATCGTAACCCGAGACGATGAGGGGTTGAGCCTCCGCGAACTTTCGCTGGCCCAGCAGCGCGCCCCCCAGCAGTGATCGCGCGCTGAAAGCCTCCCAGCTACCGGCCCCCGCCTTTTCGGAATTGATCAGATAATCGCGCAACACCTGTTCGGCCTTTGCCCCCTGCTGCCGTTCCAGAAGGTTTTTGCCAAGATTGGCCAATCCCCTAACCGCTGGCGCCGATGCGGGCAATGGACGACCCTTGCCCTGTTGTAACCGCTCGGCCAGCTCCTTGCCTCGGTCTTCCGCTTCGGGAAAATTTCTGACCTCCAGGAGAAAACCTACGAGGTCGCCGAGTGCATTCAGCGTCTCGGCGTGGTCCGGCCCGAATTTCTCCTCGGACAATTTGAACAATTCCTTGCCCAGGGATAGCGCCTGATCAGGGTGGCGCGTACCTTCAAATGCCACGGCGAGATTTCGCATCGCGAAGAGCGTTTCAGGAGCATTTGGTGGCATATTGGTCTTCATCAGCTCGACCGTTCGTTCGAAGAGCGGCAGAGCTTGGTCGATCTTGCCCGCCTTATCATAGGAAACCCCGAGATTTTCCATCGCTATTAGGGTATGCGGATTGTTCGGCCCAAATTTTTTTTGCGTTATCTGGAATCTTTCGCTGACCAGCCTTATAGCTTGATCGAAATCGCCCGCCTTCTCGCACGCCTCCGCCAGGGTGCTCATTTCATCCAGCGTTTCCAGGGCATCCGGTCCGTGCGCTGCTCTAATTATATTGAGTCTGTCCTTGAGAACGCGCAGAGCCTCCTCCAGCTTCCCGGCATCCAGGGAAGCCCACCCGAGATTATACATTGTCATGAGCGTGTTCTGATTATCCGGCCCGAACTTCTTCCGGTTTCGTTCGGTAGCGTCCTGAAACACCTGCAACGCTTCATCCAGCCTGCCAGACCACCAATACGCCAGTCCCAGCTCGTTCATCCATCGCAAGGTGTTCGCATCGTCCGGACTAAGCTTATGTCGGTAGCCCTTCACCGCTCCTTCGAGCAAAGGAACCGCCTTCTCGAAATTGTGAACGGCTCGATAAGCGACGCCTAATTCCCCCATCGCGCCATAAACGAACGGATCGTCTGGGACGTGGCTCGCGCGAGCAATCTCGAGCATTTCGCTCCGCACTTCGATGGCCCGGTCAAATTTGCCCGCGGCTAAACACAGGAGGCCCAGGTTCCGCATCGCTTTCCACGTTTCGGAATCGTCCCGTCCGAGAACGGTTTTTCGAATTTTCACCGCATCCTCCAGGAGCGGCAAACCTTGATTCGGCCTGCGGGCTTGGGCATAGACGATCGCCAGCTCGTTCTCGACCCACGCGGTCTGCAAATCGTTGGAAGCCAGTTTCGATTGGGTCACTTCGAGCGTCTTTTGAAGCACGGAGATAGCCTCATCAGGCTTCTGAGCGGCGAGATACACATCCGCCAGCTTTCCCGCGGCGGCCAGTGTCTCCGGGTGTGTTTCCCCCTGATAGGTTCTCTTCAGTTCCAGCGCCTCCTGCGAGAGTGACAATGCGTCCTTCACTCTCCCGATCTTTAGATAATCCTCCGCGAGGGTTTCTATCCCGAGCGAGGTGAGCGGGTGCTCGTTCCCCAGCCGCTCCCGGGCCAGTTTCGTTCCTTTTTCCCGCAGCGGCAAACCGAGCTCGAGTTTGCCGGCATTCTCGTAAGACAACGCAAGGTTCTGGATCGTGTAGATTGTTAAATGGTCATCCGGCCCCAGCGCGGTTTGCGCGATGTCGAGCAATTTCTCCCTCTGTGCCAGAGCTTCGTTAGTTTTTCCGAGAAGCTCGTAAATGTTCGCCAGCAGGTTGATCGCTTTGAGCGTGTCCGGATTGGCGGGGCCGAGCCTCATTTTGCGGAGCCTGACCGTATCCTCGATCAGCGCCCGAGCTTCATCGAGCTTGCCTCGAATCTGATATGCCCACGCCAAGCTGTACATCGAAGTCAGGGTATCGGGATCGTCGCCGCCCAGCTTCAGGCGCCGCAATTCCAAGGCGCGTTTGAGATGCTCGATAGCTTTATCCGCTTTGCCCAGGCCTATCAGCGCATTGCCAATGGCCATTCTGACCCCAGCCTCTTGCAACGGCTGGTTTTTAAATCGTTCCCCGATTCGCTCGGCCGCGCGATCCAGCGCGGCGCGCACCGTCAGATTGGGGTCTGGTGTAAAATGAGCTTCCGCCTGAAAGCGGCTGTCAGCCTGGCGCAACAAGTCCTCTTCCAAAAAATCATTCACCGCCCTCGCGACGGCGGTCTGTTCGTCCGCTCGCTTGCGTGCCGCCCGTTCCCGGAAGAAAGAGATCGTGGAGAAAGTCAGCCCGAGAGCGAGTGAGGCCGCCACCGCGCAGCCGGCAGTGAACGCCAGCTTGTTTCTCCGCACCATCTTGCGGAACTGGTAGAGCCGGTTTGGCGGGCACGCCACGACGGGTTCATTGTTCAAGTGCCGCTGAATGTCCGCGGCGAGTCCATTGGCGGTCTCGTACCGGCGGGCGCGATCTTTCTCGAGCGCCTTCATGATCACCCAGTCGAGGTCACCCCGGAGTTCGCTGACCAGTTTCGGGGCTTCCAGTCCGCGCCGGTGCGCGGCGGTGTTGAGCTCCTCTCCGCCTAGCGTGCTCAGGCGAGTCGATGGACGGGGCGGCTCGGTCTCGCGAATGGTCCGGCGCATCTCGTCCAGCCCTATCTTCAGCAGTTCATTCGAATCGAACGGCGTTTTGCCGGTAAGCAGCTCATAGAGCAGCACCCCGAGAGCATAGATATCGCTGCGCGTATCAATATCCGCGTTGGTGACGAGCGCTTGTTCGGGGCTCATGTAAGCCGGCGTGCCGATGAACTGCTCGAACGCCGTGAAGACGGTTTTGTCCGTGAGCAACTGGCCGCCCGTGGCTTTCGCAATGCCAAAATCGATCACTTTCGGCACCATCACGCCGTCATCTTCACTCACGAGGATGTTCGACGGTTTGATGTCGCGATGAATGATCCCCTTTTGATGCGCATGCTGGACCGCATGGCAAACCTGAACAAACAGATCGAGCCGGCCGCGCGTCGAGAGCTTTTTCTCGTCGCAGTACTCGGTGATTTTCGCGCCCCGCACCAGCTCCATCACGAAATACGGCCGGCCCGTTTCCGTCGCGCCCGCATCCAGGACTTTCGCGATGTTCGGATGATCCATCAGCGCCAGCGCCTGCCGTTCCGCCTCGAAGCGCGCGATCACTGACTTCGTATCCATGCCGAGCTTGATGATCTTCAAGGCCACCCGGCGTCGCACCGGCTCGAACTGCTCGGCCATATAGACCACGCCGCACCCGCCCTCTCCGATCTGCTGCAAGAGTTTGTACCGTCCGATCCGGTCTCCCGGCCTCTCGCTCACGATCTTGTCCACGCTCGTTCGTAAATCAGGCGCGGCGGCCTCCTCCAGAAATTCCCCGGCGTCGTAGTTCCGGAGCAGAGACTCGATTTCCTCCCGCAGTTCCGGGTTGCCGCTGGTTGCTTTCGCCACGTACGCCGCCCGATCTTCCGGGGCCAGGCGCAATGCTTCCGTGAAAATAGTTTGCTCGCCCTTGGGCGCGTTCATGGGGATTTCTCTGATCTTCTACCTCTGACAAGCGAGATCCGAGAGAAAAAACTATCACCGATCATTTCTGAAGCCGGAGCGCGGGCAGCCTTGCCTTCGTTGTGCATCGATCCATTTCAGCGGCTCACCGTCCATTCGTTCTTGAGTCTGAGCCGCGGTCAGACCAGAAATTCAGGGATGAAAGTTTCCTACCTTCTTTTTTCAATCTTCCTCGCCATCAGCGGGAGGGCTGCTGAACCGAAGAAAAAACTAATTGAATTTGGCTGGGACGAGCCAAGCACAGCGTTTCTCCGCCAGCACATCGACGAAATGAAGCGGACGCCTTTCGATGGCTGCGTGTTTCATGCGGATTATGCCGGCACGAACGGAAGCAAAGGGAGTTTCACTTGGCAAGCTTGGGGGAAACGGGCCTTTCAAATGGGCGAGTTGAAGCAGGCCATGGAAGATTTGCGCGCGATAAAATTCGGAAACTTTCGTGAAAACTTTCTGCGGTTCAACACGACCCCGGCTGACGTCGATTGGTTCGACGATTTTGGGGCGATTCGGACGAACGCATTCGTGGCGGCCCGGTTTGCCCGAGAGGCCAGATGCCCCGGACTTTTGTTTGATATCGAACAGTACAACGGGATGCTGTTCGATTATCGCAAGCAACGGGAGGCCGCTTCGAAATCGTGGGAGGTCTACGCCGCGCAAGCCAGGCGGCGCGGAGCCGAAGTGATGGACGCATTCCAGGAGGGATATCCTGGACTGAAAATCTTTCTGACGTTCGGTTACAGTTTGCCCTGGCAGGAATCTGGCGCCGGGAAAAAAAATCTGGCGGAGTGCCATTACGGGTTGTTGGCGCCGTTTCTGGACGGGATGCTCGAGCGCGCCCGCGGAAAAACGCGGTTGATCGACGGGCACGAACTTTCCTACGGCTACAAAGAACCGGAACGATTCAAGACGGCTTACCAGACGATGAAAAAGGGGCTGCTCCCGATCGTGCGGGATGCTGGGCCGTATCAAAAGTTTTTCGAGGCCGGCTTCGGCATTTGGCTGGATGAGAATTGGCGAAAACTGGGCTGGTCAGTCGAGGAGCCGCAGAAGAATTATTTCACGCCGGCCGGCTTTGAAACATCAGTTCGGGCGGCGCTCGAAACGGCTGATGAATACGTCTGGATTTACAGCGAGACGCCGCGCTGGTGGACGGAGCAGGGTGGCCCCGCGAAGCTTCCGCAGGTTTATCAGGAAGCGCTGCGCCGGGCTCATGGCAGCCCGAAATGACGGCGCCTTTGACCGACGAGTTTTCATTGACAAAAGGCCGCCAGACGAGTCGTATCTCGCGGATAGTCGCGGGCTGAAAAATCGTCGGGTAAACGGTCGTTGCAAGTGGAGTTTATTATGAAAACAGTCTTTTCGTCGCTTCTTGTTTGTGTGGTCGGTTTGAGCGTCGGGCAAGTGCATGGCCAGGCCCAGGACGCGGCCAACAATGCCGTGTTACAGGACCGGTACATCATCCAAGCGCAACCGGGGGCTGAACCGGGTGGAATTGCGCGGCGTCACGGAGTCGCGCCGGATTTCGTCTATACCAAAGCCCTGAACGGTTTTGCTGCCTTTGTGCCGCCGGGGCAGCTGGCGGCGTTGAGCAACGACCCGCAAGTGGCCGCAGTGATCCCGGACCACATCGTCACCGCAATCGGCAAACCTTCGGGCGGCGGCGGTTCAGGGAACGCAGGTCAAACAATTCCCGCGGGTGTTCAGCGGATCGGCGCAGCGACTCCCGGGTATTCTCAAACAGGTTTGGGCATCGGGGTGGCGGTCGTGGATACGGGGATCGATCTGAATCATGCGGACCTGAACGGCACGTTTACCGATCCGATTTCAGCCGCGACTATTCCGGGGCTGGTGGATCTCTTTTCGGCATTTGGCGGCTCGGCCATGGACAATAACGGCCATGGAACACACGTCAGCGGCATCATCGCGGCTCGGAACAACACGATTGATGTTGTCGGCGTCGCGCCCCAAGCGACGTTGTACGCGGTTAAGGTTTTGGATGCCTCCGGCAGCGGATCAGACGCAGCGGTGATTGCCGGTTTGGATGCGGTTCTAAACGCCAACGCTACCCCAGCAATCAAAGTGGTCAATATGAGTCTTGGGCGCGCTGCCAGCGCGGATGACAGCGCGATGCACACGGCGGTGGCCAATCTCGTCAATGCTGGCTTCACCGTTGTGGTTGCGGCGGGTAATGATTGCAACTCGGAGATTTCACAGCAAGTCCCGGCGGGATTCGCCGAAGTGATTGCGGTCAGCAGCAGCAGCGCTTTGACCGGCACGGTGGCATCATCGCGATTTGCGGCTTATCAAGTGAAAGCGGACAGCGCTTCATATTTCACCACGGACGGCGCTGGGGTAGGGATTGCGGCGCCTGGCGAAGACCAAGAAAACATCAGCAAAGCTGGATTTCTCAGTTCGGTTGGGATTCTTTCGACCAAGCTCGGGGGCGGGACCACCCGAATGTCTGGAACGAGCATGGCTTCGCCGCACACTGCGGGAGTGGTGGCCTTGCTGTATCAGCAGGCGAACGATCTCACTCCAGCGGGCGCCCGCAGCAAACTGGCGGTTGGCGCTCAATCGGCTTCCACTTTGCCGTACGATAGTCCGGCCTCGTGTTACACCTTCGATGGCGTGCGCGAAGGCATTTTGTCTGCGCCAGGCGCGTTAGCAGCTCCGTAATTCTTTTGAACCAAAAAAAAGCCTGCCAGTTTGGCAGGCTTTTTTGTTTTTAAAGATGAGGGACTCAAAACTCCGCGAGTCTGTCCCATTCCCGATTGTTTAGAACATAATCGGAGGCTTTGCCGGAGCTGAACTCATGTGAGATGGCCCGTGCGGTGGAATCGATGCCTAAACGATTGAGCAGTTCGCCGCTCAAGAAGAGGGGGCTTCCGCTCAACTCGGCGCCGCTTCGCCGGACGCGTATCTCGACTTGTCTCGGGAAGTCACCGCGGGAGTATTAAAGGGTGATTTGCAAAGTTCCATCAGGGGCATGCCTGAAAATTGCTTGGGAACTTTTCCTACCTGACCTTCAGGCTGCTCGGGCGTAGTTTCAACGGAACAGCCCGTACGGCCGGCCTATCGGTTACTCCGAGGCCCGTGTCGGGTTGGTTAGAAACCCAAAAGCATGCATACTAGCACCGTGGCAGCCAGCGTGGCGACCAACTCAATCCATCTTTCCACCTTTCGTTGGCTGAAAACAGTCGATGAGTGTTTCGCAGCGATGCTCGAGGCAATTCGCGCCGCGGAGAATTCTATCCGGCTCGAGATGTACATTTACACGGTTTGCCCGATTGCCATCGAATTTCGGGACGCGCTGGTGGCAGCGGCTGAACGCGGCGTGCGCGTCGATGTTTTGGTGGACGCGTTCGGGTCGATTGGGTTGGCCGACAGTTTTTGGGATCCGCTGCGAGGAGCTGGCGGTGAATTCCATTGGTTCAATCCGCTCAAGTTCCACTGCTGCGGATTTCGCAATCATCGAAAGCTGTTGGTTTGCGATGAGGAGAGGGCGTTCGTTGGCGGCTTTAATATTTCCACGGAGTACCAGGGTGACGGCGTGAGCAAAGGGTGGCACGATCTCGGGCTGCAGATCAACGGCCCGATGGCCAAAGAACTGGCCGGTTCGTTCGATACATTGTTTGGCCTGGCTGATTTCCGGCACCGTCGTTTTACCGCGCTTCGGCGCGCGTCGCTGCGGAAGATCGTTTCCACGTATGACGGCCAATTAATTTTCGGAGCGCCGGGCCGCGGACCGAATTATCTGAAACAAGCGTTGCTGGCGGACCTGGCCAAGGCCAAAACGGTTCAGATCATTTGCGCGTACTTTCTGCCGATTCGTCCGCTGCGACGCGCGCTTGGCCGAGTCGCGAAAAGAGGAGGAAAGGTTCAGCTGATCCTGGCGGGGAAATCAGACGTGGCGATTTCGCAGCTCGCGTCGAGGCGGTTTTACAGCGGGTTTCTTCGGGCGGGCGTCAACCTTTACGAGTACCAGCCGCAGATTTTGCACGCGAAACTGTTCGTGATTGACGATGTGGTTTACGTCGGTTCCGCCAACCTGGACCGGCGCAGTTTCTATATTAATTACGAATTGATGCTGCGGCTGCCCAACTCGGAACTCGCCCGTCAAGCCTCGCAATTTTTTCAGCGCGATTTGCTTTTGTCCCAGCAGATCGACCCGCAAACATGGCGCGCATCGCGAAATTTCTATAACCGGTGCATGGAACATTTAGCGTTTTTGCTGCTGGCGCGGCTCGATCCGTACATCGCGCGCTGGCAGTTGAAGATTCTTCGATGAGATCTTGAAATCCGGCGCAACGTTTAAAGATGCGCCCGCCTGGCTTGGTCTCCCGCCGCCGTCGTTTTGTGAAGCGGATGCTTCCGCAGATTCGTTCGCGCTTCGCGCCAGAGGTTCTCCAGATCTCGCGGCAGCCTTGCAATAATTTGGTTGAACTCTGAGATTCGGCCGGCGGCGCTCGCCAACAAAGTCACCAGCCCGGCCAAATCATTCGCGGCCACGTACTCGGCAGCAATGCGATCGCGCGGTCCGCAATTGTGGTAATTGCCAAGCGCAACGCAAACGGCGCCGGTTTGAAATCCGCACTCCTGGTAAGCCGTGGCTTCGCATGTTCCGCCCGGCATGAGAGCGCGCTGAACCGTGAAGTTTTTAGCGCGCTTCTGCAGGTCGCTCGCGATCTCGACCAGGTACCGGGTCGCAGCCGGATCAAACGTTGAGGACCGGTCTCCGACTCGAATGATTGGCCCATGTCCGATCTGGACGGGCGGCCGTTCCTGGCTTGCTTCGAGCGAAAGGATTAAGGAATCCCTCGGGAGCTGCCGCGAGTGGGCGACTGCGAGAGCGCCCTGGAATCCAACTTCCTCCGCTCGGGAGAGCACGCCGATGACATGCGCGGGCCGGCGGCGGCGTTTCACGTCAATGAGAGTTGCCAAGACCGCGGTCACTCCGATCAAATCATCGCAGGCCCGGCCGGTGATCCGATCACGCGTGAATTTGAAATCAGGCAGATCCCAAACCGCAAAAAGCGGCCGTGTTTTAAGGCGAGCGATGGTGTCGAGTTGAAATGCTTTTGGCCGTTCGAGCGATTCGCCTAATTTCGCCGGATGATTCCCCGGGTGAAGCCGCACTTTCGTGCCGGAGCGAAAATATTTCAGCGGAACTCCGCCCAGAAAATCGGCGGGGAACCGTTTGTTGTCATCACTTTCGCCCACGCGGAACCCTGGATGATCGAGGTGCGCAGCAAGCACGATTGGCCGCGGAGTTTTGCCAGTTTTCCAGATGATGAGCAGATTGCCCCATGCATCCTGCCTCAACGGAAGTTCGTGCTCGTGGCAAATCCGTGCCACCTCCGTCTGGACGGTTTGTTCGTGATATGGCGCCGCCGGGCGCCGCATCAGCCGCTCCGCGATTCTGATCAGCTTTTTAATTTCCACTTCTCAGAAACTGTTCGCCCGCCCAGTCTGCCAGACGCAGGCCACGTTCAGTCAGATAAAAGCGGTCTTCCGTCAAGCGCGCGAAATCGTCTCGGGTTAGGTGGTCGATTTCTTCCTTCCAGGTCTCGCGCAAATCGAATCCGGTGGTTTCTTGAAACACTCGGAATGGCCAGCCGGCCACAACGCGCAGACCGAAAGCCGCCGTTTCCCCGGCCCGTGCCAGGGGCGACAATTCTTCCTGCCAATCGATCGGGAGCGCGCCTCGTTCCAGCTGGTCGCAATAAACAGTGGTGTTGGAAATATTTTTCGTCCGCACGCCGCGAACGTAGCTGGTCGCGCTGGGTCCGATGCTGTAGAACGAGCCGCCGCGCCAGTAATTCAGATTGTGCCTGCAAGCGCGCGATGGGATCAGATCGTTGCTGGCGCTTTTCGCAAAGTTTGCGATCTCGTATTGCGCAAAGCCGCTCGTTGCCGCCCGCTCGATTAACGCTTCGTACATGTCGCAGGCCAGCTCTTCATCCACCGAGAATTCTCCGGCTTGCAGTTGGGCGAACAGCGGGGTGTCTTCCTCGTAAATGACTTCATAACACGAGAGATGTTCAGGGTTGAGCGCCATCGCTTCGTCGAGAGTTTTCCGCCAGGTTTGCATGGTCTGGCCTGGAATTCCGAACATCAAATCGATGTTGAGATTGTCGAATCCAGCCTTCCGCAACAGGTCGAACGATTTAAAAACCATTTCGCGGCTGTGAATTCGGCCGAGGCGATCGAGCAGTTGCTCGTCGAATGACTGCGCCCCCATTGAAATCCGATTTACGCCGTAGCTTCGTAAGAGCTTCGCTTTGTCCAGCGAAAGCGAAGCCGGGTTGCACTCAACCGTCCACTCGGCGGCGCCAACGAGCCCCAAACGGGAAAAGGCATCGAGGATTGTTTTCCATTGATCCAGCGCCAGCAAGGTGGGGGTCCCACCGCCGAAAAAGATGGTTGCCGGTTTTAAATCGTGGGCGATTGGCTCGAGTTCAGCGAGCAGGGCGGAAACGTAACGATCGCTCAGCTCGCGATTGGGCAAATGGGAATAGAACGCGCAATACTCGCATTTGTGCGCGCAAAACGGCACGTGCACGTAAAGGCTGCTGATCGGAGGCGCCACGTTCATGGGAAAAAAGTTACGTCCAATGCGAGAGTTTGTCATTCGATCGTTAAGACCTGTTCGAGTAATTGAGGAAGATGACCGAGAACCGCATCTTCGACTGCGACGAGGTCGGCCCCTGCGGTGCGGGCGCGGTCCTGCAGTTTTTTGTTGGTTTTGCCAGCAAAGGCCAGCACGGGGATATGGCCGGTTTTTGGACTCCGTTTGAGTTCAGTGATGACAGCGCAAATGTCGGCCTTTTCCGCGGCGAGATCAATGATCGCCACCATCGCTTGATCTTGTTCAGCACGGCTGACGAGCTTATCGGCCTCGACGATGACGGAGACGCGGTAGCCGAGGTCCTGAAGCCGGTTGACGAGTTGGGTCCCTGGCAGCAGATTTTCGTAGAACAACAGAGCGAGGGGTTGGATCATATTTGGCTTGATTGAAACAGCACGTCGGAAAATTGCAAAAAATTTAAATCAGGAGGTCCAATGACTTGGTACTAATGGTTTTGTCGACCACAGTAGGTCAGCGGCAGTAAGATGCGGCCTCGGAATTGCGCGCGGGGATTTGACGCTTGACGGAGGGTTGGGCGGAACTTATCTTCGGCAACGTGAGATTTTATTGCTGGGTTGCCAGCGCTTGAAGTCGGAGATGTATCTGCCGACTTTTTTATTCCCCAAGTGGGGACGAAAAACGATTTATGAACGCCGAATTTTTAGCCGTCATCGAATTCTGGGAGCGCGAGAAGGGCATCTCTCGAGAGATCCTAATCGCTGCTGTCCAAGAAGCTTTGTTGTCAGCGGCTAAAAAGGCGGTCGGTCCAGCTCGAGATCTTCGTGTCGCTATCGACCCTAAATCGGGTGATATCCGGGCGTATGCCAAACTGATCGTTTCAGAAAAAGTCCTTTCCAAGCATGACCAGATTTCGTTATTCGACGCGCGGCGTTTGAAAAGCGAAGCTCAGGTAGGGGATGAACTCGAAATCGAAGTGACGCCGGCGAACTTCGGGCGGATCGCCTCACAAAACGCCAAGCAAGCGCTGATGCAGCATATTCGGCGCGCGGAAAAAGAGCTGATTTATTCCGAGTTCAAGGACAGGACGGGCGACATCGTCAGCGGGACGGTTCGTCGTTTCGAGCGTTCGGATGTGCTGGTTGACCTTGGCAAATTCGAAGCGCTGTTGCCAAATCGGGAGCGCGTTCCGACGGAGGAGTATCAAATCGGCGAACGGATCCGGTGCTACGTCAAAGCGGTCGAGAATACCGCGCACGGTCCGGAAATCATTTTATCGCGAGCGGATCCGCAATTCGTGATCAAACTTTTCCAGCTCGAAGTTTCCGAGATCAACGATGGCACGATCGAGATCAAAGGCATCGCGCGCGAACCCGGGTTCCGCACGAAGCTCGCGGTTTACTCGCGTGATGACAAAGTCGATCCGGTTGGAGCTTGCGTCGGTTTGCGGGGACAGCGGGTCAAGAATATTGTTCGGGAGTTGAACAACGAGAAGGTCGACATCATCAAGTGGGATTCGAACATAAGGAATTACATTACGAATGCGCTGGCGCCGGCGAAGCTGAAGACATTTGAGATCGACGAAGCGAACCGGCGCGTGAAGATTTTAGTGGCGGAAGATCAGCTGTCGCTGGCGATCGGCAAACGCGGTCAGAACGCCAGGCTGACGTCGAAACTGACCGGCTGGCATGTGGACATTGAAGCCGAGCCGGTGTTGACGATGGGATTCGAAGAGAAGATGGCCCAAGCTGTGGAGGCGGTGGCTACCATCCCGGGAATCACGCGGGAACAAGCGGATGTTCTCGTGCACCGCGGTTTGAAAAGCTTGGAAGATTTGCTTCAGGCTGAGGTCACTGATTTGGAACAAATTCCTGAAATTGCAGAGCAAGCTGCCGCGATTATGGATGCGGTCAAAGCCGAAGCGGCTCGGCGAACATTGAATATCGGAGAAACCTCTGTTGCCAGTTGACATGAATGCCCGAAGCGTGAGCGTCGCCAGGAATTGACCATGAGGACACTCTGGCACATTGCGTGGGAACTTAACAATTATGCCCGTTCGTATTTACGACATCGCCAAGAAACTTGGAATCGAAAGCAAGGAAGTCCTTGCCAAAGCCAAGGAACTGGGCATACCGGCAGCCAAAGTCCCCTCCAGCTCGCTTGATAAAATCACCGCGGAGTACCTCGAACAACAAATAGAACAACAACTCGGCGGTCGAGTCGTCGTTGCCCCTCCCGAGCCTGCTCCAGCGCCCGCGCCAACCCCGGTTATCATCGTCACCGCTCCACCCGAAGCTGTCGCTCCTCCGCCTCCGGTCGAGGAACCCCCCGCGGAGAAACCAGCTCCGCCCGTTTCCGAAATGCCCCCGACAGAATCGCCGCCTGTCACTGAAGAGCCACCCCTTTTGGAGCCTGTCATTCCTGAAGCTGAGACGGCTGAGCCGGTGGCAGAACAATCGAAAGCCGAAGCTCCAGCGCCCCCGCCGCCACCCGTTCCAGAAAAGCCGCGAATTGGCGAGAAAGTCGGTTTCATTCAGCTGCCGCCTAAGCCAGCTCCTCGCGTTGGTGAAAAAGTCGGCGCCGTCAAGTTGCCTCCGCGTCCCATCCGGCCGGAGCCGCGCAAGCCGGAGCTCCGGGACACTCGGCCAGGTCAGCGCTTGGGTGGGCGTCCACCACTGCCTCCTCCAGTTCGGCCGGGCGTTGGCGGGGTGCGAACGGACAAGGCCGCGCCGGCAGCGCCCAAGGAAACTTTCGTTCCGCCAAGCACGGGTGAGCTGATTACTTTAAAGCCGCCGATCATCGTCCGCGATTTGGCTGAGAAGTTGCAGAAAAAGCCGTTTCAGCTGATCGCAGATCTGATGCAGCTCAACGTTTTTGCCAACGTCAACCAAGCGGTCGACGAAGTCATCGCGCAAAAACTTTGCGCGAAGTACGGCTTCCGTTTCGAGGTTGAAAAGCGGGAACGCGGCGGCGGGTTGGTTCACGCGCCCGTTCGCAAGGTTGAGGTCGACAACGATGACAAATTGGAAGATCTCGTGCCGCGCGCTCCGGTCGTGACAATCATGGGCCACGTCGACCATGGCAAGACGACCTTGTTGGACGTGATTCGAAAATCAAACGTGGCCGCTGGTGAAGCCGGCGGCATCACCCAGCACATCGGAGCGTACACAATCTCCATTCCGCACCCGGAACGAAAAAACGAGCTGCAGCAAATCACTTTCCTCGACACACCAGGCCATGCCGCCTTCAGTTCGATGCGCGCCCGCGGCGCCAATGTCACGGATATCGTGATTCTCGTCGTGGCGGCAAATGATGGAGTGATGCCCCAGACGCTCGAAGCGCTCAGTCACGCTCAAGCCGCGAAAGTTCCAATCGTTGTTGCCGTCAATAAAATCGACCATCCTAACGCAAACCCTGTCCGGGTGCGTCAACAGCTCCAGGAAAAAGGGCTCGTGCCGGAAGAATGGGGCGGCCAAACCATCTTCGTCGATCTCTCAGCCCTGACCAAGCAGGGCGTGGATAAATTGCTCGAGTTAGTCGTGCTCCAGGCCGAGATCATGGAATTGAAAGCGAATCCGACCCGGCGCGCCAAAGGCAATGTGATCGAGTCCGGCTTGGAAGCCGGCGGTCCGACCGCCACGGTCCTGGTTCGCAAAGGAACGCTGCGGGTGGGTGACTCCGTCATTTGCGGGCCATTTTGGGGGCGTGTTCGCGCCTTAATTAACGAAGAAGGCGCCCGGCTGAAGGAAGCCGGCCCCTCGATGGCGGTAAAACTTCTCGGCCTGAATGGCGTTCCGGAAGCCGGCGTCGAATTCGGCGCGGTGGAGAACGAGAAAACCGCGCGCGAAATGGCGGACGAGCGGACCATCGAGGCTCGCGAGCAGGAAAAAGAAAAACGGCCCAAAGTTACGCTCGAGAACCTGTTTGATACCCTCGCATCTGAAGCGAACAAAGTTCTCAACGTTGTCGTCAAGGCCGACACTCAAGGGTCTGTCGAGGCGATTGTGGATGCGCTAAAGAAAATCGAGTCGAACAAAGTGAGGCTCGAAATCATGCACAGCGCAGTCGGCACCGTTACCGAATCGGACGTCATGCTGGCTTCGGCGTCGAAGGTCGGGGCCATTATTCTCGGGTTTCACACCCGCATTGATAATGGCGTGCCGGACGTGGCCAAGCGGGAGGGCGTCCAGATCAAGCTTTACGCAATCATTTACGAGTTGATCGACCAGGTGAAGGAAGCGATGGCTGGATTGCTCGATCCGTTGTTGAAAGAAGTCGTGATCGGGTCGGCCGAGGTTCGAAAAGTGTTCACCCTTTCGAAAGGCGGACATGTGGCCGGGTGCATCGTTTCGAACGGCCGCATTGTGAAAGGCAAAATGCGCGTGATGCGGCGGAAGAGCCTGGTCTACGAGGGTGTGAGCTTGTCGCTTCGGCGTTTCCAGGATGAGGTCAACGAGGTGCGCGCTGGGCTGGAATGCGGCATTCGGTTGGACGGTTTCAACGAGTTTCAACCCGGCGACGCGATTGAATGCTACACCCTGGAGAAGGTGGCGCAGAAACTCTAATCCCGACCATGTGTTCCGATGCAATCCCTAAGGTTACAACGCGTGCGCGAGCTTTTGAAACGCCAGATCGGCGAAGTGATCCGGCGCGAATTGCCTCTCCACCAGGCCGGGATCATCTCCGTCAATGAAGTCGTCGTTGCGAGCGACCTCCATTCCGCGAAGGTTTTCGTCAGCATCTCCGGCACCGCCGAGCAACGTAAAACCGGCCTGGCCCTTCTGCAGCAAGGGCGCAAACGGATCCAATCCCTGGTCGCCCGCGGAGTCATTCTCAAGTACACTCCGCAACTCACTTTCCTCATGGACGAATCCATTTCCCGCGGGAATCGGGTCTTGGAAATCCTCGACGAACTAGAACGCTCCACTCCGCCACATGACGGCCCATCCGAAGATCATTGACCGAATTCTCGAAGGAATTCGCTCCAGTGAAACTTGCTGCGTCGTGGGGCATATCCGTCCCGACGGCGATTGCATCGGATCCCAGCTCGGGCTCACGTTCGCTCTCCAAAACGCCGGCAAGAAAGTCGTTTGCTGGAATCAGGATCCAATGCCGAACAAGCTGGCGTTTCTTGACCCAAAAAAAATCGTGCAGCCTCCTGAGCCCGGACATCAGTTCGATTGCGTCATCGCCACCGATTGCGCGAGCCTCGAGCGGCTCGGAGCGGTGGTGGATTGCATTCAGCAACGCGAATCGCTGATGAACATCGACCACCACGAAAGCAACACGCATTATGGCGATGTGAATTGGATCTCCGCCAAGGAGCCGTCCACCGGAGAGCTGATTTACCAATTGATCAAAGCCGCGAATTGGACAATCACCCCTGCCATTTCCGATTGCCTGTTTACGGCGGTTTCGACCGACACCGGCTCATTCCAATACCCGACCACCCGGCCCGCGACATTTCAAACGGCCGGTGAATTAGTGAAGCAAGGCGCTGATCTTGGCAAAATTTGTGACGAAGTTTACCAGTCGTTTCCGCTCTCCCGCGTTCGGCTGCTCAAAATGGTTTACAACCATTTTCGGCTGACTCACCAAAATCAGATCGGCTATGTCTGGCTTAAGAAAGCGGATTTCGCCCGCACCGGGGCGGATCCGTCCGATGCCGAGGGACTCATCGATCATCTCCGCGCCATCGAGCCGGTAGTCGTCGCGTGCGTCTTCGAGGAAATCGAGCCGGAGCTCACTCGAATCAGCTTGCGATCCAAGAGCGACGAGATTGATGTCAACGAAATCGCGCGTCAGTTCGGCGGAGGAGGGCACAAAGCGGCCGCAGGCGCGCGCATTTCTGGCCGGCCCCTTTCTGTCCAGCGACGCGTGATTGGAGCGATCAAGAAGGCGCTCGATTCCCACTCGTAGGGAACGGGTAAATGGCAGACTTTGGGGCGTGAACTCTTGCGGTGATTAACCCATGCAACCATTCGATCCATTCGATGGCGCGTTGCTCGTCGATAAACCGGCGGGCCCGACTTCCCACGACATTGTCGAAGCTGTTCGCCGGCGCTTCGGCCTCAAAAAAGTCGGCCACTGCGGAACGCTCGATCCGAACGCCACCGGACTCCTGGTGCTGGTGCTCGGCCGCGCCACGAAGCTTTCAGAAAAATTGATGGCGGGGGATAAAACCTACGAAGGATCGATTGAGTTTGGCGAAACCACCAGCACGCACGATTCCGAAGGGGAACTGACCGGCTCGTTGCCAGTCCCGCCGCTGACTCTCGATGAACTGAACCAAACCGCGGCGGAATTTGTTGGAGATCTCATGCAGACGCCGCCGATGGTTTCGGCCATCAAGAAAGACGGCGTCCCGCTCTATAAGCTCGCGCGCCAAGGCATCGAGGTCGAACGCAAGGCGCGGCTCGTTCATATTTATAGCTTTCGATTCTCACGATACGAGGAGCCGATTGGCGAGTTTCGGATTGTTTGCACGAAGGGGACGTACGTGCGGACGCTCGCTCACGATTTAGGCCAGAAAATTGGTTGCGGCGCGCACCTGCGTTCCTTGCGGCGGGTTGCCTCCGGTTCGTTCGAGATCGAAAAAGCTTTGCCGCTCGATGATATTATGAACCTCACCACGGCGCGGCTGCAGGAGCGAGTTATTCCCATGATCCGCTTGGTCGAGACTCACTAAAAATTTCAAGTTATGAGGATGAACCCGTCAGGTTTTCGTCCGAACAACCCGCTCCGCGCGCTTCAATTTCCCCGAATCCATTTCCTAGCTCTGTTTCTCTTTGTTGCCGTCGGCGAAGGCCCTCTCCACGCCGCCACCGTCACGCTGCAGCCTTCTGCTGATACGTCTCTTTTTGAATTCAATCCGAACAATAATCTCGGTGGAGAAGCTGAGCTGCCGATCGGCACGGGCCTCAAATACGGCAAACGAAATCGCGGGCTGTTCAAATTTGAACTCGCCTCCAAGATTCCGACGAACGCGGTCGTGACTTCCGTCACATTCACGCTGCGGGTGACCGGCTCTCCGCCAACCCCGGTGAACTCAAAATTCGAACTTCACCGCGTGCTAGTCGCATGGGGCGAAGGCAACAAAAAAGGCCGGCAAGGTTCGCCGGCCACGAAGGACGAGGTCACTTGGCTGGCGCGATTCTTTCAAACTTCTCCTTGGAATCAGACCGGGGCGGCTGCGCCGAAGGATTTCTCGGCTTCTGTCAGCGCGGCAACCTTGATTCGTTCGGATGGAAGTTACACGTTCGGGTCGACGTCCAATCTCGTCACGGACGTGCAGGCTTGGCTCGCGGATCCTCCGGGCAATTTCGGTTGGATCGTGCTGAGCGATTCGGAATCGGTGCCTGGAACGGCGCGCCGGGTCGCTTCCCGTGAAACCACCAACCCGAGCTTCGTTCCGAAACTCGTCGTGGAATTTAGCGGGCCAGCCGCGTCAACCCCGCCACAGATCGAGCAGCCGAAAAGGGTGGGGGACCAATTTCAATTCAGTTTCACGACCGAGTCGAAAGCCTCTTATACCGTCGAGTTCCTCAACGCATTCTCTGGCGTCACGCCCTTCGGTTGGTCCGTTTTGACGAATCTCACGGCTCCGTCAACGAACGTCGTCGTGACCGATTCGATCGTGAGTCATCCCGCCAGATTTTATCGCGTGCGCTCTCCGTGAGTTCACCCGCGCTCGACGATCTTGACTTTCCACGTCGAGAACCAACACTCCCGGGGCATGGCCAATATTCCAACTGAAATTCGCAACGTCACCGTTGTTACAAAAGCCAACATTTACTTCGACGGGCGCGTCGTCAGCCACACCGTTATTCCTCCCGATGGCTCGAAGAAAACCGTCGGGCTGATTTTCCCCGGCAAATACCACTTCGGAACAGACAAGAAGGAGCGAATGGAAATCGTGGCGGGCTCTTGCACCGTCAAAATCGACGGCCAAACAGCCACGCAAACATATCAGGCCGGCCAGGTCTTCGAGGTGCCCGCGAAATCCGGGTTTGATATCGAAGCTGTCAACGGGATTTGCGAATATGTCTGCTCATTTTTAGGGTAGAGATGCCCCTTCCTCCTATGCACCTGTTTTCCGTTCTCAAACCGTGGGCCAGCGTGCTTTCGGTCAGCGCCATTTTGTTCTCCATCGCTTCGAGCAACGCCCAGCTGTTCGATTCGCCCGACGCTCAGCACATCCGATTTCCCGATCAACGATTTAAGGTAAGCGGGCTCGCGTGGTTTGATGAAGACAAACCTGTGCTCCGGCGATTGCCCGCGCGATTGAAAGAAACCGTTCGTCCCGCGGTCTGGTCGCTCGCGCAGGATCCTTCCGGCGGCCGAATTCGCTTTAAGACGGATTCCGCGCGGCTTGCCATCGTCGCGCAAAATCCGGACGCCTCGACGATGCACCACATGACCACCATCGGCCAAAGCGGTTTCGATGTTTACGTGAACGGCCAATACGTCAACAGCGCTTGGCCGGACAAAAATGGGAAGATCGTCAAAGAATGGAGTCTCGGTCCGAAAGGGCCAATGCGCGAAGTGACGATTTATCTGCCCCTCTACAAGCCGGTCACCGTCGATGAGTTGGTGTTTGACAAGGAAGCTCGATGGGAAGACCCAGCGCCGTTCGCCCGGCCTAAACCGGTCGTTTATTACGGGTCGAGCATCACTCAAGGCGGCTGTGCCGAAAATCCCGGCCTTAGCTGCCAAGCCATTGTCTCACGCTGGTTGAATCTCGATTTCGTCAATCTGGGATTTAGCGGCAACGGGCTTGGTGAACCTGAAGTCGCGCGAGCGCTGGCTGAAATCGACGCCGCCTGTTTCGTGCTCGATTATTGGGCGAATCCCAGCGCGGAAGTTTATCGAGAAACGCTGCCGGGATTCGTCGAAGCGCTTCGAACGAAACATCCAAAAACGCCGATTCTCCTCACCGGGCCCTATTACTTCTCCGCCGAAGCGGTTTCGCCGGAAACGAAGGCGCGGCAGGACGAGAAGCGGCGCACCGCGCGTGCGTTCGTCGAGGCTCGTCGAAAAGCGGGCGATCCATTCATCGCCTACGTTGATGGATTTGAAATGCTCTCGCCTGAACACGCCGATGGACTCGTTGACGGGGTTCACGCCAATTCCATTGGTTTTTACTTCTGCGCGAAAGGATTGGAACCACACTTGCGAAAGGCGCTGGGCCTGTAACGGCAATTTCCAAGACTTGCCATGCCTGAAGGCTGCGGCTGGTGCTCCGCACACAGTCGCGCTCCGCAAAAGGAGAATTGCGCTGGACGCGGCCTTTCTTCTTGACTTCGCTCGATGCCTTGGCGCCAAGATTTCGCCATGACCAATCTTCGCCTGACGCCACGGCGCTCTTTTGCTGCCTTCACTCTCATCGAACTTCTGGTTGTGATCGCGATCATCGCGATCTTGGCCGGAATGCTCCTGCCGGCCTTGCACAGTGCCAAGGATCGAGCCTACCTCGCCAATGACTTAAACAACATTCGCCAGGTTCTTTTGGCCACCCACATGTTCGCGGGCGATAACAACGATTACATGCCTTTCTGTGGGTGGGGCGGTTTGCCTGATCGCGATTGCTGGGCCTACTCCAAGGACCTCGCGCGCTTTCCCGGCGCGGGCAAAAACGACGCCATCACGTTTTCCAATCAAGTCCAGTGTTTTAAAAAGGGGCAGCTAGGAAATTATTTGGCCTCCGAAAAGGTTCTGACCTGCCCGCGAGATTTGGCCGAACGCGGATCCGGCGTGAAGCTTAAGCAGTACATTCGGCGGGATATCAAAATCATCAGCTACTTGTTCAACGGCGCGATCGATGGCTACGATTCGGGCGATCCGAACAAGATAAAATTCTCGAAATGGAATATGAGCACATTTCGCCCGACCGGAATGTTGATTTGGGAAGCGGATGAAATGCAAAGCGAATATACCTTCAACGATGCGAGCAGCACGCCGCACGAAGGGATTTCCCGCCGGCACGGTTCGTCCCGCATTGCCAAGGATCAATCCGACAAGGTCAAAGGCGTCGCCACTTTTGGAAACGTGTCCGGGGCCGCGTTTACGGTGCCGCTAATCAAGTGGTTGTCGCGCGATATGGCCGGTCCGAATATTTGGCCTCAGGCGCCTTCGTTCGACGGACCGAACGACGCCTGGTACGTGCCCGGGACTAAAAACGGCTATCAGTGAACGCTCACGTTCCAGCTCATAAAATGAAACTGTTTTCTTCAGGCGCTTTGTTTGTGGCGGTGCTTTGTTTCGGGTGCCATTCCAAGGAACAACCCGCAGCAACCGCGCCCGCTCCGGTCGAACCGCCTGCCGCCGTCACGCAGGCCGCCTCGGATGCTCTCTCGTCCGCGCGGGGCTCGCTGCAAGCAGGCAAGGTTGACGAAGCCGCTGCGAACCTTGCCAAGCTCCAAATGCAGGCCGCGACATTCAACTCGCAACAGGCCAAACAATACCGGCAGACCATGTCCGAAGCGTATGACCGCGCCATCGAAGCTGCGCAACGGGGCGACCCGCGCGGACAAGCCGCGCTCCAATTGTTGCGAGCGGCCGCGCCGCATTAATCGATGAAGATTTCGATCGCCTCCGACCACGCCGGCTTCAATTACAAAGAACGGATCAAAAAACATCTCGAGCAGCGCGGCCAGCAGGTCACCGATTTCGGAACCTACAACGATTCCCCCGTTGATTATCCCGCGTTCATTCGTCCCGCGGCTCAAGCTGTTGCCACCGGCCAGTGCGAACGTGGGATCATTCTGGGCGGCTCCGGCAATGGCGAGGCAATGGTCGCAAACAAGATTCGCGGAATTCGCTGCGCCGTCTGCTGGAATGAAGAATCCGCCCGGCTCGCCCGCGCGCATAATGACGCGAACATGATCTCTCTCGGCCAGCGGATGATCGATGAAGCGGCCGCGCTTCGGCTTGTGGACATCTTTCTCGCAACTCCCTTCGAAGGCGGCCGGCACGAAGCCCGAATCCGCGCCATCGAGCCCTCCAGCTAGTGTGACGATGCCGAAACGACGGCGCTCATGCCGCTTGGTTGTTGGTGCAGCACGCGGATGCATCCTTCATGGCACAATGCCTACTGCTGATGGAGCAGGCCGTATCCAAAGGGGAGGCGTCCGCAAAGGATTACGCCTATCTGCTGGACCGAGTGCGCATGAACCAAGGCAGGCCGCAGGTTTATGGGACACAGTTTTGGCGTGTTTAGAGCGGGAGTTCCGACTTCGTTTCTAATTAGCAGCTCGGAACTGTTGCAACTTCACGGCTCGCGGCTTGCCGTCGTGACCCGTAGCGTTCGCTGTCAAAACACTCTGGCCCCTGGGCCGAGACCAGGGTATAGCATGTGGACCTCTTTGATGTTCGTATGACGCCAACCGTTTGGGACACGTTGAGTCACGGAAAGGCCGCCATCGGTGAGCTAATCGTTCGACAATGGGGCTCCTCCCGAGATGCACAGAACTATGTGGAAACGATATCGCAAGTTGAAACCTGTGGGTGTCCCTCTTCTCGCCGCCGCCGCCCTATGGCTGATGCGGGGAGCGCCCGATGAGTCGGCCAGATGGTCCGTTGGCATTGGAATCGCCGCGCTGTTAGTGATCGCCTATGTAGTCGAGGAGATCGTGTGGATGGCCCAAAATCGCGGGCGACCCTGTGCTGCTTGCGGACAGAGAATTCATCTGAGGCCTTTCAGCCTGAGCATCCGCTGTCCCCACTGTGGGCGTGTGCTTGAATAGGCGCATTGGATCTGACTATAGGATGGTGTCACTAGTCGAATCAAAAACCAGAATGACGGATCGCTCGACCTGACATTCGACCCGCAAATTGCGAATCCGTCTTTAATCGCGCTACAACCGAATGGAGACGTCCTCGCGCTGTCAGATAAGAGCGTGGTTCGGTTGAAGGGTGGTCTCCCACCGTTGACTTCCGACCTGCCCCAGATCATCGACGAGCCGCTTGGCCGCACCCTCTCTGAAGGCCACGACGTTTCGCTGACAATTTCCGTTTTGAGTGGAACTCCAGTCAATTTCCAATGGCAGCGCAACGGCACGAATATCGAAGGCGCGATCGATCCCACCCTGCTGGTCAGGAATGCCCGAGTGGCCGACGCAGGAGATTATCAGGTGAACGTGAGCAACTCGTCTGGGTCGGTTAAGAGCATCCTGGCGAAGGTGGAGGTCACGCCTGCACCGCTCACCCCCGGCTCCCTCGATCTCTCGCTGAACACAAGTGCGGGCCCGAACGGCCCCGTTTATGCCTGCGATTTGCAAGCGGACGGCCAGATTTTGGTTGCCGGAGATTTTACGCGCGTGAATGGCCTGACACGAAATCAGTTCGCCAAGCTTCGATTCGACGGCACGGTCGATCCGAGTTTCGATCCGACAATCGCAGGAAGTTTTACGACTGTTAATGGCATCCCCCGAAATAATGTCGCACGGCTTTTGTTACGCGGACAAGTTCCCTAGCGAGGCGCGCCTCAGCTACGTCACCGACCCAGCTCTCCGTAATTCTTTCATCAGCGGTATGCCGCTGCTTGGATCGCATACAGCTCGGCGTAACGCGCGCCGTTCGTCTTTAATTCCTCGTGGCTTCCCGATTCCACGACGCGGGCCCCTTCCAACACGACAATGAGGTCCGCCATGCGGACTGTGGAAAATCGATGCGAAATAAGAATCGTAATTCGCCCGGCCGCCCGGTTGCTCTTCGCCGCAGCGGCGTAGCGCTCGAAAAGTGCATGCTCAGTCTCCGCGTCCAGCGCCGCGGTCGGCTCGTCCAAAACGACTAGGAGCGGTTCGTCCCGCATGAAGCCCCGGGCCAGCGCAAGCTTCTGCCACTGTCCGAATGAGACTTCGACACCGCCAGGCCACGTTACCCCCAGTTGCGTTTCCAGCCCGGAGCCTAAACGCGAGATCACCTCTCCCGCGCCGGCGCGTTCGACGGCCCGTTGTACCGCGGCTTCATCTTCCACCCGCGGCAAATCGCCCAACCCGATCGAATGCCGCGCTCGAAATTCAAATCGATAAAAATCCTGGAACGCGCCCCCGATGCGGTCGCGCCATTGATCAGAGGGCATCCGGGCCAGCGGCGTGCCATCCACCAGGATCGCTCCCGAGCTAGGCGCGTACATTTTGCAGAGCAGCTTCACGAGGGTGGTTTTGCCCGCGCCATTCTCGCCAACAATCGCCACTACCGACCCGGCCGGAAGCGACAACGAAATGTCATCCAACACCAGGCGCGACGTGCCCGGGTAAGCGAAGGAAACATGGTCGAGGCGGATGCCCTCCCGCAACGCGGCGGGCACGTGCGCGTCGCCCGAGCCGGCCAGTGATGCTGCGTAATCTTCCAACCACGCCAAACGCCTCGAGCCTTGCATCCAAAACCCCCGCAGAAATCCGATTTCCCCCACGGCTGCGCCGACGTAAGCGGAAAGCCGCGCGCCTGCTGCCAGGACGAGGATCACATCGCCGGGAGGCGCCCCGAGCCCCCACGACACAAACACCACCGCGCCCGCATAGCCTCCGGCGAACACCGCCCAAGCCGCGGCGTGCCACATGGCTGACCTCGAGCGCGCAGCCGCCACCGGCGAATATCCCTGTTCCCAGGTCTGCCGGCGCTTGGCCAGCAGCGTCTCTCCAATTCCAGTCACGCGCACCTCCTTCCCCGCTGACGCCGTCGTTGCGGTCAGAAACAAATGACGGGCTAGCCGGTTCGCCGGGGCGCTCCGTTCCTGAACCGCGCGCTCCACTTCAGGCCGCCAGAGCGAGGCCGCCACCGCTGGAAGTGCGAACAGCGCCAGAAAACCGAGCGCGAAGTGGACCGAGATCAGCAATCCGACCGTGACTCCCAAACGCACCAGCCAGCCGCAGGTGGAAAACACCGACATGTACATGTGATCCAGCACGAACACCTGGTCACGCAGCATGGCCAGCCGATCCAAATATTCGGGGCGCTCGTGATGTTCAATCGTCGCTAACGACGCTTGCAGCCGCGCCACGTGCGATTCCAATGCGATGGTCACCTTGTCACGAAAACGGCGTTGCACGCGTGTGCTGACGGTTCCGAGAAGCCAGGTCGCCGCGGCCGAAACTCCGAGGCCAACGGCAGCCGCCTGCACGTAAATTCCTTGATGGCGCAGGAGTCCTTCACCGAGCAGCTTCAGCCACAAAGCCAGCAGCGCGTCCGGCAGCACCGCCAGTTGCGACAAAGCGAAAGCCGCCACCATCAGCCTCGGCTCGCGGCGATAGCCCAGCTTGCAGAGCCGCCACATCGACGAAAGAGCCGGCGGCAAACCGTCGCCGTTCTTGCTTCCAGCGCGCTTGGATTTCGAATCGGCGTTCATGACTCGTCACGCCAGAACCTCATACCTCGACCCTTCTTCGTCCTCCGATGCCGTGAACCGTTTGGCTTGCAAATCGAACATCGTCCGGTACCTCGCGCGTTGCGCCATCAGTTCCTCGTGCGTGCCCAGTTCGATCACGCGGCCATGTTCCAGCACACAAATCCGGTCCGCGTGCCGGACCGTGGAAAATCGATGCGAAATGAGAATCGTCGTGCAGCCGCGCGTGGCGGAAAGAATGCGCTCGAAAATCTCCGCTTCACCGCGGACGTCCAACTGGGCCGTCGGTTCATCGAGCAACACGAGGCTGGCGCCCAACTGCACCGCGCAGAGCGCGCGCGCCAGAGCCACTCGTTGCCACTGGCCGCCGGAAAGATCAGTTCCGCCTTCGTACCCACGGCACAAAATTGTGCCCAGGTCTGCTAGCGCAGAAGCGCCCGCCGATGCCAACGCCGCTCGCACCGCATCATCCGGCGCTCCGGCCGGCGCGACATTGTCCCGGAGAGAAAGTTCAAACCGGATGAAATCCTGAAACACAGCAGCTACGCGGCCGCGCCACGATTCCAGCGAAAGCTCCCGCAAATCAACTCCGTCAACTTCGATTCGGCCGCTGGTCGGGTCGTAAAGACGGCAGAGCAGTTTTGCCACGGTCGTTTTCCCCGCGCCATTTTGCCCGACAATCGCCAGCGACGAACCGGCTGGCACAACCAAATCAAAGTGCTCCAACACCGGTCTGCCTCCCGGATAGGCGAAGCTGACGTCACGAAAATGAATCGCGCTGCGGGGCACTCCGTCCGCCGTGCGGTTGCCCAGCGCCAGTGCGCCCGCGCGCCCCACCTCCTGGTTAAACCGCATCACCGCAGCCACCGGGGCTGCGGCGCCGTCCAAGGCCCAGTTCAGCCCGCCGAAAGCAATCATCGAAGCGCCGATGGCGCTTTGGGCAAACATCACCACCTGGCCCAGCGTGAGGGCGCCGGCCGCGGCGGCTGACGCAAGCGACCAGAACACCACTACGTTCGCGATCACGATCAGTCCGAGGCTGTATGCCATCGGCTTTTCGCGCAGACGCGTTGCCTCGGACTGGAGCCGGTGGAGCAATTGACGGCGTTCGGTAAACCGATCGATGATCCAATTGGCCAGCCCGAACAGGCGCAACTCCTTCGCCGGCGCCGGGTCCACCGCCAGACGAAAAGCATAATCGGCATCGCGCTGAGCGGCCCGCACTGGCTCGGTGTTTCGATCCCGCCAGACCGCGCTCTCACGCAGCAGCCAATGCGTCGCCAGCCAGGCGCCCCCCAGGAGCAGCGGCGCCCACCAGGCGTACCCGAACAAAACCGCGGCGCAGACAATGCCGCTGATCATGCGAATCAGGCCGCCTGCAATAAAATCCATCGAGATTCTCAAGGGCGGTCCGGTCATGCCGAGGTCGAAATCGCGCGCCACGGTCAGATCGGTCGCAAACTTTGGATCCTCCAAATGCCCCAAACCAGGCGCCCGGACGCAAGCTTCGCTGAGCCTTTCATACAGCCAGGCCGCGGTGCGTTCTCCCAAATTCGCGCTGATCACCTCGTGCAAAGGGGTGAGAATTTCAAGCAAGGCAAAGACGGCGCTGACGAGGCTGAGGGGACCCAAAAGATTGCTCCCCCGTTGCGCGGCGCCCACCAGCAGCCCCATGGCGACAGCCAACACCGCGGGCAGAACACCGCGCAAAAGAATCATGATCCACCACGCCGCGGCCAGCGCAGCTCGCGCTTTCGGCAGAACGGCAAAGAATTTCCACTCGTTGCGTTGAAACAAACGCGCCCGCATCCGTTATTTTCCTGGCATGATTTCCGAAGCTATAACATCCCAGTTCAGTGTGAAACCGGTGAACGTCTCCAGTATCGAGTGCGTGAGTTGAACTGCGCCCGGTACTCACTGGAAGTTTGATGCGTCGCAGCGCGGATGGTCGTTTCCCAGGCCGGTTCGGCAACGAGCAGGAGCGCATCGGGATGAGCGATCACCCGGATTTCATGGCGCTGGACCTGGTCCTGACGGCGTCGAGCGTGCTCGGTTTTGGCCGCGGCCAGTCGCTCTTCCAATTTGATCTGGCCTGAGCCTGATTTTTTCCGGCTGACCAATTCGCTTTGATAGGTTGCGAAATAGGAATCGATTCGCTGCAGTTCCCGTCGAAGGTAATTTTGCTGCCGATTCCGGATCACGGCCAGATCCTCCTGCAGTTCTTCTTCCAGGGCGCGGCAGAGAAAGTTTTGCCAGGCGGGAAGATCCGCCTTGGGCCAGGTGAAATGGCACGTGGGCGCGGTTTGTGCCTGGGCGAAATCGAGCGAAGCCGCGAGATTGTCGTCGCGTGTTCCTTCCGGCAGCGAAACGGCCATTCGGTGCAGCGACCAATGCTGCTCGATGGCCTGAATTTCGGCGCGCACGAGGCAAGTCAGAGAGAAAGCGAAACTCGGCAGGAGCGGGGTGATCATTTCCCAGTGCGTTTCCTTGGGGAATTGGGTTTGCCAAAGTTTCCGCGCCAACTCGGTCGAGGGCGGCCTGGAGGAGTCAGAGATTTGCAGGACGATTTTTTCCAACGGAAGGGTGGCGGGCCGCAGCGCTTCCGCCAGATGGAAAGTCAAAGGGCATCCTGGGAACACTTCGCGGGCGGCGTCACGAGGCCGGCTTTCTCCGGGAGCATCAAATTGGATTTCGGTTTCGGTAAACGCTCCGTCGGCGTTCCACAATTTGGCTGCGGTCCCCTCCGCGATGACGTGGATGCGGTCGTGCCAGGCGCGTTCGCAAACCGCTCCGATCGCGGGCAAGCCTTCTTCGAAGAACTCGACCAGCGCGCTGGTTTGGTACGGGAGCCGGGACAGTTTCATAGCGATTCGAAATCGTGGGCGAAGAGTGTCTCGTCCAATTTTTTTATCTCTTGATATTCGCCCCGGGCCGCCGCGAGTTCTTCGCCGAATTGTTCGATCGAATCGGCCACCGATTCGGACTCGCGCCACCGTTTCAAAATCTCGTCCGCGAATTCGTGGCTGCTAAATCGGTCGCCCAGGATGAGGCCCGTTTCACCCACCACCAGCTCAAACAAATTCAGTTTTTCCTGGAGGACCCTGAGCAAATGCTCTTGCAGGCTGCCCGCCTGAACGAGGTTGTAAATCGAGACGGGATGCTCCTGACCGATCCGGTGCAATCGTCCAATGCGCTGCTCGATCTCCATCGGATTCCAAGGCAGATCGAAGTTCACCAACCGATGGCAGAATTGCAGGTTGCGCCCTTCCGTGCCGCTGTGCGTGAGCAGCAAAGCGCCGCCCTGGCGGCGGAATTCCTCGGAAATCGGCTGGCGTTCACGCGCGGGAGTCTGGCCGTTAATGATCCAAACGGGCGCGCCCGCCGCTTTGAGCGCCTCACCGAGCGCGGCTTGAGTTTCCAAAAATTGCGTGAAGAGCACCACCCCGCCTTCTCCTTTCGTCAGTGGAACGATCGCTTCCGTTTTCTTTTTCCAGCTCGATTCGAAGGGCCGCAACGCCGTCCAGCGCTGCGCCGACTCCGCTAACGGGAAAGACGCAAGAGCGCTGCGCCAGGCGTGCGGGCTGCTTCCCGCGGCTTGCAAGAGCAGCCGGCCCCAGAGACTCGCCAGGCTCGTCGAAAGTTTTTTCAAATCTTCCCGCAACTCTTGCTCCCATTTGTCGCACTCAGCTTTCTCCGCCGGTTCCGGTTCGAACAACACGACTTCAGCGCGCCGCGGCGGCAAATCGATTCCGGCATTGGCCCGGGTGTTCCTGATCATGACTTGGCCGAGCAGGCGGCGAAGTTCTTCGGGTTCGCGGGGCTGGTGCGGCCGTGCGTGATCGACGAAACGTTCGCGGAATTCGCGCGGGGAAGGGAGCTGGCCAGGCTGGAGCAGGGTGACCAGATTGTATAATTCTTCGAGCGAATTTTGCACGGGAGTTGCGGTGAGCAGCAGAAGGAACTGGCGGGGCAGACCGTTGACAGCTGACCAAGCTTGCGAGGCGCGATTGCGGAGATAATGGGCCTCATCGACGACCAGCATGTCCCAGGCGACCGTTTGGGCGATGGCCAGGTGAGCGGGCTGTTTGATGGTGTGAAGCGAGGCAACAATCCCGCTGTTCTCTTTCCAAAACGAACTCGCATCCGAACGGAAGGCAGCGTGGTTCGTCGTCGCGGCCTGAATGTCGAATTTTTCCTGAAGCTCTTCCTCCCATTGATCGACGAGCGACGGAACTGTGAGGATCAGGAATTTCTTCACCATGCCGCGGGTTAGATATTCCTTTAGGACCAGCCCCGCCTCGATCGTTTTGCCAAGCCCAACTTCATCCGAGAGCAACGCGCGGCCGCGCATGGGGCCAATCACGCGCAAGGCCGTGCGAACTTGATATTCCAAACGGGCGATGCGGCAGTAAGGGAGGCCAAGCAGATCGTCCGATTGATTCGAGATCCACCAAAGGGCGGCTTTTTCCCGAAGAAAATAGGAGCGCAAATTGGGTTCTGGAAGCAGCGTTTCCTGGATGGATTGCGCGCTCCAGTCAACCCGCATCGGGATCGGAGGAACGGGCAAAACGCCCGCTTGGGATGGTTCGATCGCAGGAGTCGGCGCGGCGTGAGATTTTGCGCGCGCGGCCGCTTTCCGGCGCTCTTGTTCGCGGCGGTGGCGTGTGCCCGCTTCAATTCTTTCGCGCAGGGCTCGGGCTTCGTCGGTTTCCTTTTCGAGGCGCCGCCTTTCTCGATCGAGGAGTTCATCGAGATAGTCCGAGTTTCCCAAAGATGGCTCCGGCTCAAAAGCCAACCCGCGTTCTTTTGCCATCGCTTCGATCTGGCATTCCAACCAGATCCAAGGGGATTGGTTCGTGGGCAGATCGAGGGCTGTCCAGCTGCTCGGGGCGGATTTGTTGTCACCAGCCGGTCGGATGCACCCTGCCAACACTTCGCGTGTGGGGTACTGATGACGGAAGTGATCGATGGCCTCGCGAATTGCCTTTCTCGAGAAATCCGTGGTAAGCCCCGCTCCCAGTGGCGTGGCATCGGGCGGGGTCCAGCGCAACTCGCCCGGGCCAGTGCAGCGAATGTGGATTTGGCTGATCGGAATGTTGGACTCGCCATGAACCCATTCCAGTTCGATGAAACCGTCGGCGTAATTGAGCGTCACCCAGAGCTCGTGCACCGGTTTCTGGCTCTTCGTGAATGCGAACTCATTTTGGCGTCCGCGCATATTACTTTGTCAGAGACAAGAACAGGGTTTTCCAGGGCACGCCTTAATTAAGAGTTCAACGCGAGAACAGACAAGCTTTCCCGGCGCAGATTTTATTCACAGGCGGAAGGGGCCGACGTGACCTCTGACTGCACCGTGGATTGGAGGCGCTTTCTTCTTGTGCCAACGTCTCTGAGAGGACTAGGGTCGCGACAGGCCCGTGAATAAGCAAATTCCTTTCGGCAAAGCAGCTTCCTACCCGCAAACCTATGAAAAGGTTTACTCTATTTGCTTGTTCTGTGCTGGTTTCCGGCACTTTCCTCCCGATATTTGGGGAAACATACGATGAATGGGCCACGCGCCAGTCATTGACCGCGACCGAGCGACCGCCTCAACTCGTCCTGACTTCGGACGGCATCCCGAATGTCTGGAAATACGTGCTGGCCGCCGATCCCAAGATGCCGGCGCCGAACTCGCCCCTGTTACCGGTCCTGACGACCAATGCTGGGGCTAGCTATTTCGGGATCCAGTTCACTCGAAATCGGGCAGCAGAAGGGGTGCAATATGGATTGAGCGCCTCGGATGATTTGCGGACCTGGCGCGACATCGAAGCGGTCCTGGAAAGAGTGCAGGACCAGAATGACGAGAAACAGACAGTGCGGCTTGCATCGGTTCATTCTGTGGGGGACACGAAAACTCAATATTATCGGTCTTTCATTCGCTTGAATTCCCGGGCGGTAACTCTGTTGACGGGTCCGCGCGTGCTGGTTTCGACACGGCTGATCCCGTCCCGGGGCGGCGAAGTCGTATTGGATAATAGCGCCGGTCCACTTTCGGGGATGACTCTGACTATCCCTGATGGGGCCTATTCTAACACGACGCAGGTCTTGATCAGTTATCGGCCGATTTTGGAAAACCCGCTCTCGAGCAAGATTGCCCCCGCGACACCATTGATCACAATTGAGAACGGCGGCGAATATTCGGAAGAGCCCATGAGCGTGCGAGTGCCCCTTCAGGTCACCACTAACGAGTTCGCCATGGGATTTCTCTACGATACGAAGACAGGCCAGTTCGAGGGCTTGCCGATCGAATCGGTCGGAGCAGATCATATCACGGTTTCAACCCATCATTTCTCGAGTTTCGTTGTTTCGGTCATCAGCAAGAAAACCCTTCCCGGGAGTGTCGATAGCGGATTCGCGCCGGGGATCGATGATTGGGAGTTTGTGAATGATGGTTCCTATCTGTCCCCGAATGGCCACTGTTCCGGACAATCGCTGAGCGCCATGTGGTATTACTGTGAGGAGCGCGTCAAAGACGCCCCGCCGCTAAACGGCTGTTACGACAACTCGCTTTATTCATTCCCGACTCCGCAAGTGAATCTCGATAACGTTCTCGGCTATACCTTGGCTTCGAAGGTCCAAATCGCGAACAAGATGTTTTGGAACCGGTTCTTCAGCGGCCTGCAGAACGATGCCGAAAGCACCTATCTGGCGTTCAAGTATTCCATCTGGGTAACGCACGAACCGCAGTATGTCAGCATCTGGGGCGCAGCAGGGGGCCATGCCATGGTGATCTATGGTGTCTCCACCAACACCCTGAAAGTGGCGGATCCGAATTATCCCGGAAATCCCGATCGCAAGATCGTTTTTGATCCGCAGCTTAACAAGCTGGAGACCTATTTCTCGGGTCTGAACGCCGGTGATCTGGGAGTTGCGTTCACGAATATGTTTTACATGGCTAAAACGGCCAAGGTCAACTGGAGCAAGCTTGGGACATACTGGACTGAGCTGACGGAGGGTTCGATACTTCAGGGCATGCCTGAATACGGGGTGGCGATTTCTGAAGACGCGGCGGGAACCAAAGAAATCGCCGCCGTGAGCAGTTGGCATCCGACGGAGGCGCTGATTCAGACCGAGTTGCCGGCCGTGTACATCAACTGCACCAACGCCAACTTTGACACAGGGCAGCTCCTGTTAGGGACGGACGGAAAGAAACTGCCGGCAGGTGATTTCAGGCTCGATTTAAATCTGGGACTGAACCGGGTTGGAGTCGGCGCGTGTCGCAAACGTGTAATCCAAACCACGAACGGCCCTCAAAACACCTTTGATTGGCTCGGGTTCACCTGGCTGAATATCGAACGGAATGGCAAAGATCTGAGCCAGCCGTTCTCGCTTAAAGTATATGCCCAGAATTTCCTCCATGGAGCTTGCGCTTTGCAGTTGACGTACGACGGAACCGTTTTCGCGCCGCCCGCCAGTATTATCCGAGTGACGACGAATTTGGACAGTTGGTCGACGCCAGTCGGGATGACCGTCACTGTCTTTCGTCGCGGAAGCACAGAGCCGGTGGACGTGACCTTCACGCCGAATTACGATCTGATTTTGCGTGGGGAAGATACCAGCGCCGATCCGACCATCTGGACCTGGAAGTCAAATTGTAGTTGCGATGGCTTCTGGAACACCACCGCCACGAATCCGCGGATCAAAATAGGAAACCTCGAAGATCGCGACGTGGGCACGATTAGCCTCACCGTTCCGGGTGGCCAGGAATTCAACCAGCAGATCAGTTTGGCATTCGACTTTCATCAAACCCTCACTGTGAAAGACCAAAACTTGAACGACCAGATCGTTCAAACTTATGACGGCTCCGGAGCTAGTGCCGTGCAGCTACCTTTCTTAAAGGTGACAGTCGTAGATTTCTGAGGATCCCTGCGTGAGCGCGGCAAATTATGTCAGGCGCGCGGAAAGCGCTAAGGCCAAAATTGCCGAGCCGCTCGCTGAGCATCCGATTTTTTCGGGCGGGTTTCTTCTGTAACTGCTTGAGTTTCTGGCTCGGTAAGATCTCTCACGGCTCGTGGCATTCGCTTTGCTTTGGACCGGCTCGGCATTGCATGAACACGGCCACTGTCAGCCAACCAAAGGCGAACCGCTTGCATAACGAAACCGTTATTCACCTCCCGCTCGGGCTGCTCGGATTCGAGTCTGTAAAAAAATATCAGCTGATCGCTCGCCCGGAAGAGGAGCCATTTCTCTGGCTGCAAATGTTGGACAATCCGAATCACGCTTTCCTGGTCATCTCGCCTTCGTTTGTGGTCCCGAATTATCAGCCTGACCTGTCGGATGAAGATGTCCAATTCCTCGGTCTGGCCTCCTCGACCGATGCGCTGGTGCTCGCCATTGTCACGTTCCGAGCGGCGGGCCAGCTTACCGTCAATTTGAAAGGGCCGATCGTTGTCAACCGCCAGAGCTTGGTGGGAAAACAAGTCATCCCGAGCAACGCCAACCAATTTGCTTTGCAGCACCCGATTCCTGTTCCTGCCTAACCAAAGAAGGCCGCTGCCTTATGCTGATTCTTTCCCGCAAAGTAAACGAGAGCATCGTCATTGACGGACGGATCACGGTTAAAGTGGTGCGAGTCGATGGCGAGATCGTGAAGATCGGCATTGATGCTCCGCCTGATGTGCCGGTTCATCGCCAGGAAGTGTATCTCGAGATTCAGAAGAACAACCAGGAAGCGCTGACGCAAGGTCGCCCAGCGTTGCCTCGCTTGCCCAAACAGAATTCACCCGGTCCGAAAAATAAAAATAACCCGCCCGAGGAAAACTCCCCCGCTCCAATTGTGAGCCATTGAACACCCCTACGTCTTATGGTCATCAATACGAATATCCAGGCCCAAAACGCTTCGTCAAATCTGCAAGCCAGCCAAGCGATGTTGGCCAAATCACTCGCCCGGCTGAGCTCGGGCTCAAAGATCACCAACCCCGCCGACGATGCCGCCGGACTGGCGGTTTCTTCGCGTTTGGATGCGCAGGTGCAGCGGCTGGATGCAGCCAAATCAAATGTTGGCAACGCCATTTCATTTACTCAGACCCAAGATGGTTATCTCATGAAAATCGCCAAAGCGCTCGATCGCATGAGTGAGCTGGCGATTCTGTCGCAGGACGTGACAAAAACCGATTCAGACCGCTCGTTATATCAGTCGGAGTTCTCGCAATTGGGGAGTTACGTCACGGATGCAGCCAGCAAAGATTTCAACGGCGTGAGTTTATTTTCGAGCACGACGCTAAATGTGACGACCGATTCGGAAGGCGCGACCTTTGCGATGAACGGCATCAATCTGGGCACCTCGACTTATACCGACGCGACTTCCGCCAACGTAGCGACCACAACCGGGGCGCTGGCCGCGCTGGGAAAAGTGAAATCAGCCATCACTCAAATTTCCACCGACCGGGCCGCCATTGGGGCGTATCAAGCCCGGCTCAATTTCACTTCCGATCAGCTGGTTGTTAGCAAAGAGAACCTCAGCGCGGCCAGTTCGCGCATTCAGGACGTCGATGTGGCCGAGGAATCGACCCAATACGCCAGGTACAACATCCTGGTCCAGTCCGGCACGGCCATGCTGGCCCAAGCCAACGCGCTTCCTCAAAGCGTGCTGCGCCTGCTGCAGTAATTGGCCCAGTGGCTCACCGCCCCAGCGGTTAGTGGAGCGCTGTTCGTCGACCCCGCAGTTAACGCGCCCTGCGTGCGGGGCGGCCTGTGTACGCCTCCCTATCAAGAACTCTATGAACGAATCAGCCGGTTCCCCAGAAAAGCTCCGCGTTGCTCCTGTCTTTGTTGACGATCAGATCCAGATCTTTGAAGGCGAACAGGCGCTCGAACGATTAGCCCAAAAAAATGATGGACGATATCTCACCACCCAAGGCGTTGTAAGGGTCGACTCGGAGCGATGGCGGGAAGCGCAGCGTTACGAGAAGAAAACCTGGCTGGAGCGGGCGGTCAGCGCCGATGACGACCGTAACCACGACCATTACCAGAACTTTCAGAATTATGAGGCGGTCGCCGGCAGGGCTTTTCCGCGAATTTTGGAGCTCGGTTGCGGGCCCTTTACCAATCTCCGACTGATTCTTCCGAAGATTCCCCGGCCGCAAAGCGTGACTCTTTTGGATCCGCTGATCGAATCGTATCTTAATCACCCACACTGCACCTACCGTTCCAAATCGCTCCTGGGAGTTCCCGTTGATTTGGTTGCCTTACCGATCGAAGAACTCGCGCCAAAAGAGCCTTACGATTTGGTCGTCATGGTGAACGTTCTGGAACATTGTTTTAACGTTCCCCGCATCTTTGAAGTAATCCTGCAATGCTTAAAACCGGGTGGCACTTTTATTTTCGGGGACAACACATTTCGCCAGGACCAGCTTTCTCAGTTGTTATCTCAGCAGTACGACGCGGGCCATCCGATTCGCGTTGAAGAAAACTATCTGCGCGGCTTTCTCGCCGAACATTTCCAGCCCCGATTCCAGAACGCCTATTTCGGGCGATATCAGCAACCACATCGGGTCGACTTGTATTTTATTGGAGACAAACTAGCGCAGCCGGCACAGGCCCAGGGCGCCTCCATCCAGCAGGTGGGCGCCTCCTCGGCCAAACCAACGATTCATTTCGTTTATTCCGGCAATCCCATGGACGACCGGGCCATTCGCGCACCGGGCACGATCACAAACCGTCTCTTTCGATTTCTGGAGAAGCGGGGCCGCGTAAAATTCTATGACTGGACCGATACGAGCAGCCCGGTCGAGGTCGGGCCGGAAGACATAGTCCTGGGGCATCCGCACGTCGCACCCGACTCGATCATGCGGCGTTTAGTGAAGGCATCCTGCGCCGGCAAGCATCTAATTTTCCCGTTCCACTCACGTATCCCGGAGATCGCTCGCTTCGTGAAGGAGATTGCCCTCGATTGCGACAAACTCTTTCTGATCAGCGGCCCATTTTGGACCGATTCAATCGAACAAACGGAATACCGCGACTGGAAACCCAAAATCGTTCGCCTGGACAACGCGGTCGACCTTTCTTTTTTCACGTTGCAAAAGCGCAGCTTTAATCCTCCCGGAAAGCGCGGCTATTTCGTGCTGGGCAGGAGCGGGCCGGAGAAAGGAACGAGTTTGTTGTTCAATCTTCTGCGCGACACGACCGAACCGGTGCTGGTGGCGGGCGAATTTTCGGCTGAGGACCGCGCATTGCTCGAGGGGCGCCCCAACACGGAGTACCTTGGCGTGATTGACTGGCGCGATCAAAAGATTCGCCGGCACATTCTGGACAAATGCGATTTCCTTTTGAACCTCTCTGTCAGCGATGCCTCTCCGACCGCGCTCTTCGAAACGATGGCGCTGGGTCTTATCGCCATAACGACCCCGCAATGCGGATATTATTACCCTTCATTTCTGCTCCTTTCCCTGGAGAACATGGAGTCGAACCGGTTGGTTCTGGCGCAGGCCCAAATGATGAGCGAGGAGCAACTGCGCTCGCGACAAAAGGAGAACCGCGAATATCTAGAGCAATGCCACAGTTGGGATCGCTTTTGCTCCACGTTATGGGAAGCAATCCATCCTACCCGTGACGCTGTTCAGAGAGAGGCCCGAAAATGCTGGTGTGGCGGAGAATTAAATAGCTCGGTGCATCCGCTCTATGGCCGCTGCCACAGCTGCGGAGCCCACGTGCTCCACCGAAATTATTCGCCTGCTGACTTGGCTTCCTTTTATACGCTGGATCATTACTGGCACGAACATCAGGTGAGCATCTCGAAGTACCCGCCGATCGAAGAGCGGGCTGTCAATGACCTCAAGGACCGTGTCCCCTTTTGGCATGGCTTGCTCAAAAGCATCAAACCGACGATTACGAGCCTGCTGGAAATCGGCTGTGCGCATGGCGGGTTTTTAGATTATTCGCGTAAAAATGGTGTGCAGCGAGTGGTCGGCGTGGAAGTCGATGCAGCCACTTGCGAATTCGCCAAAAAACATTTTCAACTGCCCGAAGTCTACAGCGGCCTGTTTCCAGATGTGAAGTTGCCGGAAGGCAAATTCGAGGCCGTGACCGGGTTTGATGTGCTCGAACATTTCCTCGATCCGGTTTGCGCTCTCCAGCATGTCTGCGAACTCATGGCTGACGACGGCATTTTCCTCTTCCAAACTCCGTGCTATCGAGGTGAAGCAGACAAGTGGGTTCAGTTCAGGCCGACCGAACATATTTTTCTGTATGACCCGAAAAGCATCCATCAGCTTTTTCACGCTGCCGGCCTGGAGATAACTGAAATAATTCCGGGCTACTTTCCCGATGACATGTTTGTAGTCGGCCGGAAGCATCGGCCGGTTCGGAAACTCGTTTTTCTCAGGCCAGACGCGATCGGCGACAATTTGTTAGCCGCTTCGATGCTCCCACATCTGGCGGCGAAATATCCCGAAGCGGAAATCACCGTGGTTTGTCAGCGGCACATTGCAGAGCTTTACGAAACGTGCCCATTCGTCCAGCGCATCGTGACCTTCGACAAGGCAAAGCTCGCGGAAGATCCGAACTATCGTCAAACGTTCGCCGCGGAGCTGAAATCTCTGCAGGCCGATCTTTGTTTAAATTCGGTGTATTCGCGCGAGGCAATCACCGATTGGCTTGCGTTCGTTTGCGAAGCCAAAGAGTCGATCGCCCATACTGGGGACTTGAGCAATATTTCGCCAACCGATCGTGATGCGAATAATGCTCGCTACACACGCGTCGTTCCGGACTTTGGCGCTGGCCGAGCCGAACTCGATCGCCACCGCGATTTCTTAAATTATCTCGGCATCTTTCCCGACAAATTGGAGCCGCTCGTCTGGACAGATAATGAGGATGAGTGCTTTGCGGAGGAATATTTTCAGCGACACGGTCTGAAGAGTGAAGACACTATTGCGCTGTTCGCCGGTGCGCAGTGGGACATGCGGCGTTATTCCTCTTACGGGAAAGCATTGGCCGAAACCGCCTGGTCAGCGCAAGGGACAGTCATCGCTCTTGGCTCTCTCTCCGACGCGGAAATCAACCGCCAAAATCTTAACCAATCCAAGGCCCGCGCGCTCGATTTCACCGGACGCACCACCTTAAGACAATCCGCAGCGATTCTAAAGCGGTGCCGATTAGCCATTGGAGCTGAGACTGGTCTGGCGCACCTCGCGTGTGCGGTCGGAACTCCTCAGGTCATTCTGCTTGGGGGCGGGCATTTTGGGCGATTCATGCCGTACTCACCGTTGACTTCAGTCGCGTGCTTGCCGCTGAAATGTTACGGCTGCAACTGGCGCTGCTCATTTCCGCGGCATCATTGCGTGAAGGATCTCTCGCCGGGGGTTCTGTCAGCAGCGATTTCACAAACCTTGGAAGGCGTCTCGGACCGTCCTCGAGTTTTTTTTCAGGACAGGAGCAGTTGGCAGCACGCTCACCCTGCCTGGAGCGCCTCGCACTCTTTTCTCAATCCGGATAAGTTTGAAATCATTCCGGTGAGCACCGCATCACCGGAAGCTCCCGAGAATAGTCCGGCGATCGTTGAAAATTGCGGAGCGCCTTTGTCAGAGCCAGCCCGCCTTTGTTTGGAGCAAGCTGAAAAGCATTTTCGAGAATGTAACTGGCAAATCGCCCGAGATTATCTTTCCCGCGCAGTCGACATCGAATCTGCTCGCCCAGAACTATGGCTGGGCTTGGCCAATCTGGAGGCGAAGCTCGAGAACGTGGGAGCTGCTTGCGACGCGATGGCCGGGGCTATCCGTCTTTCGCCATCCAATTCCGACTGGCATTTCATTCTTGCCTCCCTGCGACTTCGCCAGGGAGATGTGGCGTCGTTCGAGCAGTCGATGCAGCGCTCTCTCGAGTTGAATCCTGAAAATGCCAGCGCCTTGGAATTTCTTGGTAATTTGAGTTTGGAAGCAGGCCAGTTGGAAGACGCCGCTTGTTTTTACCGCCGCGTGTTGGCGAAGGATCCGGGCAACGCCAGCTGTCTATCCGGATTGGGAAAATGCCTCGCGCAACAACCCGAACGCCCGTTGATCTCGGTGCTAGTTTCTGTTTACAAGTCAGAACGATTTATTCGGCAATGTCTGGAAGGGCTGCTGGCACAAACGATCTCCGCCAAACTCGAGATCATCGTCATCGACAGCGGTTCTCCGGAAAACGAACGCAGCATCGTAGAAGAATTTCAACGACAACATCCCAATATTCGTTATCTCCGAACCGAACGTGAAACCCTCTACGCCGCCTGGAATCGAGGCATCGCCCTCGCTCGTGGCAATTACATCACCAATGCGAACTGCGATGATGGGCACCGGCTGGATGCGATGGAATTGATGGCCGCCGCCCTGGAAGCGAACCCCGAGGCGGACTTGGCCTATGCCAACTGCCTTTGGACGTCTGTGCCGAACGACCGTTTTCCTGATCCACACGTTCTGCGTGAAGTGCGTTATCCCTCATACGAACCGGCGCTCTCGTTGTTTTACTCTGTCTCTGGATGCTTTCCGATGTGGCGGAGGAACGTGTTTGAAAAAATCGGTTTGTTCGACTCGGCGTTAACGGCGGTGGGCGATTACGAATTCTTGCTCCGGTTCGCCTTTGCCGGCCTGAAGGCGGTTCACGTGCCCGAATTCCTGAGTCTGTTTTACCAAAACCCCGCCGGGTTGACCCAGGGCGCTACGGTTTCCCGGGACGAAGAAAACGAAATCCGCGCGCGTTATCGCAGGGAGATGGCCATCGAGAAATTTTTCAAAATCGATGCGAACTCAGGAGCTACGCGCTCAGACGCTTGGCTTTCTCTGGGAGCGCTCGCCATGGCTTGCCCCGTTCCGTGGCTCGATCAACCGCTCGCGGATGTGGCCTTTGCCTGCGAATGCTTCGAGCACGCAGTTCAGGAGGATTCAGCAAACCTGGCCGCAATTCATAATCTGATTTGTGCTTTGCACTTGAACGGCCGCGGTTCAGAGGTGCGCGAATGGCTGCCGAAGTTGAGTCCCGATCGAAGCGCCGCGCTTCAAGATGACTTGGCCCGAGGGCAGGTCGTGTTCTTCGAAAAGAATTGTCCACCCGCGGCTATGGGCTTCGAATTTCCTTTCGAACCATTGGTCAGTCCACAGCGCACTGCGACCGCGGATCAGCCTGCGACGCCGGGCCGCGCTTTTGCCACATTGGCGGGACGCTCGGCGTCGACTGTTGCCATTCGATGGATGGGTCCGATTTTTAATCCGAGCGGTTACGCCAGCGAGGCGCTGAACTTTTTAATCCCGCTGGCAGACCGGGTAGAAATCGCAGCCCAGCACCATAACAACCTTTACTCAAAAGATTACGTCGCTGGTTTGCCCGCGGCCGAAAGGCATTTGCTTTTCGAGATGCGCGATCGGTTTCCTCGGACGCACCGCGGCATCGTCATTTCGCACAACCCGGCGAATGGTTTTCTGTGCTTGCCGGATGCGGAGCACAACGTCGGGCGGACGATGTATGAAAGCGACCGGATTCCTTCGGGATGGGTGGGCGCCTGCAACCGCATGGACGAAGTCTGGGTGCCGAGCCGGTTCAACGTCGAAACGTTTGCCGGAAGCGGCGTCGAGCGGGAAAAATTAATAGTGATTCCCGGGGCTGTCGATGCCGAGCATTTCAATCCCGAGCGGCACAAGCCGCTGTCGCTGCCGAACGCGGCGCGGTTTAACTTCTTAGCCATCTTTGAATGGTCCGCGCGAAAAGGCTGGGATGTGTTATTGGCTTCGTACCTTCGCGAGTTTTCGGCCGAGGATGATGTTTGCCTCTATTTGCGGACGTATTTGTTCAGCAAGCCGGATGGCGATCCCACCGTCGTGTTGCGGAGCCGAATTCGTGATTTCGCCGATTCGCTCGACCTCGGAACGAAACCGTGGCCGCGGATCGAGATCTTGGCCGAACAGGTTTCCTCCGCTGACCTGCCGCGATTGTATCTTGGCGCCCAATGCCTGGTCGCGCCAAGCCGCGGGGAAGGGTGGGGACGGCCGCACCATGAAGCGATGATGATGGGCGTTCCCGTCATTGCCACCGGGTGGAGTGGCAACACCGAGTTCATGACGGAGGACAATTCGTTTCTGTTGGAATATGAGCTCGGGCCGGCCAAAGCTCTCGAGTCGGAAATTCTCCATTACACCGGCCATTGCTGGGCCAATCCTTCGGAAAGCCATTTGCGGAAACTGATGCGGCAGGTCGAGCAAAATCCCTCCGCGGCCCGCGAGAAAGGCCAGAAAGCGCGAAACCATGTTCTGAAAAATTTCAGCCGCGAACCGGTCGCTGATTTAGTGACAGCACGCCTGCGTGAAATTGAAAAGAAGCTGACGACTCCTGCGTTGCCGGCAGTTCTCGCGCGGCGATTGGAAGCTTCCGCGGGCAGTCGACAAGCTGCCAAGCCGCTTTTGGTCGCTTGGGAAGGAACGTATCTGGATAACGGAAGCCTTTCCCACGTCAATCGTGAGCTGACCGCCGTGCTCGGGAGAAGCAAACAGATAGTTCTGACGTGCGTCGGAAAAAATACGGTTACCGAAAACGTTCGCGATTCTGCGGCGATTGAAGCCGTAGCGCGACGCCTCTCTGCTGTGGCGCCGAAGCGAACTGAATTCGTCATCCGCCATCAATGGCCGCCCAACTGGCAACGTCCGGACCACGGCACTTGGATCGTGATCCAACCTTGGGAGTATGGGGCATTGCCAGAGTCATGGCTCGAAGCGCTGCGCAACGTCGATGAAATCTGGGTCTATTCAGAGTACGTCCGGCAGGTTTATGTCGGTTCGGGAGTCGATCCTCAGAAAGTCAGAGTCGTGCCGCTGGGAATCGATCCGCAAAAATTCCGTCCGGACGCGCCGCCGTTGGCCCTGGGGACAGCCAAGAAGTTCAAATTCTTGTTCGTCGGCGGAACGATTCATCGGAAAGGGGCGGATTTGCTCCTCAAAGCTTATCTGGGGAATTTCAGCGCGGCGGATGATGTTTGCCTGGTCATTAAAGATTTTGGAGGCAAGACGGTTTACGCCGGCCAAACCCTCGAACAGCAGATTCGCGCAACGCAAGCGAAGCCCGGCGCGCCTGAAATCCTCTATCTCGATCATGATTTCGTCCCAGACGCGCTTCCCGGCCTTTACACTGCTTGCGATTGCCTCGTCCATCCGTACCGCGGGGAAGGTTTTGGGCTGCCCGTGCTCGAAGCAATGGCTTGCGGCCTGCCCGTGATCGTAACCGGCGGCGGCGCCACCGATGATTTTGCGACGGACGAATTCGCTTATCGCATCCCCAGTCGCCGCGTCTCGATCGGAATGAAAGTCGGCGAGTTCGCGCTCACCAAACCAGGCTGGTTGCTCGAACCGTGTGTGGATCACCTCGCGCGCAGCATGAAACAGGTTTTGTCCCGACCGAACGAAGCCAAAGCCAAAGGCCAAGCTGCCAGCGAGCACGTCCGCAAATGCTGGACATGGGATCGGGCTGCTCGGGTCGTGGCCGATCGATTGCAGCAGTTTGTCGATCGGCAAGCTGCCGCTGCGCAGGAGTTGGCGGCGCGACGGGCCCGCAAGGGAGCGCGCATCGAGCTTCCCGCCGCCGCGCGGCTCGGGGATCTGCAGGAGGCCCGCCGTTTGTTGGCCGAGAAAAATTTCCTGGAAGCGGCCGAAGCGGCTTTCTTGGCCTTGGACGAGCGGCCGTTCCATCCGCCCGCATGGCTGTTGCTCGGCGAAATTGCCTTGGCTGCCGGAGACATTCAGCGCGCGAAAATTTGGCTGCAACGAGCGCTGGCGCTGGCGCCGGAATGGAAAACTGCACGAAAGCTCCTCAAAGCGCTGCCGCATCGCGATGGCCAGACGCTGGCGTGGGCTCAGCGAACTGATTTGCACGATCCGCCCCGCCTGACGGTCTGTTTGATCGTCAAAAATGAAGAGAAACATCTGGCGCGCTGTTTGGCGTCGATCCGTTCGTTGGCTTGGCAAATCGTCGTGGCGGACACCGGTTCCACCGACCGTACCGTTGAGATCGCGCGGGAATTCGGAGCCGAAGTCACCCAACTGAAGTGGGCCAATGACTTCAGCCGGGCTCGAAATGCGGCGCTCGAAAAAGTGCGGGGCGATTGGGTGCTCGTCTTGGATGCGGATGAAGAGCTGATGGCGGACCAGGACCAAGTTTTGCGTGAAGCCATGAGCGCGCCCGGAGTTTTGGCCTATCGGCTGCCGATGATTGACAAGGGTCGTGAAGAGGAAGGCGTCAGTTACGTGCCTCGGCTTTTTTGCAATGCGCCTGGATTATTTTTCGTCGGGCGAATCCACGAACAGATTTTCAGCAGCATCGAAGTGCGCCGAGCGGAGTGGGGGATGGACAATCGGCTTGGGGCGGTCCAGTTGTTTCATCACGGTTACACGAAAGAGATGGTGGCGAGCCGTGAGAAAATTGGGCGAAATCTCCAATTGCTCGGGAAAGCGATGGAGGAGCTGCCGAACGAGCCAAACCTGGTGATGAACTATGGGCTGGAACTCACGCGAGCGGGCCAGCTCGAGTTGGGCTTGCAGCAATATTCAGAGGCATTCCAATTGCTTTCCGAAATGCCACCCCAGCGCGTAGTGCCTGAATTGCGCGAAACGCTCCTGACCCAGTTTGCGAGCCAGCTGATGGCCGCGAGAAATTTTTCCCAAATCGTCGAGATCCTGCAATCGCCATTGGCGCAAGCAGGGGGCTTAACCGCGACCCACCATTTTTATCTTGGACTCGCTTTCATGGAGCTCAAGCGGCCTGCCGAAGGCGCGGAGCAGATGCGGCTTTGCACACAGACACGGAACGAGCCAGCGCTGTCGCCAATCCACAAAGATATTCGCAAGGGCGGTCCCGCGCATTGTCTGGCGCTCTGTCTGGCGGTCCTGAAGCAAACCGATTCCGCCCGGGCAGCGTTTCAGCAGGCGTTGGCAGAAGATCCGTCCGCGCGAGGCATCCGCTTTGATTGGGCCAAGTTCCTCGCGGCCGAACAGCAACCGTTGGAGGCGTTGCAAATTCTTCACCAACTCGTTTCTGAGGATGCGCGCGATTGTTCAGTCTGGGAATTTGGAGCAGCGGTTGCCATGAGCCGTCCGGAGTTCGCCGAATTTGCCGCTGATTGGCTGGGCGAAGCTTGCAAGCTGTTCCCAAAAAAGATCCCATTTTGGGTGAATCGCGCGGAAGCTTTAATGTTCTCCGGAAAATTCCAGGAAGCCCGGCTGATCTGGGACGAGTGGGGCGAGAAAAATTCTCCGCGGCATTCGGCCGCGCGAATCGTCTGTGCGCTAGCTGTAAACGGGCCTGACGTTGACTTCGCCGATGCTCAAGTGCCGGCGGTCAGTCGCGAATTTGTGGTGTGGCATCGAAAATTGCTGGCGGCCGGAGCAGGACTAGCCGTCAAAAAGATTCACGCGGAGATTGGTCGGTTGCGCGCATGGCTCCCTCCGGCGGCCGACATTTTGGAGCAAGCGCTGGCGTCCATCGAGGCGTGAGATTGCGCCGAACCTAAAAAGGGCAGTCGAACCGCGAATGCGCGCGAATAAGCGCGAATTGCTATTCTCCCACGAGCAGCGCTAAACGATCAGGTTTCTTATCGACAAGGAGCCAATAACCTTGCAGGCGCTTCATCATCGCCACCAGATCATCAAATTGGGCCGGCTTTGTCAGAAATGAATCCGCTCCGAGCTCGAACGCTCTTTTGACATCGGGCGCTTCCTGGGAGGCCGTAAGGATCACCACCAGCGCGTTTTTTAATTCGGAATTATCTCGCACCCATTGCAGGACTTCGAACCCGGATTTCCGCGGCATTTTGAGATCGAGCAGAATCAGAAAGGGGATTGGATGCTTCGAGCGATCCGCATATTCACCTTCACCCGAAAGGTAACGGATGGCCTCTTCTCCGTCATGAACCACCTGCAGAGGATTCGCCAATCGAGCCTTGTTGAACGCGCGGCTCATGAGAAGGATGTCGTTCACGTCATCTTCCACCAGTAAGATCATCGCTTCTTGTCTCATAGCCGCAGTAAGTTCGGGCATAGCGCGAGACTTAGCAATGTAGTGCATTCCCTCAATTTGCGGTGGTCGTTTGTCCTAAAATTGAATGGAGGGAAGGGGAAAACCCCATTTTAGAGGGTTAGCGAGTGGCCTCGAACGGAACGGCCGCCAGGTGATCAGCGAAGCGAACGACGCGGTGAATTTCCATGAGCAGCTGTTCGAGCGGAAGGAATTTGCTGATGTAACCGTCCGCCCCGTTTCGGAGCGCTTCCTGGAGCAGGTCCTCATCGTAACCCATTCCAGTGAGCATGACGATTGGAAGGGAGGGATAAGCCTCCCGGAATTGCGGGAGAAGATCGAGGCCGTCTTCCGTTCCAAGATCGATATCGAGAACAATGGCCTGGAAAGTTTGCTGCTGGAGGAGTTCGACTGCGTCGGAACTATTTTGCGCGGTCGCCACGTGGTAACCCTGATGGCGGAAAAACGCTTCTACTTTCGTCAAATACCGCAACTGGTCATCCACTACCAGCAGTGAGGGCTTCATTTTGGGACGTGTCGGTTCGAACCATACGAAGAAGGTGTGGCGGTGTAAAGGGAGTTCGAATCTGGATTGTTTTCACGCAGGGTTGTTCTAAAGTCATGGGCTGGGTCCGGCTGCCAGGCTGATGACGTGGTTGAGGCGGCGGCTCATCTTGTCACGGAAGGTCGGGAAGGTTCGATCTCTTTTGCGAGGCTGCCCGCGCGCCCAGGCGCGGTACTCT
>ORJL010705517.1_pt1 | contig 47599 bp, 36 predicted proteins | sample 1779941 | NCBI WGS metagenome assembly ORJL01 (sample SAMEA104232317, study PRJEB22302) | groundwater metagenome | biome: forest; feature: aquifer; material: groundwater | place: USA | collected 2011-08-07 | depth 5.8 m | reverse complement strand
TCCGAAACGCTCGGCGATTTGTCCCATGGACTGGCGCTCTTTCAGCCGCGCCGCCATGATTCTCTTGCGAAGATCTATGGATGTGGGTTTCATGGCCACTATTATACATAGTAGCTATGAAATATTAAAGTGCTCTAGCCCGGACAGGAACTAGATTTCTGTTTCCGGGTTTGATGAACAGGGGCGCACTTTGCAGAGGCGCATTGTCGGCACGTTCGAGTCCTCAAATATGCAGCCCCCCACCATAGCCTTCTGGGTAGGCCCTATACTGCGGCTATTCTGCGGCGGCGAGACGGTTACATGCGTTTACGGGTCGTGACCCGCAAGCTACGTGAAATGAATTCTGCCGCGACAAGAACACTCCAGCAACGCTGGTCAGGCACGCCGCAGAGAATCTTCAAGGCCCCCCTCGCGCCAAGCAGGCGATAGCTTCTCCGGGTTGAGGCCAGTGTGCGCTGCTGCGCGCCGGGCCGGGCGGGCACGCCGAGATGATTCCGGCAGCCTATCACCGCCATCGGTCTCGGGCCGACGCAAGTCAAAATGTCGGCTACGTCACCGTGCTTCAGAAGGCCGGGGATGAAGTCGGCCACGTAGGTGCCTGAAGTAAAGCGGTTCTCGACCAGGGTTGCATAGGAGATCAGCAGATCGGCGGCGGCTACGGCGCAGATGCGCTTGTCGAGGGCCGCAGTGCAAACCGCCCAGAGCGCTCCACTGCCGATGCCGAAGAGCGCAATCCGCCGGACGTCTATCTCTCTCCTGTGTGAGAGGTACTCTACGGCGCGCAGAACGTCGTTGACGCGCATTCCGATCAAGGGCCGGCCGGTCTTCAGCGCGCGCATCGCCAGCGCGCTCTGGATGGAGAATACCATCGGATGGTCACGGACGACCGTCGTACTGAGCGCCGGGACGTCACCGATACCTGCCACATCGAGCGTAAGGACGGCCACGCCCGGACAACGCGCGCGCAGCGAATGGATGCCGGGAGATGCCTCATCCTTTCCTCTGTCGTCAAGAAATATCACGGCCGGATACGGAGGGCGGCTGGAGGTCGGCAGGTACAGGCGGCTGGGCACGGTGCGGCCGCGTTCGCTGTTGAAGATGAGGCTTTCGACCTTTGTGTTTGTCTCCAGGCGGGTCTCATACACGCGGGGTGCGAGGGGGCCGCAGTCTGCGGGCAAGGCCAGGAGTCTGCGAAGTCTGGCGCGAAGACGCGCCTGCAAACCAGCAAGCTCTTGAGTGGTACGGGGAGCGCGTCGTGCTCCTGCCTGCCGCCGCACCTCACGCGTGTTCATGCTGACGACGGTCTCGCTCTTGAGCGAGATGAGCGTGTTGCCGGACGCCGTGCAATTGAGCTTTCGCATCGGCTCGGGGAGTATTCCGGCCGGCTTCCCAGCGCCCGGGGCCGGATGGAGCCAACGCACGAACCAATCGCGCACCTGTTCACGTCTCTGCCGATCGAAGTCATGCGCCCCCTTGTTCACGGCGAACCGTATCTGCTCGCTCAGCCCGCACAGGTGATACAGTCTCCGCAGATGAGGTTCATGACGATGCCACCGGTCGAGATAGACCTTCTCTTCCTCTCCGATCATGACGAGAAGCGGCCTCGGAATGAAGGACGCCAGGTAATCGAGATTATCGCCAATGAAATGCGCTCCCGGGAGGCGGGGGTTGAACTGCGGGTGTTCGCAACTGCCGCTGCCGCTTGATATGGCGGCGACTCCAATGCGGTCATCCAGTCCGCACATGAGATAGGTCATCTGTCCGCCGCCGGAGTGCCCGAAGAAGCCGATTCTGCCGGCATCCACATCCGGTCGCGCGCAGAGATAGTCAAGGGTCCGAATCTTGTCCCAGGAACGATAGTGAATCACATTCCGACCCAAGAGCAGAGAGGGTTTGCATGCCAGGTGGTGCGCCCCCACCGGGTCTCCAGCGACGTTCTCCCCGCTCGCGAAGTCCGCATATTCGCCTCGCTCCCCCTGCCCCAGCGGGTCGGGCGTGCAGACCAGCACGCCCTGCAATGCGAGTTCTATTGCCAACCGCTGATAATCGGGATGGCCCTTGCCCTCGGGATAGTGTCCGCAGGCCTGGACAACGGCGGGGGAGGGGGGCCGACGGCTTTCCGGCACATGAACGACCGCCGGCACGAAGTAGTTTGTTCGAGACTCGAAGATTATCTTCTCAATGCGGTAGCCGTCGCGACGGATGACGCCGTTGAGCCGAGGTCGAAGGGCTGTGCGCTCCGGAAAACCCCCATGCCCGGCAATGAGCCATTTCTTCGCGCGCCGCGCCCAGCGTCGCACAGCGTCAGCGGTCCTGAGTCTTCGGATGTCGGTCTCCCACGTCTTCCATTGAGAGACTTCGAGCCTGGCCAGGAACGCATCGAACGCGCTCGCGCCACTTGGCCGCAATTGCATTGGGTCGCCACACTTTCGAGCTACACGTGAAGCGCGCTCTCTATGAGTGAAAGAGACCGGTCCATGCGCCCGTCAGGCTTTATCTTCAGCTCATAAATAGGGAGTCGGCGCAGAAAACGGGCCAGGACCTTGTGCCGATGAATGTACTTGTCCTTCGCGCCGCTCAGGAAAGTGAATGGCGCGGCGAACTGATGATACGAACGAAGCTCCAGCGCAAGCTCGTTGAAGCTGAGAACCATCTTGGCCGCGCGACCGGCGCTGATCCGCGCCAGCCGCGTCTCGTTCGAGAAACTCGGAATCAGGAGCATGTCCGGCTCAAAGCGCTGGACGGACTTCCGGTCTTCGATCACGTACATGCGGCGTCCATAGTCGCTTCTGTATCTGGTGTTCTTGAGTATTCCAGCCGTCTCGCCAATGAAACGGACGCTTGCGTCATCGAGACGGATCGTCTCGGGACATGCGAAAACCTCCGTGCCGCTGTGAAGATAGAGGTTGTCGGAGAGAAAGCGCGCGGAAGGTTCGCGCAGCATCGTCAGGATCAGGGTGGACTTTCCGACGCCCTGCAAGCCGGCGAAGATCACGCCGCGCCCCTTGTACTGAATGCCGCCGCCGTGCAGGGGGAAGACTTGTTTCTTCTGTTCGAGCAGCCAGAAAGCCGGGTAGTAGAACAGATAAGGAAGGAAGCACTGGAACACGTTCTTGTCGTCACGACAGTGCTGGCGCAAGTTCTCGATGAACGCCGTCATAATGAGCTTTCCGTCGCGTTCCTGCAGCGCGATGGAGATACCCGGGAAATCAACGAACTGTTCGACGTAGATCGTCTCGCCGCCGCGGAAGACGCGCCGGCCGATCTTCTCCATGTTGGGCGACCATCGCTCACGCTCCTTGAGAAACGTCTCTTTGTCAACAACCCTCGTCTCAAGGTCAATGGTCCTGAGACGCGAGCAAAGGAAGGGTTGGAGCACGGTTGCGAACGCGTCTCGCAGGTAGGCGCTGCCAAGCCGCAGGCGAATCCCCAAGCCGCAGAATGCGATCTCCAGCGTGTTGTCCCGGCCTATTCTCCGTACCATGGTCTTATCGCCTCGAAGGGGACACGAAGGGCGCCGAATCCGACGCCGACCTTTTCTTTCTTGCCGCCGCCGTGGAAATCCGATCCCCCGGACACCCACAATGCATTCTTGGCGCAGAGCGAGAGCATGCGCGCTTCAAAGTCCTGGATCGGACAGTCCTGCTCGGAATGGGATGAATAGCACTCGATGCCATCCAGCCCCATCTCCTGCCACCGGAGAATCTGCCCGACAAACTCATGCATCCCCTTTTCCATGTCGCCCGAGAAGCGCCCGGCGGCGAGGGACTCCACGACCGTGCTCGGATGGGCCAGGAACAAGACGAACCCGTTCCCCCGCAGACGTTGTATCAGATCGTCCACCGTATAGGGCAGGGGGACCTGGACATCCTCGCACTTGCAGCAGCCGCCGGGTTTAAGATGTCTGCGCATTTCTTCCATGCTCTCCACATAACCGCACTGGAGCATGAGTCGCCCGACCGCCGCCCATTTTGCCGCTCGAAATGCCTTGAGGTCCGTGTCATACTGCGCGTCTTCCTGTTCCACGAGCCCCCGCACGGTCTGGGACGTTATTCTCTCGCGCGGAATGAGCCGAATGTTCCCGCACGCATTCACTCGTTCCACCATGGTCTGAGAGATAACGGCGTCCATGCTTCGTGAAATCTCCTCCACCATGGGAAGGAGAACGCGCTTGATCCGGCTCCGCGTTGCATCGTTCCAGGAAGGGAAGTAGACCAGCAAGTGGGTGGCCGACCCGTCGAAATCACCATCGAGTTCGACCCCTGGCAGGAAGCGTACCGGTCCGCCGTCGCAGAGCGCCTGCATCCTGTCGAGCCCCAGGAGCGTGTCATGGTCGGTCAGGGACGTAACGCCTAGCTCCAGTCCGTCCGCTGCCAGTTGCTTCGCGCTCGCCTGGACGATCTTGTGGAGTTCTTCAGGAGGATGGTATCCATCCGACGCGCTCGAATGAATATGCAGGTCAACGATCTTCGTGAGGTCGGTCATAGGCTCCGCAATGCCTTGATCTTCAATGAGAGGGGAAGACGAAATTCCACAATTCATGGCTGCTACCCCGGCGGTAGCTTTCTTCCCACTTGGGGATGCTGCGCGCATTGCTCATCTCGCGTGATACATCGTTCAGTGCCTCGCTGAAAATGGGCCGGAAGTTGTGGTAGATTCCGTTCTCGTAGCAGCGCACCATCAGGTATCCGCAGGGATACTGAACAGGCTGAGGCGCATTGAGCTGGAAGAAATTGCCGCGCCGCAGTTGCGAGGGCACGTTCTTGTGACCGACGTAGGCAATGGTTCCACGCGGGATTGTCGGCAAGGCCCTCTCCTCAAACAACCTCCAATCCCGGATGACACGGTCCTCGTCCACGATGTATTCGTCCGGCAGCAATTGTGTGTGACTGATCATAATGACACGTCCCGTGGCCGCATTCAAGCTTTCGTGAATGTGCCGAAATCCGTCGGGCCCCAGGGAATATTGTGCCGTATTGCAGCCAATGATGTCCAGGCCATGAAGCCGCTTCGCCCACTGCGCGACGCCGAATGTCTTTTCAAACAAGGTTGCATCCAGCAAAACGTCGTGATCGCCCGGCACGACAAGGCACGGACAAGTCAGTTCGGCCAGAGCAGCGGAAGCGAGCGCGAACTCCTCCGGAAGTCCCTGGTCGGTCACATCGCCGGGAACCAGTGTGAAATCCACGCGCTCACGATTGATCTCTCGGACGATCTCGCGCAGTACGGCCACTGACTCGGCGAATAGCCGGCCCTTATACAGCCCCACGCGGGTGGATACGTGAGGATCAGCAATGACCGCAAACTTGGCGGAGAGCGCGCCTTCCGGCGTGGACAATGTCCGCATGTGCATGACCCGAAGCACATTCTCTCGCGCCACGAGACGCAGGGTGTAGTCGGTATCCGAGGCAAGATCGCGGAAATGGAAGCGGCCCGTGCGCTCCGGCCCCGATGACAAGGCGGTCTCGTTCCGAGCGTCTCGCAGCAGAGCTGTGACGGGACAGCTTCTGTCCAAAGTGAAGGCAGCCGTCAGGCTGTTCTCAGTGACGGTCTGTATGTCCAGACGTTGAATCATGTCCGTCCCAAGGATAAAGGACCGGTTTCAGCGAACTCGACGCCGTGAGGAACTCGGCAGGACTATCCTGAAGCGACCATCGGCGCTCGTCGACAAAACCGTCAAGGGCGAGCTTGCCGGTTTCCAGCCACCGAAGGACGGTCTTCATCGCATCCGTAGAGCAGCCGGAAGTGCCGACCGTTTTTGCGCATCGGTAGTGATGCAGGTCTATGTCAGCGCCATCCACTTTCTCATGTGTTCCGCCGAAACATGCGCCAACCGCATATCCTTCGGGCGTATATAGTTGCAGCATCAACCGCTGCGCGTTGGGGTCAGCGCAGGCGGCAATCACGTCGTCAAACAGATAGCCGCCCGTAATGTCTTTCATTTCTTCGACGATCTTCTTCTCCGCCGCCAGCCGCCCGGCCGCCGTCTCTTCGTGCGCCTGCGGAGCGACGTACGGACGAATCCATGGCCCGAGAATCTTCCGCGCCAACGCCGCTTTCTCCTGAGAGCGCACCATCAGGTGTATCTCCCGCGCTCCTTCAAGGTGCGCAAGGGCGGCATAGATCAAGCTCAGGGTTCCCGATCCAATGATGCAGGTGAGGCCCCCGGGCAGAATGCCGGCGCGGTATTGGTGCCGTCCCTCTGAGTTGGCTCCCGTGGGATGCGGGGTCGCAAAGATGGATTCAAGGGCGCAGGCGGCCGGCTCGACCAGGCAAGCCGCCTCATCGCTCACGTTGTCCGGCACGCGCAGCACGGACTCCGATTGAATCAGTTCGGCGGGAACCTGCATGTACTGCGCGTACCCTCCGTCAATCTGAAAGGACAGATTCGCGATGGGATCCGGGATCAGCATGAGTCCCTTGCGGTAGCGGGCGATGCGACTCTGGAAGGTTAGCCGCTCGCCCACATGGAAATTCAAGTAGCCGTCGGAAAGACGCTTGCCCTCCGAGCAGCCTATGCCCTTGGTCAGGCCAGGGACTTTGTCGCCGACCGCGACGACCTCGCCCACGAGTTCATGCCCCAGAACGACCGGCGCGTACGGGTCCACGTTTCGGTGCCCTTTGAGGAAGATGGTCTTGTCGGTGCCGCAGCGGGCGCACATCAGCACCTTGACCACCAGGTCTGTTGGCCCGCATAGGACTTCTCGATCTTCCAGGCGCACGTCCCCTTTTCCGTGGTAAACGAAAGCTCTTCCGGAGAATATCATGATCGTCCTTTCGACTCTTTTGTCTGCGACGCCTACTCCTTAACGCCGCACCAAGCCATTATTGTGAGGGCCATAATCTTCGTCAGCCGGACAAGCCCGGGAACGCTCACAAATTCGTCGGGACCGTGCGCGTTGGCCCCGTCCGGCCCAAACACCACGCCGGATCCGAACCCGTACTGATGAAAGATGAACAGGTCGCACGGGAACGGCGCGCCTCCTATATCGGGGGCCTTGCCCAGAACAGACGTTGCCGCCTGTTCGACCGTTTTCACCAAGGGGTGCTCTCGCGGCGCTTGCGTCCCCGGCATCCACCGGTGCGAAAATTCGGACCGCACTTCCACCTCTCTGAGCCGGGGATCGGCCTCTTTTCGCAGCCGAAGGAAGTCGAAGAACTCCTTTTCCACCTGCTCCCGCGTTTCACCCGGCATGGTCTGCCAGTAGACCTCGATCTTGCACTCCCGCGGCAATTGCATCGGAACACGGTATGAAAACTCTCCAGCCTGGAGTTTCGGAAGCATGACCGGCACGGGGTCGGGATCCGAGGCGTAAGCGCCGGGGATGCTGGTGTCGCGTTGCCTTTTCTTACGGAACGCCTGTAGTATTTCCACCAAAGGCCCGATGAACTCCACCGGATTGAGCACTTCCTCGCCGCCGAAAGACATCCCAGGCTTGCCCACAAGGGCCAGATGCACGATGCGGAACCCCTTGTGGGCGTGGCAGAGCTTGAAATTCGTCGGCTCGGGCAGAATGATCGCCTCCGCGTTATGCCCGGCCAGACGGTCTGCAAGGGTGCCGTTGCATCCGGCGTGCTCCTCGTCCACGACGCTTTCAAAGAGGAGGTCTCCCTTGAGGCGCACGCCCATCTCGCGCAAAAGGCGCAGCGTGAACATCATCGCCGCCAGGCCGCCCTTCATGTCCCAGGAGCCGCGGCCATAGAGCCTGCCGCCTTCAATGTCGCCGCCGAACGGGTCGTGCTTCCAGGAGTCGTCGCCCACTTCCATGGTGTCAACATGGCCGGAGAGCAACAGCGAACGTCCTCCGCCCGATCCCTCCACTCGCGCAAGGACGTTGGGGCGCCCCCTGTAGTCGCGGCCCGGAAGGAACGCCTCATGGCTTTGGAGTCCCGCTGCCTCGTCAAGTCGCAGCATCCGCGCGGGAATTCCCGCGGACGCCAGCCATGAGGCGATGAACTCCTGACAGCGGCCTTCGTCGCCTGACGGCGGATGGTTCACGCTTGGGATTCGCACAAGGTCTCGGGCGAGGGAGACGAGGTCCGCCTCTCTTTCGTCCACCGCCTTGAGGAGCCTCCTCTGGAGTGAGGTCATATCCGTTCTCAATATGGCGCGTACTCGACCGGCGCTGCCGTATCCGCGTCGATTGTGATGGAAAAACTCTTGTGCCGCTTCAGAACGGTGCCAGGGTACTCGATGGTCGGCTCCTGGAAGAGCGTCCTCCTGAACATTGTTCGCTGCCATGAGCCGCAGTAGAACACCCCTTCGATGTGGCGCGAGGCGAGGATGTCCTTCATTCCGATGCTGACGGCGAAGGGGGGGATGGCTTCGCAATTGCCGCCTGCTTCGCGCACGGAATTGATGACGAAGGTGTCGTCCTCGATCTTGAGAATGTGCGTCCGCGCATTGAGAAATTCCTCTTCGGGAATCTTGAACCACCGGGAGATGATGGGTTCATTGAAAGCGACGTGCCCGTGGTAGCCGACCCCCGCGAAACAGATGTCGGTGCCGCCGGCGGCATCGAACTTCTCATCCATCTCTTCCAGACGGCGCGGGTTGGGAAATGCCATCTGGCTCTTCGGCATGCGCAGCTTCGAGTCAATTCGGCTCCAGAGCAGCGTGTACATGGTGGACCGAAAGCTCATGGGGTGACTCTCGGGAATGGCGCGCCCTTGCCAGTCCAGGTACTCATCCATGTTGAACGTCCAGACGTTGCGGCAGTCAATTCGCTCGGCATTGACGATCTCGGCAAAGGCCGGATACTGCTGGGTAGGCCCCACCGGGACGATCATGCGCGTCGGCTTGCCGGAGCGGTTGTTCTTCTTAACCAGGTCGGCCATCTGCCGGGCAAGCGCCTGGTAGTAGCTTGGCATGTCCGGCAGCACCCTGATCGGAATGCTTGTGTGCTTGCGAAGGGCATCAACGCTCAACGACAATGATTTCTTCCAGTTCATCAGTTTGTCCTTTTCAACAATAGAGGAGTGGACGGCGATTGCCCCGCTCAGTTCAGCGAGGAACGATCACGGTCTTCAGAAACCCCGGCGGAAGCCGCTCCATCAGTTCGAATCCCTGCGCAATCTGTTCGAGCGGCAGCGCCTTTGTGATCAACGGCCGCACGTCAACGGCGCGGCCGGCGAGGCACTCCAGAGCGCGGCCGAAGGTGTTCGGATTGAGCCACGCCGCCAACAGCGTCAACTCCTTGCGGAGCAGTTCGGAAGGGAACAGGCGGGCCGCGTCCGCCTCCGCCGCGAGACCATAGAGAACAACCCTTCCTTTGGGCGCCGCCATGCGGACAGCCTGCTCAAGACACTGCCCCTTGCCCACGGCCTCGACGACGATGTCCGCCCCGCGCCCGCCCGTCTGCCGCAGCACTTCCTTCACGGCGGAGTCGCCCGCGCGAATGCAGGAGGAGGCGCCAAGTCTTCTCGCAAGCCGCAACTTCTCTCTGGACCGAGTGATCATCACCACCTGGCGCAGCCCCCGATGACGAAACAACTGCACGAGAATCTGGCCCTGCAACCCGCCGCCAATGATGGCGACCGAATCCCCCTTTTCCGGCGCGGCGCGATCAATCGCGTGGACCGCGCAGGACACAGGCTCGGCCAGGGCCGCTGCATAGTAAGGCAAGCGCGCCGGGATGCGATAGATAGACTTGAGATCCACGGCAACATACTCGGCGAACCCGCCGTTGCGGAGCACCCCATATCCCTTGAGGTCGCGGCAGAACATGGCCCGATCCGAACGGCATTCCGAGCAGACGCCACAGGGCGCGTTTGGCTCCACAGTGACCCGGTCGCCGACATGCACGCCACGCGCGCCTTTTCCGGCCTTCGTCACTTCGCCCGCAAACTCATGCCCCAGGATTATGGACGTCTTTGCCTTGTACTCCCCGTGATAGAGTTTCAAGTCCGTGCCGCATATCCCGCAGGCTTTCACGCGGATCAGAACCTCTCGCTTCCCAAGCGACGGGACGGGGCAGTCGCAGAGCCTCAGCCGGCCCGGTCTCTCAAGGACAGCCGCCTTCATCGTTTCAGAGCGTGTCGAGGTCAATGGGCGCCACCTCCACCGGCAGACGCTTCTCCGCTGACTCCATGATCGCCAGCAGGACCCGCGTCACATTGACGCTGTCTGCCAGCGGTACCTTCACCGGCTTGTCGTGATACACGCAGTCAATGAAATCGCGCAGGCTCTCATGAGCCAAACCGACCGCCTTGCCCTGCACGTGCGGCTTGCAGATCACGTCCGGCCGGTCGAGGCGGGTTTCATACACCCGCTCCAGCAGCCGGTGATGGCTGTAGTCCATGCTGAACGCGGCATGTTCGCACGTCAGGTTGAGCTTGTAGTCGTTCACGTGCGGATTCGCGTTCGGGATGATCCAGCCGTTCTCCATCTGAGCGACGGCACCGTTCTCATATTCCAGCGTGGCCTGGTAAACGTCGGGGACATCGATGCCGCGCGCCGCCAGGACGCCTTTGGAACTGGTGGCGTACACTCTCTTCACCCTGAAACCGATCAGCCACGTCAGTGTGTCGAGCGAGTGGCTGCCCAGGAACCACAGAATGGAGCTCTTCGCTGCCCATGAAAGCATTTCCGTCGGGACGTAAATCGTGTCGGAAAGGCGGGCGTAGGCATGCACGACTTTCCCTGGCTCCCCACTTTCCAAGTCGCGTTTGATCCTGAAAATCGGAGGATTCCAGCGGTTGTGAAAATCCACCATGACCTGCACGCCGGCCTTTTTCACTGCCCGGACGATGCGTTCGGCATCCGGCCATGTTGTGGCGAGGGGTTTCTCGACCAGAATATGCTTTCCCGCTTCGGCGGCCGCCACGACCGGGTCGGCGTGCGCGAAGTCGGGAGTGACCACGCCAACGGCCTTGATCTCGTCATTTCGGAGCATTTCGCGGCAGTCGGTGAAATAGCGGCATCCGTATCTCCCCGCCAACGTCTTGGCGCGCGCCTCATCGCGATCGCACACGGCCACCAATCTCGTCCAAGGCTCGGACGCGTAGATCTCAGCGTGCGCCTCTCCCCAGGTGCCGCAGCCAATAACAGCCATGCCCATCTTGTTCATGTCATCTTCCTGTTCGGATGCCGCAGGTCAATTTCGACGGTCGCTCCATCTGACGTCCCCTACGTTGTGTGTTTCAGTTCTCTGAAAGCTTCGTCAACAACTCTGAGCGTCTTCTCAATGTCCTGTTCGGTGTGCGCCGCCGAAAGGTACCAAAGGCCCTTCTCGGTCGGAAAGATGTGAACGCCGCGATCGAGCAGAAGTTGCCGGAAAGTGAGGTACGTGTCGTTCTGCTGCGAGAAAGTGTCCCGCATGTCCCAAATCTCTCCGCTGCGGAACGAAACGCAGAAGAGCGATCCCGGCCCTTGAATCCGCACGGTAATGCCGTGTTTCTTCGCCAGCCGGCCGATTTCATCCCGCAACGTCTGTCCCAGTGTGGCGATGCGCCGCAGGATGGCGCCGTTGTCCCGGCTGAGTTCTTCGAGCACACAGAGCGCCGCCGCGCAACTGATGGGATTGCCGTTATAGGTGCCGGCATGGACCGCCTTGCGGTCGGCTACGATCTGCATGATCTCGCGACGGCCGCCAAAGGCGCAGATCGGATAGCCCCCTGCCAGCGCCTTGGAGCCGAGGGAAATATCCGGTGTCACGCCCAGAAGCTCCTGCGCGCCGCCGAGCGCCACACGCTGGCCGGTGATCACCTCGTCGAAAATGAGCGCGCAGCCGTACTCCCGGCACAACCGTTGCAGCCCTTCCAGGTAACCGGGCCGGGGCATGATGACCCCGCAGTTGCTCATGATCGGCTCCGTCAGGATGCCCGCTATATTCTTGTCGCGGGCCAAGGTCTTCTTGACAATCTCCAAGTCATTCCAGGGCAGGCCGATCACATCTTCCAGAATGCTCTTGGGCTGCCCGGCGCAATACTTGTGCATGAGCGTCTTCGGTTCCGCGCGCGTGCCGATGTCGTCGCCCGGCTCCGGATGGAAGCTCACGAAAATGTTGTCCATCCAGCCGTGATAGTGCCCCTCGAACTTGATGATCTTGTTCTTTCCGGTGAAGGCGCGCGCCAGGCGAATCGCGGCCTGGATTCCCTCCGAGCCGGTACTGTTGAAGTTGACCATCTCATAGCTCGGAACGATGTCCACCAGCTTCTGCGCCAGCCGAACCTGTAGCTCATGCGGCTCGCCGTACCCGCTGCCGCGCTCCACTTGGGCCTTGACGGCCTGGTTGAGGACGTCGGGCGCGTGGCCCAGAATGTTCGGGCCGTAGTTGAGCAGGTAGTCGATGTATTCATTGCCGTCCACATCGTAAACGCGACTGCCCTTCGCATGGCTGATATAAATCGGATGCGGCCTCGAAAAGCTCTGGACCTGCGACCCCACGCCCATGGCAAACACGGTCTTGGCTTCTTCGTACATCTTTGACGACTTCGGATACTCCTTCCACATGCGACGGACCTCCTTCCAGGGAAACGGTGGCGGGCACTCAGTCCAGCTCTATCGGACGCCCTTCGGCGCACGAGCGCACGATCGCCTCGATCATGCGCGTTGCCAGAAGGCCGTCCTCGCCGGTCACGGGGACAGGCTTGTCCTCGACGAGGCACGTAATGAACTCGCGGATGGGCGGCTCCTCAGTCAATCCGAGAAGGGTGAACGGCGTCTGAAATCGGTCCGTGGTCAGGGACATGTTCTCGTAGTCCGCGTTCACGTCCACGCGCCCCTTCTCGCCCTGCACGGAGATCCACATTTCGTTGACGGGATTCCGCCATCCGCGGGCCAGGATCCAGGAGCTTTCGAGGTGGACGACACAGCCGCTCTTCATGCGGACCATCGCGCAGACTGCATCGTGCGTGTCAAGGCCCTTTGCCCGAAGCAGGCCGTCGCGCGCCATGGCGAAGGCGCAGCGGGGCGTGTCCCGAAGAATCCAGCAGACCAGGTCGGCCAGGTGCGACATCAGGAACCATTCGGGACCGCTCTTGTGCGCCCATTTCATGTTCGTTTCCGTCCATGTGATCGTATCGGACAGAACGAACGCGCCGGACACGGGGGTCCCGATCTCGCCTGCGGCGACGACCGCGGCCGCCTTCTGAAAACTGGGGTACCAGCGGTTGTGGAAGTTGACCATGAGTTTCCGTCCTGACCGGTCCCGCGCGCGCAGGATGCGCCCGCACTCTTCGGCGCTGGTCGCCAGGGGCTTCTCAACCAGAACATGCTTCCCCGCGTCGAGAGCGGCGATGACGTATTCGGTATGGGCGAAGTCGGGCGTAACGACGTGGACGGCGTCAACGGAGGGATCCTCCAGGCATTGCCGCCAGTCCTTTGCGGCCCTCGTCCCGAACCGGGCGGCATAAGCCTCCCGGCGTGCGGCGGTCGGCGACCAGGCCCATTTCAACTCGACGCGCGGGTCCGACTTCAGGGCGCGTCCGTGCACCTGCGCGTAACTGCCGCAGCCCAGGACCGCGACTCCGATTCGACCGTCCCTATTTGTCATCGCCCACCTCCGCCGCATTTCCGCGCAGCGGCGCCAATTCCACGACCCGATGCTCGCGCAAGGCCGTGTCAATCGCACAACCCATGAGGACAGACTCAAAGCCGTCGGCGATCATGGCGCGAGGCGACTCTGCGGGGTCCGACAGACACTCCAGGAACCCGCGGACGCACCGCTCATCCGCACCTCCATGACCCGCCTCGGTCACGGTCGGATGGTAGACCGTCTCGATGTCGGAACGAAGCTCGCGGACGCTGATACGATTCTCCCCGGAGGAGGCGGTCAGGGAAGCGGTCGTGCCGCATACGGCCAGGAACCGGCCCGGCGGCGTCCAACCAACGGCTACGTTAAGGTTCGCAACGACGCCGTTCTCGTATTCCAGGATTGCCGTCTGACGGTCGACGAGGTCGCTGCCGCAATGGTAGACGCAGAGCGTGCTATCCTCAGGGAGGAGCCGCCCGCGCCGCTCAGGAGTTGGGGAGTAGAAAAAGCACTGTGCGTGCTCCGGACACTCCGGAGAACAGCGCTCCGGCAAGTCAGGCCGCGGCAGAAAATGTCCGCGGCTGCCGAAGGACGCGACGCGCGCGCAGCGGACGCCAAGGAGCCAGTTGATCTGATCCACGTCGTGGCAGCTCTTTTCAAGCAGCAGGCTGCCGATGGCGGAACGCCGGTTGTAGGAAGGGGAGCGGCAGTAGTCGTCTCCCCACATACGGGCCGGAATGCCTTCCGTCCAATTGATCGCAAGAACGCGGCCAATCTGGCCGGAGGAGACGATCTCGTGAAGCTTCTCAAAGAACGGAGCGTACCGGAGGTTGAAGCCCACAAAGACCGGCGTGCCGGTGCGCCGAGCCGCCTCGACGATGCGCCGCGCGCTTTCGACGGAATTTGAGATCGGCTTCTCCAGGTACACCGGCGCCCTGCGGTCGAGGCAGTCACACGTCACGTCGGCGTGGGTGGGGACGGAGGTGGCCACGATCACGCCGTCCACGCCCGGACAACGAGATAACAATTCCTTGTGATCGCGATAGTACTGCACATCGGAGACGCCGAAAATTCGACGGCAGTCCTCCACTCGGTCAGGCCGCGGCTCGGCAATCGCCACGAGCACCCCGCGGTCGCGCTCGGCCAGAAGGGCCTTTCCGAGCGTGATGGCGCGCTTCCCCCCGCCCACAATGGCAATGCGCCGGAGCGTGCTCATTTCAGCGCCTCCTGCAAGGACGATCCCCGCGGTTTGCGAACAGTGGCTCGGCCTGACAGACCGCGGGGCTTCTTGTCCCTGGCTGCGTCGTTCCCGGTCCCGGACGCAGCAAAACAATCCTCAAGCACCAGCGCCGCGCCGGCGAGCGCGGGCGGGCGTTCCACCAACTCGGAGATGGTCACCGTGACGGCTTGGACGGCGCGCGAGAAGGCGCGCGCGCGGATCTCGCGCAACAGGGGCTGCAACAGGTGGTCTCCCAACCCCGCCAGCATCCCACCCACGGTAACATGGCTTGGATTCAACAGGTTGATGGCATTTGCCAGCCCCACGCCGAGCGGGACGCAGAACTCCTCCATCGCATCCAGGGCCACCTTGTCGGCAGCATCGAGCGCTTCGCGCAGGACCGCCATGGTCAGTTCTCCGCGCGTCTGCGTCAAGAGGCGCGGAAGAACAGACGAGACCTGGCCGTCCATCTGACGCCGCATCGTGTCAAAAAGCGCATCCTGCGTCACGTGCAGTTCGAGGCAGCCGCGCCCGCCGCAGTAGCAGCGTTCCCCGTTGGGGTCTATGGAAATGTGGCCGAGTTCCCCGGCCGTCTCGCTGGCGCCGCGGCGAATCCGACCGTTGGCGAGCAGCGCTGCACTGACCCCCTCGCCCACTTCGACAAAGAGGAGATCTTCAAAGTCCCTGTGCGTCGCAAACCATTTCTCCGCCAGGGCGCGGGCTCGCGTGTCGTTTTCGATGAATACGGGCAGCGCGGTGTGGCGACTCAACTCACTTCCCAGGGGAACCTGGCGACAGTGAGGCATCAGCCCGCATTCCTCCCATTGCCCACCCCGACGGTCCACGAATCCCGGCACCGTCGCGCCAACGCCCAAGACGCGGTCGCGATCAACTTTCTCGACAAGGGAGTCCACCAAGGAGGCCGCTGTGGCGATGACCCGCGCTCCGTCCGAATCCGGCGGCAGTTGCGCTTCCGCCGTGCACAGCACTTCGCCGCGAAGGTCCGCCACCGCGCCGCAGACGCGGTGGAGTTCCACGAGGATTCCGACTTCCAGGAGCGACGCCCCCCGGAAGTCCAGCAAGATGGCGGGCCGGCCCACGTTGCCTCTGTCCACGCTCACTTCTCGAAGAACTCCCCGCTCGATCAGTTCAGAGACGTGAAACGAAACGCTCGAGGGCCGGAGACCAAGTTCGCGGGCGGCATCACGCCTTGAGATGCAGCCGCGCCGCCGGATGAGATCAAGCAAGGAACTCTTCTGGCGCTCAAACAACTGTGCGCGAGTGAGCGAATATGCGGCGGTTTTCAGCATCGGAGCCTCGCTAGATAATAACGACACTGGCCTGAATAGTGGTATTTATATCACACAGGTGTTACAATGTCAAGACGACTATTATTTTCACCAATGGGGCTTGACAATGGAATGTAGGCGCATTATAATTATCACGACTGGAACAACAACGCACGGAAGGAGCGTCCAGAGGGGCATTGATATCTGTCGTCGGTAGGCGTCTTTTTTTGGGGAGGGCGAGAAATGCGTATGTGCAGGAGATGGCTGGCGGCGTTCACGCTGATTGAGTTGCTAGTCGTGATAGCGATCATCGCTATTCTGGCCGGGATGCTGCTGCCGGCGCTGGCGGCGGCCCGCGAAAAGGCGCGACGGACTGCGTGCATCAACAATCTCAGTCAGATGTCACGAGCTATGGAGAGCTACTGCGGAGACTACAGCCAGTACTTCCCCTCCTGGACAGCGTGGGGCAAGCCGGTGGGGCGGGGGGACATCATGGGGCCGGTGGTCGGCGACATGGATCCTTTCGATGCAGGCTTCTACCGCGGCTTGCGGGTCAACTCGGGCGAGCAGGATTATGTTTATATGGTCACCTATGTTGGTGGCGGCGGGAGCAGTTGGTTGCCGGGCGCCTACGTCAAATTTGAGGACCCGCTTCTCAACTATCGGACGATCTTCTCCGGCGGGCGGGTGCGAACCTACTGGACGGCCTCGGCCGGGCCGGGAACGGCCAAGATGGGCCCGCACGGACTTGGCTTCCTGGTATCGGCCGGATATATCGCCGACGTCAGGACCTTTTTCTGCCCGAGTTCCGACGGCATGCCCATGTCGAGACTTCGTGATGACACTCTGACGGACACCAAGGGCGCTGCGGCTGTCCGGATGGCCGACGTGCAGCGATGCGGCGGATTCGATGCGAAGTCGATCCTTGTGTCCGGGGAATGGACTTGGTTGGGTTCCTACCACGGGACCACAGCCGGCGGGTTGTCGCAGTCGCGCACGGTCCTGAGCCACTACGCCTATCGGAACGTCCCCTCGGCCTCAAACGACGGGACCGTCACCAACTTTCCATATCCCAATGCGCCCTATTTCAGACTTCTCTATACCACTCCCGGCCGGTGGGTGAATACCGGCGAACCGGTCTTTAAGACACAGAAGCAACTCGGCAGTCGCGCACTGGTGACCGACACCTGGGACCGCGCCATTGGCCTCAGCCCCACGGAGAGTCCGGGGTACGGAATCTTCGGGCACCGGGAAGGATACAATGTCCTGTATGGCGACTGGAGCGCAAAGTGGTATGGGGATCCGCAGCAACGCCTCATTTGGTGGCCGCAACAGACGGCGACAAGCGACGCCAGCATGAAGTGGATGCAGGGGCTTACCTGCAACATCATCACCGACTACCAGGTGGGCACCAGCACTCCGGTCAAGAACAAAGGCGCGGCCCTGGCCTGGCACCAGTTCGACACGAGCGCCGGAATTGATGTTGGTGTGGACGAGCCATAGTGCGTGCTGAGCGCGTGGAAATCCGTCGCAGCGCTCCTCGGATGGATCGCAGGGGGGCGCTGTTTTCTGCGCGCGCCGCGGGGGAGGGTTTTACCCGGAGCGCGCCCCGCGCGCGGGCGGCGCAAACGTAATGTTTCGGTCTTGCGCGCGTCTCGTCATTGCAGGCACATTCGCTTCGCTCAGTGTAAACTCCGCGAAGCAATCTTTTCGCGCTCAGACCGATAGATTTTGCGACAGCTTGTCCTACGCAGCGATTGCTTCGTCGCTGCGCTCCTCGCAATGACGCGCGCAAGACCGAGGCATTGCGCGCAGGCACTATTCTGGAAGGAGCGACTCATGCGAAGGCTCGTGCTGATGGTGGCGGTTGCCGCGTGGGCCGGCGGCGCGGTTCTCTCAGCGCCCGAGCCACAGAACGGGCTCGCGGCGCACTACACATTCGATGAACAGACCGATGCGGCTGTGCGCGACGCCGGTCCGAACAAGCTCGATGGAGCCGTCCACGGGGCCACGTGGGCCAAACGGGACAACGGCGGCGCGCTGGAGTTCGACGGCAAGTCGGCCTACGTGGATTGCGGGGCGGGTTCGCGGCTGAACCTGAAGGACCAGTTGACCATCGCCGTCCAGATCTATCCCAAAGGCGCGCCCTCCGGGGAACCCGTGATCGTCGGCGAGCGGCCGAGTTCCTGGGGAATGACGCATTACAAGGGGTTCGCGTACCTTTACGCCAAGAGTCCGGACAAGTACAACTACTGCCAGGCGCCGGTCCCTTACCACCAGTGGAGCCATGTCGTGGGGACCTTCGATGGCTCTTCATTGAAGCTTTACGTGAACGGCGCATTGCAGGCCCGCGCCACGCTTGCGGCACCCATCTCCCTGTCGAGCGCCAGCAAGCTTCTGATCGGAGGCGGAAATGAGGCCGATGCATTCTATTGCGGCTTGATTGACGAGGTTCGGATCTATACGCGCGTCCTGGCGGACGCGGAGATCGCGGAACTCGCGGCGCAGGCGAACCTGGCCGCCGGCTCCACGGCGTTGCGCGCTGAGGAAATTCAGGCCGCTGATAAGTTCTTCAAGAGCCACCCCCGGGGCGCGGCTGTTGTGGAGAATGGTCGCCAGGTCTGGTTGGCAAACGAAAGTCTCGGCGTTGAATTCGTAAAGGAGAAGAAGTCCCTTCGTCTCTCGCGCCTCTACGATGTCGCCGCCGCGGCGGACTTCCTTGCGGGACAGCCGGGCGGAATGGACCAGGGGTTGTGGAAGCTGGTCCTCCGGCGCGACAAGGGGGCGAACGAGGCCGAAGTCACCGTGGACAGCGGCGCGGAGGCCGAGGTCTCCACCCAGACGGAACAGGGCGCGGGGGAGACGACCCTGCGCCTGATCTGGAAGAACCTCCCTGTCCTCGACGAGCGCGACGCATTGGACGTGGAGGTCCGCGTGGTCATGAAAGCCGGCGACCCGCTGTCGCGCTGGCGCATCGCCGTCACCAACCGCAGCAAGACGTACGGGCTGTGGAGCGTCTTCTTCCCCGTCCTGAGCCTCTCCCCCGTCGGCGGGAAATCGGAGACCAACGCGTTCGCCATCGGGCGGGCGCGCGGGGTAGTGGTCAAGGACCCGTTCAACGACTCGAACAAGTATTCCTTTGGGTTCGGCGCGAATTACGAGTGCTACTGGCCGGGTACGTTCAATATGCAGTTGCAGGCCCTCTATGACGAGTCGTCGGGCAGGGGGATTTACCTCGGCGTTCATGACAGGACCGTCAACCGGAAGGCGTACATCTTCACGCCGTCGCCGGCGCGGAAGGCCTTGGAGTGGAAGGTCGGCCACTTCCCCGCGAACATGGGGTATGCGGCCGAGGATTTCCGCATGGATTACGACGCCTGTATCGGGCCATTCACGGGAGACTGGTATGACGCCTGCCAGATCTACCGCGCATGGGCCGTTCACCAACCGTGGTGTCAGCGGGGGCCGCTGGCGACGCGGACGGACATCCCCCGCTGGTTCAAGGAATGCCCGCTCATGCTGGTCACCATGAGCTTCGAGGGAGACCCGCAGGTTGTTCGGTCGCGAGACCGCATGCTGGAGGACTTGCGCTTCTTCGGCGGGGAGCTCCCCGTGGTCTGGTATACGTGGAAGAAGCACTTCCCGGAGAAGACCGAGTACAACAGGCCGGGGTCGCCCTGGCAGGTTCCGGAGAAGCGGGCCTATCCGTGCGGCAATATCCACGACGGCAACTATCCGACGATGCCGGCGCTGGAGACGTTTTCCGAGGCGTGCAAGAAGATCGGCGCGGCCGGGGGCCACGTGCAGGCGTACGTGTGTTCCTCCATCTTCGATCCGGGTATCAACGAAAACGCTCCCTTTGCCGCGCAAGCCAAACCGAACGCTTCGCGAGACGTCAAAGGGAACCTCGTGGCCGGCGACCCCGCGGACGTTAGCGTAGGCTGGCAGATGTGCGCGCATACACCCTGGTGGCAGCAGCGGCTGAAGGAGACCGTTGTCGAGCTGATCAAACGGGAGGGAGTCGGCGGAATCTACTTCGACACGTTCTACGGCGGCTACTGCGACCAGTGTTTCGATACCAAGCACGGCCACTCGCACGGCGGAGGCATTGACCCATACCTGGGTGAGAAGAAGCTCTCGGCGGTCGTCCGGGGCGCCATGAAGGAGACGGACCCCAATTCCGTCATGACGGGGGAGAGTTGCGCTGAGAGCGCGATAGACCTCGTTGACGGCCTGCTTTACCGCTGGACCGTCTGGCCGGACATGGCGCCCATGTTCGCCACCGTCTACGGCGGCTATATCACCCGGCAAGGCGCCACGCTTTCGCCGGAGTCCGACGGGTTCTATATTCAATGCGCCACGCTCTTTACCGAGGGCGCCCAGATGGGACGGTTCCATCTTCACGCCGATGACTACCTGAAGGACTTTGATCAGGGATCCAAGTATACGGAGAAGATGAAATTCCTGCGGAAGCTAACGCAGTTTTGGAGGATGGAAGCGGGAAGCCGGTACCTGGCTTACGGACAGTTGCTTCGGCCAATCCGGTTCCTCAGCCCCAATCCCATGCCGATGGCCTCCTACGTTGAACCGGAGTGCAAGGACTACCGCAACGGTCTGATTTGCGTGCCGGGGCTCCAGTCCGGCGCATTTCGCGCGGAGAACGGGAACCTGGGCATCTTCCTGGTGAACGTCACTGATAAGCCGATCGAGTACAAACTTGAGTTGCCGCCGAAGCTGTATCCTGTCTTGGAATCGGAAACATACCAGGTGACGCAGATCAGTGAAACCGGCGAGCGACTCGCCGCGGGACCGGCCGTCAAAGGCCGCGTGGCGCACGCGGGAGTTGTCGCGGCGCATGACACGGTCTTCCTTGAGGCCCGCGCGCAGAAACAATAGCTCACCGCGCGATCCGACTGGCGGAACGGCGCGGACCAAGATCAGGCGCATTGCGGAGCCGCTAAATGAATCTGCCTCTAGTGGACGGCCTCCTGGTGATCGTGCTGGTGGGCCTCGTGATTGGCGTGGGATACTGGTCCCGACGCTTCATGCGCAGCGTGGCGCAATACACCGTGGCCGGCCGCAAGATGGGCATGTGGCTTGGATTGAGCATGGGGTTCGAGATCGGCCTGGTCAGCATCGCCATGTCCTGCCAACTGGGTTTTACGAGCGGGTTCTCATACATCTGGCTGGGCTTGGCCGGGCTTCTCCTGGTCCACATCCCCATTTTCGGGATGTGGGGGCTCGGGATCGAGCGCTACCGTGCGACCAACGTTCAGACGCTTCCTCAGTACTATGAGATGCGCTTCAGCCGCCCGGTGCGCATCTTCTCCGGGATCACCCTGGCCCTCGGCGGCGTGCTGAACATGGCGATCTTCCCCATCGTCGAGAGCCATTTCCTGATGGAGTTTCTGCAAATCCCCAATTCCGTGGTGCTCGATGTCGGGTTCTATCAGTTTTCGATGTTCCACGTCGTCCTGGTCATCATTTTGACGCTCGCGTCATTCTTCACCGTCATCGGCGGCATGGTGACCGGCATCATCACCGACTACGTCCAGTCGGTTCTCATCTTCGTGGTGCTCGTCGTCGTCTCGGTCCTGATCGTCCGCAACCCGGGGGTTGCGAACATGAAGGCCGCCGTCGAGACCCACCTTGGGGACGCTGCGTTTAACCCGTTGTCAAAGCAGAGCATCGGTCCGGTCTTCGTCATGGTGTTCTTCCTGGGGGCCATCATCCAGCGCCTGGCGTTTCCGCCGTCGCTCCAGAAGATGTCCTCCACCGAGTCGCCCGAGGCCGTTCGGAAGGTGGCGCTGTTTTCCTACATCTTCGGCCAGGGACGCGGCATGATACTCGTGCTCTGGGGGATCGCGGCGCTGGCGCTGTTAGGTCCTCTGACGCCGGTCGGGCATGACCCCGAGGCATACCAACGAATCCTCGGCGCCAGGATGATCCGAACCATGGTCGAGGGCATTCCGCTTCTGACCGGCTTTGTTCTGGCCGGGTTCATCTTCGCATCCATCAGCTGCAACGACACGTACCTGCTTTCGTGGGGTTCGGTGATTGCGAACGACTGCGTCGCCGTCATTCGAGGAAAGCCCTTCACGCCGAAACAGCACATCCGCCTGCTGCAGTTGTCCTCCCTGGGGGTCGCCGTCCTGGTCTTCCTCTTCGCCTGCTGGTACAGTCCGAAAGAGACGATCTTGCAGTTTCTGTATCTCACCGGCGCCATCTTCGGCGCGTGCGGACTGCTCACCTGGTTCGGCCTGTATTGGAAACGCACAACCTCCGCCGGGGCATGGGCATGCCTGATTCTCGGCCTGGTCCTCCCGATTTCGTGGTTCCTGTTCCAGAGGTACTTCTCCTCGGTTCTCGACGGACCGGACCACCAGCATCTCAAGACGTGGATCAACAACGACACGGCGGCGCTCACGGCCACCGTGGTCCCGGCCCTGGCCATGGCGGCCATCTCCCTCTGTTCCAGGGCGCCGACGAAGTTCGTGGACTACGGTCAGAAGCTCAAACAGATGGATCCCCAGTAGGAAGCGGCACGGAAGGCGTCGGGCAGTCACGCAGCCGGCGAATGAGGAAAGGACGGCCTATGGATTGGCTGAGAACTCTCACCTATTGGTTTGTCGGCATCAACGTGGTGGTCAGCACTCTCTTCATCATGCTTGCTCTGGTGCTCGGAGGCCGGGACCTGTACGTGCTGCTCCGCGCGCTGGAGCACGCCGTCATAGACGACACGGACGACGGGCGCGCGCAACAGGAACCGTAGGCCGTCCCACCAGGAGTGTAGGAACCATGCACTACGCCTATCCGACGTACTCTGTTGACCTGACAGCCGACGCGATTGACCGATGCTGTGACATCGTTGTGCAATTGCTTCAGGAGGTCGGGTTCTCTGTGCCGCACGACCAGTTCCTGTCGCGGCTTCGAGGCAAGGCCGGTATCCGCATAGACAATGGCCGGGTCCACTTCGAGCCGACATTGACGCGCCGCTACCTCGACGCCTTCCGCGACGGGACCATGTCCTGCTCTTCGACTCGGCAGAAGGTGAAGTATAAGACCCAGGACTGGGAGGTGCGCACCGCCGGCTTCTCCATGACGGTGCTGGACATCGAGACGGAGGAGATACGGCCCGCCACCTGCAAGGACCTGCGCGACCTGATCAAGCTGGTCAATTCTTACGGCGTGGGCGGGTCCTACCCCTGCATGCCTCAGGACCTGCCTCCGCTCATGCGCGCGATCGCCTGCTTCAAGATATGCTGGGAAATGAGCCGGAATATCGCGCCCTTCGACTATCAGCATCCGGACCAGGTCCGATACATCTATGAAATGCACCGGGTCATGGGAAAGCCCATGGAAATCACCCTGACCGTGCCAACCGCGCTGACCATTGATCCGAAGGACATAGATGTGTTCATGGCCTTCTACGACGATTGGAAGCGAAACGGCGATATCGAATTCGGCTGCCTGGATTATGCCATGACCGGCATCACCAAGCCGATCACGGTCCCCGGCTGCCTCACGATGATGCTGGCCGAGAAGCTGGCCGTCCACATGCTCTTCAACCTCTTTGACGAGAACGTCCACGTCCCCGTCGGCATCGGGGCCGGACACCCCACGGACCTTCGCAAAGCCTGCTGGGCCTTCGGCTCGCCGCGCCGCCACGTCTTCCAGTACTTGAATACCTGCCTCATGCCGGTTCTGCGCAGGGAGAAAATGGACCTGTACAAGCCGGATTCCGTCCTGCTTGAAACCAGTTCTCCGGCCATTGACGCCACCGCCGCCATGGAGAAGATGTCCTGCGGCCTCCTGGGCGCCATGCAGGGGTGCCGCTCGTTTGGCTATGCCGGGGTGCTGTGCGTGGATGACGTCTTCAGCGGAACCCAATTCGTCGTTGACTTGGAGATGGTGGACTTCATCCGAGAAACGATCGAGTCGTTCCATCCTCACCCCGACATCCTGAACATGGAGGGGCTTTATGAGGAGTGCCGGGACGTCGGGCTGGGAAATGACACATTCTTGTCCCATCCCAACACGCTGGAACGATTCCGCAACATCGTCCCTTCCTCCCCCCGAATTGTCCGCGAGAAGCTGCGGTCGTGGATGGAGCATCGAACGCTCTTGAAAGACAGGGCGAAAGCGGAAGCTTTGGAGCGAATCCGGACATTCGAGCCGTACCGTCTGCCGGCCGACAAACAGAAGGAACTGGACAAGATTTACGCGCGCGCCGAGGCGCAGTTGGCGCGATAGAAGGGTGATCTGCGTGGCCTCTCGAACAGGCGCAATCCGAGTCGGAATCATCCGGTGCGACACCCACGGCTACTGGTACGCCCCCTTCTTTGAGGCGCCGGACCCGCGCCTTTACAGAAAAGTGCATTGGGGATGCCACTACTATTTCTATCGCCCGGAGAATCCGACAAAGCTGCGAATCCCCTCGGCCGCCGGGATGATCATCAGCAAGGTCTTCGACGAGGAAGACCGAACGTTGGCGGAGCGGCTTTCCGAAGGGTACGGCGGCAGGCCCAAGGTCTGCGATTCCTATGAGGAGGTCTCGGATGACGTGGACCTCGTCTATATTGCCGACTGCAATTATGAAGGAAAGGACCACCTGCGTTTTGCGACGCCGGGGCTGAAGAAGGGGATCCCTCACTTCGTTGACAAACCGTTCGCCTATACGCTTCGTGACGCGCGCAAGATGATCGAACTGGCAGGCCGACACAACACAGCCATCATGTGCGCGTCTCTCCTGCGGTACTCTCCGTTCCTGCAACGGTTCCGCGTTCAACTCAGAGACATCGCCCCCGTGCGGCAGATCATCATTCCCTGCGGCGGGCCAAGCCTTGCCGGAATCTTCCACGGCTTGAGCATGGTGCAGTGCATCCTCGGCGCGGGCTGCCAGTCGGTCGAATCCATGGGTCCGAACTTGTTCGACGTCCTGCGCCTCCACTATGCCGGGCGCGGTCCGGGGGTGGACGCCATCCTGTTCAACGCGCGCGGACGCGCGCCGGAAAACGAATGTACGGCAACGAACTATCACCACTGCGCATATCACGTGTCGGCCTACGGGGAAGGGGGCGCGGCCCACACGCCGCTGGTGGACGACTTTCTCTTCCCGCACAGCGCCCCGCGCATCGTGAGGATGGCCAAGCGCATGGCGCAGACCCGCACGCCGCCGATTCCCTACGCGTCCATGCTAGAGTTGATGGAAACCATCGAGGCGGGCCGCCGCGCCCATCATCGTGGCAGAAGAGTTACGCTCGCAGAGATTCGGAAGCAAGCATGATGCAGGAAGCCATTGCGGCCAAGGCTGGGGACATATGAGACAGCGTAAGAAGATACGAGTTGGCCTCATCGGCTGTAACAAGCGGGCGTTACGGTACGGCGCGCTCTTTGGCGGCATTGACCCTCGCGCCTTCGCCAGGCTGGACCCGATTGGCTATCACTACATGACGTACTACAAACACGTTGGATTGCAGATTCCCTCGGAGGCCGGTTTTGAGCTTGTCAAGGTCTACGATGACGACGAGAAAGCCGGCCAGACCGTTGCGGCCGCCTTCCGAAAGAGGCCGGAAGTCTGTCGGAGCGTGGCGGAGCTTGTTCGAGGCGTTGATTTGGTCTTCATCGCCAACGAGTCGGGCGACGGCGCTTGCCATCGAGAGATGGCCACGCCGGGACTTGAGGAAGGCATCCCCACATTCGTGGACAGGCCGCTGGCGGCGACGATTGCGGATGCCGAGGCCATGATCTCGCTGGCGAAGCGGAAGCGAACGCCGCTGCTCTCCTGCTCCCACATGAAATTGCTGCCGCATGTCGCAAGATTCAAGAACCGCTTCGCCGAGATTGGTCCCGTCGAACTGGGGGTCGTCATGGGGCAAGGCCCCAACCCGGCTCATATCGCCGACGGAATCGAGTTGACCCTGTGTCTGTTCGGCGACGAGTTCAACGGAGTGCCCGCGTCTGTGCGAAGCATGGGCGCTTGGCCGCTTGAAATTCTTCATCTCCAGTTCCGTGGGCAACGCGGTAAGCGCGTGCTGCAGACTCTGATCGTGAACTCCGGCGCGCCAACGGCACAGGGGGCGTTCTATGCGAAGGCCGTCAGTCAACGGCGCCCCGTAGAATCGCCGCAGTTCAGCAGATTTGTCCAGACGGAGGGCGGCCTTGCCGTCATGGCGGCGCTGAAACAGATGATCACTGTCGGCAGACCGTCCATGCCTTATCAGGAAATGCTGGCCTCGGTGGCCGTTGCAGAGGCCGCGCGTTCCTCTCACGACAGCCTGCGGTCGGTGCGCGTGCATACGCCTGAGAAATAGGGTGTTCTGGTTCCAGCGTCAGGTTCCAAGAGGAGAATTGGCCGTGGACGGACTTGCCGCAGGGGTTTCCGTGAACATCGTTGGGCGCATCGTCGCGGCCTTTGTCGCGGGGATCATTCTCGGCGCCGAACGGGAAAGCCATGGCCGCGCGGCCGGACTGCGGACGACCGTCCTGGTGTCCGTCGCCGCTTGCATGGCCATGATCCTTTCGAACCACTTCTACGCCGGCAGCTTGGCATTGGGGGCGGGCGGCGGCACGTGGCGTCCGGATCCGGCCCGGCTGGCAGCCGGCGTCTTGACGGGCATCGGCTTCCTCGGCGCCGGCGTGATCATCCGACCTGGCGGCAATGTCATTCGCGGAGTGACCACCGCGTCGTTGCTGTGGTTCGCAACGATCCTCGGACTGATCTTCGGCAGCGGCCTTTTCCTCTTGGGCGGCGTAGGCCTGGCAGTGGCCTGCAGCACGCTGTTCCTTCTGCCCTACGTGGAGCGCTTTGTTGAGAATGACTGGTACTCGACCCTCTCCCTTGTCGTGGCACAAGAGGGAACGTCCGTCGAATCAGTGGCCCAGTGCCTGCAGCAGCTCAAGATCCGAGTGAAATCCGTTGAAATGGACCACGATGTTTCGGCAGGAGTTACTCGGTACGAATGCCTCCTGAGACATAAGAAGGGGAACCTCATCAAGTTGCCCGAAGTGGTGGTGGCCCGCATGGCCGCGTTGCCCGGAGTTCGCAATGTGTCTTGGAAGTAGGCGATCCGCTCAATAAGCAGGGGCGTTCCGATCACATGCTCGGCATGCGCCGCGTCGGGGGCGTCCGCGACGGAACAGGCTGGCATTTTGCGGCGATTCTACGGCGGGGAAATAGGCGGAGTTTGTCTAAACTAGGGGCAATTATCCTCTTGCCCAATGTTGATAGGACTCTTCCGGACGTGCCCCAACCCAGTCGACCGCCCTAGAAAGTTGCCGCTCTATCCAATGGAGTTACGAGCACTTATGACAAGTCTTGTCTTCAAGTCGTTCAGACAACTGATATTATTGTCCACAATATGTCGTAACAGGAGACCGACGTCAAGTCTGGAAGAGTGACCCGTTGGCAAGCCCCGCGCGGTTTACGACACAGACCCACGCGCTGTCGGGTAGTACCGAACGCGTTCGACTTGCACCGTAATCGCAGCGTGGGGTAGAAGGCACCAGCAGGCGGACCAGTCCCCCTCATGAACAAGACTTGTCCTCTTATCCGCTTGTGGAAGAAAGGCGATTTGCATAGAGTGGACGCGTTCCTGGACGATTGCGGCCTGCGAGAGCAGGGACTCTTCCGCCGCGTGCTACCGTCGCTCACCGACCGGGCGGAAGAAGGCAGCGAAGAGCAGGGTATCTTGGAAAGCATCGGCACACTCTGTGGATCGGAAGCTTCAGAGAGGCCTGCAGAAGCAGTCGAAAATCGGGAGACACCATGAACGCGAGACGCGGACACATTGCGAACGAAACGACGGCGCGAAAAGACTCCCCATGCTGTCAACGCGCCCTGTTCTTCAATTACTCGATCGACTGCGAACTGCCCCCGGACGGCCGGTTCGGCGGACCGGCCTCGTGGGCGGATGCCGAAGTTTCAACGCGCGGGTTCGTCTCCGTTATGGAGCAGTTGGGCCTGCGTCAGGCCGCGACGCTCTTCGTCTACCCGGACGTCGCGCGCCATCAACGCGCGCTCTTTCGCGGAATGGCGGACTCCGGGATCGAAGTGGCCCTGCACCTGCATGGGATGCGTTACTCGCGGGCGAAGGAGGCGGCGTGGCTCGGCTCGCTCTCACGCGGGGCGCAAAAGGAGATCATAGGCGCGGCCAAGAGAGATTTGGAGGACACTCTTGGCCAGTCGGTTCTGGGCTACCGGGCCTGCTATGCCAGCGCCAACGACGACACATTCCCGATTTGCGATGAGTTGGGCTTTGCCTGGGCGAGCACCTCCGCGCCTGGAACGTATAAGCCGGAGAATTACGAGTGCTGGGCCGGGTGCTGGCCGTTCCCGTACCACCCCTCTGCGAAGAACAAGCTGGTTCCCGGCAGCCTCCGAATCTATGAGATGCCGGTAACGCGCGGCATCCGCGTGCTGCATGAGGGAAACCCGGATCGGCCGCTCGATATGCGCTGCGAAACGCCCCCTGAGATTGCCGGACCGGGCGGCGAGACGTTTCGCCGGATCATCGAGGAGAACCTGCTGGAGATGGAGCGCCGCGCCCAGCCGGTGCGCATGATTGCGGGCGCCAGCCATAATACGAACCCGTACGCCGACGCCGCCTCATATCAACACCGCAACCTGCGCTTCGTGTGCGAGCAGGCGCGGGCATGCGGAGCCGCACGCGGGTACGAATTCATCCCCGCGAGCTTCTTGCAGGTACTCCGTGAAGCAGAGCGCGTGGCGGCATTCTGATGAAGCGGACCGTCGTCGTCATGTCGCTGAGGGGCAACGTCAGGCCGTGTCTTCCAGCGGACGCCGGAACTTCTCCGCTTCCCTGCGCAACTCGGAGATGTTGAACTCCCGCAATGACACGCGCGAAGGGTGGCAGATGTCAAGGTCCGGCTCAATGGCACTGGCGGCGACGCAGCCCAGGAAGGCGTTGATGTTGACCAGGTTATTGACGCCGAAGCGCGTGGTATTCGCCGGATTCAGGACGTATGCGAAGAATCGCTCCACGGCGGCGGCCGCTTGGGCGTCGGGGGCAATCTGGCGCTGGTACCAGTCCAGGAAGTGGGGCAGGAAGACGCTGCGCTGGCCGTCATACGCTCGCTCAGTGCCCCAGTACCCTTTTTCCGTCTGAACTGAGAGAATGAAGTCACGCATGCGCGGGGCGACGTTTCGGAACTCCTGACGCAACGCCTCATCATCGCAGAACTCATAGGCGGCAATCAGCCCTTCCGAGCAGTAATGGATGGCCTGGAACACGTAGTCTTCCAGGATACCGCCTTCGATGATGTAGGGAATGTTTCCCTTCTCGTTCACATGGCGCAGGAGCCAGCGGGCGGCATCCACGGCGGTCTTGCGGTAGCGGGCGTCGCCAGTCAGTTTGAACAACATGGAGCACGCAAGCGCGCCGGCCTGACCGGTGCTGATGACATAGGGGCGCTGCTCCAGCCGTCCGTGCCGGTAGCCGATGCCGAAGGCGCCGGCGTCGGGCCCGTCCTGAATGACCCAGCCGGGGGAGTGCGGAAGCCCCTTGGCGGTCGGGTCGCGGTCGGTCCCTTCCGTGCAGAGCCTGTAGAACTTCACCAGCGTCTCCAGGTAACGCTTCTGCCGCTCCGCGTCGACGTGGGGATACGCCTTGAAGAGCGACGTCACAGCGGTCCCGGTGTCGGCGAGGTAGAGATTCTTGACCTCGAAAATGTCCCACCAATAGATCGCCTCGTTGTTCTTCGATGTTCGCGTGGGGATGCCGTAGTTGACGAAGAAGTCGCACCACTGGACCGCTTCGTCGAGATAGCGCTTTTCGCCGGTGATTTCGTATGTGCAGGTGAGCACGCGCGCAAGGTCACCGTTGACGAAGATGGAGGTTGTCAGGTCGCCGGTGAAGTCCTGAAGAAACCCACTGCGCAGCCTGTGTTCCACGCACCAATCGGAGATATGAACGAGGAGAGCGGCTAGTCGTTTTCTGTCGGGCATGGCGTCCTCGGGGGGTATGGGGAGGAAGGGCCGGACGGATCGGACGGACCGGACGGACTAACGGCTTTACGGAACGCAGCGGGCCGGAACGCTGGGACTTCGAGACAGGCGCTGTCCCGCTCAATCGAGAGACCGGCCAGCAGGGCCGGGACGGTGATCTCCGCCGCGCGGTACACGTCCATCGGCGAGGGGGCGTCCTCGCGGATACAGCGGACGAACTCCGCCATCGGGAAGTAATCGGCGTTGTGGTGGCTCGCGCCGATGGCCTCGGGTGGGACTCGATGGGGCAGGTGGTCCCACGTAACCGACGCCATATCGGTCATGTGCTGCTCCGGCAGCCACACCTTCATCGTGTCCATGTTCGACCGCGCCGTCTCCACGCGCCCCTTCGTGCCCATGAGGTGATACCAGTGGTACGCGGTGATCTCCACTTTCAGCGTGGGAATGTGGAAGCCGACCGCGAGCTTCAACAGTGTGTCTTTCTCGGTGTGCATCAGGGCCACTTCGATATCCGGGAAGGGAATTCCCTCATAGTAGTAACTCTCGCGCCGGGTGGACATCGCCACGACGTTCTTCACTCGGTCGTCGAGGATTCCGAGCAGCGCGCTGAGTTCATGTGGGAGGTAGAAGAGGGGGTGGCGGTTGCTCCAATAGCGGCTCCTGGCCGCGCGCGGGTTGTCCCGCGCCTCCTCAATTGTGAGGCGGCGACCGGTCTCGGAGTCAACGTAGAATCGGTCGCGCCCGATGCCGTGGAGATACTGCCCTTCACCATAGACGACCTTGCCGAGCGCGCCGTCGGCGACCATCTTCTTCCACGCCTGCGCCCAGCCGGTGTATTGATGCTGTTCGGCCATCATGAACTTCAGGCTGCCGCTCTTCTCGACGGCCTGAATCACCTTCCAGCAGCCTTCCATCGAGTAGCACAGCGGCACCTCGCTGGCGACATGCTTCCCGGCCGCCAACGCCCGGCAGATCAGGTCGGGATGGTCGTCCGGCGCGGTGCAGACGCCCACCGCGTCCAGCGGCGCTTCTTTCAGCATCCTGCCGAAATCGGCATATGGAACGATGGCGGGATCGCGCGCGAACTGGACCGCCTGCGCCAGGAGCGGCTCGTACTTCTCGCACAGTGCCACGATCCGGCACCCCTTGACGCGGCGGAAGGAGTCGATCCAGTTCAGCCCCCGCGGGCCGAGGCCGACGATTCCAACACGTATGTCGTTCATGGGACTTGTCTGTGAATCTCAGAGGGAAGCTCTCCGGCGCGCCGCTTGGCGCACGGGCGGAAATCGGGGACTTCGATGCAGGCGCTGCCCTGGTCAATCGAGACGCCCGCCAGCAGGGCAGGAATGGTGACTTCCGCCGCGCGGTACACGTCCATCGGCGAGGGGGCGTCCTCGCGGATGCAGCGGACGAACTCCGCCATTGGGAAGTAATCGGCGTTGTGGTGACCGGAGCCGAACGCCTCAGGCGGCACTTGGTAGGGCAGGTAGTCCCAGGTCACGGAGGCCATATCGGTCATGTGCTGCTCCGGCAGCCACATCTTCATCGTGTCCTTGTTCGAGCGTGCCGTCTCCACGCGCCCCTTCGTGCCCATCAGGTGATACCAGTGATAGCCGGTGATCTCCATCTTCAGCGTCGGCAACTGGAACCCGCAGGCCAGCCGCAGGATGGAGTCCTTCTCCGTGTGCATCAGGGCGACTTCCATGTCCGAGAAGGGAATCCCCTCGTAGTAGTAGCTCTCGCGCCGCGTGGACATGGCCACGACCTTCTTCACGCGGTCGTCCAGGATGGAGAGCATCGGGCTGAGTTCGTGCGGGAGGTAGTGGATCGAGTGGCGGTTGCTCCAATACCTGCTCTTGATTGCCTTCGGGTTGTCCCGCGCCTCTTCGAGGGTCAGGCGGCGGCCCGTCTCGGAGTCCACGTAGAACCGGTCGCGGCCCATTCCGTGGAAATACTGCCCTTCGCAGAAGACGACCTTTCCGAGCGTCCCGTCGCCCACCATCTTCTTCCACGCCTGCGCCCAGCCGGCATACCGGACCTGCTCGGCCATCATGAACTTGAGGCCGCCGCTCTTCTCGACGGCCTGGATCACCTTCCAGCAGTCGGCTATGGAGTAGGAGAGCGGCACCTCGCAGGCGACGTGTTTCCCGGCCGCCATCGCGCGGCGGATCAACTCCGGCTGGTCGTTCGGCGCGACGCAGACGCCCACGGCGTCCAGCGACGCCTCCTTCAGCATCTTGTCGAAGTCGGTGTAGGGCGTGATGGAGGAATCCTTCGCGAACTCCATCGCCTGCCCGAGCAGCGGCTCATACCTTTCGCACAGGGCGACGATCCTGCACCTCTTGACGCGCCGGAAAGAATCAATCCAGTTCAAGCCCCGCGCGCTGAGGCCGACGATACCGACTCGCACCTCTTTCATGGCAACTGCCTTTCTCTCTTACCTATCGGCGGACTTCCAATGCGGTGGAGGCGATGTGGAACTTCGCCTCCCCGCGGATTCCCCAGCAGGGGAAGTACTCCAGTTTGACCAGACCGGGGGTGATGGTCATCCCCGGCTCATCGCTGGTATGGATCAGCGTCGTCTCTCCTCGGCGTTCGACGCGCTGGATTCGGAAGCTCTGGACCAGGAGTCCGCCCAGGTCCACGATGAGCGTGCGCCCGTCGAGCGAGCCGTCTGCGGGAAGGGGGGTCGTGGTTGCGAATGCGTCGAACGCATCTCCGGCCTCGACGCGGTACGTCTTCTGAAGCGCGCCGTCGAGCGGCACATCGCAGCGGAGGGCGCGGTCGCCGGCGCGCAGTTCAGCGCCGTCAACCAGATACATCCAAGACTGCCCCTGCGCGCCTTCGGCAATATGGGCGAAACGCCCGCGCAGGGTGATGTCTGCCGCCTTGCACGTTCGGGCCGGCCAGGGCGCTTCGTCGGCAGTGGAGATGATTGTATCCACCCGGCCCGGCAATGTGACCCGGATCGCCACGGCCTGGTCGGCGGCGGGATCGAGCGGGAGCAACTCCACTTTCTCAACGAGCAGCTTGCCGGAGTACGGGTGATGCACGACCGCGAACACGCTGTCGGCGCCGTTGTGCCGCACGGCGATGAACGGCGCTGTCCCCTCCCGCCTCATGGCCGGAGCCGTGCCTTGGATGACCTCGACTCCCGCCTGCGGCAGGACGAAGCTCTTCAACGAGGCCGACTTGTCCTCCATGGTGAACGTTGCGCTCCAGGCGCCGTCGGCGCGACTCGCGCGCAGGCCGGTGACGTACTTGTACAGCGCGCCGGGGCGCGGCTCGCCCGCTGGCAGGGACGTCTCCAGCATATATGGCGCGTCCAGGCAGGAATGGAGCATGTAATCATGCGTCGCGCCCCCCTTGACGCGGAAGATGTCCACCACGTAGCAGTCGGCGTCGCTGATCTTCACCAGCGCGACGGTCCGGCGATACCGCTCCAGCTTGATGAGTGAGCCGTAGGAGCGTTCGCCGTCCGCCTCGACAACCTGAACGCGGTCGAAGTCGGTGTTGAACAGGCGCAGCCGGCCGTCGTTCATGCAGTCGCCCGCGCCGATCCAGCGCCAGGGCCAGTCGGGCACGCCGGGGACGTCGTCTCCGGGTTCCCTTACGCGCTTGGGGCAGGCGGAGCTGCCGCGCGAGAGCTGGTCCTTTTCGTCCACGACCACCGTGGCATGGCCCGCCGTCATCGTGTGCCATTCGCGCGTGGTGTTCTTGAACATCGGGCTGTAGGTGGTCTCGGAGATGAGTTCCTTCCCTTTTGCGAAGAGCATCAGATTCAGGCAGTCATAATGCTCGTGGCCGTGCGTGCCGCTGAAGTGGAGGGTAGCCTGTGCCATGCCGGCGTCGCGGCCCGTCCCCAGGATGGCGTGCCCATAGCAGCCGAAGAGCAGCGGCTTCGCCTCCTTCATGTCCGGGCGGCCATAGATGCCCTGCCCGAAGTGCGTATCATGGAGGACTTGGACGAGGTTGTTTGGCTGACGGATCCTCCAAAGCACCTCCTCGGACCGCGCAAACTGCCGGGACATGCCACTGAGGACGTCCAGATTGTCGAAGCGCCCGCCGTCAATCCCGCTGACGAATCCGGGCGGGTCGGAATATCCCTGCAGATGCGCGCGGCAAATGACGGGCAAGCGCCAGAAGATCTGCGAGTGGTACGCCGATGATCCCTCATGCCACCAGCCGTCGGCATAGAACTGCGTCTTGCAGAGCGCCTTGAGCCACCAGACGACCTCGTGGACCCATTCCGGTTCGCCGAGAATTTCGGCGTAGGTGAGGATCACATCCTTCTGCACGGCGTCCATGTTGGAGAAGGTCTCAGGGAAGGCCTTCTGGAACGCAACCTGGTCGCGCAGCATCTGCTCGATGGAGTTCAGCGCGCCCATCCGCTGCATCTGACCGGAGTCGTAGATCAGGTCGTACGCGCGCGCCAGCGGCATTCCCGCCTGAATGTCCTCGTAGTACCAGATACCCCAGACGCCTGTCGCATCGGAGTTCAGGTTCATCCCCGGCCCCTTCTGGGGGTACACCTTGAACCGGCCCCACTCATTGCCTCCGGCTTTCTGCGTTGCGTAGTCCGCGCGCGTGGGGAAGTACACCGGCCACTTGGGTATCTGCTCGCCGAACCGGGCAAGGAGGACTGCCGTCTTGTGCGCGTAGGTCTGCTCCCGCGTCAGGTGATAGAGCATTGCGAAATGCTCGCAGGCGTCGCGCATGGCGTAGAGGTCCGTCTCGTTGGCCAGCCCGCGCGCGTAGTTATTGAGGTTCTCGATGCTCCCCTTGTCAGTGATCTTGCCTCGCAGGGACTCATCGGTTGCGCCGGCAAGCTCCCCCAGCGCCGCGCGATACGCCGAGACCGCTAGGTCGCGCCAGCGCGGCTCTTTCGTGATGACCCACAGCGCGACTGCGGAGGAGGCGGCGTTCTCGTACGCGGCGGCGCGGACGATGCTGTCGCGCGGCTCCTTCACGAACAGCGCGCGCATTTCGGCCTCGCTGTGCCTCTCGATGAGTGCGGCGCCGCGCCGATGGTCCTGCTCAGTGAGAGGAGGGCCGTCGAATCGAGTTACCGGGTGTTTCATGTTTGCCTGCTCCCCTGATGCGGGCAGCGCCGCGGCCAGCGCAAGGGCGATTGCTGCCACAAGTTGTTGAAGCCGATGCGGCACAGGGCGCTCCCGTGGGGAGGCTGCACACGGACGAACACGGACGGCGACACGAACCATAGCATGGGCTGCGCGCGGTCATCTCATCTTGCAGAGTACCTTGACGCGGCTGATGATTCCCTGCCGGCCGAACTTGTTCACGGGCCTCGCTTCGATCACGTTGACGCCGTTGCCCAGGCTCCATGTGAAGCGCGCCGGCCGCCGCCGCCATTCCCCCTTGTCCGCCCGCGCTTCGAAATGCGAGAACCACGGGGTCTCCGTCTCAAGCCGGACGGTGAGCGTCGGGACCGGCTTCCCTTTGCACCATCGTGGGCAGTGGAGGCGGATGTAGGCGTGATTCAGAGTGTAGTAGACGTCGCTCTTCAGCTCGGTCGTCACGCGCAGTTGCGGGTCCACGGCCATGTTCTGCCGGACGATTCGCGGCGGCGAGTCCCTGTCGCTCCAGACCAGCAGGAAGCGAGGCCGCTTCGGCGGCGTGAAGTGGCGGTTCGACATGTGGAATTCCAGGTTGTCGTAGTAGTCCATCGTGTTGTTCTTGAAGAACTGCCGCATGTAGAACTGGAGCTTCTCCATCGGGGGCGTGCCCGGCGGGCCCATCGAGACCAGCCTGGGGATGTGCGGACCGCGGACAAACTTCACCCTTTTCGCACGCCTCCCCAGCCACGCGGCGCGTATCTCCATCGCGTTGAGGGGGATGCCGTCCAGCTCAAAATGAGCCGCGCTATCGGCGTCCAGGACAAGCCACTTGCGGAACTGATTCGACCAGACTTCCGTGATGCAATGCCCGATGTCATCCTCCGGCCCGATGAAGTCCGTGTTCGCCTGGGCCATCGTCAGGTTTCGGGCGGGGAACCCCATCGCGGTCATGACCTCGGTCAATGTGAAGGCATAGACGGCGCAGGTGAAACATTCCCCCTTTTCCGCGCGCCGCAGATACTCAAGCCCCGTCTTCGACCACTTATCCACGTTGCAGTATCCGTGGTTCCAGCGCCGGCTGACCCAGTCGCGCAGCAGGAGCATCTGCTCGAACTCCGTCTTGCCCTTCGCTATCACCCTATCGAGGGCGTAACGCCGCCGCAGTTCTTTCAATCCGGCGGCGTTGGACGGCTCGTATTCGAATGGATATTGACTGCGCAGGATCGGGGGGTTGTCGTACTCCGCGATGCGCAGGTCGGTGATGGACTTCCTCTTCCGGGTCATAGGGGCAACCTCAGGGTGGACTTATTTGATTTTCGCGGGATCGTAACCTGATTCGGCAATAATGCGCTCGGCGTTCCCGCCGAGAATCTTCGTCACGTACTCTGGTTTGGACCACGGGCGCGTCATCAGATAGTACTTCCAGAACTGCGCCCAGGTGTTGGGCCCCTCTTCGCGGTTGTCGGAGCCATAGAGAATCTTGTCCGGGCCGACGTACTCGATCACCTCGCGTGTGCGCTCCAGCCAGCCGCGCGCCAGCGGCGAGCAGGACACGTCGAAGTAGAAATTCGGATGATGTCGCGTCATGCGCAGGCAAGACTCGAACCCGGCGTTCCCGCCCATGTGCGCGGCGACGACGTTGAGCTTCGGGAAGACCTTGACGATCAAGTCCAGCGTCTCGATCAGCATGTTCCTGGTGGCGGCCCGGTAAGGGAAGACCTTGTTGGCGAACAGCCCCACGTCCGGCGGGTCGTACCCCGCGCCCCCGACGTGGAACATGATGGGCATCCGGTGCTGCTGCGCCTTCTCGTAGAAGGGGAAGAGGCTCTCGTCGTCATACGGCTTGTGCGGGAAGATCGCCTTCAGTCCGGCGAACCCGCGCGCGGCGAACCGGTCCACCGTCTCCGGCGGCTTCTCAAAGTCCAGATACGCGAAGGGAATGCAGAACTTCGGAAATTTCCGCGCCAGATCGAGCACCGCCTCATCCTGGTCGGCATACGGATGGCGCAAGCAGTCTCCGGTCGAAAGCACCCATGCCTTGCTAATCACGCCGGCGGCGATCAGGCTCGCCGGATCGAGGATCGTCGGCTTGTGCGCATCCGCCCCGCGATTCGGCCAGACCAGATGGTTGTGCGCGTCAACGATCACCATGGGACGCCTCCCGCACTGAACTCATACTCCAAACGCCTTCTTGGCGGTCTCGTCGTCAATGATACCATCGTTGCCGTATGAGCGGGGGACGACCCCCTCCGCGAAGGCCCTGCGTTTCAGGCACGTGACGGTCCGGTTCATCGTCATCGGATGCGCGCCCGCCGGCACGGGGGTGCGGCCGGGCTGCTTCTCAATCCCGAAGCTTCCGTGCAGCGCCACATATGCCTCCGCGTAAGCGACGCCGCACTCACGGCCGCGGAACCGCGCGATGGGCAGCGCAAACGGATTGAAGAAATAATCCACAACCTTCCCTTCCCAAAGTTTCTCGCACGCGGCCTTCTTTCGCTGGATCGTGTCGGTGATGTCCACGTAGATGTTGGGCACGAAACAGAGGGTGTGCCGCCCGGTGAGCGTCTCCGAGAAATAGACCTGCGGCATCTTCGTCAGGCGCTTGTCAATCAGCGCGCGCATCACGGAGCCGGTGATGCCGATGAAATCGGAATAGTCGCTGATCGGCCAGTGCGTGATGACAATGTCCGGCTGGTATTCATTCAACGTTGCCGCGACCCTGGCCACGGCGTCGTCCGTGAACGTAGCGCCGGTGAGCGGCGCAAAATCCCAGGTGATGACCTTCTCAATTCCGAGCGCCTCGGTCACGCCGCTGACCTCTTGCCGCATCACGCTTCGTTCGAAATTCTCCTGTGTCTTGAAGCGCCCGAATGGGAGTTCGGCGCTCACTTCAGGAAACACAATGGCTGACGGATGCCCCGGGTAGCACGCGGCCACGGCAATCACGCGGTCGCCTGCCGCCGCGTGGTTCGCCATGAGCCCTCCGGCGGGGAGGGGAACTTCGTCGATCCAGGTGGAGAACACCAGGACGGTGTTGGACATGAGCAAGACCCTTTCAGAACTATACGCCGAAGACCTTGTGAGCCGTCTCGTTGTCGAGCGAGCCGTTGTTGGGCAGAATCCCCTCGGCGGACTGCCATAGTTGCAGCCGCTTGGCGGCGGGCTGCATCGTCATCGGATGCGGCTTCGTGCGTTCGCCGTTGAAGCGTTTCTCCAGACCGAACCCGCCGTGCAGGGCGACGTACGCCTCGGCATAGTCCGTCCCGCACTCGCGCCCGCGGAACCGTGCGATGGGGAGCGAATGCGTGTTGAAGAAGTACTCAAGATTCTTCCCCTGCCAGACTACTGCGGACGCCTTCTTCTTTTTCTTCATCACGCCGGTCGTGTCCACGTAGAAGTTCGGCGTGAAGCAGAGCGTATGTTTCCCGGTCAGTGTCTCGCCGAAGTAGACCTGGGGAATCTTGTCCAGGTGGCGTTCCTGAAGCGCGCGCAGCAGGGCGCTCGTCGTCCCGGTGAAGTCGGAGTAGTTGCTGATGGGCCAGAACGCCACGGCGATGTCCGGCTTGTGCTTGTTGAGGACCTCCACGGTCCGGTCAACCACGTCCATTCCGAACAACGCGTCAGAGTTGCCGTCGTAATCCCACGTGATGATCGGCTCGATGCCCAGTGCCTTCGCCACCCCCTGCGCCTCCTTGCGCGCCACCTCCCGCTCGAACCGCCCCTTCGTCTTAAAGCGGCCGTAAATATTCGCGCCCGGCTTGACCACCTCCGGGAAGACCGTCCAGGACGGCTTGCCGGGGTAGCACATGGAAACGACGAAGACCTTGTCACCCGCTTCGGCGTGATTGGCCAGCAGGCCGCCGACGGAGAGCGGGACGTCGATAACGTAGGGGGAGAACATCATCACAGTCAGGGACATGGCGGACCTTTCGTGGAATGCGACGCCCGGTAACCTATACGTATAACTTTATACCACCCTGCGCCGCCCTTGTCAAGCTGCCGTCAGGTTTCCAACTGCACGAAGACGGGTTCGATCAACTTGTGACGCGACTGGTAGCCGGCGGGGTTCCTTATCTGCTCCAGCAGCGCGGCCACGCTGAACTCGACCTGGTCCTTGTTCTTGATGCAGTAGTGCGACAGCCTTGGCCGCGCCTTGCTCGCCTCGAAGGTCTCCCCGAAGCCGATGACGCGGCAGTCCTTTCCGGGAGCCATGTTGCGGTCCTGCAGCGCATGGAGCACGGCGTGGCAATAGACGTTCTCGGTTATCAGAAAGGCCCGCACGCCCTTGATCGCATCAAGCGCGGCGTTCGTCGCGTTCACCAATTCGCCCACGCGCGGCTTCTCCATGTGGAAGACCCATGCCTCCGCGTCGCGCCGGAGCTTGTTCTTCATGATGCGGAGAAACGAATGACGCGCGGCCTCGGGGTTCGCGCCTGAACGGATGTCAAGCAGCGCGATCCGCTCGTGCCCCTGCTCTATTAGGTATCTGGTGGCGTCTTCAAATACCGCGCTCTCGTCAACGCCTGTCCACGTCAGGGTGTCATCCTTCAGGACGCTGCCGGAGCAAACGGCCGGAATCCCCTTCTTCTTCATTGCCGCGAGCAACTCCGTTACGCGCCCGGGCGGCCAGTAGGGGAAGACGAGGCCGTCCACGAACCGTTTGGAGAGGTCGGCGCTTGTCTCCGACCCCGAACGGCTTGGCTCCAGCTCGACGAGTTCCACCGCGTATCCCGCCGACTGGATCGCCTGCGAGTACATGACGAACTGCTCGTAGAAGTCAATCATCTCCGTCACGCTGTACGTGGAGAGGTTCCCGTGGACGCACATGCCGATTCGATAGGTCCGCCCCTGCACCAGCGCCCTGGCCGCGAGGTTGCGCCGGTATCCGTGCTTTCTGGCCAGCGCAAGAATCCTCTTGCGCACCTTCTCGCTGACGCGCCCCTTGTGCTTGTCCGACAGCGCCACCGAGACGGTGGCGTTCGACACGCCCGCGAGGCGGGCAAGATCATTCAACGTAACGCGCATAGCTGCTGGGCCTCCTTATACGTTTACCCCGCCGGGCATATGGTACCCGCTCGTGGAGTCAGGCTCAAGTAGGGCAGGAGCAAGGGGGACTGGCTCACTGTCCTTGTAGAGGCCGGCAATGAGTGGAAACGCGGGAACGCGAAAAAATTCTTCGCGTACGTCTTGACTTCGGCGGCGTCCGGTGGTATAAGTTATACGTATAGGTTGAAGCCCGTTGCCCTGTTCTAGGGAGGGGTGTTTGCAGCTTGGTCCGTTAAGCGCGCAACGTGGCGACGGCGGAAGTTGCGGCGGTACCAGACGGTCGGCCAACAGGATGAAAGGAGAATGGCGGGATTGAATGGCACGCGCGCCGGATTCGCATTTGAACCAGTCCATCTGAATGGAGGAAGGCACGATGAGGAACGCATGGCATAGAATGTCTGGGGCGTTTACGCTGATCGAACTTCTAGTCGTCATAGCCATCATAGCAATTCTCGCCGGAATGCTCCTGCCCGCTCTGGCCGCGGCGCGTGAGAAAGCCCGCCGCACCGCCTGCCTCAACAACCTCAGCCAGATGTCGAAGGGGATGGAAAGCTACTGCAGCGACTACAGCCAGTACTTCCCCTCTTCGCCCGCATGGGGCGGCTGGCGCAACGCCATGGTCGTTGACTCCGTCGGCACGGGCGTATATGCCTATGGCTCGCTGGATGAGGGCGTCTACAAGGACACCAAAACAGGCCAATCCGTCAAGACTGGCATCCTGAAGAACTGGGGGACGAACGCGAACGGCATATGGAACAGCTACAATCCCGCGTACAATCGCCCCGCAGACTTCCGGACAATGTATGCCTCGCTCTGGCCCAGCTCCGGGACGGTCACGGCGGGAAACCTTGCCTTCGGGCCGATGGGGTTGGGATTCCTCGTGAATGGCGGATACGTGGGCGACATGCGCACCTTCTTCTGTCCCTCAACCGGCGGGAACCTTCGCGGCTCGCAGAACTATGGCGATGCGGGCGCGATTACCCAGTTGGTCGCGTACAGCTTGAAACAATTGCAGGCGGCGGGTGGCTATGACGCCCGCACCATGACGAACGGCAACTGGACGGCCCTGACGTATAGTTATCACTATGATCCCCTCTGGTCAGCGGCAATTCAGGGCACCTATGTGTACCGGAATGTGCCCAACGTGCTCCTTCCGGGCGATGCCAACTCCCCGCACACTTGGGGCACCGGCGGCTCGCCCACCCGCATGGACTGGAGCGGCGTACCTTGGCCCGAACCCAATGACTACCAGGTGCAGTTGCCGTACACCACCCCGAAGGTGCGCGTGAGCGCAGGCAGCGCCACGTTCAAGACGCAGAAGATCCTGGGCAGCCGCGCCCTCGTGGCCGACTCCTTCTCCCGCCCCGAAGAGACGCCGGGCGTCGCGCTGGTGGGGGACGGCTGGTACGAACACAGGGACGGCTACAACGTCCTCTACGGCGACTGGAGCGCGAAGTGGTTCGGCGACCCGGAGCAGAAGACTATGTGGTGGCCTTACAGCACGAACGGGACCGCCGGCGTGCGCGTCTACGCCGCTCTCCAGTTCAACGGTCTGACGTGGTATGAGTCGATGGACGGCAACGCAAATTACACGGCCGCGCCGACCTGGAGCACTGCGACGATGAACTTCTACCGCAGCGACATGATCTGGCACAATCTGGACCTTGCCAACCAGGTTGACGTGACGGCGAAAGGCCAGGTAGCTCCGTAGCACATGGCCTTCGGCAGTGAAGAGCGAATTGCCGAGACGCTGAAGCGCACGGCGGGGAGGATGCCAAGGCCTCCCCGCCGTGTTATCATAGCGGCGGACGGCTCCTCGCGGAGTCGCGGAGAAGAGGGAGAAGGACAATCGTTGCGAGGGAGAGGCCGGCGCGAAGGCGCCTTGCCCATGCAACCAGGATAAGGAGGATATGCGATGAACGCCAAGGGCTTGCTTGCGCTCCTGCTCGTGGGAAGCATGGCCTGCGTCTCGCTCGCGCAGGAGGAGGGATTGGTCGCCAGTTGGAGCTTCGACGAAGAGGCCGGCGTGGATGTCAAGGACTCCAGCGGCAACAAGCTCGACGGCAAGATCATCAACCCCGACCAGGTCAAGCGCGTCGAAGGCAAGGTTGGCAAGGCGGTCGAGTTCGGCGGCACGGAACGATACAAGTACGGCACCGTCTGCGTCAGCGGGATTGACAAGTTCGACTTCTCCAAGGGACTCACCATCGAGACCTGGATGAAGTTCAACGACAAGCATGTCCGGCAGGACACCAGCTACATCGCGACGGACGGCGCCTGGAAGGGGCCGGGCTGGCGGTTCATCGTCCCCTACGAAAAGCTGTTCATCCAGTCCGGCGACGGCGAGAACATGTGGGGGACGAGCATCGAGGGAACGCCGCAGGACGTTGGGTTCGAGAAGAACCGCTGGTATCACGTGGCCGCCACGTACGACGGCTCGATCTTCCGGCTGTACATTGACGGCGTCGAATGCGGCGTGAGCAAGCCGGAGCTGAAATTGGTCAAGGGGACGCAGACGCTCTCCATCGGCTCCTACTCCGGCGGGCTGGACAGCGTCTTCAACGGCGCGCTTGACGAGATGAAACTGTACAACCGCGCGAAGACCGCCATGGAACTGCTCAAGGACGCGCGACTTAACTAGAACCGACGCGGAGACGCGGAGAAACGGCGTTGCAGGGCAACGGCGCGGTGGAGAACTACGGGCGAACACGGATATGCACGGACATACGCGGACATGGAGACAGCCCTTCTTGTCTCTGTGCCTCAGTGGCGAACCCCCCTTCGAGAAATGAAAGGCAGGTTGTGCGATGAGGAAGAACATTACGTTCCTGGCCGCCGCGGCGCTCATGAGCGCTGCGCTGACCGCCCCGCTTTTTGCGCAGGGGCTGAAGGCCGTTCGCGCGACCACGCCCCCCAGGATTGACGGCGTCCTCGACGACGCCTGTTGGAAGGCCGCGCCGCCGGTGGAGAACTTCCTCGTCATGGACACCAACACCCCTTCGCCGTTCAAGACAACCGCGCGCTTCGCCTTCGACGACGACTCTCTCTATATCTCCATTCAATGCTTCACGCCCGACCTCGCGCTCGTCAAGGCGGAGAAGGTCAAGAAGGACACGGGGGGCATCATCAACCAATCCGACTCCGTGGAGGTGATGATTGACTGCCGCGGCGACGCGAACGAGTACGTCCACCTCGCCACGAACTCCAGCGGCTCCCAATTTGACCGGCGCGTCGGGCAGGGGGGATGGGTCGCCTATGACTGGGACGGCGATTGGCGCTCCGCCTCCACAATCGGGGCCGACTCCTACACCGTCGAAATGGCCGTCCCCTTTTACGACCTCGGCATCAACACGAAGACCACGAACAATTCCTGGCGGATCAACGTTTGCCGCAACGTGCGCATGCCCGGCACAAGCGCCTACACCTCGCTGGCCGAGCGCGGCGCCTACAACACACCCGCGCGCTTCCGACCGCTGGCCGGGATGGACGCTGACTTCACCCGCTACCTGATTGCCATCAGCCCAGTCCGCGTGACCACCCGCTTCGCCGACAAGAAGACCTTTGCGACGATCGAGGTGGACGCGACGAACGATTCCGCTGCGGCGCGAAACCTCGCCGCCGAGGACTGGCTGATCGAGAGCGAACAGAAGGTGCTGGTCAAGGAGATCGGCGCGTTCGCCCTAGAGCCGGGGAAGAAGAAGACGCTGACCTTCGGCCCGTACGAGCTTGTGCAGAGCGGGAAGTTCCAGAACCGCGTCGCGCTGAACGATGCGAAAAGCCGCCGCCCCCTGGCCGTCTCCTCCTCGCCTGTGGACATCACCTGCGTGCCCATCGCGCTGCGCGTCATTGAGCCGTTCTACCGCAACACCCTCTTCGCCACGCAGAAGATTGAGAAGGTCGTCCTGAACGTAGACGTCGGCCTGGACGACGCCGCGCGGGCGGCGGCCAGCCTGGACTTTGCCGTCCTGACGGCCGGCCGCCAGAAAGCGCTGATGGAGAAAGCGCTGAAAGGTCTCGCGCCGGTCAATCGTATCGAGTTCGACAGCGCCCAACTTCCCGCCGAAGGCAAGTTCATCCTGAAAGTCACGCTTAGGGATAACGCCGGCGCGGAACTGGCGAACACCGAGCAGATGCTCCTGAAGCTCCCGTACAAGAAAGGGGAGGTGTGGGTCGGCCGCAACCTGGCGTTCTACAGGGACGGCAAGCCGATCTTCCCGAACGGCGGCTGGGGCATGATGACCCCGGCGCGCAATTTCCTCCTGTACGGCATCTTTAAGGAGCGGCTCGTCCATCCCGTGATCCCCGGCAAGTACAAGGTCTGGTACTTCACAAGCGGCACAGATGATAAGGAACTCAGGGGGCCGCAGCCGTTCAGCGAAGAGTTCATCAAGGACTTCCGGGAGCGCATTCGTTTCTATCGCGACGATGTCGATATTCTGGCCTGGGTGAGCGTGGACGAGCCGGAATGCGCCAATCTCCTGCCGGCCAAGCTCAAGCAGCTTTACGAGATCTGCCGCGAAGAGGACCCCTATCACCCCGTCTGGATCTCCAACGACAGCGCGGAAGGGGTCGAAAAGTACGCCGGATGCGCCGACGCCGCCGTCCCGCACCCGTATCCCGCCGCGCAACCGGACATGCCGATCGGTGACTTCACCCCCGTCCTGAACGCGCAGGACGCCTATCTGGAGTACACCAATTTCACCAAGCCGGTCGGATACATGCACCAGGGATTCAACTACGGCGAGTACGTGCGCGGCAGGCGCATGCCCACCTACTATGAACTCCGCAATCAGAACATCCTGAGCCTCGCCGACGGCGGCACGTTCCTCATGGGCTTCGAATCCAGCGTCCCGCAGCTCATGTATCCTGAAGTCAGCATTGGCCTGGACTACCTCGCGCAGGAGCTGGCCTACCTGGGCCGCGCCGTCTGCGCCCCGAAAGCCGCCAACAAAGTCACCTGCCCCACGAAGGACGTCCTGACCCTGTTGAAGGACGCCGACGGCGACTTGTTCCTCTTCGTCAGTAACGCCTCCAACTCGGCGCGGAAGCTGGCCGTCACCGTCGAAGGGCTCGGCGCGAAGAAGATGGCCGTCGTCTCCGAGGCGCGCAGCGTGGAGCCGAAGGACGGCCTCATCACCGACTCCTTCGACCCCTGGCAGACGCACATCTACACCACCTCGACTCAAGATTCCGGCCTCAAGACGACGCGGGAAATCATTGAGATGATCGAGGCCGAGTATGCCAAGCGGCACAAGGCGAACAACCTGGCCTTCCAACGTTGGAGCAACGGATCGGTGGACATCAGTTACTCATCGCGCGCTGGGGAGTACCCGCCGGAACCCTGGCACATCTGCGACGGCATCATCGATCCCGGCCCCTTCGGTCCGCGTTTCGTCAATGAATACACCTGGACCGATGGCACCCCGAACGAGTCGCCGGACTGGGTCGCGCTGAAATTCCCCAAGGCGCACAAGATCAGCCGCGTCGCCGTCACCATGGAGAAGAATAGCATCAAGGAGTACAAGATTCAGGTTATGCGCGGCGCCGATTGGGCGGACGTGGCTCAGGGGACCAACACCGACGCCGGCATCATTGACAAGTCATTTGACGCTGTTGTCACCGACCAGGTGCGCCTCCTTGTCACAGCCACCAACGGCCCTAATGTGATTGTGACGGAGATGGAGGTCTACGGGGAGTAAGAGCCCACCGACGCTCGTGTCCGGAGCATTTTAGCTTTCTGCGCCTACGAAACGGCGAGGAAGAACGCCCCAGCAGGCCCCAAGAAAACCGGGCTGTGCCCGCGTTTTGCGCGGACTGAAGGGCACGCTATGCGGCTCTCTCCATGCATAGGTAGGCGCGTGTAACCTGGGCTTTGGCCCGGGCAGGTTCTTTAGCGGCCTGCTGGTTGTCCCCGCCATTTATCGTGCATTATTGCCGTGACCAATGGAGTGCTCTAGCGCCATCAGAGCTTCTCCGGGTGTGCCCAGACCCGGTCGGTCGCTTTGGGAAACCGCCGCTCTATCCAGACAAGAGACCAGCGCCCAGTCAGGACACGTGACCTGTTGGCGAGCCCCGCCTCCCCATGCGAGATCCTCCAGTCGGCTGCCAAAACAGAGATCGCCATATGTCTCTCGCCGTCTGGTTTGAAGGAGGAGCGGCTGTTGGCGTATCATAGCGGGGATTTGGGGACAGATTCCTTTCGAGCGAGAAGCCGCGATTGAGAGGCGAACGAGGCGATTTCGACATTCGCATTGGGTCGTGCGACGGAATGCGAGGCCCTTTGCGGCACGCAGCGTAGTGTTCTGACAAGGAGGTGGCATTGATGAACGTACTGGAGAGTTTTTCGCTGAAAGGTCGCGTCGCCGTGGTAACGGGCGGCGCCGGCCTGTATGGCCGGCAGGTGGTCGCCGCGCTTGCCGAGGCGGGGGCGAAGACCATCATGGCGTCGCGCAACCTGGAGGCGCTGGAGAAAGTGGCCGTTCAGGAACGCGAGCGCGGCATGGACGTCACCGCCATGCAGTTCGACCAGGGAGAGGAGAAGTCCATCCTGGCGCTCTGCAAGAAGATCTATCGCAAGACCGGGCGGGTGGACGTCCTGGTGAACAACGCCGTGCTGCGCCCCGTGAAGGATTGGAGCGATCCGGTCAAGAACTGGAACGAGAGCATGAAAGTGAACTGCACCGGGCTGTTCCTGATCACCCGCGCCTTCGGGGACAAGATGGCCGCGGCGGGCGGCGGCAGCATCATCAATATCGGCTCGATCTACGGCGTGGTCGGCCCGGATTTCTGGCTGTATGAGCAGGTGGGCTGGAAGCAGCCGCCCGATTACTGGTTCCACAAGGGGGCCATGCAGAACTTCACCCGGTTCGTGGCCTCGTATTACGGGCCGCGCGGGGTGCGCTGCAATGTCGTCAATCCGGGCGGCTACTTCAACAACCAGGACAAGCGCTTCGTCACACGCTATGAAAAGCGCGTCTTCCTGGGACGACTGGCCAATGACACCGATCTGAAGGGCGTCATCCTTTTCCTGGCGTCGGACGCCTCGGCCTATATGACGGGCGCGGTCCTTGCCGTGGATGGCGGACTCACTGCGAAGTGACCCCGGTGCCGCCACGCGGCGGCCTGACGGCAGCCGACGCCGTGAGCTGTCTCCGGCTGACCTTGGCCTGCGACCGTGTCCTGACGGAGGGTACCGTATAAGGCTCTGACCGATACTTCATCCGCTTATTGCATTTCAGGAGGACTGACGATGGAATTCTCCGTAGATATCGCCATACGCATCGGCGCGGCCTTTGCCGCCGGACTGATCCTCGGCGCTGAGCGGGAAAGCCACGGGCGCGCGGCCGGGTTGCGCACGACGGTCCTGGTTTGCGTGGCCGCCTGCATGGCCATGATCCTTTCAAACCACTTCTACGCCGTCAGCCTGGCAGCGGGGGGGAGCGGCGGCACGTGGCGTCCGGACCCGGCGCGGCTTGCGGCGGGGATTCTGACCGGCATCGGGTTCCTGGGCGCCGGTGTGATCATCC
>ORJL010633598.1_pt1 | contig 47716 bp, 43 predicted proteins | sample 1779941 | NCBI WGS metagenome assembly ORJL01 (sample SAMEA104232317, study PRJEB22302) | groundwater metagenome | biome: forest; feature: aquifer; material: groundwater | place: USA | collected 2011-08-07 | depth 5.8 m | reverse complement strand
GCAATGCGCGTCTTGCGCTGGTCGAGCTCCTTCAGCCGCGGCTGGAGCGCGGCCAGCCGCTCCTCGAGCCCATGGATCTCCAGGTCATCCGCCTGCACCGCCAACAACGCTTCAAGTTCCTGCTGCACTGATCCTCCCCCGTGTCGCGGCGCTCAGGGGCGCCGATACCCCTTCCAACCCGTCGCGCCCATGTGGCGCAGCTCGTTGTGCAATCGTTGCTTCTCGGCGATCAGCCGGTCCTTCTGGTCCCCCGTCGCCAACGGGGTCACGCGGTCCAGCTCGGCCATGCGGTCGCGCATGGACCGTTCGCGCAGGCGGCGCAGCGCATCTTCCATGCTCGCCTGCGGGTTCATCATGCTCTCGGGCGTGTCAAGCATCTCCTCCGCCATTTGCACCACCCACGGCTCGAGGCGGTCGGCCAGCCACGCAATGAGCGCGCCGCCCTGCCGCTCGGGATCGGCGTCGAGCAGCGCCTCGTACATCTCGCGATACACCGGATCGCGCAGCCCCGACGGGGCGCGTTCCGTGTCGTCGTCCGCATCGTGCCACTCCGGCCGGTCGGCGTCGTCCTCGCTCAGCCGACCGACTCCTTCGATCACTGCATCGGCCAGCCCGCGATGCAGCAGCATCACGCGCACCAGGTCGCGCTCCGACGACGACGCCTCCACCGTGCTCTTGTACGGCCCAATCGGCGCTGGCGCTGGTGGCGACGGCGTCTCGTCCTCGCCGTCGCGCGGTCGGCGCGCGGCGGGCGGCGGCGGCGCGAGACGCGAGCGACGCGCCTGCCCCGCGTCGAGTTCGCGGGCCAGCACGCCGCGGTCCACCTTGGCGGCCTCGGCGGCGCGCGCCAGGTACATCTCGCGCGTCAGCGGATCCCGGGCGGCGCGAATGGTCGGCAGCAGCGCATCGAGCGCGCGCCGCTTGCGCTGCAGGTCGGCAAACCAGCCGCCGCGCTCCAGCAGCTGCACCTTGCGGTCGAACACGTCGAGCGAGTTGGCGAGCAGCTTCTCCATCGCCTCGCGGCCGTGCGCGCGCACGTACGTGTCGGGGTCATCGCCCTCGGGCATCGTCACCACGCGCACCGCCACACCCTGCGCCAGCAGCACGTCGGCGGCGCGGAACGTCGCCTTCTGTCCGGGGCCGTCGCTGTCATAGGCGATGAACACCGTCTTGGCGTTGCGCCGCAGCAGCTCGGCCTGCCCCTCGGTGAGCGACGTTCCCAGCGGCGCCACCACCGGTTCGATGCCGGCCGCCGCCATGCGCACGACGTCGAAGTACCCCTCCACGAGGATGGCGCGCTCCTCGCGACGAATCGCGCCGCGCGCCTTGTGCAGGCCGTAGAGCGTGAGCCCCTTGTGAAAGGCGTCCGTCTCCGAGCTGTTCAGGTACTTCGGCTCGCCCGGTCCCATCAGGCGGCCGCCGAAGCCCACGTAATGCGACGAGACGTCGAGGATCGAGAACATCAGCCGGTCGCGGAACCGCGGCCGCGGCTCGTCTTCATCCTCGCGCTTCGACAGCAGCCCCGCCTGCAGCAGTCGGGCGGGATCCCACCCCAGCGTCGCCATGTGCTCACGCAGCAGGCCAATCTCGCGCGGCGCGTAGCCCAGGTCCCATTCGTCCGCGACCTCGCGCGAGATCTCGCGTGACGCGAGGTACTCGCGGGCGGGCGCGCCGCGGTCGTCATCCCACAGGCGCGCGCGGAACCACGCTGCCGCCGTCGCGTTGATCTCCCACAGCGGCTCGCGCGGGTCGGGCCCCTCGCGCTGCTTGGTGACCTCGCGCACCTCGATCCCCGCCTTCTCGCCCACGTACTTCACCGCTTCGGCGAAGGTGAGGCCGAGCCGTTTCTGTACGAAGGTGAAGACGTTTCCCTTCTCGCCGCAGACGAAGCAGGTGTACCCGCCGCGCGGCATCACTGAGAAATTGTTGTTGGTCCCCTGGTGAAACGGGCACGGGCCGCGGAAGACCGAGCCCACGCGCTTGAGGCGCACGTGTTCGCTGATGATCGCCACGATGTCCGCCGCTTCGCGGACCCGTTCGACATCCTCGTCGGGAATCACTTCAGCTGCACCACGGTCACTCCCGCCCCTCCCTCGTTCCACGCGCCGAGCCGCGACGCGGTCACGCGCGGGTCTTGCTTCACCATCTGCCCCACTCTCTCCCGCAGCGCGCCCGTTCCCTTGCCGTGGATGATCCGCAGTTCAGCAAGATCGGCGCGCAGGGCACTGTCAATCGCCTGCAGCACCGCGTCCTCCACTTCGCCAATCCGCATGCCGCGCACGTCCACCTCGTGCTTGGCCTCCACCTCGGGAATATCCCCGATGTACGCCACCGCCGACTCGCGGTCGCGCAGGTGCCGGTCGCTGATGCGCGTCAGGGTCGCGGTGGGCACCGTGAGCCTGAGCGCTCCCACCACCACCATCGACTCCTTGCCGCGCAGTTCCAGCAATTTGCCCGCCTTGCCGCCCAGTGTGGAGACCGCCACGGTGTCGCCCACGGCCAGCGGACGATCGGCGCCGGCCCCCGTGCCGCGCGCGCCCTTCTGGTGCGCCGCGTGCAGGCGCCGCTCCGCGTCGGCTTTGGCTTCAGCCTGCTCCTGCTCATCAAGGGTGTTGAGCGCCTCACGTTCCTGTGCCGCACGCTGCTCCAGCCCGCGTCGCGCGGCGGCCGCCGCGTGTTCGAGCCCCGCGGCCCCGGCGTCCTTGAGCGAGGCAATCATCTTCTCCAGGTCGGCGCGCGCGTCGAGCAGGTAGCGCCGCGCGTCGTGCCGCGACGCGCGTTCCAGCTCCCGCTCGCGCCGCCGCAGTTCCCCCTCGCGCTCGGCGAGCTTGCGGCCGCGCTCGTGCACGTCGGCTTCGTCGGCCTGAAGCCGCGCCATCAGTTCGGCGCTCTCGCGGTCGCGCACCTCGAGCGTCTCGAGCAGGCGGTGCACATCGCGCTCGACGGTAGGGACTCGTTCCTCCGCCCGCGCAATCACCTCGGCCGGCATCTCAAGCCGGCGCGCGATACTCAGGCCGTACGAGCGGCCGGGGATTCCCTTGATCAGCCGGTACGTCGGCGCCAGCGCTACCGCGTCGAACTGCAGCGACGCGTTCACCACGCCCGGCACTTCCTGCGCCAGTTCCTTGAGCGCGCCCAGGTGCGTGGTGGCAATGGTCATCGTGCCGCGCGCCGTGAGCGCCTCGAGAATGGCGCCGCCCAGTGCCGCCCCCTCGAGCGGATCGGTCCCCGACCCCAGTTCGTCCACGAGCACGAGCGAGTCGGCGGTGGCGTCCTTCACGATCTCGATCAGGTTCTTCAGGTGCGCGCTGAACGTGGAGAGCGACGCCTCGATGCTCTGCTCGTCGCCGATGTCGGCAAAGACGCCGTCGAAGGCGGCCAGCCGGCTCTCCGGCCCCACCGGCGCCGGAATGCCGCTCTGCGCCATCAGCGACAGCAGGGCGAGCGCCTTGAGCAGGACCGTCTTGCCGCCCGTGTTGGGCCCCGACACCAGCAGCGTGCGCTCACCCGGCAGCATCTCCAGATCGAACGGCACCACGTTGTCGCCGCGCGAAAGCAGCAGCGGGTGGCGGCCGTTGTAGATGGCAAAGCCGTCGGCGGGCGCGCCCAGCGGCGCGGGCGAACAGCGCGCCGCCAGCGCGTACTTGGCGCGCGCCGCCAGCGAGTCGAGCGCGACGAGCGCCTCGAGCGACAGTTCCAGCGCGGCGTGGTGCGGGCGAAGTGCGTTGGTGAGTTCGTGGAGGATGCGCTCGATCTCGCGCTGCTCCTCGATGGCCATCTCGCGGATGCGGTTTCCCGCCTCCACCGCGGCCGGCGGCTCGACGAACACCGTGGCGCCGCTGGCGCTGGTGTCGTGCACAATCCCCCCCGCACTCCGCACCCCTTCTCTTCGTACCGGGATCACATATCGCCCATCGCGGACTGTCACCGACGCGTCACTCACTTGGTGCCGAGGCTCGAGTTTGGCCATCAGCCGTTCGAGCATGCGCACCAGTTCGCCTTCGGCGCCGGCCATCTCGCGCCGCAGGCGGCGCAGCGCGGGCGAGGCGTCGTCGCGCACCAGCCCCTCGTCGTCGAGCGCCTTCTCGAGCTTGCGCTCCAGTTCGGCGTCGCGCGCCATCACGTCGGCGTACTGCACGAGCAGGGCGCGCGTCCTCGCGCTCACGTGGTCGGCGTAGATCGCGTCGCGCGTGCGGCGCGCCGAGCCCAGCAGGCGCCCCGCGTCGCGCAGCGAGAGTCCATCGAGCGTGGTGCCGGGGATGCGCAGTCGCGCCAGGGCCGCGGTGAGGTCAGGGATCAACTCACCCTGCCACCCCTCCTCTGCACCGACGAGTGTCCGCATCGCCTCCACACGCGCGTGCTCGGCGCGCACCTCGTCGAGGTCGAGCGACGGCGTGAGCGAGCGCACGCGCGCCGCGCCCAGCGCCGAGTGGGCGTAGCCCGCGACGACATCGAGGACACGCGGGAACTCGAGCACGCCGAGGGCGTGGGGACGAAAAAACCCGACCGGGCGATCGAGATCGCCTGTTCGGGCTTGTCCGGATACCACGTTGGGGGGTGTCACTCCGACTTGCCGAGCTCCTCGCGAACCACGCGGTTGATCATGCCGCCATCGGCGCGCCCCTTGAACTGGGGCATCACCGCGCCCATCACCGGCCCGACACCGCTGGCGCCGGCCGCGATGGCCGAGCGCACTGCATCGCGGATGTCGTCTTCGCTGGCCATGGCGGGGAGGTAGCGCTCGAGCACCACCACTTCCGCCGCTTCCTGCGCCGCCAGCTCCGCGCGGCCTCCCTTCTCGTACGCCTCCACCGACTCCCGGCGTCGCTTCACGCCCTTGCGCAGCACGTCGATGACATCGTCATCGGTGAGCGGGCGCCTGAGTTCGATTTCGCGGTTCTTGGTATCCGAGAGGATCGTCCCCAGTACGAGCGTCAGCGCCTTGTCCTGGGCCTTGCGCGCGGCGTTCAGCTCCGCGGCGAGGCGATCCTGCAACGGAGGCATTTAACCGGAGCGGGTGCGACGATTCTTGCGCATCGCCGCGTTCATCTTGCGCTTGCGGCGTTCACTCGGCTTTTCATAGTGACGATGCTTGCGCAGGTCCGAGAGGATACCGGCCTTTTCGCACTTCTTCTTGAAGCGCTTCAGCGCGCGCTCGAAGTTTTCGTCGTCATGGATGATGACTTCCGACAATTACGATCTCCCCCCTTCATGGCGATTGCGCGCCGGCTGGAGCGGTAGTGATAACAACCTATAAATATAGCTGGCGCGGATACTTAGAAGCAAGGGTGAAGGGTGCGGGGTGCGGGGGTTTGGTGCGGGGGGACGAGTGTAGGAACGAGGACGGGGGGACGGGGAACCTCGCCCGTCCCCCCTCACTCCACTCTTCACTCCGCACCAAGCCCCCCCCCCCCCCCCCCGTCCCCCCCCGCGCACCCCCCCCCCCCCCCCTCAGCGAGCCCCCGCCCCCCGCCTCCGTCCCTCAGCGCACCAGCGGCCGTAATGCAAGCTGCCCCTTGCGGGACAAATCAATCGACTTCTGCAAGAGCCGAGCTGCCTCCTGCGGCGCATGGAATCCCACGCTGTTCTCGGCTTCCACAAAATCCAGCAGGAACTGCGCCTGCCGCTGGTAATCCTGCGCCTTCTTCAGCGCGGCACTTGTCGAATCGGACTTTCTGACCGCTGCTTCGTCGGCGATGAGTTCGAGCAGGGCGTCCATCGCGATGTTGCGCATGCCGAACGTGCGGTCCTGGATGAGCGTCACGCGCCCCTTCAGTTCCTCTTCCGTCTGCTTGTGGCACGTCTGGCAGGCGCGGTTGACCATCAGCATCGGGCTCTGCACGTGATGGTCGCTGATCTTCTGCGCCCCGACGCGCTGGAACGGCATGTGGCAGTCGGCGCAGGCGACGCCGCTCTTGGCATGCACGCCCTGGTTGAACATCTCGAACTCCGGATGCTGCGCCTTGAGCGCCGGCGCGCCCGATGCGGTATGCACCCAGTCCTTGTGCCCGTCCTTCTGGTAATAGGCGAGAATCGAGTCGCCGGCGAGCCCGTTGTGCCACGGGAAGGTGAGGCGCTTCTCGGGGCCCTTGAAGTAGTACTCCACATGGCACTGCCCGCAGACGTAGCTGCGCATCTCGGCGCGCGTCGCTTGCGTGTTGACATCGTAGTTCGGGACGCCGAGCGACGCCTTGTACGCCTTGATCCCCTCCATGAAGGCCGGGCGGGTGATGCGAAGCGCCATCGACGCGGGATCGTGGCAGTCCACGCACGACACCGGGTGCTTCCCCGTCTCCTTGAGCGCGTCGAAATACGGCAGCTTGTTGAGCGCCTCGAACCCCTTCATCACGTCGCCGTTGCCGAGCCGGATCATCGTGGCATAGGTCGAGGCGTGGCAGTTGATGCAGGTGCCCGGCTGTTTCACCACCTGCTGGCGCTCCGTGTACATCTGGTCGGTGAGCATGTACGCGTGCCCGCGCTCCTCGCGGAAGTCCTTGGCGAAGGCGTAGCCCGCCCACATCTGCACGAGCCGCGGGTCTTCCTTGAGCCGCGACTGCGACACCACCTCGCGCGGGTCGAGCGTGGTGGGCGCGTGCGGCATCGCCTCGCTCCCGCCGTAGCGCGTGCGCACCATGTCGGCGGTGCGCAGGTAGCCGTCGTACTGCAGCGGGAAGTTCTTCCCCCACAGCGCCGCGTCGGTCGTCGTGTCGGTCAACTCGACCACGCGATAGAACGGGTTGCGCGCCTCGTCCTGCTTGCGCGTGATGTCGCGCAGCATGTAACCGGCAAGGATGGCGGCCAGGCCGAAAGCGACCGCCACGAGAATCAGCGTCAGCGTCGTGACGCCGCGTCGAGCACGAAAGAACATGAGTGGAATCTCCATCGCAATTCGAGAATCAGAAATCAAGATCGAACCTGCCGTCTGCCATCCGCCGTCTTCCGTCTTCCGTCTTCCGTCCTCCGTCTGCCGTCTTCCGTCCGCCTCACCTCACCCAATGCCCCACGTAGCGATGACAGGCAATACAATCCAGTGCATCGTCGCCGCTCGCCGCATGCCCGACTCGCGCGCCGGGCGTAATGCCCGCCGCGAGATCCGCATGGCAGCTCAGGCACGCGTCCTGCGTGACCACACGGTTCTTGGCGCGGATGCGCAGCGGATCGGGGTGACGCCCTGTGGTGAAGTTCAGGGAGTGCCAGAAGCCGTTCTCCCCCTTCACCATGTACTTGTGCACCATGTTGTCGTGCGGCGCGTGGCAGTCATTGCACACCGCCACCTTGCGATGACTCGACTTCTCCCAGGCCGCGAAGTGCTCGCGCATCACGTGGCAGTTGGCGCACGCCGCCGCGTCGTTGGTCAGGTACGAGTAACCCTTGGCGGCAATGAACGTGTAGCCGCCAAGTCCGCCCGCCGTGCCGAGCGTCGCGGCAATCACGAAGAGAATCCACTTGGTCATCGGTCAGCGAGTCAGTGTCGTTTCGAGATACACGAAGCGCGCGTCGCGCGAGCCGCTGTACGCCCCCTTCACCACGGCCCCGCCGCGTGCCACCGCGCCGTAGAGCTCCACCGCGACCCGCTTGTGCGCCTGCCAGGCGATGGACAGGTCGGTGACCGTCGCCAGCGAGGTGGACGCGCTCGACGCGCGCCCCGTGAAACCGAAGACGCGGGCGTCGAAGGCCCCACCGCCAAGGTACCACAGGTCCGCCGCCTCGGTGAGTCGCAGGTCGTGCATCCCGGCGCGCAGCGTCACCCTGGCGTGCGGCTTGGCCTGCACCGTCACGAACGCCTCCGACGAATTCATCATGTTATAGAACGGGAAGCGCGCGTAGACGCGCGGCGTCGGCAGCACCTGGAAGAAGGTCTCGTGCCGGTCGTCGGTGGACGCATCGTCCCCGCTCGTCTGCAGCCATCCGGCGCGCAGCCATGCGCCCCACGGCAGGGCGCTGTGCTGCACGCCCGCCTCGAGCGCGGCGGCGTGCGCCGCATGGTCCAGCCGACCCCAGTTGCCCGACTGCAGCGCCCCCCACGCCAGCACGTCGAACTTCGCGGCGCCGACCTTTCGCACCGCCGCCCAGTGCGCCCCCACCGTCAGCACGTCCACGCGACCGCGATCGGCGTTGCGCGCCGCGGCGCTGCGATTGTCGGTGGGCACCCTGCCGCGGTCGTCGGCGTACCAGAGTCCGAACAACCGCATGTCCTGCTCGCTCGTGGTCGAACGCGCGCCGCGCGAGATCGCCGCGTACGCCATGTCCACGTTGAGTCCCGGCTGCCCGTCCACGCGGAAGGCGCCGGCCGTCGGGCTCGCGGCGACGAGCGTGAGGTTCTTGCCGCGCCAGTCGGCGGCGAAGTGCGCGCCGTCGAAGGCGCGCCCCACCGCCGAGAAGCCGAACGGCCCGATGAGGCGCTGGCCAACGCGCTGCGCTTTCACCGCGGCCAGCGAGGGATCCGCAGCCGCGCGCTCCGCGCCGTCACCAAACTCGAAGCGCCCCACACGCAGCGACTTGCCGGCGTTCGCCCAGCGCACGAAGGCCTGCTTCACGAAGACGCCCGTGACATTCCGTTTGGAGTCGTTCGCGGCGTACAGCGTGCTGCCGAGTCCCAGCTGGCCGGCCGGCGCCGGCAGCGTCGCGTCGTCGGGGAGGCCCATGAGCACTGGCACGGCGGCTTCGAGCCGCCACTGCCAGCGCCCCGTCGCGCGCGCCGCCGCCACGCGCGCCAGGGCGTGCGCATACGAGTACTCGCCGGCGGCGCCGGCATCAAACCAGTCCCACGACTCCGCGCGCACGCGCAGCGACGCGGAGAGCGTCACCGGCGCGCCGCGCGTCACGAGCGCCGAGGACGCCGGCGCGCCGCGCGTCACGGGCGCCGAGGGCGCCGGCTGCGAGAATAGAGGCGAGGCCATGGCCGTCGCCGCGAGAATTCCAAATCGAACATGCCGCATCGTCCGCTCCACCAGGTAGAATCGCCGAACGGACGCATAATAAGCAAGAGAAATACCAGTTCAATCGGGGAGGCATTTACGAGATGTCGGAGAATTGACTTCAGCCTGGAGGAGGCGTGCAGGGGTTCAGGATGAGAGAGGAGTGGAGAAATGAGAATGGGGGAGGAGGCCTCCTCGCCTGTCCCCCCCATTCCTCCACTCCTCCCCCCTTCCACGCCCCTGCACCCCTCCTCACGCCCAATCAGTCGAACACGCAGAGGACATCCAATCCCCCATCGATGTTCGGCACGACCACCTCAATCCGCCCGTTCCGCCAGTTGGCGACCATCACGCTCGAGTAGTAGTCGTGCGGACGGAAGTAATCGAGCCACAGTGTGCGCCCGTCGTTCTCGTAGGTGCCCGCGTAGGCGCGGGTGGATTCGTAGAACTGGCCGGTGGCCGTCCATTCGCGCACCTCCACGAGCAGGGCGTAGGAGTGGTCGCGACGCAGCGTCAGCGAGCCGCGCGTCACCTCCACGCGCGGGCTCCCCGGGAGGCTGCCGCCGCTCACGACGGTCGGCACCGGACGGTTGTTGGCGTAGGCCAGGTAGTACGTGCCGCGGTCCCAGTACGGCGAGAAGGGGTCGTCGTAGCACGCGCTCAGCGTCGCGGCCACGATCGCGAGCGGCACGATGCGCATCAGGGCGCGTTTCACACGAGGCAGTGACATGAGGGCTCCGTGGTTTAGAGGACGGCCTGGTGGCCGCATTTCACGGAGAGTGCAACGATGATGCCAGACCACGTGCCCGTCGCGCGGGGTGATTCTGTCCACTACGGGGGACAGAGCGTGTCTGAACCGCGACGGCGACGCTTAGCGTCGTCCGAAGATTCGGACAGAGAGTGTCACTTGGGGGGTGGGTGCGGGGTGCGGGGGTTTGGTGCGGGGGGAGGGGTGTGGTGCGGAGGAGGGAGGCACGAGGTGGGCGTGGTAGTCCCCCCTCGCTCAACCCATCCCTCCGCACCAAGCCCCCGCACCCCGCACTCTTGACTCCCCATCACCCCGGCGGCCACCCCTGCACCCTGCCGCCGAGCAAGTGCGCGTGGAGGTGAAAAACCGTCTGCCCCGCCTCGGCGTTGGTATTGATCACCACGCGATACCCGCGCTCGGCGATCCCCTCCTTCACCGCCAGGTCGCGCGCGAACGCCAGCACGCGTCCCGCCAGCGCCGGGTCCGTCATCTGGTTCAGCGACGGCACATGCTCCTTGGGAATCACGAGGATGTGCGTCGGCGCCTGCGGGTTGATGTCCCGAAAGGCGAGGCAGTGATCGTCTTCGGCGACGATGGTCGCGGGGATTTCCTTGGCGATGATCCCGCAGAAGAGGCAGTCCATCATTCACTCCTGGTTGGGGACGAGTGCGGGGTGCGGGGGTTTGGTGCGGAGGGACGAGTGTCGTAATGAGGAGGAGTGAGGAGAACTGCGAAGCAGAGGCACACGCAGAAGCTCTCGTCCCTCACACCTCCTGCCTCCATTCGTCCCCCCGCACCAAACCCCCCCCCCCCCCCCCCCCCCCCCCCCCCGCCCCCCGCCCCCGTCCCCCCGTACAAATCGGCTCCAAGCACCGGCGCCATCGCATACGCCAGCAGCGTCTCATACGCCTCCTGCCGGTTTACCAACCCGTCCGTCAGGATGCCCACGGCGCCGGCGCCGTGCTTGATGTTCGTGGTCCCGATGAGCCGGTCAATGGCGTGCCCCAGTTCCTCGCCGCCGCGGATCAGCTCCGCTACGGCATCGGGGAGCGGCATGGAGAGCGAGCCGCCGACGTGGACGGCGCCATCGCGCGTCACGATTACGGCCCACGCGCAGGTGCGCATGCCCTCGGGTGCTTCCACCACGCCACCCTCGATGCCGACGCCGAGGTCGGCGTCGAGCGCGGCACGGGCGGCGCGCGCCCGATTGGTCGCCCCGGCGATGGTCTGTGTGTCGCCGACTGGCTGGTCGGGGGCGCCCGACGCGACGGTGATCCCGTCGATCTGCGTCCGCGGGTCGAGACGCTGAAAGACCGCCCGGGTGGCGGCCAGCTTCACGGGGTTCGTGGACCCGACGGCGACACGATGGATGTTGGTGAGCGGCACGGCGTGTAACTTAGGGGCCCGATCCCTCGCGCGAGACCTCCGTTAGCCGCCGGCCGCCTGTGGCTCGACTTCGTCAACACCGACGAGGCGCCGCGCCACGCTCAGGGCGACGCGCTCGTCTCCTTCGATGGCTACCTGGCCTGGCTCGAAGGGGCCGCGCTCCTCGACGCGGCGCGCCGCGCCGCGCTCCAGCGCCGCGCGTTGGAGCAGCCGGCCAGCGCCACGGCCACGCTGCACGAGGCCCGCCGCATCCGCAGCGCGCTGCGTCCGCTGGCCGAGCGGGGGGTGCACGCCTCAGAGCGGGAGCGTCAGGCCGCCGTGCTCGAGATCAACCGGGTGCTCGGACGCTCCACCGGCGTGCGTCGCATCGCGCACGACGCGCGCGACGGCTCCTTCAACCGGACCTTCGTGCCGGCGGGCGACGCCTTCGCCGCCCTCGTCATTCCGGTGGTGGAGAGCGCCGCCGACACGCTCGTGACCGGCGAACTCACGCGGGTGCGCCGTTGCGCGGCCGAGCCGCCGTGCCCGCGCGTCTTCCTCGACACGAGCCGCAGCGGGCGGCGGCGCTGGTGCGACATGCGCACCTGCGGCAATCGCGCAAAGGCCGCCCGTCACCGGGCGGCCTCGCGAACCAGCCGGCGGAAGCCGGCAGCGGACTAATTAGCGCGCGAGGGAAGGCCGGTACGTGGTCCCCTGTTCCCTGTTCCCCGCACCTCGCTTGATGTACCCCATGTCCTCCGCGTACGCGCGCAGCCGGCCCTGCAGCAGGCGACGCCCGCGGAACAGGCGCGACTTCACCGTTCCCTCCGGCACGCCGAGCACGCGCGCGATCTCGGCGTAGCGCAGCCCGTGCACGTCGCTCATCACGAGCGCGCTCCGATACTCCTCCGGCAGTTCGCCGATGGCGCGCACCACATCCTCGTCGATGAACGAATCGTAGAACGTCGCCTCGGGGTTCTCGTCAGCCGCCGGCTCGAGCCGATTGAAGCCATCCTCGGTCTCCGGCATCGGCACTTCCCGCGCATCGATGCGGCGCTTGCGGCTCACGAACGCGTGGTAGAGGATCGTGAACATCCAGGCCCGGATGTTCGATCCGATCTGGAACTGCCGCCAGCGCTCGAACGCGCGCAGCATCGTGTCGCTGACGAGATCCTCGGCTTCCTCGCGGACCTTGGTCAGCTTGAAGGCGAAGCTGTACAGCGCGTCCATCTGCGCGAGCGCTTCCTGGTCGAAGCGCGCCGGTCGCTCATTCAGGGGGGTCGTTCCGGTTGCGGTGTCGAACGCCGCTGTGGCCATCATCGTCGCCATGTTCTCTCCAACACGGATCAGTTGAGAGAGAATCTAGCTGAATTCGGCATTGTTGTCAATACATTGTCTAACTATTTGTCAACATTTGCTGGACAAGAACTATCGGAAGCGAGACAATAGGCTAAGTCTATTTGCCCCTTCGTTTTCCGCGACCGGACGGCGAGCCGGGGCGATGCCGCCCACCGCCGGTGGGCTCACCGCCGTCTGGCCCCTTCTTCCACGGATTGCCACCGGAGGGCCCGCGATCCCTGTCGCCGCGAGTTCCACCACGCGGGTCGCCGTGGGGGCCGCCTCCACGCGAATCACCACCGCGTGAGCCGCGGCGCGCGTCTCCGCCACGCGACTCTCCGCCGCGACCGCCGAACCCCCCACGCCCGCGCGCCCCCGTCCTGTCGCCATCGCGATCGGCATTCCGTCCGCGCTCACGGCTCCGCGACCGCTCGTCGTCCGTGAACGGATCGTCGAGCCGATCCTGCAGCTCCGGCAGCGTCGCCGCCTTCACCGCCCCGCGCGCGCCGCGCATCACCGTAAACCGCAGCGGCCGGTCGAGCTCGGGCAACTCCTCCGCGACGAGGGTCCGGGCGACCTTCTCCGGCAGGCGAAGGCGCGCCACGCCGGTGACGCCGCTCGTCGTCTCCTCGACATCGTAGTCAATGGGCACCGCGCGGTCGCGCACCTCCACGGCGCCGGGCAGCGCCATCAGCCGCTCGCGCTGCGCGCGCGGCACGAACTCGTCGGCGTCCAGCGTCGCTCGCACCGCACGCCACTCCTGCACGTCGCGCACGCCGGCGATGCTGCGCTCGTACCACGCGGTCAGCTCGGCCAGCCCAAGACGCGGCGTCGTGCCGCCGCTCCGCCGCCAGGCCTCGCGCACGTCCTCAATCGCCTGCCGATTCCGCTGCACCGACTGATGGTGCGCCTCGCCGCGCGCCATCGCCTCGGCGAGAATGCGACGCGCCTCCACCTCGAGGCCCACCGGGAAGTCCTGCACCGGGTCGCGCTCGCGCGACAGCTCGAAACCGAAGAACGTGACGCGGCGCTCGAGCGCGAGCGGCGACTGCTTGTGGCGGCCGTCGAACGTCAGCGCCGGCGCGTGCGCTGTGGCGTACCGCCGCACCAGGTCCTTGGGCAGCTGCGTCCCCTCCACCGCCGCGCGCGGCACGCCCCAGCGGTCGGCGAAGTAGCGCAGCGTCCCCGCGATCGCCCCCCACGCGCCGCAGACGCTGGTCTTCGACACCCGCGCCTCGTCGCCCCACGCCGTCTGCTCGTCGATCACGAGGTCGAACGGCATCACCTGCGCCAGCAACTCGCGGAACCGACGGTCCACCGCGGGCGAGGCCTGCGGCATCTGCGTCGGCAGGTAGAGCCCCGTCGCCCGATAGATGCTCGCCATCGCCAGCGCCGCGTCCTCGAGCGCCTTCACGAGCACGCCACGACGCTCGGCCCACGTACCGACGCTCTCATCGAAGAGCTGCCGCGGCAGGCCGTAGACCTCGCCGACGAAACCGCACCGCGTGAACGCCTCGGCGTAGACGTTGTACGCGGTGAGGTGGTCGCTCCCCGGGACAATCAGCCCCGACAGGTCGCGGTCCTCGCGCGTCATCCGGTGCAGGCTCTCGATGCTCGCCATCACCGCCACGTACGGCAACAGGTCGTCGTCGCAATGCACGAGCAGCTCGGCCCACGGCCGGTCCACCGGCATCGCCTCGACCTTCCGACCGTACATCGTGAGCTTGCCCTGCTCCACGATGCCGCGCTCCGCGAGGAATTCCAGCGCGCGACGGTAGCTGAGCTTGTCGAGCGGCACCGGCAGTTCCAGCTCGTCGGCGCGCACGCCCAGCGCCGCGCAGGTGAGCGCCACGCGCTCGCTGTCGCCGGCCAGCTGGAACTCGGGCTCGGTCGGCCGCAGTGCGGCGAACTGGATGTCGCGGTCGCTCAGGATGAAGACGCGCCCGCCGGCCACGCGCCCGTGCACGCGCCCCGCCATCTGCAGGATCTCGTTGGCGCCGAGGTGCAGGCGGGTCAGCACGTTCTTGCCGCGCTCCACCAGGTTGGTGAAGCGCGTGTCGTCAATGACCACCGTGTCGAGCCCCTGCACGTTCAGGGCGCTTTGTCCTGCGGCGGTCATCGCGAGGAGGAACGGCTTGGGCTCCTGCCCCTCGAGGAACGGGCGGATCACGCGAATCGGTTCGCCGCCGTGGTAGAAGGCGACGTTCATTCGGGGAAATCGCTCCTGCACCAGCGCCGCCGCCTGCTCGACGCCGGCGCGCGTCGGCAGGAAGACGCCCACGCCGCGCTTCTCCTTGGTGACGCGCTGCAGAAACTTGTCATCGAGAAAGTCGAGCGGCTTCTTGCGAATGACCTCAACAAGCGCGGCCTTCGCCGGATCGAACGCGCTGCTTTCGATCACCTCGGCGGCGTCGAGATAGCGCGCGTAGAACGCCGGGTCCACGGTGGCCGACAGCCAGATGTACCGGCACCCGACGCGCTTGCCGAGGGCGAGGCACAGCTCCAGCTCGGCGGAGGTTTGGTGGATCTCGTCCACCACCAGCGTGTCCTGCGGCCGGATGTCGCCGTCCTGGAACCATCGCCGCGCGATGCCGGTGGTGACGATGATGACGTTCCAGGTCGGCGTCTCCGGCGTCGCCTCGCGCTCGCGGTTGATGACGCCCACGCGCAGGTCGTCGGTGGCAAGCATGATCTGGGCGATGGGCTTGATGCTGAGCGTCTTTCCGGTGCCCGTGCCCGCCACGATGCCGAAGCCCGGGCGGTGCCCGGCGCGCTCCCCTTCGGCGGTGAGCCGCGCGGCGAGCGCGCGCAGGCGCTCGCCATGGCTCTTCCAGAGCACCGTCTCGATGTCGAGCGTGAAGGCCAGCTCAATCGTCTCGCACGCCGCGCGCGTCGGGGCAATGACGATGATGCGCCCCCCGGTCCCGCTGCGCACGAACTGGTCGTGGTCGCGCGGCAGGTACGGGTCGATGACGGGGCGCAGGGACTGGCTTACTGCGGCGTCTCCGGCTTGCGTTTGGCGGGCTTCACCGCCGTGTCAGGCACGCGGTCCGGCGTGCGCCCGCGAGCATCTTCGCGCACCTGGACCGGGCGGCCTCCCGGCTGCAGCGCTTCTGGCTGCCGCGCATCCGGCTGCCGCGCATCGGGGGCAAGCTGCCGCACCGGCGGATGCCCCGCACGCCCCGCGAACGGACGCCGCTCCATGGACTCGCCGCGGAGCTGCGGGCCGAAGACGACCGCCGCGTTGGAGGGCCGATTCCGGATGGCGCTGGCGCAATCGGTGGGCGCCGGTTGCTGCGAGGCCGGCACACCACTGATCCAGAGCCGACAGAGCCCGGCAGGCGGCGTGAAAGACTCCGGCATGCGCGACGACGGCACGCGCGACTCCTGCGCCGCGACGGCGGACGACAGGAGCAGAGCCGGCAAGATCCAGGACAGGCGCTTCAGAACTGCCTCCAGAATGGGCGATGGTCCGCCCTGCGGACGATCCAACCTGCGGCGGCGCTACCTCGATGAATCATACCCGGCGCACACGATCCTGATCCACCGGCGCACACGTTCCTTTTCCACCGGCGCACACGTTCCTTTTCCACCGGCGCTCCGGCGGACTCCCCCGATCAATCCCCGAACGAGATCCCGATCCGCCGCGCCGTGCGCACGGTGTCGTGCGACGGGTCCACCCGCTTGAGCGCCGCCAAGGCCTCCTTGATGGGAATCGGCACGATGTGCGGCGTCTGCAGCGCCACCATGTGCCCCCACTTGGCGTTGGCCACCGCCTCGGTGGCCGCCCCGCCGAACCGCGTCGCCAGCAGGCGGTCATACCCCGTCGGCATCCCGCCGCGTTGGAGGTGCCCCAGCACCAGCGACCGGCACTCCTTGCCCGTGCGCGCCTGGATGGCCTTGGCGACGCGGTCCGCTACGCCCCCCACCCGCCGCGCCTGCCCGGGCATGGACTCGCCCAGCGATCCCTGTTCGCCCTCGAACGGCACGCCCTCGGCGACCACGACGATCGCGAACTTCTTGCCCTGCGCGTCGCGCTTCATGATGTGCGCACACACCTTGTCGATGTCGAATGCGATCTCGGGAATCAGGATCACGTGCGCCTGCCCCGACACGCCGGAGTGGAGGGCGATAAAGCCGCAGTCGCGCCCCATCACCTCGAGCACCAGCACCCGGTCGTGGCTCGACGCCGTCGTGTGCAGCTTGTCGATCGCCTCCATGGCAGTCGTGACCGCCGTGTCGAAGCCGAACGTGGTGATCGTGCCGCTGACGTCGTTGTCGATGGTCTTCGGCACGCCGACGATGCGCACGCCTTTCTCGAAGAGCTGCTGCGCGATGGCGAGCGACCCGTCGCCGCCGATCGTGATGAAGGCCTCGATGCCGAGGTTGCGCGCGTTCTCGATCAGTTCGTCGGAGCGGTCCACCTCGAGGTACGAACCGTCCGGCTGTCGCACCGGATAGTGGAACGGATTTCCGCGGTTCGTCGTGCGAAGGATGGTGCCGCCGAGGTGGGCAATGCCGCGCACGCTGTCGGCGGTGAGCGGAATGACTTCGTCCTCACCCAGCAGTCCCATGTAGCCGCGCTTGATGCCGAGGACATGCCAACCCCGGTCGATCGCCGACATGACGGCCGCGCGGATGACCGCATTCAGGCCCGGGGCGTCTCCGCCGCCGGTGGAAATGGCGATTCTCATGAAATCAGAAACTGAAGGGACTCACCCAGCGAGGGAAGAGCGGATGAGGTCGAGCACTTCGCCCGGCTGGGCGTGCCGGCCGAGCCGGGATTTCTCGAAGACCGGCGTGCCGTTGACGGACACTTCAAACCGGCCGCCGCCGCTGGGCTGCAGCGACACCTCGGCCTCGGGGAACGTCTCGCGAATCGCGGCCGCCAGACTGACGGCCCGGGGTTCGTAGTTTCAGACGACGCAGAATTCGATGTTGACGCGCATGGCACCTCCCGTGTGGGCGGAATCTAGGGCGCGTATGCAGGAGTGCGAAGCGCATTGAGAGCGCGACGTGCATTCAAGATGCCCGACATCTAATGATGTATACTTCTCTTGACATTTCGTCAACTTTACTTTACAGTGCGTGCACGTGACGGATTCCTCGTCTGCACCGTTCTCGCATCCGCAGCTTCTACCCTTTGGGACGTGAAGACACACCTTCGACGGCTCCGCTTTGAGCGGGGTGAACTGAGCCAGGCGCAGTTGGCCGAGTTGGTCGCGGTGTCGCGGCAGACCATCATCGCCATCGAGCGTGGCGACTACAACCCATCAGTCAAGCTGGCGCTCCTGCTCGCAAAGGTGCTGGGATCGTCGGTGGAACATCTCTTCGAGCTGGAGGCGAATGATGCTGGCTAAGCGCGACGGGATCTTTTGGGCAGCGACCGCGATTTCCGGAGTCGCGTTGGTGTTGACCGCCGCATGGGGCCAGCAGTTCTTGCTCCTCCTTGCCGCCTCCTACCTCCTGCGGCCGACGGTTCACTCGCTTGGTTTCGCCCCAAAGCTCATCGACGAGCGCCAGCTTCAGATTCAGTACCGGGCGAGCAATGTCGCCTTCGTTGCGCTCGTGCTCGGCAATGTCGTGCTGTACGGACACCTGATGCACGTTGACGACCACACGTGGGAGATGGTCGGCGCGCTGTTGGCGATCTCGCTCGCCGTGCGCGCGTTGACTGGCCTGCTCCTCGTCGGAGATCCCGTTGTCGCCGGACGGCGAATTCTCTACAGCGTCGGCGTGCTGGCCGCCGTCTTCGCGGCCCTTGATGCGGGATTCCCCGAGGTGTTTCTGGCTGTGCTTCCGGGACTCGCAATCGCCGGACTGGGGATGGTGTCGCACCGGCATCCGCGACTCGCTGCCGTCATAACCGGCGCACTTCCGCTGATCTTCTGCGCGTTGATCCTGTCGATGGCGTTTCGCCGGCCCGGCGGTCCGAACTGGGGGACGGCGGTAACGCTCGGCCTGATTGTGACACCACTCATCATCGCGGCGATCTGTTTGTGGCGAGGCGCCTCGCCGACAGAGGAGCGCGAACCGCTCGCCAATCCCTGACGGAGGGTTGCGACGCATGACGCACGCATTCCGCGTTGGACTCGCAGGGTTGGCGGTGGCGGTGACCCTGCCTCTTGGCCTCGGCGGGCAAGTACCGCCGCACGACTGCAAGCCGTGGGGGAACAAGACCGCTCTTGGCACGATGTGCACGCTGGCGCACGACGACACCGTAAAGGGACGCCAGTTCCCAGCCGGCACGCGGCTGCATTATGACTCGAGCGGCGTGCTGGATTTCTTCTGGATCACCAAGCCCGCCGCGTTTGCGGGTCTCACGCTCAACGGTACCGCTAGCGGGCCGCACCACGCGCTCTATCGAGACGGCAGGCCGCGGGTTCTCTGGCTCGAACACACGCAGGACGTCCAGGGCGTTCCGTGCCGACCCATCCGATTCTGGACTGAGGTCGTCGGACGCACGTCAGCGGTCTCCTTCCATCCGAATGGGAGGCTGGCAGCATGCCGACTCGGGCGAGCGGCCACCATTCAGGGACGCCGCTTCGACAAGGGCGCTCGGGTGCTCCTCGATGCGTCCGGACGACTGATGACGGAGGCGCGCTAGCGACACCCACGCCAGCGCAGTGTGCCGATTCGTCGCGCTCCGTGCACTGATCCTTCCACCCGCGAGGCATAGAATGGCTGCTCTCTCCTTGCTGCTCGCGCTGGTCACGCTGACCGCGGCTTCCACGCCATTGCCGCGTCGGGCGATGGCGGTGCCAGCGCCCACGAATCCCCACGGAGTGCAGGCGGACACGTTGTGCGTGGGCAAGACGGCGCGGCATCCGAACGGAGCGGTTAAGCGCTGTCGACTGGCGCGCGAACATCGCTTCGGTGTGCACCTGGTCCCGGCTGGTTCCGATGTCTACCTGCACGACACGGGCGTTCTCTGGCTCATCGTCCTCGGCGCCGATGCCGCCTTCGATGGCCAGGTGTTGCCGGCCAAGGCCAGCATCTTCCTGGAACGCGACGGCCGCATGCGCTTCTTTTGGTTGCATGAGGATGCGGTCATTCAGGGACACCGCATCCCCGGGCACGAGGACGGTGCAGGCAATCGGTTGCATCCGAACGGCACGGTACGCGCCATCTGGCTCGTCGGCGACCAGGAGATCGACGGGATTCCCTGCACCACCAGTGGGAACGTGCTGCGCTTCGGCATGCGCGTGATAAGCCTCGGCACCAAGCGCATGGCCTGGTTCCACGACAACGGCCGGCTGCAGCAGGCGATGTTGTCACGCGATGTCGTGATCCAGGGCCACGCATTCAAGAAAGGCGACATCATCAGCCTGCGTCGCGACGGAACGGTCGACCTCACCGCACCTTTGCTCGGATGAGCCGAGCAGCACAAGGCGGCTTCGCACGTCGGTCCTGGTCCGACTGCTGCGCGTGCACGACCACTCGCCATTGCAGGCAACGATCACGACGCGCAGAGCAGATTGCGGCAGATCTGCGCTCCGCTACGGCACCGGCACCCCGCTCACCGCCGCCATCCGCTTGATCAGCGTGTCTTGCCGCGCAACCACCTGCACGAGCGAGTCCACCGTGGTGGAGTTCATCGCGATCTGGTCCTGCATCGCGACGAGGGCGTCCGACACCTGAGCCAGCTGTTCGGCGATCGCGGCATCGGCGGTCGGTGACCGGCATCCAGCGGCGAGGGCCAGCAGCGCGAGCGCCCAACGGCGGCGCGATCGGGTGAGAGTCATGGCGGGTCTCCGTGTGACGCGGGCGAGGCCGGCAAGAGTCATGGCGTGTCTTCGTGTCTCGCGGGCGATGCCGGCTGCAGCGCGCGCAATCCTTTGCCCTCATGGGCAATCGCGTGGTGATGCAGTCCGGCGCGACCTCCCCAAGATGTACGGTCGTCACCTGTCACGCACGCCCGGCAGGGACGCCACCGGAGGATCCGCATGCGCCGCGCTCATTCGCTTCCCGAATTGGTCCTGACGCTCGCCCTGCTGGCGATCGTCGCGGCCACCGCCGTGCCATCGCTCGCGGCGACCACGGCCCGCTGGCAGGTGCGCGCCGCCATCGCGGACCTCGTCAACGCGCTGGTGCTGACGCGCGAAGCGGCGCTCGCCCGCGGCGCGGTGGCGACGTTCGTCGTGGATGCCGCACGTGGCGAGGTGACCGTCACCTGTGCCGACGACACCATCGCCCGCCGCGCCGTGGGCGCCCTGCACGGCGTCACCCTCGCCGCCAGCGGCGACTCCGTGCGTTACGCCCCCGACGGCGTCGCCACGGGCGTGTCGAATACCACGATGCTCGTTGCGCGCGGACGTCTTATCGACTCAATCGTGGTGTCGAGGCTGGGGCGGGTGAGATGGACACAATAGAGAGAGAAAACAGAGAGACAACAGAGGCCCCGCTCGCTGAGCCGCGCCTCTGCTGTCTCTCTGTTGTCTCTCTGTTGTCTCTCTGTTGTCTCTCTTCGGGACCGCTAGGTCCCGAAATCGTAGCCTGTCACTGAGATCCGCGGGATCTCTTGATTAATCGTTCGCTCAATCGTCTTCACCATCGCGATCTCGTCGGCGCACATGAACGTGTAGGCGTCGCCGGTGGCGGCGGCGCGGCCGGTGCGGCCGATGCGGTGCACGTAGTCCTCCGCCTGTTGCGGCACATCGTAGTTGATCACGTGCGTGATCCCCGAGATGTCGAGCCCGCGCTGGGCGATGTCGGTGGCCACGAGGACGCGCGTCTTTCCGTCCTTGAAGCGCTGCAGGGCCGACTCGCGCTGGCCCTGGGTCTTGTCGGCATGCAGCGCATCGGACTCGATGCCCTGCTCGGCGAGATGCTGCACCACGCGGTCAGCGCCATGCTTGGTGCGCGTGAACACGAGCACCGAGTCCATCTCCTTCTGCTTGAGCAGCTCGGCCAGCAGCTCGGTTTTCCGCTGCTTGGGCACCGGATAGACGAAGTGCTTCACCGTCGTCGCGGCGCTCGACCGGCGCCCCACCTGCACCACCACCGGCTTGCGCAGGTACTTGCGCGCCAGCGCCTCCACCTCGGGCGGCATCGTGGCGCTGAAGAGCAGCGTCTGCCGATACGGATGGATGGTGGCGACGATACGCTGAATCTGCGGGGCGAACCCCATGTCGAGCATCCGGTCGGCTTCGTCGAGCACCAGCACCTCGAGCTCATCGAAGTTGACGTTCTGCTTCTCCAGGTGGTCAATCAGGCGCCCGGGCGTCGCCACGATCACGTCGACGCCGCCGCGCAGGGCCGCCACCTGGATCTCGTAGCCGACGCCGCCGTACACCGACACGACCTCGAGTCCCGCGTACTTGCCGTACTTGCGGAAGCTCTCCTCCACCTGCTGGCAGAGCTCGCGCGTCGGCGTGAGAATGAGCGCACGCGTGCGGTGCGGGCCGTCGAGCAGCCGCTCGATGATCGGGATCGAGAAGCCGGCCGTCTTGCCCGTTCCCGTCTGCGCGAGCCCCATCAGGTCGCGCCCCTTCAGGGCGAGCGGAATCGCCTGTCGCTGGATGGGGGTGGGCAGCGTGTACCCCGCGTCGGCAATCGCCCGCAGCACCGTCTCGTGCAATCCGAGCTCGGCAAAGCCGCCGCCGTCGCTCGCGCTCGCGATCGCCTCGGCGTGCGCGAGGCTGACGCCCTCCACCTCGGCATGCGCCAGTCTCACGCGCTCCGCATCTCCGGAGGCGTTCGGAACGTCGTCCTTCAGCTGTGGTGCGCCTGCGGCGTCCGCCGCGGCCCGGCCCTTTCCGCGCGCGCCGGTCCGACGCGCGGGGGCCGTCTTCTTTTTGTTCGTAGTCACTCCCGCAACCTAATGGGCGCTGACGGCACCCGCTACGCGCGTCCCCTGCGCGAAGTCGACGAGCAACCGACCAACCTCCTCCGCAGCCTCGACTTGCGGCAGGTGCCCGATGCGCGAAAGCACCACGAGGCGCCCCGCCGGAACGAGCTTCACGCGCGCCGCGACGTCCACCGGACGCACCACTCCATCATGCGTGCCGAAAACGACGAGCGTACCGTGAGGAAGCTGGGTGAGCTGCGCGTTGGAGTGCGGCTGGAAATCGAACTCCTTCAGCGTGCGCAACAGCGCGCGGTAGATGCCGGGCTGCGCATACGGGGCCAGCAGCTCCCGCTCATCGCGAGCCGTCCAACTCCCGTCCGGCCCGTAGACATCGCCCAGCACCAGCGTGGCAGCCGCGCGTGAAGCCAGCGGACGAGCGAGCGGTGCGAGGAGGTCGGGAATGTGCTTGAGCAGTCGCAAGCGGTCGGGCACCAATCCAAAGCCCGCCGGCGACAGCAGCGCCAGCCGGCTGATCCGCTCCGGCTGCTGCCAGGCCATTTCGGCGGCGATGGCGCCACCCATCGAGTGCCCGACCACCGGCGCGCCGGTGACGCCGAGTGCGTCCAGCAACTGCCAAAGGCGGCGGGCGTACCGGTCGCGGGTGTACTCGCCGTTCGGAAACTCCAGCTGGCTGAACCCGTGTCCCGGCAGGTCCGGCGCGATGGCGTGAAAGCCGGCCGCCGCGAGTATGGGCAGGGTGAACCGCCATTGATAGGCGGACGCGCCGAATCCGTGCACCAGCAGGACGGGCGGCGCGTGCGCGTCACCGCTCTCGACCAGCCGGAGATGCGTGCCGTCGGCCAGCGCGACGTCGCGCGCGGAGCACCCGGCGTATCCCCCGGGAAAACACGAGGGCCGGGTCACGAGCACCGGCCCCCAGTCCCGACGGCGCGGCCCGCGAGCGTCACACGAGCTCGATGGGGCGACCCAGCAGCCGTGCAATCAGCCCGATGCGGAAGGTGACGTCCGTCCAGCGCTCTTCGCCCGCCGCGTGCACCTCGAGCGGGAAGAACGGCCAGACGAACGGATTCGTCGTCTTGGGCGTCGCCATGCCCTTGTGCGGATGCCAGACGCCGTCGCGGCCGCAGTCATCCACGAACCGCTCGAACATCTTGCACCAGTTTTCGTTGCGCCGCAGGAAGTTCAGGCGGGCCATCGTCTCCAGCCAGGCGAGCGCCATCGGGATGTCCGCGTCCACCGCGTTGCGGTGCGGCAGCATGTCGCCAAGCACCAGCAGCGGAACGTGCAGGTGCTTCTTGCCCACGATCTGAATGGCCTCTTGTCGCGGCAGGGGACGCGTGAGGTACTCGTACAGCGTCTCCATGGACGTGTAATACTCGCTGCGGAACAACGGCATGTGCGCGAGCATCTGCAGCGCGTAGATCGACGGCGGCGCCGCATCGGCGGCGAGCAGCTGCTGGTTGCCGACGCGCACCCAGGGCTTCTGCCCGAGCGGCGAGTCGAGGAAGTCCATGATCCGCTCGAGCGTTCGGCGCGCCAGGCCGCGCACGCGTGGGTCCGACTCGAACCCCGCCTGCGCCAGCGTCGCGCCGGCCGCCTCGCGCAGCAGCCGGCGATGGTGCGCCGCCACCTCCGGCTCCAGCGACTTGCCCGGCTTTGGCTGGAACTCGTACAGTTGCGTCACGTCCTCATCTTCGGCGAGCAGGCGGAAGAGCGAACGGCGCGCCTGATACACGGCCGGGGAATCCTTGTCCCACCCGCATTCGAGCAAGCGGCGCACCGCGTTGATGCTGCCGAGCCCATCAATGCCACCCTTCGACGGAAGGGCAAGCATCGCACCATTCCACGTACCCTCGTACGACTGCCGCACGGCAATCTCCACCGCAGGCCGGTGGAAGTACGGCGTGTTGGCGTACGACGCAGGGAGATGGTCACCGATCTTCGCCACCTCGGTCACGGCGCGATACTGGATCGGGAGCGCCGCGTGATCGAGGATCCAACCGAGCGGAAAAACCACCGGCGCTGGCGGAGGCGGCGGGGGCGGAAAGAGCGGAGCGGTTGGAATAACCGGTAAAGTCAACTCTCGAAACTCCATTCTAACTTGTTGGCATTATTGGACATAGCCACATTCCTCGGCCGATCCCTGCCAAAGATTTCGTAACTATACTCCTTTTGACGCAAAACGCCAGAGTAAGCGGCGCATCTTTCCTGCCTTGAAAGCAGGTGAGCGCGAGGGAGAATTGCGTTGATGCGCGGTGAGTTCCTCGATCTGGCCGGCCATCGGCTCTACTACTACGCCGCCGGCACGCGCGGCGCCGGGGAACCCGTGCTCTTCCTGCACGGCTTCCCCACGTCGTCCTATCTCTGGAACGACGTCGTGCGGTTGATGCCCGCAGGATATCGCCTCATCGTGCTCGACCAGCTGGGCTACGGACGCAGCGACCGTCCCGACGGCGCCGCCGTCACGGTCTCGGCGCATGCCGCGCGAGCGCTCGCCGTGCTCGACGCGCTGCAGGTCCCGAAAGTCTGTCTCGTGGGGCACGACCTCGGAGGGGCGGTGGCGCAGTGGATGGCCGTCCACGCCCCCGAGCGCGTGACGCGCATGGCACTCGTCAACAGCGTCGGGCTCGACACCTGGCCGGGCTGGCGCACGCGTGCGGCGCGCGCGCTCCTCGGCATCGCACGGCGGTTGCCGGCGCCGCTGCTGGCGGGTGAAGCGTACGCCGCGCTGCTGCGCGGTTTTGCCGACCGCGATGAGGGTCGGCATGCACTCGATCATTTCCTGCGCCCGTTCGTACAGAAGGACGGGCGCGACGCGCTGCTGGCCCATCTCGCCGAACAGCGACCAGACGAGACCGCTACCCTTCCCCTCGGTTCGGTGCGTGCGCCCTCGGCCCTCGTGCACGGTGTCCGTGATCCCTTCGTGCCAGTCGCTGCGAGCCGCCGCCTGCAATCAGCGATTCCGGGCGCTACGCTTGAACTCATTGCTTCTGGTTCGCACTTCCTGCCGCTCGATGCACCCGACCGCGTGGCCACTGCGGTGGCCGCACTGCTCGTTCGCTAGCCGCGGTGGCCGCTCTGCTCGTTCGCGAGCCGCGGTGGCCGCGCTGCTCGTTCGACGGCCACCGTGGCCGCGCTGCGCGCCCGCGAGCTAGCGGCGGTTGGTCCAGAGCAGGATGACAAGGCAGGCCTGGGGATCGTCGTACTGCGGCGGAATTGACCCGCGTCCGCGGAAGACCTCGATGCCCCAGAGCACCGCGGGCACGTAGTCGCCGAGGCTCACGAACCGGCCGTTGTACGACGTTTCCATCTTGATGCCGTCGACGAAGACAATCGCCTTTGAGCCTGAGCCCATGCCGCATCGGGGAGAGCGAAGCTCGTCGTAACCGAACCCCTGGTACGTGGTGACGCCGGGCGCCCGGGCGATGAGGTTTGCCGTGCGCGCCAGGTGGGCGTTCTCGATGTCCACGCGATCGAGGAACGTGCCCAGCCCGATGCGCCGCCGCTCGACGAAGCCATCGATCCAGTTTGGGCGGTGGTTCTTGAGCACCTTCGACGATTCCAGGACGACCACGGCGGGAAGCGCCTGCGCCGCACGGTCCATCCGGATCGTCCCGTCCCAGAGATCGCCGGCCGTCACGGCCACGCGAAAGCGCAGCGGTACGTAGCCTATCTTCCGCACGAGTACGTCATGCACGCCGGGGGGGACCGGATCGAGCGCGAAGTATCCCTTGCGGTCGGTGAGCGCGCGCACACTGTCGTCGAGCAGCACCTCGACGTCCTCGATGCCCTTCTTGTCCAGGGCGACGATTCTCCCCGAGACGATGGCGGGATGCGCCGTGATCTCCGGTTTCGGCACCGGTTGCTGCGCGCCGGCAGGCGGCGCCGTGACGGCCGCCGCGGCCACGACGCAGGCGGCCACCACACGGGGCACGCGCGTCATCCGGCGCATCGGTCGGTCTCCGTCGGGATTGGGCTCACGGGGTCCTCCGGGGGGTGAGGAGAGATCGCTCGCTATCGGCGGTTCGTCCAGAGCAGGATGAGCAGGCAGGCGTTTGGGTCGTAGAACCCCGCCGGGAAGGTGTCGCGCCCCTTGAAGATCTCCACCGCCCAGAGTCGCTCCGGCGGGTAATCCCTCAGCGTCACGAAGCGACCGGTCACCGATGTCTCCGTCTTGAAGCCATCCACGTAGACGATGCCGGTGCTGGAGGTGCCAAAGCCGTGGCCGCAGCGGTTCACGTTGAGCTCGTCCCATCCCATGCGCGCATGCGCGGTGATGCCGGGCGATGTGGCCACCAGGCGGCCCGTCGTCGCGAGGCGCGAGTTCTCGATGTCGATGCGGTCGAGGAACGTGCCCATGCCGGCACGCCGGCGCTCGAGGAAGCCGGTCAGCCACGACGGCCGGAAGTTCTTGAACGCCGCCGAATCGAGCACCACCACCTCAGGCAGCGCTTGCGCCGCGCGCTGCATGTTGATGGTGCCTTCCCACACGTCGCCCGGCGTGACTGCCACGCGAAAACGGACCGGGACGTACCCGATCTTGCGCACGAGCACGTCGTGCACGCCCGCTGGGGCGGGGTCGAAGATGAAGCGCCCGCGACGGTCGCTGAACACGCTGCGCGCGTCACCGTAGAGGACCTCCGCGTCTTCGAGCGCCTTCTTGTCCGGACCAAGGATCCGCCCCTGGACAATGGCGGGCGGCGCGACGATCGGCGCCTTCGGCGGCACCTGCGCCGAGAGTTGGCCCGAGAGGGCGCCGACGGCGAAGAGCGAGACCACGAGTGAACGGCAAACCGGGGCGAGTAACATCGGCTGGGTTCCGTTGAGTCCTGGATCTGGTACCACCCGGCGAAGGGCGGGTTCCGGCGCCGCCGGCGCTACCGGATCTTCTGCACTTCCTCCGCCACCTCGAGCGCGCGCTCGATCTCGGCCACGACCGCGCGGGCATCCTGCGTCTGGAACGTCGCGTCCGACATCTGCGATTGCAGACCGCTCGAGCGCAGCTTGAGCAGGTCGTACTTCATCGTATCGAGCACCAGCGAGGCGTTGTCAAGCTGTGCCGCCACCGTCTCGCGGCGTCCGGCGAGGTCGGCCAGCGTCTGCCGCTGGCGATCGAGCAGCGTCACCCGCCGCTCCTTGTCGGGCGCGCCGTCGGGGAGCGCGCGCGCATCGGCCAGGCGCTGATCGAGGCGCGCGATCGCCTCGGGAGAGGCGTCCTCGTCGAGCTGATGCAGCCCGCCGGCCAGCGAGATGATGCGCTCCACCAGCCCCGTCACCGTGGGCCCGATGTCGGGGAGGAGCTGCTTCTCGGACTTCGGCAGTTTTTCAAGGACGTCGGTGATCGTGCGGCGCGTCTCGATGGCGTCCGTGATCGCCCGGCCGTGTCTCCCCACGAGCACCTCGCGCGGCACGTTGGCGAGCAGCGGATCGGACCCGGGGGCGGGCAGGGCGCGCACGCCCACACCGGGCCCCGCAAATGACGCTCTCGCGGACTGCCCCGCGGCGCCGCGCGGGAGGCGCTTGAACAACTTGCGCAGCGGGATGCCGTCGTTCCACAGCCCCGCGACGGAGCGGAACATGCCCACACCCATGATGAACGCGGGCACCAGGAACCACGGCGCACCGCCCATGTTCGCATTGACCACGAACAGCACCGTCGTGAGGGCGGTGTAGTTGACGATCTTGCGGCGAACGCGCCGCACGCGATCATCCTCGCTTTGCGGCGCGGGATACAGCGCGTGCTGCAGCTGCTGGTTGGCCGCAGCGAGCGCGTCGCCGCGCAGTCCTTCGCGCGCAGCCCGCAACTGCTCGCGCCAGGCATGCTGCTGCTCGCGCCACCGGTGAATCTCCGAGTCCTGCTCCGCCCCGGTGCGTCCACCACGAAAGACACCAAAGGCGTTCAACGGGTCTGCCGGCGCACGGCGCGACGATGGCACCGGCGGCAGTGCGGAGGCAGCCGATGATGGCGGCGCCGGCGGCGGCGCGACGGGTGCATCGGCCCTCGGGCCGGGCGCGTACGCGGCCGGCGACGACTGCGCGGCCTGCGCCACCTGCGCCGCAGCGCGCGCCGCCGCGGCCGTGCCGGTGAGCGTCACCGGCGCGGACTCCGCCAGCGCGTCACGGAACGACGCCGCATCCGGCCACCGGTCTGCGGGCGCCTTGCAGAGCGCGCGCTCGATGGCGGCGGCGAGGTTCGCCGGCAGGTCGGGCCGCAGCTCAAGCAGCGGGCGTGGCGGCTCGCTCAGATGCTTCATCAGCATCGACGGCGTGTTGGCCGCCGAGAACGGGAGTTCGCCGGCGAGCATCTGGTAGCCCACGATGCCCAGCGAGTAGATGTCGGCGCGCCCATCCACCTCGCGCTCGCCCATCGCCTGTTCCGGGCTCATGTACGCCGGCGTGCCCACCGCAATGCCGGTGGCGGTGAGGCGCACCTCGCCCTGCGCGGCGCGTGCAATACCGAAGTCGGTGACGACGGCCTTGCCCGTCGCCGTCTCGATCAGGACGTTGTCGGGCTTGATATCGCGATGCACCACGCCGTGCCCGTGCGCGAAGTGCAGGGCGTCGGCGACCTCGCGCAGCACGCGGCGCACCGTCGCGATGGGCGGCCGCGGCTCGTCGAAGAGCAGCTTGGCCAGCGGTGCACCTTCCACGAGTCCCATCGCGAAGTAGACGAGACCGGACGCTTCGTCCACCGCGTAGATGGGGACGATGTTCGGATGGCTGAGCTGCGCGGCCATCTGCGCCTCGCGCAGGAAGCGGCGGCGCACTTCCTCGCGGAAGGCCAGTTCCGGCGGGAGCACCTTGAGCGCGACGCGCCGGCGCAGGCGCGTGTCCAGGGCGCGGTAGACCACGGCCATGCCGCCGCGGCCGATCTCGGCCTCGACTTGATACAGCGATCCGACCGCGGCGTTGACCCGCTCGCGGAGGGCGTCGGTCATGGGCGTCCCGGCGCGCCGGTGCGCGGGCGCAGACGCGCCATCTCGTCGGCGACGTAGACGGCGCTGTCCACCTCGCGGGCGAGCTGCATCGCCTGCTCGGCAATCGTGGTGACGTGCTGATACGACTGCGCGCCGGTTTTCAGCCGCAGCACGTCGAAGCGCATGTTCTTGAGCGCCAGCGAGCAGCTGTCGAGCCGGCCGACGAGCGCCTCGCGGCGCCGGTCCATGTCGGCCACCGTGCGCCGCTGCCGCTTGAGCAGGGCAAGGCGTCGCACGCGCTCCTCGCTGGCCGAAAAGTCGAGCGGATTGGCCGCGGCCTCGAGCGCCGTGACCTCCTTGTCGATGGCGGCGGCCGACAGCCCTTTCGCCGTGCGCTCGAGGTCGGCGAGCTGCGCGGCGAGCGCCATCACGGTGTCGGCCAGCGTGGTCGCACTGCTGATCACGTCGGGAATGCGGTTGCGATCACCGCGCGGCATGCTCTCGACGAGCCGGATGATCTCGTCGCGGTCCATGAGCGCGTCGCGCGCCGACGCGGCGTGCGGCCCGCTTCCCAGCGCGGCGGCATCGCTCGCCGAGAGGGCGGCCGGCGCGGCGGGCGACCGCAGCAGGTCGGGGCGCTGCGCGCGCAGGCGCTGGCGCGTGCGCACGCGTTCGCGCGTGTTCCGGTCGAACACCGAGCGCACGTCCTCGCCCAATTCCTGCACCACGTCGCCCACCATCCGCTCGCGCGGCTGGCGGAACACGTCGTGCCAGTCGTAGCCCTCGCTCCAGAGCTTGGCGTACTTGTACGCCACGCTGATGCTCCAGAACGCCGTGATGAAGAGCAGGTTCGGACCGCCCAGCAGGTTCACGGCGATGAAGGCGCCGTTGACCCAGATGAACGGCGCGATCCGCTTCCGGAACTCCACCACCATCGGCGCGTTCCAGCGCGCGAGCTCGTCCGGGGTGGGGAGGCGCTCGCCATCGGGCATCGTGGTGAGCGGCTGCGGCGTGAACGCGGCCGATGGCGTCGCCCGCAGGCCAGCGGTCGCGTACGGCGACGGTTCCTGCGGATAGGCGCTGCCGGCGACGGCCGGCAGCGCCGGCACCTGCCCGGTCTCGAGCGCGGTCTTGAGCTCGGCGGCGGACTGGAAGCGGTTGGATGGGTCCTTCTCGAGCAGGAGCATCACGATGCGCGCCAGATCGGGCGGCACGCTTGCGCGCTGGTCGATGGGAACCGGACGCTCCGAGAGGTGCTTCACGAGGAGCGCCGGCGTGCTGTTCGCGTTGAACGGGAGGTCGCCGCACAGCATCTGGTACGCGACGATGCCGAGCGAATAGAGATCGCTGCGCCCATCGAGATCGCGGTCGCCGGCCGACTGCTCGGGGCTCATGAAGGCCGGCGTGCCGATGGCGATCCCCGTGGCGGTGAGGCGGGCCTCAGCTCCGTCGCTGATGGCGCGCGCGATGCCGAAATCCGTGACCATCGGGCGCTTCGACTGCACGTCGAGCAGGATGTTGTCGGGCTTGATGTCGCGGTGCACGACCTTGTTGGCGTGCGCGTACGCCAGGGCGTCGGCCACCTCACGCAGGATGCGCCGCACTTCGTCGGGCGGCATCGGCCCGCCGTCGTGAATGCGCTTCGCCAGGTTCCCGCCGTCCACGAAACCCATCACGAAGAACACCAGCCCGCCCTTCTCGTCCACCGAGTAGATGGGGACGATGTTCGGGTGACTCAACTGCGCGGCTGTTTCCGCCTCGCGCAGGAAGCGCGAGCGAATTTCCGACCGGAACGCGAGTTCGGGCGGCAGCAGCTTCACCGCCACGGCGCGTTTCAGCCGGCGATCCTTGGCTTTGTAGACAATACCCATCCCGCCGCGCCCGATCTCCTTGTCGAGTTCGTACGCGCTGTCGAGGACGCTCGCAATATGCGAGCGAAGTTCGGCCTCGGACTTGGAGAGGAGGGAGTCTTCCACGGGGGTGGGGAAAGGTATGAAACACGCCGCCAGCGCGCGAGCGGGCGAAGCCCGGAACTCGCCATGAAGTTCCGCAACTTCGCCGCCGCGCGCGTGCTGCGTTTTGTCAGTGTCCCTACGTCACCGAGGCAGGTGAAAGTTGCAGGACACGCCGTTATGTCGTATCTCAACTTGCGGGGTATCACGGGTGCCGGCCTCGCCGCAGAGCGGGGCGGGCACGAAGCGCGTGGTACGCCAGTTGCTGTAGGTGGAGGCGGTTCGCACCCCTCAGCCCCCCGTTCGGACGCCTCGGCGCCCAGGAACTTCGATGAGCACTCGACAGACACTTCCCGTCCTGCCCCTGCGCGGGACTGTCATCTTCCCGGGATTGACGGCTCCCATTGCGGCCGGCCGCCCGGGCACGCTGCGGGCCATCGAGGCTGCCCTCAAGGGCGACCGGCTGGTCTTCGCCGTGGCCCAGAAGGACAACACGGACGAGCCAAGCCCGGAAATCCTGTACTCGATGGGCGTGATCGCTCGCATCGGGCAGATCCAGCGCGGACTCGGCGGCGTGCAGCTGCTGCTGCAGGGCGAACAGCGGGCCACGTCGCTGCAGTACACCACCACCGAGGGCTTCCTCTCGGCCGTGGTGACGCACATCGAGGAGCAGTCGCCGCTGGATGAGAAGGACCCGGCCTTCGAGGCGCTGTACAAGGAGATTCGCGAGCGCGCCGGGGAGCTCGGCGAGCGCCGCGGGCTGCCGGAGGAAGTGGTGCACCAGGTGCTCGACTCGGTCACCGAGCCGGGGCGCTTCGCCGACCTGGTGGCCGGCTATCTCGAATTGACGGTGCCGGAAAAGCAGGGGCTCCTCGAGAACCTTTCGGTGGAGGACCGCCTGCGCCGCGTGCTCGTGCACGTGCAGCGCCACATCTCGCTGCTCGAGGCGCAGGAGGACATCAAGAGCCAGGTGCAGGAGGAGCTGGGCGAGCGCCAGCGCGAGATGTTCCTGCGCGAGCAGATGAAGGCGATCCAGAAGGAGCTGGGCGACGATGACAGTTCCAAGGAGATCGAGGAGCTGCGCGCCAAGCTGCTGAAGCTCGAGATGCCCAAGGAGGCGCGCACCGAGGTGGAACGCGAGCTCGGACGCCTCGAGCGCGCCGGCCGCGAGTCCATGGAGGCGCAGGTCATCCGCACGTACCTCGAGTGGATCGCCGAGCTGCCGTGGAACACGCGATCGGATGACCAGCTCGACCTCAACCGCGCCATCACGGTGCTCGACGAGGATCACTACGGCCTGAAGGACGTGAAGGACCGCGTGATCGAGTTTCTCGCCGTGCGCCAGCTGCGCGCGCAGCAGCTGAGCGACGAGATGGACCGGACCGGCGAATTCCCGGTGGCCAAGCTGAAGGAGAAGAAGGAGGACGCCACGCCCTCGCTCGCGCGGGCAAGCGGCGAGTTCGACCGCACCATCACCGACAAGCGCGAGGCCAAGGCGCGCGCCATGGCGAAGGGGCCGATCCTGCTCTTCAGCGGTCCGCCGGGCGTCGGCAAGACCTCCATCGCCAAGTCCATCGCGCGGGCGCTGGGCCGCGAGTATGTGCGCGTGTCGCTCGGCGGCGCGCGCGACGAGGCCGATATCCGCGGCCATCGCCGCACGTACGTGGGCGCCATGCCGGGACGCATCATCCAGGGGATGAAGCAGGCGGGCACCAAGAATCCCGTCTTCCTGCTCGACGAAGTGGACAAGCTCGGCGTGTCGTTTCAGGGCGACCCGTCGGCCGCGCTGCTCGAGGTGCTCGACCCGGCGCAGAACGACACCTTCACCGACCATTACCTCGGCGTGCCGTTCGACCTGAGCGAGGTGCTCTTCATCGCCACGGCGAACTTCGTGCAGAACATTCCGGGGCCGCTGAAGGACCGCATGGAGGAGGTGGAGTTCTCCGGCTACACCGAGCGCGAGAAGTCCGAGATCGCCAAGGCGTACCTCATTCCCCGGCAGCTCGAGGAGAACGGGCTCGCGGTGAAGAAGGTGAAGTTCGACAGCGACGCCATCATGCAGCTGATCTCGAACTACACGCGAGAGAGCGGCGTGCGCCAGCTCGAGCGCGAGATCGGCAAGGTGGCGCGCAAGGTGGCGCGTCGCATCGCCACCGGCGAGGTGCGCACCATGATCGAAGGCGACGGCATCATCACTTCCGACGAGGTGCGCGAGCTCCTTGGCCGTCCGCGCGTGCGGCCGGAGAAGGCGGCCACGCAGCACGAGGTGGGCGTCGCGACGGGGATGTACTACACGCCGATGGGCGGCGACATCATGTTCGTCGAGGCGTCCACGCGTCCGCTGACGACCCCGGCCGGCGCCGGCAGCTCCAGCGAGGGCGGGTCGGGCGTGCCCGTGTCACTGATCCTCACCGGACAGCTCGGCGACGTGATGAAGGAATCGGCGCGCGCGGCGTTCTCCTTTGTGACGAAGAACGCCGAGGAGCTGGGCATTCCCCGCACGCGTCTTGGCGCAATCGAGACGCACATCCATGTGCCACAGGGCGCGATTCCCAAGGACGGCCCGTCCGCCGGCGTGTCCATCGCCACGGCGCTCGCCAGCGAACTCAGCGGCCGGCCCGTGCGCCGCGACCTGGCGATGACGGGCGAAATCACGCTGCGCGGGCGTGTGCTTCCCATCGGCGGCGTGAAGGAGAAGGTCCTCGGCGCCCTCCGCGCCGGCATCACGCACATCATCCTGCCCCGTGACAACGAGGCGGACATGGAGGACGTGCCCGAGGAGGCGAAGGCCCTGCTCACGTTCCACTTCGTGGACACGCTGCAGGATGTCCTGAAGCTGGCGCTTGTCGAGGAAGCGGTGGCGGAGAGGGAGTTGGTGGGTGTGTGACTTCTGAGGGACGAGTGCGGGGTGCGGAGGTTTGGTGCGGAGGGACGAGTGGGGCAAGGAGAGCGGGGGACGAGGCGATTGCCTCATCCCCCGCTCTCGTTCCTACACTCGTCCCTCCGCACCAAACCTCCGCACCCCGCCCCCGTCCCTCATCTCAGGGTCGTTTGATCGTATCAACCTTCCCCGTCTTCTCGTCGATCTTGAACTTCGGCCGGATCGCCTTGTCGTAGTCTCCCGTCTCGACCTTCTTCGCGGCGGGCGCCGACATTGACTTCTTCGCCGCGGAATCGGCCGCCGCGCGCCTGGCCAGGCTGTCCGCTGCCGCCGCTGCGCTGCTGTCGATGACGGCGGGCGCCACCGCCGTGGAATCCACCGCGGTGGAATCCACCGCGGGCGTCGCCGCCGATTCGGTCTTGCCGTTGCACGCGGCGAGCAAGACGATCGCCGGCGCGAGGGCCAGCATGAAACGACGCGGCATCACGGATTCCCCCGTTTGATGGCCTGTATGCGGCCACCGCCGACGGTGAAGCGCGGCCGCAGAAGCCGCTCGGCCGGACGGTCACCAGCCGCGGCTTCCTGCGCCGCGCGGAGGCGTGCGATGGTCATCAGGCTGGGCACACTGTACGAGTCGGCGGCGAGCAGGTTGACGGTATACCCAAGATCCTGGAACGACGCGATGCTCATCGCGCTCCACGGCATCGCAATGCCTGGGCCCTCGATATAGCCGGTCATCATCTCGCTGTCGAAGGCGGCGGTTCCGCCACTCGGCGAGTTGTTCTGGCCCGTGCACGTCGACGTGAACGTCTCGCGCCAGTGACCGTCGGCCGTACCGGCATTTCCGCACTGTTCGACCGCCACGCCTGATGTGCAATATGAGCCTGATCCGCCGCCGGCCGCGAGGCACTGCGCCAGGCCGGCGGCGCCCGTGAAGCGCGGGTTGGTGCTCCCCGTCGGCGTGGGATTCTCCGTGTTCGTGAAGGCCGGGTTCTGCAGGACGCCCTTGTCAATCCAGATCGTTCCGAAGCCGACGACATGGTTCATCTCATGCAACACGACCGACTCAAAGCGCCCGGTGTTGATGTAATTCTGGATGTCGGCCTCGTCGAACTGCATCACGCCCACGGCGGGCAGGACGGAGTTTTGCCGGACGAAGCAGGGGCCCGCCTGCGCCAGGATCTTTCCCACCCCGTCAATCGGGGCCACCGACGCGTAGATGATGAGGCCCTGCGAGTTCTCCTGGAGCGTTCCGGTGAGCCCGTTGATGCCACATCCCGCCAGGTCAGCCCCTTGCAGGTTGACCGTCGAAATCTGGCCGACGATGGCGGCCTTGATCCGGTTGGCGGCATTGACGAACGCCGTCTGCGCCTCCGTTGACATCGCGGGTCCGAAATAGCGGAGGTCCAGCACGTAGCTCGACTGCGTGTTCGCACTGAACGACGTCGAGAAGCTGCCCGCTGTGGCGGTCGCCGTCTGTGCGCCGCCCCTGGTACCCAAAATCCAGATGGCACCCGACGCCACGCCGCTCGCATTGGTCGTCACGAGTCCTGGCGAGACGGTGCCGCCGCCTACGGTGGCGAGGAACGTCACCTGCTGATTGGCGATGCCGTTGCCGAACTGGTCCTGCACCGCGGCCGCCAGCGGCGTGGCCAGCTGTGCTCCAGCCAGGCCCGTCTGCGTATTGCCGCTCGACACGACGATCTTGGCCGCGCTGCCTGGCGTCCCGGTGACCGAGATGGTCAACGGAGTCAGCCCGGACACGGTGACCGTCAGCGTATTGGTCCCGGCCGTCGTCCCCAGCGTCCACGTCCCCACGGACGTGGGCCCAGACGCCGACTTCGTCGGCGCCCCGACCAGCGTGCCGCCGCCGCTCGTCACCGCCACGCTCACCGCGATGTTGCCCAGGGCATTCCCCGAAGCGTCCGTGACGGTGAAGGTCGGCGGCGCGGTCAGCGCCGTGCCCACCGTCGCCGACGCTCCAGCGCCGCTGGCCGACTGCACGGCCGTGGGCTTTGGGGGTGACGTGCCGCCGTCGCCACCTCCACAGGCAGCAGCCAGAAGGGTGGCGACCAGGGAGTAGTGGCGCACCGCGTGTCGCGGCGTGAATGCACGAGTCATGGGTGATCGGTCAGGAGGCGGTCGAGCGAGAGGCCACGACTTGACCGCCGAGGCGGCCCAGCGTGGTGGTGAAGGTTAATTCGTCATCACCGAAGACATGATCGTCGGCGTGCCCGAGGACAAGGACGCCGGTCACAGTTCCGCCACGCACCATCGGCGTGAAGAGGGCGGATCCGCGCGCGCCGCGATCGTCGAAGTCAGCAATGATCCCCCAGCGCTTCTCGCGCTCGAGGCGCGACTCCGACATCGCCGCTTCGCCGGTTCGCAGCACCTCGGCAACGGGGCGCGCGAGCGCCGGCGAGACACCGACGAGCGGGTCACCCGTCGACGCGAGCGCCGTCAGGCCGCCGGCGCCATCGGGAACGATGACGGCCGCCAGTGCCGCGCCGAGGGTAGCCACCGCCGTCTCCGCAATCGCCCGGGTGCCCGTGGCCGCGTCGCGCGCATCGGAGAGCGCCGCCACCACCCGGTGCAGCGCCATCAACTGTGTCGCCGCCACCACCGCGTTGATTCGTGCGGTTTCGGCCAGCTCTTCGGCGTCGCTGATCTGTTCGCGCGCGAGATGCGACGTCATCCGAACGGCGACGTTCTCCCGCATCGGCTGCAGCGCGAGGCCAAGCAGCAGCAGCGTGAACACCATGCCGATGAGAATCAGGCGCTGCGCCGTGACGCCGAACAGCGACTGCTGCCGCGTCTGCTCGGCGAGCACCCGGAGTTCCTCATCCCGCATCAACGACGCCACCTTCATGAGCGAATCCGAGACGGCGGCCGACGGCTCACCTGACAGGTAGCGGCGGGCAGAATCGGCGCCCGCGCGGTCGCGAATGAGGACCGTGGCGCGGAACGTCTCGAAGCTGGTGGCCGCCCCGCGGGCGAGCAGGGTGAGCAGGTTGCGCTGGCGCGGATTGTCCTCGGTGCCACGCGACATGACGTCGAGCGCCTCTTCCACCTGCGCCTGCGCGTCCTGCAGCGCGGCGCGCGATGCGCTGTCGGGCCGTACGACGTACGCCTTGGCGGCGCGCTCACCCTCCTGCCGGGCCATCACCACGCGGAATGCGGCCGAGAGGTTCGCGTTGGCCCGCTCCACGATGAGATCCGCCGTGGCACGACGCGAGGCGTAGTAGTACGACACTCCGACGACCACGCCCAGGGCGGCGAGTACGACGCCGACGGTGATCGAGAGCTTCTGCAGGGGTGCCAGGCGCATGGAATAACCGTGGCTCAGGGAATCGGACCCCAGCCGAAGAGGCGTCGCGCATCGACGCGCAGCGCCCCGGGCTCGGTTCCTGCCAAAAAGTACTCCAAGTAACGCTGGTCCGTCGGGGTCGTCGCGTCGGCGAGCGCGCCGCTGGCGCGGTCGAGTTCCGCCGTGACGAGCCCGGGAGGCGGCATCCACGGCGCGCCCCGTCCGTATGCCGAGCGCGCGAGCATCTGGCCGAAGATCGGCGCGGCGAGCGTGCCGCCGGCGGCGCCGGCCATGATCGGGCGCGGACGGTCGAAGCCAAGCCAGATACCGGCCACGAGGTCGGTGGTCGCCCCGATGAACCAGACGTCGGTGTTGTCGTCGGTCGTGCCGGTCTTGCCGGCCACCGGCACCGAGTGCGGCACGTAGCGGCGAACCGCCGTCGCGGTGCCGCGATCCACGGCATCCCGCATGAAGTCGCGCACGATGAAGGCAACCTCGGGCGACATCGCCGGCGGCAATGTGCGCACCCCCTGGCTGTAGACCGTGCGTCCCTGTGCGTCATCGGCGCGGTAGACGAAGCGCGGCTCCACCGGAACGCCGAGGTTTGGGAAGGCGGTGAAGGCCGCCACCAGGTCGAGCGGCTGCAGCGCCGACGCGCCGATGGCACTCGACGGCCAGGGGGCGATGTACGAACGAATGCCCATCCGGCGCGTCAGCGCCACCACCGAGTCGCCGGTCACGCGCTGCCAGAGCTGCACCGCCACCGGGTTGCGCGATCGCACGAGCGCCTCGCGCAGCGTGATGTTCCCGAGGAACTCGCCGTCGGCGTTGCGCGGACGGTAGAGCGTCCCGTTGTCCATCGGCAGTTCCAGCGACGTATCGGGGACGATCGCGTTGGCGGGAATCGAGTCAAGGAGGGCACGTGCGTACACGAAGGGCTTGAACGCCGAGCCCGGCTGGCGCACGCCGTTGACCGCCCGGTTGAATGGCGCTTCGGCGTAGTTGCGGCCGCCAACCAGTGCGCGCACGTCGCCGGTGAGCGGATCCATCGCGACGACCATGCCCTGCAGGTAGTCGGTGCTCCCCTGCGGATGCTTGGCATAGGTCGGGTGGCGGTAGCCAGGCCGCGCCTCGACGGCCGCCGTCCCTTCCACGAGTGCGACGACTGCGGCGCGCTGCAGCGCCGGATCGAGCGTCGTCATCACCTTGTAACCGCCCTGCCCCACCGGCACCCCGGCCCGTTCCATCTGCGTGCGCACCACGTCCACGAACCACGGTGCGACGGCGAGCCCGCCGCTGTTCACCGTGACGACCTTCTGCCTCTTTGCGGCGGCGGCTTGCTCCCTGGTGATGTACTTCTGGTCCGCCATCAGGGTCAGGATCGCGTCGCGGCGGTTGCGGTTGCGTTCGGGGTGCCGCCCCGGGTCGTAGATCGCCGGCCCCTTGGGGAGCGCCGCGAGCGATGCCGCCTCGGCGAGTGTCACGTGGGCCGCGCTCTTGCCGAAGAAATGGCGTGCCGCGGCCTCGACACCGAACCAGTTGTGCCCGAAGCGGATGGTGTTGAGGTACGCCTCGAGGATCTGCTCCTTGGTGTAGTGCCGTTCCATCTCGCGCGCCGCACGCTGCTCGCGCAGCTTCCGCGGCACCCCGGCGATCCCCCGCTCGCTGCGGTCGATGAGGTCCGGGTGCAGGTTGCCGACGAGTTGCTGCGTGATGGTCGACGCCCCGCGGCTCCCGCCGAGCAGGTTGTCCTTCATCGCGCCGGCGATGCCCACGAGGTCCACGCCATCGTGCTGGTAGAAGCGCTGGTCCTCCACTGCAACGAAGGCCTGTGGGAGGTAGCGCGGCAGGGTCCGGATGGACACCGAGGTGCGCCACTCCTTCCCGATCTCCCCGATCAGCGACCCGTCGCGCGCGTACACCTGCGACGACTGGGCGACGGGCGTAATCTGCCAGGCCTCGCCCGTGGACGGCCTGGCCGCCGCCGGCTGCTGGGCGGCGAGCGGAATGGAGAGGATCAGGGAGGTGGGGAGGGCGAAGCGCATGCGTACAGCTTGATACACCGAAGCAGGGGGGAAGGGGAAGGGGTGGGGTGCGGGGGTTAAGGAGGAGGGACGAGTGGAGGATGGGGGACGAGGGAGGTGGCCTCCTCGCCCTTCCCTCCTCACTCCACTCGTCCCCCCGCACTAAGCCCCCGCACCCCGCACTCGTCCCCCGTCGTGTTGCCCAGCCAAGGCGCCCATGCGACCTTTCATCTGATGTCCATTCTCCGCCTTGCCATCGCCCAGTTCCGCCCCAAGAAGGGCGACGTCGGCGCCAACCTCGAGCGGGCCGGCCAGATCCTGGCGCAGGCCGCCGCCATGGAACCGCCCCCGCACGTCGTCCAGTTCCCCGAGGCCATTCTCTCGGGCTACTTCGTGGAAGGGGGCATTCGCGAGAACGCGATGACGCCGGAGGACGTGGTGCGCGCGCTCGACGGCCACTGGAGGGCGGCGGCGCGCCCCGGCTCGACCATCGACGTCATGGTGGGCTTCTACGAGCGGCATGACGGGACGCTGTACAACAGCGCGCTCTACGCCCGCCTCGGCGGGCCCGAGCCGGTGCTGCTCCACGTGCACCGCAAGAACTTTCTCCCCACCTATTCGCTGTTCGACGAAGAGCGGTTCATGGAGCGCGGCTACGACATCCGCGCCTTCGACACCGCGTGGGGTCGCTGCGCCATGCTCGTCTGCGAGGACGCGTGGCATTCGCTCACCGGGACCATCGCGGCGCTCGACGGCGCACAGGTGATCTTCGTGAGCGCGGCGGCGGTGGCGCGCGGTACGCACCCGCGTGGCGACGGCGTGGACGGCCCCGCGACCATCACGCGCTGGGAGCGCCTCATCCGCGACATCGCCGAGGAGCAGGGCGTCTTCTGCACGCTCGCCAACCTCGTGGGCAGCGAGGGCGGGAAGCTCTTCCAGGGCGGGTCGCTGGTGGCCGGGCCGCGTGGCGACGTGCGTGCCCGCGCGCCGGTGTGGGACGAGGCGCTGCTCGTCGCCGAGCTCGACCTCGGTGATCTCGCGCGCAGCCGGGCCGATGCCCCGATGCTCAGCGACCTGAAGGTCGCAATTCCGTACCTGACGTCCGAGATGAAGCGCGCGGTCTATGCGCCGCGCCTCTCGCCCAAGCCGCGCGTCGTTCCTCGCACCGCACCGGCGGCAGCCGAGGAGCAGCGCCCGTCGGGCGGAACGAGCGCGGGTGGACTGCCGGTCGTCGTGCCCGCCGACGGCGGACGGTCCGCCCCGCCCCCGCTCGACATCGATGCACCGATGGTGGAACGGTGGCTGGTGCAGTTCCTGCGCGACGAGCTGGGGCAGCGCGGATTCACCAAGGCCATCGTTGGCGTCTCCGGAGGGGTCGACTCGGCCGTGACCGCGGCGCTCGCGGCGCGCGCACTGGGGCCGTCCAACGTCATCGGCGTCCGCCTGCCGTATCGCCTCTCGAGCGCCGACTCGCTCTCGCATGCCCAGATGGTCATCGACCAGCTCGGCATTGAGGGACGCACACTCGACATCACCGCCGCCGTGGACGGTTACCTGGCGTCGGAACCCGAGGCGGATGCCGCGCGGCGCGGCAACGTGATGGCCCGCACGCGCATGATCGCGCTCTTCGACCTCAGCGCGCGCTACGCGGCGCTCCCGCTTGGCACGGGCAACAAGAGCGAGCGCCTGCTCGGCTACTTCACGTGGCACGCCGACGACTCGCCGCCGGTGAATCCGCTCGGCGATCTCTACAAGTCGCAGGTGTGGGCGCTCGCGCGCCACCTCGGCATCTCGTCCGAGATCATCGACAAGCCGGCCAGCGCCGACCTCGTGGAAGGACAGACCGACGAGGGCGATTTCGGCATCACGTATGCGAAGGCCGACGCCATCCTCAACTGGTTGCTCCACGGCTGGACACCCGCCGAGATCATGCAACGCGGGTTCAGTGAAGCCGAGGTGGAGCGCGTGCGGCGCCGCCTCGACGGCACGCACTGGAAGCGGCGACTGCCGACGGTCGCGATGCTGAGCGCCGCCGCGATCGGCGAGAGCTACCTGCGGCCGGTGGATTACTGACGCGCTCGCATCGCTGGCGCCTGTCATTGTGAGGGACGCAGGACGGCCCCTGACGCATGCGTCAGGGGCCGTCGCCGTTTCCAAGTTGCTCGCGAAAGATGTCGCGGCTCGCGTGCGCGAACTCTACCCCGTGCCTAGCGTGCCCGCTGCCGGAGCCAGGCGATGCCGGTGGCAGCCATCACGAGAACGACTCCAAGAAGCGTGGTGCGCACACGGTCCTCCGCAGAGGCGAGGTACACCCACTGTGCGCCAACGGCGAGAGCCGCCACCGGAATGAGCCAACTGCCGCGGCGTGTGCGCTCTCGGTCGGCCTCGGTCTGCACCGCCAGCGAGACGATGATGCCGATGATCAGGATGAGCAGCGCCGCTTCATCGAGCCACTTCCATTCAGGGCGCCACATCGACCCCGCGATCAGCAGCATCACGATGGCGGACATCGAATTCTGAATCCACTGGCTCTTCGTCGTCACGACTCCTCCTGTGGGGATGGATGAAAGTCACGCCTCGTCGACAGGCTTGCCAGCCCGCGCCACGCACTCGTCGAGGGCGGCTTCGGTCCTGGTCAGGTCCCGGTATTTCTTCAGCTGGTACGCATACGCCGACCAGGTTGCGATCGGGTTGGCGGTGATGGTGGCACCCGCCAGAACGATCACGGAGTAGAGCCAGTCGTCGATGGCCGCTTCGACTGCACGCGCTTCCGCATCGCAGCCGCCATCGGTCGAGCCATCGATCTCCAGCGACCGCAGGCGCGGTGAAGGACGCACCCCATCGGCGCCGCCCCGGCCGGACAACGCCTCTCGCGCGTGCATGACGACCGGGCCACCCGCCAGCGCGTACACGCCGCCGCCGCTGCGGGAGTCCATGATCGCGGCTGCACGTCCGGACGCATACCGCGTCATCCGCTGGTGCTCGAGCTCATATCCCGCGGCGGTCCGGTGCCACGAGTTGCTCAGGCGCGCAACCGACTGGCCGCCCCGACTCACGCGGACTTCACGCGGCAGTCCGCTGGCGTCCCGAATCGACTCGATGACGTAGAGCTGGCCGTCTCGCGCGCGCACTTCGCGGCGCGTGAGCCGCTCATTGCCAGTGGCAACGAACGGCATGTCGGTGCGCACGAAGTCGTCCTTCACGGCCTCCACCGCACGCTCCGCCTTCCCGTCCTGCTTCGCCTGCCACGGACCAGCCGGCGCATCCGAGCAGCCGGCAGCGAGTGTCACCAGCGCCGCGCCAATGACGGCGCGCGCCATCCGCTTCGTGTGGTTTTCCATCATGATTCGCGTCTCCCTGAGTTCGTGATGAAGGCACGAACCAGGCGATCGCGGGGCCAAGGATGGCGGCGCTATGACCCTGTCGCGTGGTTCACGCCGCCAACATGGGGACAGGGGCCGCGAGATGTGTCGCCATTTTCACGCCGACAGGTTCAATTCATTGCATGTTCCGCACCGGCACCACGGACTACGAGCGCATCGCAAGCGCCATCCGGTACCTCGAGGCGCACTGGCGCGACCAGCCCTCGCTCTCGGACGTCGCGCGGCACGTGGGGCTCAGTGAATCGCACTTCCAGCGGCTCTTCACGCGCTGGGTGGGGATCAGCCCCAAGCGATTCCTGCAGCAGGCCACGGCGCAGTTCGCCCGCTCGCTGCTGCGCGACCACCGGGCGGCGCTTCCCACCACGCTCGACGCCGGGCTCTCCAATCCGTCGCGCCTGCACGAGCTGATCGTGCACGCCGAGGCGATGACACCCGGGCAGGTGCGGCGCGGCGGGGACGGCGTCCAGATCGCCTGGGGATTCCACGAGTCACCGCTGGGCATGGCGCTGGTCGCCGTGACGCCGCTGGGCATCTGTTCGATTCAGTTCGCCGACACCGCCGCTGATCGCCGCGCCGCCGTCGCCCGACTTCGCGCGGAGTGGCCGGCTGCGACGCTCGTCGAGTCAGCCGCCCGCACGCGCAAGGCGGCGCGTCAGGCCCTTGGCGCGCTCGGCGCTCCCTCGGGTCCGCTCGCCCTGCACGTGCGCGGAACCAACTTCCAGCTCAAGGTGTGGACGGCCCTGCTCGGCATCGCCCCGGGTTGCGTGACGACCTACGAGGAGATCGCCGATGCCATCGGGCAGCCGGCGGCGGCGCGCGCCGTGGGAAGTGCCGTCGGCCGGAATCCCGTGAGCTTGCTCATTCCGTGCCATCGCGTCATTCGCAAGAGCGGCGGGCTTGGGGGATATGCGTGGGGGCTGGAGCGGAAGGAGATGATTCTGAGGGCGGAAGACGGCAGACGGAGGACGGAAGACGGAGGACGGAGGATGGAGGGCGGCTAGCGGACCGATCGATCAGATCGCGCTGGGAACGCAACAACGGTGGACGGAAGAGCCCGAGCTCCTCCATCCACCGTCTTCCGTCTTCCGTCTTCCGTCCTCCGTCCTCCGTCTGTCTTTACGCTGCCTCTGCAAACGCGAGACTCACCGCCCGCCGCGCCCCACGCTTGATGCTCCGGTGCGCCGCACGCGCGTAGCGCATGAAGTTCTGGCCCGCCCACGGATAGCGGGTGAAGAACTCGACGGGGAGCATGGATCCCTTCAACTGGTTGCAGTTGAGGCACGCCGCCACGAGGTTGCCTGGCGCGTGATTGCCGCCGCGCGACAGCGGGATCACATGGTCGAGGGTCGCGGCCTCCAGTCCCAGACGGGCCGCACAATAGACACAGCGGCGGCCACAGTCACGGAAGGTGGCGCGCTTGACGTGGCGCTTCTGGTGGGGGACGCCGTGATCGTGACGGCGGGCCAGGCCACGGGGTGAACGGGCAAGCGCGAACCGGTAAAGACTCCGATGAGACATTGAACCTCGCCGGAAAAGACGACGCCCCGCACCGGGAACGGGATCCCGAGCGGGGCGTGGCTGATGGGGTGGAGGCTCCAGCGCGCGTCATCAGATGGACGCGGGTGTCGTCGCTGGATAGGCTGTCCGAGCGGAACGGCCATCTTCCTCCATGACGGGGGGCTCCCTTGCGGGAACCAGCATTCGTCTTATGGACGCACAGAGATTTGCTTCGTAACACGTGCCCCCGCAAGAGGCGCACGATGCGGCGTGTCCAATACCCGCATGGCGCTACCGCTCCGGCAGCCCCTTCAGGAAATCGGCCAGCAGGTGGCCCCACACCGCCGGCACCGAGTGCGTGCCGTGACCGCGTGTCTGCGGCGTGATGGGCAGGAGGATAAACCGCCCCTTCGCCACCTGCGGCATGAGCCGCTCCATCAGGCCAAGTTCGGGCGGGTTGACCTGGTCGTCGGCCGAGTTGATGGCGAGCACTGGCGCCGTGATCTTGGCGAGGTGCGGCGATGGATCGTACTCGCGCGACGAGTCGAACTGGTAGACCATGTCGTTGGCATCGGTCGCACGGAAACGCGCCGCAAGATAGGCCGTGATCACCGAGTCGGCGGCGTCGCGCGTCGGCGCCTGCTGGTGCTGCAGCAACGGCGAGCTCCCCATCATGTAGAGCAGCTGCAGCGCGCCAATCAGGCCGCGCGGCTGCGACGTATACTCGCCGTCCTTGTACTCGGGATCGTTTCGGATGTCGTCCATCATCATCTTGCGCATCATCCGGTTCCGCCCGACGATCGCCGCCGGTACGCAGGCAAGCGGCACCAGTCCGTCGGCAAACTCGGGATACGTGTATCCCCAGATCCAGGCGTGCATGCACCCCATGGACGTGCCCATGATGAAGCGCAGGTGGTTCACGCCCAGCCCCTGCGTGAGCAGCAGGTGCTGGGCACGCACCATGTCGTCGTACGTGTAGCGCGGGAACTTGGCGCGCAGCCCATCGCTCGGCTTGCTCGACCCGCCGTGGCCGATGCCGTCGGGGAGCACGATGAAGAACCGCGTCGTGTCGAGCAGCTTGCCCGGCCCGAACAGGCCGCCGGCGTAGGTGGGCGTCAGGAACGAGCGTCCCGACCCGCCGGTGCCGTGCAGGATCATCACCGCGTTCCGCACCACGCCGGCGCCGTCACGCCGCGGCACGCCGAGCGTAGTGTAGTGCATCCGCAGTTCGGGCATCACCTCGCCGGTGGTGAAGCGAAAATCGCGAGCGACAAAATCACCCTGCGCGCCCTGGGCGGCGGCCGTGGCGGCGCCGAACGAGAGCACGAGGATCAGGCGAGTCGTGTGCATGTGATACTCCGGCTTACGGTGCAAGCAGGCGGTCCACGAACGCCGCCATGCCGTGAAACAGGTCCACGTGGTCGGGGGCAGAGTTGCCGGCGAAGCCGAGGGCCTCGAAACGCCCTTTGCGCGTGCGACTCAGCAGTTGCGTGCCCATGGGCCCCCATTCGAGCACCGGCACGCGTGTGAGGGCGAGCGCGTCGAGCACCCAGTCGGTGCATTCCGTGGTGCTGGCAAAGGTGCCGGGGAAGATCTCGGTATGCGTGATTAGGAAGCGCTTGCTGCCGGCGGCGGCGAGCCGCGCGAAGGCGGCGAACGGCGCGAGGCCGGTGGTGTCGAGCACGCCGCCGTCGGCCAGCGGCTTGCGATCGGGGATGTATCCCGTGTGGATGCCGTCGAGAAGGAGTACGCCGTCCACCAGCGGCAGGAACTCCGGGCGCCGCAGGATCTCGCGGATCGCGCCGTAGCCGGCGCTCCACCCGCTCAGGTAGATGCCGGTGATGCGCGGCGCGCCGGTGACCTGTGCAATGCGCGCCCTGATGGTGTCGAGCATCCGCGCATAGAGCAGCGTGTCGCGCGCAAATGGGCGGGCGTAGGTGGCCGAACCGCTCCCGAAGTAGGCGGCCGCGACGATCACCGGACGTTCCATCGACGCGACCGCGCGTCGCGGCACCCACGTGGCCCCCATCAGGTGGATGAGCAGCGGCGCCGAATCCAGCGTGAGCGCGCGCTGCGGGATGAAGACCTCGACCGGCCCGGGGAGAATGCTGTCGATCGTGAGGTTCACGCCCGTGAGCTCGCGGCGCTGCTGGAGGCGTTCGTGCGTGCGCGTGCGCTCCTGCATGGGCGACGGATTCTGCGGGAGCATCGCCGGGGGTGCAGGAACGGCGGCGGCAGGCGGCGCCTGGGGTGCCGGCGCCCGTCCGGCGCTCGCGCCGCACCCCGCGGCGGCCGCGGCCAGCACCAGGGACAGTGATAAAGTAGCAATCTGATACTTATTCATCGTCTCCCTCGGTGAGCGCGCGCGGATACACCTTCACCTTGTCCCAGCGGCGCAGCTGCACCTCGCCCGCCGGCGCGCCGCGCTCCTTGCGGACGTCAGCCGCCCAACAGACGTGCACCTCCACCTTGCCACGGGCCTCGCGCGCCTTGCTGTAATACGCGGCGTACTCCGCGGCGCGCTCGACCACCGGCTTGGGGATCTCCGGCAGCTTCTCGGGATTGCGCACGACGACGTGGCTCCCCGGCACCGCGGCGACGTGCAGCCACAGATCGTGCGGCTTGGCCACTTTCAGCGTGAGGTGGTCGTTGTCCCTGGCCGCCTTGCCGATGAGGATCTCAAAACCCTCGACGTCCACGGTGCGATACGCGCGTCCCTTGCTCGGCATGCCACAACGCTACTGCCTCGGCGCCGAACGCGGGAGCGCGGCGCAGGGGCGGCCGACGCCGCACGTGGGAGCGCAGCGCCCAGAATGCGGGCGCCGCGCCCGAACTTCCAGCCGCTACCGAGGGCGCGCCGGATACGGCGCGTGGCGCCGCGTGAAGTCGAGGTTGGTGATGTGCATGTTGGCGCCTCGGCCAACGCGGAGGCCGTCGACGCCGTCCACCGGCAGGGCGGAGCGTGGCCAGGCGCCGACGCGATTGCCGTCCACGAAGTACCGCACTGAATCCGGCTCGGCGACCACGCGCACCACGGTGCGTACGCTGCCGTCGGCGGCAAGCGGCTTGATCCCCTCGCGCGGCGCCCAGTCGCTGATGGGGCGCATCTGGCCGTCACTGAAGGCGAAGACGCCGGCCTGCCCGTCGCGGCGCACCACGAACCACGAGACCGCCTCACCGCCCGCCCCGGCGTCGCGACCGCCGATGAAGAGCCCGAACTCGTCGTTCATCTTGCTCGGGAACAGGATCATCTCGGCCTGCACCGCGAACCGGCCGCTCGCCGTGTTCGCTGGGTCATACAGGAAGCCGCCGGGGCCCATGGTCACGTGCCAGCCGGGCGCCATGTCCACGAAGAAGAGCGTCGAATCCGTGGGCAGCGCCTTGCTGTCGTTCTGCAATCGCCCGGGCTGGTCGAGTCGCCACTGCCAGCCGGCGGGCGAGGCGGGGACCTGGGCGGCAAGGTGCGTCGAACACACCAGCAGGGTCGACAGAAATGCGGCGCGCATGGGGGGCCTCGGGGAACGGGAAGGTCCGCGGAAATTCAATCCGGCGCGTTCTTCGTCAAGGGAGTAGCT
>ORJL011547992.1_pt1 | contig 47954 bp, 46 predicted proteins | sample 1779941 | NCBI WGS metagenome assembly ORJL01 (sample SAMEA104232317, study PRJEB22302) | groundwater metagenome | biome: forest; feature: aquifer; material: groundwater | place: USA | collected 2011-08-07 | depth 5.8 m | reverse complement strand
TGTAACCACGGGCAGTCAGACCCTGACCTCTCCGCTCGACTCGGTAATTGAAGTCAAAACTGCGGTCACCAACAACGCGGATTTTGTTGCAAGCTTCAAAGCCCGCAACTTCTTCAACGGTTCGGGGAACGGCCCGGTGGGCATGGACATAGCGCCGACCTTTGCTCCCACCGCCAGCATCGGTTTGGCTCGGGGGGTTGTCTCCGCGGCTTTTTTTGCTCCTCCGCCAGGCGTCACCATTTCCGAGGCCTGGGGTGGTAATGCCGTTAACATCTACAACAACACTGGCGGCGCGGTTACCAACGGTACTGCCTTTGCCATTAACTCACCCTTTGCGTTTGGTGCGTTGAAGCCGACTAATCAGTATGGGCTGCGTATTAATAATCAGGGCCTCGCCGGCACCACCAACACTTATGGATTGTTTGTAGATGCTCAATCGGGATCCCTTAACAACTACAGTGCCATCTTTGCCGGCGGCAACGTCGGCATCGGCACGACTGCACCTCAACAAAATCTCAGCGTCAACTCCGCGCTGAATGTCGATCAAGCAGGCGCCAACAATGGTGCCGTCAATCCAGGGATCACCTTCGGTTTCTCCAGCGGCGAGGGCATTGGCTCTAAGCGCACGGCAGGGGGTAACCAATTTGGCCTCGACTTTTTCACGAGTTCCACCAGCCGCATGAGCATTAGCCCTACGGGTAACGTCAGCATCGGGGGGCCCAGCCCAGGCGCGAAGCTGTACGTTGAGAACCCCGCCTTCGCGATATACGGCAGGAACACCGGTACCACCGGCAATGCGGGAAAGTTTGAGATCAGTAATGCTGGCAACGGATCCGCTGCGCTGTCTGCCTCCACCCAGGGCCCCGGCGCCGCACTCGTAGGAACCACCTTTGGTACCGGCGATGCGTTGTCGGCCAGCGCCCTCGGCGGCGGTTTTGCCGGAAACTTCAACGGCAACGTTAAAATTACTGGAAATCTCAGCGCTAACAATCTCCCAGGAGTGGAATTTGACGTGCAGACGGACGTTTTTAATGAGGGGGTGGCTTTTACTGTGAGCACCAACCAGACTGCAACCGTTAAGACCATTACGATGGACGTGCCAGTCAACGGTTTTCTGGTTTTGTTTGGAAGCATGGAAGGAGTCATCGTAACAGACCCCCTTCAAGATAGATCTTCAGCCACGTTGCAACTTTTCGATGAGACATCAAACACGACGTTTGCGTCAACGATGTATGAAAACAACTCACAACAAATCATGGTCCAAACACTAACAATCCAAGGTGTTTTGCCCGTATCGGCAGGGTCTCGCACACTCTCACTGAAGATCAAGGCCGGCTTCTTCAGTTCCCATGTAAATTACGCGGCGAACCCCAACAGCCTCATCGGGATGTTTTTTCCGGTGCGTTATTAGCCAGCTATGCGAATGACCACGATATGTCAGCCGAGCAACTGGCAATGACGCTCGGCCCGATGGCGTGGCACTGGTGGCGATCCAGCGGTTGAATCAGGACCGGAGGAACAACGCGCCGTGTAGGCTACTATTACCTCGCCGGAATATCGCAACCGATTCGGGCCGTAATCGCTCTCTGATCAGACTTCTGACCGCGTAGCGTGTGCGATGTGGCCCAACTCGGTGGCCATGATTTGCACTCGTTGGTACGGGTGTCGGAATATGTATGGGCCATATGCGAGCACCATTGATTCTGGCAGTTGAAACTTCAACGCGCGCGGGTAGCGTAAGCCTCACCCGCGGCGAGGAAGTTTTAGGAGCGGCGTTGGGTGACGCCTCGTCTTCACACTCGACGGACTTAATCGAAAACATCCAGAGCGTTCTGCGTGAAGGGAATGCGAGATTGTCTGATGTCGATTTGTTTGCCGTCACGGTCGGGCCGGGCAGTTTCACCGGCTTGCGGATCGGGCTGGCAACAGTCAAAGCTTTCGCTATCTGTGTCGAGAAACCCTGCGCGCCAGTGTCCACTCTAGCAGCAATCGGCTTCGGGGCCGGCGACTCCGAAATGACGGTATCTGTTTTGCCGGCGGGCCGCGGAGAGGTTTATGCCCAGGCCTTTTCAGTGCGAGGAGACGACGTTCAGGCTCTCGACGCCGCAGCCCACATCAAGCCGAGCGAGCTGGGCGATAGATTCGGCAAGTTGCGCGCGATCACATTTGCGGGTGAAGGTGCCTATCAGCATTTCGAAATTCTTCGTCAAAGTGATTTGAATTGCTCCTTTGCTCCTCAACCTTTGTACCTGGCGAATTCAGTTGCGGTCCTGGCGCGAGTCGAACACCGTCGTGGTGATCTGGTAAGCGCCGAAGAACTCGTGGCAAACTACGTCCGCGCCTCGGACGCGGAAATCAACGAACGATGGCTACGGCAAAACCCTTAATCGCCGATCCTGAGCGGAACATTGTAATCGCTCGCATGAACGAGCACGATTTGCTCGCGGTCGTCGAAATCGAGGAAGCTTCAGGGCTTAGCCCGTGGGGATGGGACGCCTATCACAGAGAACTGCAATCACCGGAAGAGGTGATAATGCTGGTAGCTCGCGCTGACAATCGCGGCGATGCAGTTGCCGGGTTTATCGTCTCGCGCCTAATCCGGCCCGAAATGCACGTTTACAATGTTGCCGTAAGACCAGAGTTTCGCCGTCGAGGGATTGCGGCACAGTTGCTCCGGAGTGCGCTCGCCTGGGGCCAGCGTAACGGCGCGGCCCTGGCGTTTCTCGAGGTTCGCGACGGAAATAGCGCCGCTCAGAGGCTTTATCGCGGTTGCGGCTTTCAGGTTGTGGGGCGCCGCCGCCAATATTATGCGACGCCGGTGGAAGATGCCCTCCTAATGTCTGTTTCTTTGGCATCGAGCCTTGATTTGGCGCCGCCGATTGGGCTAACATTCGCCCCATGACAAGCTGCCGTAGGCACTTCTCACCACGTGAACAATTTTCTTTCCACCCTGGACAATTTGAGAGGAGATTACCGAAATGGAAATCGAGAGTGTTAAGGCTGAATTGATGACGAGCAATCCCGAGTTTCGGGAGCTTGCTCGGGAACACGGTCGTTACGAAGCACGCCTCAGCGAGTTATCTTCGCTTTCATATCCCAGCGACGAAGAGCAAATAGAAGAAGTAACGTTGAAGAAAAAGAAGCTAGCAATAAAGGATCAGATGTATTCATTGATGCTCCAGCACGAGAAGAGCGTCAGCACTGAGCACTAATATCGCCGGAGGCCGGGTGGCGTTTTTCCGGAGGCCGCTCTGGCTGAATTCACCAATGACCATGAACGGGGACGACAGATTAAACTGTTGCGCCCCGTTTTGTTCTAATCGCCTCGCTTATGCGGGCAGACCTTGTTGAGACACTGTGGTTCGCGACGGAATTCCATACGTGGTGGCGCCGATTGTCCTGGGCGTGCCCCCGGCTCTCTTCGGCTACTGGCCGGTCTCGCTGGTCCTGCTGGCGGTGGCGGGGTTCATGGCGTTCTTTTTTCGCGACCCGCGACGCCTGGTTCCCACCGAACCGGGAATCATCGTGGCGCCGGCGGACGGTCGTGTCACCCTTGTGAGAAGGGCGGATGCAGAGCACCAGGAATCACTGGTCAGCATCTTTCTATCGCCTCTGGACGTTCACGTGAACCGTGCGCCGATCAGCGGTGAAATCACCGAAATCGTCCACAAAAGCGGCAAGTTTCTGATGGCCACGAGCGACAAGGCGCGTCTGCTAAACGAGCAGAATACGCTGACAATTCGGGGCGAAGAGATCACGGTTCAGTGTACCCAAATCGCCGGGATTCTGGCCCGCCGGATTGTTTGTTGGAAGCGGCGCGGCGACAGGGTAGAATGTGGCGAGCGTTTTGGGATGATAAAGTTTGGTTCGCGCACCGACCTGGTTATGCCGGCTTCGGTTGCAATCATGGTTGAAGAAGGAATGCATGTGCGTGGCGGAGTTACGATAGTCGGAAGAATGACGAAATGAGCCTTCCTCGTTTCCAAACAGGGAATCCATTCAGCCCCGCACCGGCTCCTTCAGGCCATAAGGGCTTGAAGAAGGGCGTGTACCTGGTACCGTCGCTCTTCACGGCCTTGAATATTCTCGCCGGCTTTTTTTCGATCATGGCCACGATGAATGGCTTTCGGCTTTTGGGTATTGGCGGCGCAGCGCAGATCCAACAGGCCGTGCAGCAATTCGATTATGCGGCCATGGCGATCGGATGGGCTCTGTTGTGCGACATTCTCGACGGACGCGTCGCGCGGATGACAAAGACCACCACTGAGATCGGAATTCAGTTAGATTCGCTGGCCGACATTGTTTCGTTTGGGTTAGCTCCGGCGATGCTGGTGTATGCCTGGGGCTACGGAACGGCGCTTGAATCGTGGGGAAACATTCATCAGTTGGCCTGGTTCCTTTCGTTCATGTACGTCATCTGCGGCGGCTTTCGTTTGGCGAGATTCAATGTTCAAGCTTCGCGACCAAGACCACTGGCTGAAGGTACTCAAAAGGTCGACAAGAAGAGCTTTGTTGGTTTGCCAATTCCGGTCGCCGGATGCCTGATCGCGGCGATTGTCCACTTTACCCCGACGCCGATCAGGTACGCGCCTCAACACGCCGACCTGATGGCCGGGCTGACCATGGTGTTGGTCGCCTTGCTGAGCGTCTTAATGGTGAGCACCCTGCGTTTCACCAGCTTCAAATCCGTAGGGACAGGCCGGCGCAACGCTCGGCTGGTAATCGCGATGATCGCACTGGCCGGGATGATCTATCTATACTCGCGTTGGGTTTTGCTTCTGCTCGTAGCCACGTATGTTGTACATGGGATTCTTTCGCGCGTGCTCGCCGCGCTCATTCGGCCTTCGCCGGAACGCCAATCCGCGGAAATCCACGAGATTTAGGCGCTGATTCTCGCTATCCGATTAAGACTGACTATGGCTTTTCCGGTGGGCGGGCGAATGCCAGCAATCCGTGAGGGGTCGTGACAAACACAATGTCGCCTGCGGTAATCGGCGCGGCGCTACTGCTGTTCTCTTCGCCGATCGAAAGAGTGTTGATGGGCTTGCCATCGCGAAGTCCAAGGACGACTGCGCTATCTGTCGAGAGTGGCGTGAACAGCGCGCCATCGGCGGCAGTGAGCGGGCGAGCTGAAATGCGGCCGGGAAGCAATCGACGCCAAATCAACGCACCTTTGTTCGCCGACAACAGATAAACAAAGTTATCGAAGGAGGCTGCGAGCAGTCCATTCTCGACAATCACCACGGCTTGGACTGCCGCTCCGGTCCTTCGCCGCCAAATCACTTTTGAGTTTGAATCGCGTAAAGCGTAGACATAGCCGTCACCTGAGCCAAAATAGACTGTGCCGTTGACGATGGCGATGGGCCCCGGAATTGGACCACCCGTTTGATATCTCCATTTCGTACTTCCCGTCGTCTGGTCAAGGGAAAACAAATATCCCTTCTCGCTTCCGATGTAGAGCGAGTGGCCAGCGGCTGCAGGCTGACTCGAAAAGGCCTCGGCATATTGATTCACCCAGAGCGTTAGTCCGCTGTGCTTGTCGAAGGCGTAGACCTTCCCATCCATGCTGCCGGCAAACACTGTATTTTCGCTCACTAGTAAACCGCCGCTAAGCGGCGCAGGCAACGTCTTCATCCACACAGTTACGCCCGTGGCCTTACTCAGAGCGCGCAGTGTTCCGCGTGCCTGAGCAGACTCGCCGGCCCCGCCGCCATATCGACCTGCGGCATAGACGCTTCGCTCATCCGCTATGGGCGAAGCAGAGAATGTACCGCCGATGTCTGCTCTCCAACGCAAACGTCCGTCCGCAGAATTCAACGCCACCAGCATGCCTTCGCTGAGCGGTAGGTAAACCGTCGTTCCATCTGTCGCCGGTGTAAAATTCGACGTCCGGTCGGATTCGTAACGCCAGCGAACCGTCAGTGGCTGAGAAAGCGCAGGTTGGTTTTGCGCGCTCGCGATTGCGCCAAACTGAATTGTCGAGGCAAGTAGCAGCAGCAATAGACAGGGAACTGTTCGCGCCTTGCGCATTGCTGTGCTTTCCTTCATGAGTGCGATAGCTGGTTCAATCACGCCTGGTGGGTCTGGCTTTGCCGCGACATCAATTGACAACTTATAATCAGCAGTCTCTAAGTATTCGGAATGTTTGACGTGCAGCTTCCCACGGAGGTTTTCTTTTTTGCCGACGACAAGTCACGAGACGATAATCATACTCGACTTTGGTTCGCAGTACACCCAACTGATCGCGCGCCGAGTTCGCGAAGCCGGAGTCTATTGCGAGATAGTTCCATTCAACGCTAACTATGATGACCTTCGATCGCGTATGCCGCGCGGACTGATCCTCTCTGGCGGGCCCTCGTCGGTTTATGACGATGACGCGCCGCGGCTCATGCCCGGTCTGGTCTCGGATGACCACCCACCCGTGCTTGGCATTTGCTACGGCTTTCATCTGATAGCACACGAACTTGGAGGCGGCGTGCACCCTTCGCAGAGCCGAGAGTATGGCTACGCGAGGCTGACGGTGCTCGATGCCACAAGTCGAATGTTTACCGGCCTTCCGAAAGAGATAGACGTCTGGATGAGCCACGGCGATCAGGTCAATGCTGCGCCCGACGGGTTTCGAGTGACCGCGCAAACTCCTGACGCCTTGGGCGCGTTTGAGGACCCTTCCCGGAATATCTACGGCCTTCAGTTCCATCCAGAGGTTGCGCACACGCCGCTCGGGGCCCAGTTACTGCGGAATTTCGTGTTCGAAATTTGCGGATGCGCCGGCGACTGGACGCCGGCGGCGGCGATCGAGGAACAGGTCCACCGCATCCAGAGGCAGATGGGAGAGCAAGGCAAGGCGATTTGCGGACTGTCCGGCGGCGTGGATTCTGCGGTCGCGGCTGCGTTGGTACATCGCGCCGTGGGTGATCGACAAACCTGTATCTTCGTGAACAACGGATTGCTGCGCGAAGGGGAGTTCGAGGGGACTCTCGCCTTGTTGAAGCAAAAACTTAAGCTGAATATTCGTGGCGTTGACGCCAGGGTCCGTTTCCTGGAAGCCCTTCGCGGAGTTGTCGACCCCGAAGAGAAACGCAAGCGCATCGGCGCTGCATTCATCGAAGTCTTCGACGAAGAGGCGACGCAAATAGGCGAAGTCGACTTTCTCGTGCAGGGGACACTTTATCCTGACGTGATTGAATCAGTGTCAGTCCGTGGGCCGTCAGCTACGATCAAAAGCCACCACAATGTCGGCGGTTTGCCGGAGAAGATGAAGCTGAAACTGATCGAGCCGCTGCGAGAATTATTCAAAGATGAAGTCAGGTTGATCGGCAGAGGACTGGGAGTGCCCGACGATATTCTCAGCCGTCATCCTTTTCCCGGCCCCGGCCTCGGTGTGCGGATACTGGGTGAAGTCACTGAGGAACGCCTCGGCTTATTGAGAGCCGCAGATCGAATCTTTGATGAGGAGCTTCGGAGAGCAGAGCTTTACCACTCTGTTTGGCAGGCGTTCGCAGTGTTGCTTCCAATTTCGACCGTGGGCGTGATGGGTGATGAAAGAACCTACGAACGAGTGATCGCGATCAGGGCCGTGACGAGCGTCGATGGAATGACGGCCGATTGGGCGCGCCTTCCGCACGAATTGCTCGCGAGAGTGTCCACTCGAATTGTTTCCGAAATCAAAGGTGTCAATCGAGTTGTGTACGATGTTAGCTCGAAACCCCCAAGCACGATTGAATGGGAGTAGCAGCGTTGCTTGACTCGCCAATCTTGCGGCAGCCAAATCCGAAAGTGTTGTTTCGTTGATTCTCGATCCTGCGTGATATAGTGTCGATCCTCGAACGGCCAACAGCACAACTCGATTGAGCCTGGTTTTGGTGACCATGCAAGACAAAGACTTCGTACATCTCCACCTACACACTGATTACAGTCTTCTGGACGGCGCGATTCAGATCAAACCGCTCGCCAAGCGTCTGGAAGAACTGAATATGAAGGCCTGCGCCATGACTGATCATGGCAATATGTTTGGCGCGATCACGTTTTATCAGACGATGAAAAAGCAGGGGATCAATCCGCTCATCGGATGCGAGGCCTATCTTGCCGCTGGAAGTCGAACGGATCGCGCCGCCCGGGCGCCGGGCGAAAAGATCAACTATCACTTAATCCTCCTGGCAAAGGATCTGGAGGGCTATCACAATCTGGTCAGGCTCACCTCAAAAGCATTCACCGAGGGTTTTTATTACAAGCCGCGAATAGACAGGGAACTGCTTGCTCAACATAGCAAAGGGCTAGTCGCTCTATCATCCTGCATGTCCGGAGTTCCTTCGGCGATGCTGGCGAAAGATTGTCCGGATGATGCCGCCGCTGCCGCCCTTGAGTTTCAAGAGATCATGGGAGCAGGGAACTACTTCCTGGAGATTCAAGAACATGGACTGGAGCCCCAAGCCCGAATCCGAAAACCCCTGGTCGAACTCTCAAAGCGAACGGGGATTCCGCTCGTGGCCACCAATGATGCGCATTATCTGATGCCCGACGACGCTCGCGCTCATGATGTTCTGCTGTGCATTGGATCGGGCAAGACGGTCAATGATCAGAATCGGCTTCGCTACGGAACTCCAAATTTCTATGTGCGCTCGAAGGAAGAGATGTGGAGCATCTTCGGTGATGAATTGCCTGAGGCGTTGAGGCGAACGGTCGAAATCGCCGAGATGTGCGACTTGAGTCTGCCCACTGGACTTAACCATCTACCTAACTATCCCATTCCTTCATCAGAGGGCCACTTGTCGGAAGACGAGTACCTAGAGAAGGTCGTGCGCGAGGGTTATCAGACGCGCAAGGTTCAGGTGTGGGACCAGGAGCGCGCCGCCGGCAGCCTTTCGAATTCGGTGGCAGTGTATGAGAGTCGATTGGCGCACGAAATGGCCGTAATCAAGCGGATGGGGTATGCAGGTTACTTCTTGATCGTTTGGGACTTTGTGCGATACGCGAAAGAACATGGAATTCCAGTTGGACCCGGGCGTGGTTCCTCGGCAGGGTCTTTGGTCGCATATTGCCTGGGCATCACGGGTCTGGACCCTTTGAAGTACGACCTTCTGTTCGAACGTTTCCTCAACCCTGATCGCGTGTCAATGCCTGATATCGATATCGATTTTTGCGTGCGCGGGCGAGGTGAAGTGATTAATCACGTAGCCGACCTCTACGGTCGCGATTCGGTCTGTCAGATCGTAACTTTCGGTACCCTCGCGTCGCGCGCTGCGATTAAAGACGTTGGCAGGGCGCTCGACATGCCCTACGCTGAGGTGGAACGGATTTCCAAGTTGATTCCGCCGCCAGTGAGAGGCCGGAACGTGACCATCGCACAAGCCGTAGAGCAGGTTCCGGAGCTTCGAAATGCAATCGAGACAAATCCGCAGGTGCGGGATGTGATTGACCTTGCTCGCCGATTGGAAGGCTGCGCTCGCCACTCCTCGGTTCATGCCGCCGGCGTCGTAATCACTCCGAAGCCCTTGCAGGAACTCATTCCGATTGCCGTTAGCAGCAAGGATGAGGTGACGACTCAATACGAGATGTCCGACCTAGAGAAGGTGGGCGTCTTAAAGATGGATTTCCTCGCGCTTAATACACTAACAATCATAAGCGACTGCTTAGCGAGCATAAAGCGCGCGCTTAATCACGCGCTGGACTGGGCCAAGGTTTCGCTTAACGACGAAAAGACTATGCAGTTGTTTGGTTTTGGGCGCACCGATGCCATATTCCAGTTCGAATCGTCGGGCATGCGGGAGATTTGCCGGAAGCTTAAGCCGAAGGGGCTTGAGGACCTTTCGGCATTGAATGCTCTATACCGGCCTGGCCCAATTGACGGAGGCATGGTTGATGATTTTATTCAACGTCATCACAGTAAGAAGGCCCCACGCTACATAGTTTCGGAAATGAAAGAGATTCTGGATGGCACGCACGGGGTTATCGTTTATCAGGAGCAGGCGATGCACTTAGCGCAGAAGCTCGCCGGCTACACCATGGCCGAAGCCGACAGTTTGCGAAAGGCCATGGGCAAGAAAGACCGGGAGGAGATGGCGCTTCAGGAGCAGAAGTTCGTGGGCGGGGCGGTTTCGCGCGGAATTCGACAAGACAAGGCGCAGCAGGTTTTCTCGTTAATGAGGCAGTTTGCTGATTATGGGTTCCCTAAGAGTCACAGCGTCGCTTACGCCTACCTCGCATTCCAAACTGCCTATCTGAAGGCTCACTTTCCCGAACACTTCTATGCAGCGGTTCTCTCAAACGAGATAGAAGATACGGCCAAGGTCTTTCGATACACGAAGGATATGCGAGGGCAGGGAATTCAGTTACTGCCACCTGACGTCAATGAAAGCGAGAGCGGCTTTACGCCGCTAACCAGCGCGATCCGTTACGGGCTGGCGGCAATCAAGGGTATTGGGTATGCGAGTGTGAAGGCCATCATCAAAGCCAGGAGCGCGGGACGTTTTCGATCGCTTTCTGATTTTACCGAGCGCCTTGAGGAAGGCTCCGTGAATAAGCGAGTGCTCGAGGGGCTAGTTTGCAGTGGCGCCTTTGATTCGCTGAAGGGTGACTCAGAAACGCTCCACTCTTGGCGGGCAAGGGTTTTTGCGGGCATCGATAGTGCGCTGGCACGCTCGGCGCGGTCGAGACGGGCCAAGGCTCTCGGACAAGACGACCTCTTTGGTGGCAACGGCGCAATAACTGCGGAGCATCCATCACCGCTTCCCGAAGCAATTGCGTGGACGCCTGCGGAAATGTTGGCGGCGGAAAAGAAAGCATTGGGGTTTTATATTACGGGCCATCCTCTCGATGCGCACGCCGAATCGATTTCACAACTCGGGGCAGTAGCATCGGGTGAGTTAGCCTCGCTTGAGACTGGATCCCGAGCAACGATTGCCGGAGTCGTTACTGATCTTCAGTTGCGCACCACCAAGAAGGGCGACCGGTTTGCTATATTTCGGCTTGAAGATCATCTCGGAAGCGTGAAGTGCGTGTTGTGGCCCGAACCTTACAGCCGGTACAGCACCGTGGTGCAAGATCAGGCTCCCGTTCTCGTAACCGGCAGAGCCGAGATTGATGAAAGTTCGGCCACGATTTTCGCTGAAAAGGTTGTGGACCTGAACGGAGCGGTCCAACGGAAAGCCCAAGAGATGGTCATTCTTCTCCCAGCCGAAGTCGATAGCGTATTCTGCGATCGGATTATCGGATTGTTGGAGCAGTCGAAGGGTGAATGCGACGTGTTGATTGAATTGCCGATGGCGGGCTCTTTAGTTCGGCTGCGAGCGCACCATTCACTCAAGGTTCAAGGAAGTCGTGAACTTGAGGCGGCGCTGCGCGAATGTGGATGTAAAGTAGGTTGGGGTCAATCTCCCGTAAAGCGCGTGGCCGCAGCGGGAAGTAAACTGTAATGGCAGACCAAAGCAAACCAGGGCATTCGGCAACAGCGTTTGAGCGAGTCCAACTTGCCCGACATCCCGAACGCCCACACACGCTCGACTTTGTCGAGCGATTGTTCGAAGACTTTGTGGAAGTTCACGGAGACCGTCGTTATGCCGACGACCCCGCAATCGTTTGCGGCTTTGCCCGTTTTCATGGAATGCCAGTGACCGTTGTCGGCCATCAAAAAGGACGCGACACAAAACAGCGACAGTTTCGAAATTTTGGTATGCCGAAACCGGAAGGTTATCGCAAGGCTCTGCGCGTGATGAAGCTGGGCGAAAAGTTTGAGAGGCCAATTTTCTCTTTCATTGATACGCCAGGTGCCTATCCCGGAATCGATGCGGAAGAACGCGGACAGGCTGAGGCCATCGCCTATAACCTGCGGGAGATGGTCAAGCTTGGCGTTCCGGTGATTGTGACCGTGATCGGTGAAGGTGGATCAGGTGGCGCCCTCGCGATTGGCGTTGGCGACCAGGTGTTGATGCTCGAGAATGCGATCTACTCCGTGATTTCACCTGAGGGTTGCGCCGCGATTCTGTGGAAGGATTCAAGCGAAGCGCGGCGTGCGGCAGAAGAACTCAAGCTTACCGCTCAGGATTTGCATCGCGAGGGAGTTGTTGATGAAGTGATTAAAGAGCCGGATGGCGGTGCTCAGACGTCGTTCGACGAAACGAGTCGGCTCGTTGATGTCTCGCTCTGCGCCCGGTTGGCAGAGTCCGTCACCCATAACACTGAAGAGCGCCTGTCGCGCCGCTACAAGAAATTGCGGGAGCTCGGAAAATGGGGAACCAGCGGAGCTGAGAGCCAGTGAACTCAGGCCAACTTAGAACGGAACATCATCGTCGGTTGGGCTGCCAGCGTCCGGTATTGGGTCATTAGCTGGGGCGCCTGCGGCTCTGGCCGCTTGTGCTCCAGCGTCGTCAGCTCTCCCGCCACCGATGAACTGCATGTCCGTGGCGTTGACCTCCAGGGTGTGTCGCGGCTTTCCGTCGCGGTCAGTCCACTCTTCCACCCGCAGGCGGCCCTCGATATACACAGGTTTGCCCCGCGTAAGATACTGCGATGCAGTTTCCGCTTGTCTCCCCCACAGTGTCACACGAAACCAAGTAGTAATATCATTGTTCTCCCCGGTGTTGCGATCTTTTCGCCGTTCGTTTGTAGCCAGACTGAAGCTGCAAACCGGCGTGCCTTGCGGCGTGTATCGCAACTCCGGATCGCGGCCGAGGTTGCCGACCAGGGTAATTTTGTTGAAAGACATTTGCGTCCTCCGGTGGTTTACGTCCGTTAACGGGAGCCAGGACTCGTAGAGCGAGAGGGCGATACTACTAGCAGCGCTGCGACGCGTCAAGCGTAGGTCCCGGAGTAAACACCTCAATCTCATTGATAGGAACGACACGGCGAAATCTGTTAGACTCTGGCTGTTGTTGCAGGAATCTTCATGAACGCGACGGTTTACCTCGAAACAATTGGCTGCCAGATGAACGTCGCTGACAGCGAACGCGCCACCGTTCGTTTGCGCGCCGCCGGATTCACTTTCGCCGAATCGTCTGAGAGCGCGGACGTAGTTATCTTCAATACTTGTTCCGTGCGTGAACGCGCGGCCCACAAGGTCTTCACTCGCATTGGCGAGGTCCGGCGTCAACGATTGGATCGGGAACCAGTTGTCGGTGTCATGGGGTGCGTGGCGCAGCTCGAAGGCCAAGGCTTATTCGATCACAGCCCTTCGGTAAATTTGATCGTTGGTACGCGCGCCACAGACCGCTTGCCGCAATTGATTGGGCGCGCGCTGGATGGCGAACGCCGAGTCATCGATCTGGAAGAACGCGCGGAGGGCGAGAAGTGGGACCTTCCGGCTACTGCGCGCACGTCGAAGCATGTGGCTTTTGTTCCGATTATCGAAGGGTGCAATAAGTTCTGCACCTATTGCATCGTGCCGTTTTCTCGGGGGCGAGAAAAGAGTCGCACTGCGTACGATATCATCGCCGAGATAAGCGAGCTGCGTAATTTTGGTTATCGCGAGATTCATCTGATTGGGCAGAACGTAAATAGTTATCGACCTGGGACTGACGCTGGCTTGGAGAATTTCAAAGGAGTAACGCCTTTCTGCCGTTTGCTGCGCGCGGCGGCTGCGACCGGCATGGAGCGGATCAAGTTCACAACCTCGTTTCCACGCGACTTTCACTCCGATATTGTGAAGGCGATCGACGAACACGAGAATCTCTGCGACTGGGTACATCTGCCGGCGCAATCTGGAAGTGATCGCGTGCTGCGCTCGATGCGGCGCGGTCACACTGTCGCAGACTACTACGACCAGGTCGGAAAGATTAAGAACGCGCGCCGCCGACTTGCCATAACCAGCGATATCATCGTCGGCTTTCCCGGCGAGACTGAGGCTGACTTTCGAGATACTATGACCCTGGTTGAGCAAGTTGGATATGACGCGCTCTATATTTTCAACTACTCCGAGCGGCCGGGCACGCCGGCAGCAAAGCTTGATGACGACGTGAGCGTGAGCGAAAAAAAGTCGCGCTTCCTGGAACTCGAGACGCTACAGCGGCGCGTGCAGCAGAAAATCTACGAGCGCTATCTGGGCCGTGAGCTTCAAGTCCTAGTTGAGAAGCCCAGCTCGAAATCTCATCTGGATATGTCGGGACATTCTACTTGTCACAAAGTCGTAAATTTCCCGCGTGCGTCGGTCATTGCGGGGCAGGTCGCCCGCGTGCGCGTGACCGAGGCCAAAGAGAATAGCCTGTACGGGGAAGTGCTTTCGGCGGCATGAGCCTTTGCGGCGAACAAAGACGGGATAGGGACATGGAAATCGAGGTTAAGATTCGCGCGTTAATGATGGATCCGAATAGCGGCACTCCGATCGTCATTCTGAAGGACGTTAATAGCGAAACCATGCTTCCGATTTGGGTGGGCGCGTATGAAGCGAACGCGATCGCGCTGGAGATCGAAAAAATTGCGCCCCCAAGGCCGATGACTCACGATCTGCTCCGCAACTTGATCGTCGAATTGGGACTGAAGGTCGATCGCGTAGTGGTGACCTCGCTGCGTGAAAACACTTTCTATGCGGTCATCGAGTTGACATCTGAGAATGGCGATCCGATGCGACTCGACTCGCGACCATCGGACGCAATTGCGCTCGCCCTTCGCGCTGATTGTCCGATCTTTGTCGACGTCGACGTGATTCAGGCGTCGCGAAACACGATTGCGACTGACGAAGAAAGCAGCGAAGAAAGCGAAGCCGAAGGTGAAGAATGGCCGGACGTGATCGGCGACGCCAGCGATTTGACGATGTGATTGTTTATTTGTCCGACAAACTTCAGTTTGTCGCTCAAACGCGACAAGCTAAAGCTTGTCGGACATCAGAATGGATCGACGATGATAATAGCGATCACTAATCAGAAGGGTGGGGTAGGGAAAACGACCACCGCCATTAACCTGGCCGCGGCGTTTGCCCGGCGCGGAACCAGGACGTTGCTACTCGACCTTGATCCGCAGGGTAACAGCTCGATCTCGTTTTTGGATCCGGCGATTATCGAGCGCTCTGCCTATGAGTTGATGATGGACGGGCAGGGAACTGAGGCGCTGCCGGTTTATAAGACGCCGGTAGAGGGGCTGGAGATCGTTCCCGCGCGCATTAGCCTGGCTAAGCTGGAGTCAAAGCTGGTCGGCGATTTCGATGCACCGTTCCGCTTAAAAGATCGGATCGAACCGCTGAAAAAGGTTTACAAGATCATTGTGATCGACACGCCCCCAACGCTCGGGCTGATCACGGTGAACGCGTTGGTAGCAGCGAGTCATGTGCTGATTCCGATTCAATCGTCGTACTTTGCCCTCGAGGGAACGGACGATTTACTGGAAACGATCGAGAAGGTAAAAGCGCGTCCAAACCCTAAGCTGGAAATGCTCGGAGTGCTGGTTACCCTTCACGACAAGCGCACGACGCTGGGCAAGGAAGTGTATGAGCAGATTCGCCGGGTCTTTGGCGCCAAGCTCTTCGACACGGTGATCACGAAGAGCGTGCGACTGGAAGAATCGCCAGCCTATAAGGAATCCATTTTTACTTTCGCGCCGCAATCATCGGGCGCCGTGGAGTACGAAAAACTTTGCAAAGAGGTAATGAATCGTGTCTAGAAGAGGTTTGCCCACGGGCTTGAGCATGCGCCATGACGCGCACTACGTCGAGGAGTTAACGCAAGATCGCCTCGGTCACGTCGGGCGTTTACTTCCTATCGAGAAGCTGGATCCAAACCCCGATCAGCCTCGCACCGAAATCGGCGATCTCACCGAGCTTGCTGCGTCGATTAGTGAGAAGGGCGTACTCGAGCCGCTGCTGGTCAAGCCCATGGCGACGGGTCGCTGGATGATTATCGCCGGCGAGCGTCGTTGGCGCGCCGCTACGGCCGCAGGCCTAAAAGAACTACCTTGCATCGAGATGGATGTGGACGATAGCGCCGTCGCCGAGATTGCGCTCATTGAAAACATGCAGCGCAAGGATCTGACGCCCTGGGAAGAGGCTGACGGACTGCGCGCCCTTTGCGAACGGTTCGGCTACACACACGAGGACGTGGCGCGAAAGGTTGGCAAGAGCAGGAGCACCGTTACTGAGGCGCTTTCAATCGCTTCCATTCCTGAGTCGATACGGAAAATCTGTCGCAAGGCAGACATCGCTTCAAAGTCGATCCTGCTTCAGATCGTTAGACAGCCCGACGACGAGTCGATGAAGACGATGGCCGAGCAGATCGCCGAACTGGGCTTAACTCGTGATGGCGCCCGCAAGGCGCGGCGTGCTTACGTCGATCCCACCGGAGCTTCCGAGCCTTACGTCTATCGCTTTGAACCGGCGGGAAGGGAATTCAGGCTCGAGGTGAAATTCAAGAAGGCGAATGTCTCGGCAGAGGAACTCTTTGAAGCGCTTAACGCGGCCGCACAGAACATCGACGAGGCTACGTAACCAGTGTTGAGAGTTCAAACTTCAGTTTGTTGCTCACGAAAGAAGGCAAGCTAAAGCTTGAACTCTAAACGCTGATAACCGACGTTCGCGTCAACCCTTCTTCTTCTTTTCCGCGGCTGCACGCTTGGCCAGCGACCGACTCCATTTTTCAAGCGTCGGCTGTAAAGGTTTGAATAGTTTTGCCCGGATCTTGTGTTGCTGCTCATTCCACGCTTTCAATTGCTTCTCGACATACGAGCGTACTGCCGGTTCAACCGAACCTCGCTTTACCGAATGACGTAACGTCAGATGGTAATGTTGGCCAACCAACGAGAAGATCACCGCCGACAAATTGCCCTTGAACGAAAGGCGGGGAATGATCCGCTTGTGGAAAGGCTTGCCGGCCGAGACCAGAGGAGTTATCGCCACCTCGAACCAAGCGCCTTGCACTCCCTGGCGAGGATGATAGAGAGCTGGCAACTCCGTCCCTTTCGCCGCCACCTTTGCCCGCGGGTCAGTAATAACGCTGACAATCCGCAGCCGCTCGATCCCGCGCAGATGCTCGCGTGGGACGCTCGCGAGCGCCTTCTCGACGTTCGCCAAGGTGTTCCGCGGCAACTTGCCCTCGTATTGGTTCTCGATTCTGACAGCCATCTCGCCTCAACTTCAACTTGATCGCAAGCAAAGCACTCTAGGTGACATGCACGACCTTCGTCAACCCGACTGAAGCGACCCCTACCCGCTAGGCTGGCAGCGAACGACCCCCAACCAGCACCGCACCATCGACGCCGAGCAGGTAACCGCCGGAGCACGACCTATCTTCCGCAACCACGCATATGACAGGTGCGTCTGATAATACATATTATGTTCCGGCGGTGGGCCTGGGCGCGCTTGACACCCCTTTAAAATGGCTGCTATCGTACGCGGTCTTTAAAATTTCATTTCCCTAACAACAGATTTGGGCTTTAGTGGAAGGAGTTCGATTTGGATAACCATAGTGGAGTTTTGTTTACGTCTGAGTCGGTGACTGAGGGTCACCCAGACAAGATCGCTGATCAGATTTCTGACGCGATTCTGGATGCGGCGTTGACGCAGGATCCCAATTCACGAGTCGCGTGCGAGACGCTGCTCACTACCGGCATGGTCATTGTGGCGGGCGAGATTACGACGAAAGCCATGGTCGACTATGCCCAAGTGGCGCGCGAGGCCATCAGAGACATTGGCTACGACCGGGCGAAGTATGGATTCGATTGTGATACGTGCAGCGTTCTGTCGGCGATCCACCGGCAGTCTCCGGACATTGCTATGGGCGTTGATCCGGGTGGCGCCGGCGATCAGGGCTTGATGTTCGGTTTCGCCTGCAACGAGACGCCAGAGCTAATGCCCTTACCGATTCAGTTGGCTCATAGACTGGCTTTGAGGCTCTCGGAGGTGCGGAAGTCGGGCCAGCTCCCCTATCTCAGGCCAGACGGCAAGTCGCAGGTTACTGTCGAGTACCGCGACGGCCGGCCATTTAGGGTCGATGCGGTGGTCATCTCTTCGCAGCATGCTCCGGAAGTAACCAACGATCAATTGCGTTCGGAGATTCGCGAACACGTTATCAGACACACCGTGCCGGGCGATTTACTGGACGACAATACCAAGTACCACATTAATCCCACAGGCCGCTTTGTAACGGGCGGACCGCAGGGCGATTCAGGATTGACTGGTCGAAAGATTATCGTCGATACCTACGGCGGTTATGCTCCGCACGGAGGCGGTGCGTTCTCTGGCAAGGACCCGACCAAGGTCGATCGTTCGGCGGCTTACATGGCGCGTTACATTGCAAAGAACATAGTAGCCGGCGGCTTGGCCGACCAATGCGAGGTTCAACTGGCGTACGCCATCGGCGTTGCTGATCCCGTGTCAGTCCGCGTCGACACGCGCGGCACTGGGCGAATCAGTGAAGCGAAGCTTTCCAAACTGGTCCGTGAACACTTCCAGTTGACGCCCAAAGAGATCATCGAAGCGCTCAACTTGCGGCGTCCGATCTACAAAGCGACTGCATCGTATGGCCACTTTGGTCGCACCGGAGACGGATTCACCTGGGAGCTGACCGACAAGGCTGAGACCTTGCGAGCAGCCGCGGGCGTGTGAGGGCCGTGTCAGAACCGCGAGCGGTAGCGACCGGATCATTTACCATTTTCCATTTACCAATTTCCGACAAGAGGATAACTAATGAGTACAGCAATGCCTGCTATTGAATCCGACATCAAAGATATTTCGCTGGCGCCACAGGGCAAACGCCGCATCGATTGGTCCGAGCGCGAGATGCCGGTGCTGCGTTTGATCCGAGAGCGATTCAGAACGGAACAACCTCTGAAAGGCGTGCGCCTGGTCGCCTGCGCGCACATCACAACTGAAACAGCCAACCTGGCGCGCGCGTTGCAAGCCGGCGGGGCGGACTCTTTGCTGATCGCCTCCAATCCCCTTTCCACTCAGGATGACGTGGCGGCTTCGCTGGTCGCCGATTATGGCATTCCGGTGTTCGCCATGAAGGGTGAAACGACGGACACCTATCGCCGTCACGTGCAGACTGCTCTCGATTTTGCGCCCGACATCATTATTGACGACGGCTCCGACGTCGTCGCAACCATGATCAAGGAGAGACCTGAGCTGGCGAAGACAATTATCGGAAGTACGGAAGAAACCACTACCGGCATAGTGCGTCTTGAGGCGATGCATAAGGCTGGGGTCCTCAACTTCCCTTCGATCGCCGTTAACAACGCCCAGACGAAACACTTTTTTGACAATCGCTACGGCACCGGACAATCCACCCTCGACGGCATCATCCGCGCGACGAATATTTTGCTGGCTGGCCGCAACCTGGTGGTAGTTGGCTACGGCTGGTGCGGCAAAGGCGTGGCATTGCGCGCGCGCGGCATGGGCGCCAACGTGATCGTTACTGAAATCGATCCCATCAAAGCCGTTGAAGCGGTGATGGACGGATTTCGCGTCATGCCGATCGCTGCCGCCGCATCCATCGGCGACATCTTTGTCACCGTAACCGGAAACCGGCACGTGATTGACCGAAATCATTTTGCCTCGATGAAGGACGGCGCGATTGTCTGCAACAGCGGCCACTTCGACCTCGAGCTCAATCTGGTCGCGCTGCGCGAGCTGTCGTCAGGCGAGCCAGACCAGGTCCGCCCGTTTGTGCAGGAGTACAAACTCAACAATAGCCATCGAGTCTACGTTCTGGGCGAAGGCCGGCTCATCAATCTCGCCGCGGCTGAAGGTCACCCGGCCAGCGTGATGGACATGAGCTTTGCCAATCAGGCGCTCTCTGCCGAGTACCTTGTTAAGAACAAAGGCAAGCTCGCTCCCGGCGTGCACCTGCTGCCACCGGAAGTCGATCAGGAGATTGCGAGTCTGAAGCTGCGCTCGCTGGGTATGTCGATCGATACGCTGACCTCAGAACAGATCGAGTACATGACGAGCTGGGAAACCGGCACGTAACACATTGGTGCAGTAGCCCGACCGTGAGGGAGGGCTCATCCTCGCCCGCGTCATCCAAATGCAAGAGCCGCGGAGTTATCTGCTCCGCGGCTCTTTCTGGTTAAGGAACCCGACTAAGAGCCCACTTTGTTCACGTTCGCACGCGCGAAATGAAATACAACGCGCCGCCGGCGAAAATCGCGATCGGTGTCCACGCCGCCACCGCCGGGGGCAGTAGAGCGTGTTCTCCCAACTGCTGAAAGCCTCCAGAGACCAACCAGAACAACAAGCTGACGACCACCGCTGCGCACAACGCCAAAACAGTGGTCTTGCGACCGAAAGAGATCGCGAGCGGCATTCCCACTAGCGCCATCACCAAAACACTGAACGGCGCGGCGTACTTTCGTTGCAGAGCTACGGTGAGCGGCGCAGTCTCGGCGCCCCTTTGCTTGAGTGTCTTGATGTAAGCTCGCAAGCGTTCAGCGCTCAGTTGTGATGGGCGATCGACTGTTGGTCTAAACACTGCGGGCGGATCGACGCCGGATATCTTCATTGTTTGAGCCGACTGTCGACTGACTTGCGGCGCGTCCAGACTGATCCATTGGGCGCCGGCGATTTCCATCTCATTCGGCGTCAGCCACTTCCCTTGCTCGCCTGATGTAACGCGCGTCAGTTCCACTCCGCGGGCGTCAAAATCGTAAATCGAAGGCTTCAGAAGTATCTGCCGCTGCTCGTCGAACTCGTAAGAGAATATTCGCCCGCTATCGGCACTCACTAACCAACGTCGTCCTGAGCCGCCGGCAACTTGCGCGGTGTTTCCGCCGCGAATCTTGGCTCGCAGGTTGTCCTGTCTGACATTCGCTTGTGGCATAACCCGCTCCTGGATCGACCACGAGGCAAAGCCAATCAAGAGCGCGAAAACGAAACCGGGCAGCATCAGGCGATAGACGCTCTGGCCGCTGGCCCACCAGGCGACGGCTTCCCTTCGACGCGCCGTCAGCGCGTAAGTCATCAGCACGGCCACCAGCACACTGCCGGGAAACAATTCGACGCTGACCAGCGGGAAGAGATAATAAAGGTACTGAAGGACAAGCTTTAAGCTGGCAGCGTTCGAAGCGATGAAGCGCCATAATTCGAAGATAGTAAAGATATTGAAGATCACTGCCAGCGCAATAAATCCGACCAGAAAACTGATTCCCAGGGCACGCAAGAGGCTAAGATCGAGCAGGCTGGGAAAACTAACCAGCCATTGCCGCATTCCGGAATGGGAAACGTGCCTAACATTCTCGTCCGGTGCCGCAGGCCTCTCTCCTGCGCGCTTGAACCATGCTCTGATCTCTCGGCGCTTGAAGGCCAACAACCCAACTGCGATTGCTAAGGTCAACGCGCTCGCCAGCCATGCGCCCAAAGCCGCGGGCAGCGAACCGGCGCGTGCCATTTGATCGCCAGCCAGCGTAAACAGGTAGTAGATCAAGAGCACCAGCAGCGACAGCAGGACGCCCAGACCCCGGCCTCCCCGGCGTACCCGCAACGCCAGCGCCGCGCCAAACAGTGAGAATAGTAGCGGCGAAAGCGAGAACGCGAGCCGCTTGTGCAGTAGCATTGTGGCTTCGCGCTTTTCACTGCCGGTGGCCTGGGCCGCAAACGCGCGCAGTTCTGTCCAATTCATCTCATCAGGATTTGATTTAGACTTTGCTATCCCCGCCAACAGGTCGCCCCGTCCAAGGTTGAAAAGAATCCGCAGTTGCGCCACGCGCTCGACGACGTACGAAGCAACGTGAGCACCCGGAACCGGTATCTTCGTCGTGACCGCGTCCTGCAGGACTAGTTCAGATTTTGCGCCAGAGGAATCAATTCGCCCGGAACGAGCTGTTATCAGACGCGTCGAATGATCGGGATCCTGAGTTTGAATGAACACCCGGCCCCACTCACCACGACTCTTGTCGCCATCGCGAACGTAAATCACATATCCCGGAATATCGGTAGTGAAAGTCCGAGGCTCAACCGGCGAGTCAAGTTTGTATAGCGCACTGCGGACCAAAACTGCCTTCAGCTGCCGCTGGGCGCGCGGCGCCTCTTGCAGGTTCAGATACAAGGCTCCGATCGTGGCTATCGCGCCGAGTGCTAGCGCCGGCCACAGAATTCTTAAGGTACTCACACCGGCTGCGCGCATCGCCACCAATTCGCTATCGCTGCCCATCCGCCCTAACCCGATAATGGTCCCCGCGAGAACGGCCATCGGGATCGTGAACACCAGAACATTCGGCAACAACGCGAGGGCGACGCCATAAACAAAACCGGCGGGCACCAGCCCGTGAAATATTCCCTCGAGGTATCGAACAGTCTGCTGGGCGAACAGAATCGCCGTCAGCAGGATGAGAGCGATCAGAATGTAGGGGAATATTGCCTTGAGGATGTATCGCTCGATTAATCTGCGGTTGGTCGTCATGCGGATTCAGATTAGACGCACTAGCGCGCTGCCACTCCCACGACCGTCCGCGGCCGGCGTTCCAGGGCCCGGACGAGCAAGCGATGAGTGAATTCCGCTAACTCCGTTTGCGCCGCAGCCGAGAGTTGGGTGGAAGCGTTCGCGAATTCAAGCGGAGCAAGTTTCTTCGTTGCGGTTAGACAGCGCCGAGTCTCACTCGACAACGGCGAACCCAAACCATGGCTGCAGGCACGACAATGCGATCTCGCTTCAGAATCTACATGAACTAACTCATCCCCATCGAAGCGCTTGTCGCATTCTGCACAGTCACGCAGATCTGGGAACAGTCCTGCCAGACGCAGCAGCCATACTTCGAAATACCGCACGATGAGGGTGGGTCTGTCGGTTGATGAAGCCAGCGCATCGATACAAGCCTTAACCATTCGATAAAGTTTATCGTTAGCTTCGTGCGGCGGCGCAAATTCACTGACCAGTTCGGCAATGTATGCCAGGGCGTCGGTCGAGTCGGGATGTGCGGCTAGGTCGAAGTTGGATTTTACGATTTCAGCGTTCGAGATCGTAACCAGGTCCCGATTCTCTTTCTCGTAAAAATCGAGCTTGATAAAGGTGAACGGTTCCAGCGCGGCGCCGAACCGGCTCTTCATACGGCGGGCGCCCTTGGCCACCGCCCGAACCAACCCGGCGTTGCGCGTGAGACACAACACTATTCGATCTGCTTCGGCCAGATTGTAAGATCGCAGAACGATTGCGTCGGTGTTGACCAATCCCATTCAAGTTAAGAGATCACTTTAACGAAAGGGAAGAAAATACAGCACCCAGCCGAGCGCCAGAGCGATGAGCACGAACTGGGCAAAGACCTTCAATCCGTAAATCAATCGGTGCCGATTGGTGCCCTTGGCAACGACACCAAAGACGACAGCAACCAGCGCGGCGAATACAACGATCCAGAGCAGATGAGTCATTGTTTTCTCCCTGCCGCGATGTCAAACGCGTCCAGCATCGCCAGGTAGTTCAATAAGCCGGCGACGACGAGGAACGTGTTGCCATATTCGAAGGTCACCCGAGCCGCGGCCTGTGGCGTATCGAGAAACCCGAGATTCAGTGTCCACGCGACGATATACAGGAGACCTGATCCAAGATCGCCAACCATCCACAGACCCGGAACCAGCACAGCCAGACCTTGCTCACGTCCACCGATCGTGAACAGGTGACCTCCGAGGGCGAAGCCAATTAGAAACATGCTCCAGACTGCTCCGCCCAGCAGCAGTCCTCGCGCCCATCGCTTCTGAACCAGGTGTCCCAGGCCAGGCACGGCCCACGCAGCCAGGCCGATTAGCCATGCAGCGCGCCGGTCGGCATCGCTCAAATCCGAACCCAGTTGTTTCTCTGTTGCCAATCTCTCACCCTCTCAATCGACCTATATCAATAGCATAAAGAAAAACATTAAGTTCCCAACACCCACAGGAGCACTTATCAGGCAGATTCTCAAACGTCGGCCTGGCGACCGATCGGCTGTCCTCTCCACAAAAAGGGCTCTTCCTCAGTACAAAAGGAACTTCTCTCGAATCGTCTTGAATGCAGCTAGCTGGTCAGTCCAGGAGTCTTCCACTGTATTCAAGGAGTCGCCCCGCTCGATCGCTTCGCGCAAGACAGACGTCCCAGCGATCAGATCGAACGGGTTGCGATCGTACTCATACTCGTAAGGCGGGTCTTTCCAGCGAAAGCTTTCGCCGTACATGTCGAATGCTGTTTTCACAATCGCCACTCCGGTGATCACCGGCTCGAAGGCTTCGCGATCGATGACGTGAATCTGAACGCCGCCACACGCCTTGCCGCCGTGCTTCTGAAACGTCGGCACAAAAACACACGAGCGAAAACAGACGCCGGGGAAGTCCAAACTGGACAGCGCTGCCGCGAACTCTTCCGCATTGATGTATGGGGCCCCAACCAATTCAAAAGGCCGCGTTGTTCCCCGCCCCTCGGACATCTGAGTGCCTTCGAGATGGACCGTGCCGGGGAACACCGCCGCGGCATCCACCGTTGGCATGTTTGGGGAAGGCAGAACCCACGGCCCGTCGGTGTCATCGTACCAGAGTTCGCGCGACCATCCGGACATCGGCACAGCTTCAAAGTCACAGCCAATGCCGAATTCTTCATTGAACATACGGCCGAGTTCCACGTCCGTCATCCCGCTCCTGGTTGGAATCGGGAACTGACCGACGAACGAAGTAAACGCCGGATCCAGAACGTTGCCGGCGATCTGAGTTCCGCCGATTGGGTTCGGACGATCGCAGGCAATCACTTTCTTGCCAAACTTCTTCGCCGCACGCATGCAATTCGCCATGGTGTAAACGAACGTGTAGATACGGCAGCCTACGCCTTGCAGGTCGACAACAATAACGTCAACGTCCTTCAACATCTCTTCTGTCGGTTCGCGTGTTTCGCTGTAGAGCGAATAGATCGGCAGGCCGGTCTTGCGATCCAGGGCATGCGCGGTTTCGATCATGTTGTCCTGCACGTCTCCACGGATTCCGTGCTGCGGTCCGAAGAGCGTGGTCAAATTGATATCCGGGTGTTGATGAAATAAATCGGCAACATGCCGAAAGCCGTGATCCACCGAAGCTTGATTACAAACCAAACCAACACGTGCGCCGCGCAGCAGGTTGATCTTCTCGGTGAGGAGCCTTTCGACGCCGAGCTTTATCGGTTGTTGATGCTTTTTCATTCAGCTCTCAGTCAGCCGCACAGAACCGACCCGCCATTCACATTTAGAATTTCGCCGTTGATATGCCGCGCCCACTCGGTACAAAGAAAAACAATCGGCCACGCTATGTCTTCCGGCGCGGCCACGCGCCCAACCGGAATCGAAGCTTCGATGGATTTGCGAAAACTTTCATCCGCGAAGACATCCGTGCACATGTCGGTGTAGACCCATCCCGGCGCAACTGAATTGACATTGATGCCAATCGGGCCAAGTTCGGCTGCCAGCGATTTCGTGAAAGCGATCTGGCCGCCCTTGGAGGCCGCATAGTTCGAAACGTTGGCTTCACCCCGCTGACCCGCGGTTGAGCTGACGATCACTATCCGGCCAAACTTCTGCCGCTTCATCGCCGGAACCGCGGCGTGGCAGACGGCCCAGGTACCCTTGAGATTCAGATCCATCGTGCGATCCCAAACCTCTTCGGACATGTCGTCAACCGCCGCACCTTCCCAGATGCCGGCGTTGCAAACCAGAAAATCGATGCGTCCGAATCGCTCGATGGCCGAGTCGATCAGGCGTTGGGCTTGGTCCACGGTTGAAACGTCTGCCTGAACTGCCAGCGCGTCGACACCTGCTGCCTTGGCTTCGTTAACCACCATCCCCGCTGCGCTTTCATCTCTCAGATAGTTGACCACAACATTGGCGCCGAGCTTCGCAAAGCACTCGACCGCCGCCCGTCCAATGCCGCGCGAGCCGCCCGTGACGACTGCGACCTTGTCTTTGAGGTTCAGGGAAGGAATCAGCGCTGGATCCATTTGGCGTATGTTCTGTGAAGCGGATTCATGATTGATAGATCGCGAAAGGTGTTTGAAGGGTCAGTTAACTGTAGCTCCTGCTGACTCGCTTACCGCCTTGCTTACAGCAAACCTGCGCGCTTCCGCAACGAAGCGTTCGAACAACGCCCGGGAAAGCTCGTCGCGCTCCCAACCAAGTTCCGGATGCCACTGTACGCCGAGCACGTAGCGATCGCTCCGCGGGTCCTCTACCGCTTCGACGATTCCGTCCGTCGCCCAGGCCGTAGCTACCAGTTCCCTTCCCAACGTCTCGAGCGCCTGATGATGATGGCTGTTAACCGGCGCGCCTTCAGAGCCCACCAGCTTTCCCAGCAAGCTGTCTTCCAGAATTCGCACGCGGTGCGAATGGCGATCGCGCGGCACGCCCTGCTCGTGCTTCATGGCCTTCGGCATCTGGGTGCCGATGTCCTGAACCAATGTGCCTCCGCGCGAGACGTTTAAGGACTGAATGCCGTAACAGATCGCGAACAGTGGCAAACGACGCTTCTCAATTTCTGCCAGCACGAGCAAATCAGTCTCATCTTTAAGCGGATGGACGGTTCCGAGTTGCGGATGTGGCTCGTGACCATAGCGCTGCGGATCCATGTCTGAGTCGCTACCCGGAAGCAGTACGCCGTCGAGCGAATCCATCACGCCAGCGATAAAATCGGCCCGCGGAATCAGCGGGATGTTAACCGGCAAACCGCCGGCCGCTTCCACCGCCTCGCTGTAATAGCGCGAGAGATAGAATCGGTCAGTTTCCAATTCGATGCGCATCGTAATGCCGACGCGCGGCCGTTGCTCATTCATGCAATCGTCACCAACCTCAATTTCAACTTGCTCGCTCATGATAGCGCAAAGATCGCAATCCTTCACAATCATTGTGCTCGCTGACGAAAACCAGCGCCTCGCTTGACTAACCTTCGCGCCAGTTCCTATAGTGCTATTTCGCTGATGAACAAGAAAAAGTTTCCCGAAGTGCGCAGTACCACCGTCTTACTGGTCCGGCGTGACGAGCACGTCGCGATGGCCGGCGACGGCCAGGTGACCGTAGGCGAAACGGTGATGAAAGCCAGCGCCAGAAAGGTACGCCGCCTCTATAACGATAAGATCCTGGCGGGATTTGCCGGCGCAACTGGGGACGCGTTTTCGCTGCTAACCCGCTTTGAAGGAAAGCTCGAGCAGTATCATGGAAATCTTGAGCGGGCCGCGATTGAGTTGAGCAAGGAATGGCGCACCGACAAAGTCTTGCGGCATCTCGAAGCCCTTTTGGTGGTCGCTGACGATAAGGGTTCCTTTCTGCTCTCTGGGAATGGCGATGTGATTTCGCCTGACGATGGGGTGCTGGCGATTGGCTCCGGCGGTTCATATGCGCTGGCCGCTGCGCGCGCGCTCATCGCCAACACAAAATTGTCAGCGCGCGAGATCGCGCTCGAGGCAATGCGCATCGCCGGCGAGATTTGCATCTACAGCAACTCGAATATTCTGGTGGAAGAACTGTGAGCCCAGCGCGGTTGCCTTGAGAGTTGGCCGGCCGACATCTCACAAGAATGCAATCCTGATTTAGAAAATGGTTATCTATCTGGCAGGCGAAACGGAAGAACACGAGGCGCGTCTTGACGACATGACGCCGCGCCAGATTGTGGCCGCACTGGACAAGCACGTCGTCGGACAGAATGCCGCCAAGCGCGCGGTGGCGATCGCTCTGCGCAATCGCGTGCGCCGCAAGAAACTCGCGCCCGACCTGGCGGCGGACGTCATCCCGAAAAACATCATCATGATTGGCTCGACCGGCGTCGGCAAGACCGAGATCGCTCGGCGGCTGGCGCGAATGTCGAACTCGCCTTTCCTGAAAGTCGAAGCTTCAAAGTTTACCGAGGTGGGCTACGTTGGCCGCGACGTCGAAAGCATGATTCGCGACTTGACCGAGATCGCGGTCGAGATGACGCGCCAGGAAAAGATTGATGAGATCGCGGACAAGGCCGAGCTGAACGTGGAAGAGCGCTTGCTTGATATTCTGCTGCCTCCGCCAAAGTCATCATCATCTAATCCCATCTTCGATTTCGATTCAGGCGAAACGACCGCGCCGGTGCTCGTCCCCGATGCGGAGCCGCGCGACGAGAACTTTGCGCGCACGCGCGAAAAGCTGCGTACTCAGCTGCGCTCGGGCAAACTCGATAACCGTCTGGTCGAGATGGAAGTGCGCGAGAAGAGCTTTCCCACGATCGAGCTGGCCGGGCCGATGGGCGTCGAAGAGATGGGCATCAACATGAAGGACATGCTCGGCAATCTCTTCCAGGGGCGCAGCAAACGCCGCAAGATGCGGGTCGACGAAGCGATGGAGTATCTGATGCAGGAAGAGGAAGAGCGCCTCATCGATATGGACTCCGTGGCGCGTGCTTCCCTTGAGCGCGTTGAATCATCCGGCATTATCTTTCTCGACGAAATCGATAAGATTGCCGGCCGCGAATCGGGACACGGCCCTGATGTATCGCGCGAGGGCGTGCAGCGCGACATTCTGCCGATCGTCGAAGGCACTACGGTCAACACGCGCTATGGAATGGTGCGCACCGATCACATTCTGTTCATCGCCGCCGGCGCGTTCCATGTCTCGAAGCCTTCCGACTTGATTCCCGAACTGCAGGGGCGCTTCCCTATTCGCGTCGAACTGGAGTCGCTGACGATTGAAGACTTCAAACGAATTCTGACCGAGCCTAAGAACTCGCTCGTCAAGCAATACCGGGCGCTGATGGAGACCGAAGGCGTCAAGCTGGATTTCACCGTCGACGCGATCGACTCAATCGCCAATTTTGCGGCGCGCGTTAATCAAAACACCGAGGACATCGGCGCCCGTCGTTTGCACACGATCATGGAAAGGCTTTTGGACGAAATTAGTTTCGAAGGGCCCGACCTCGAACCGAAAGATAAATCGATCGATGCCGCCTACGTCGAACTAATGCTCGCCGATACCGTGAAGGATCAGGACTTGAGTCGTTACATTTTGTAAGCTGCTCTCAAAACTCGCCGTTGCCGGAAGTCTCAAAGTGACTACACCCAAGCTCCATCGCCTGCCAGCAAGTCAGCTTTTATTGTTGTTTGTTGTCTCGGCTCTTTGCCTGGCGCCTACTTGCGGCAAGCGCAAGCCGCCTTTGCCACCCATCGAGAGAGTTCCCCAGCGCACCGAATTCCTCTCGGGCGCACAACGTGGCAACCAGGTAATTCTCAGTTGGCCCGCGCCCCGGCGCAACGCCGGCGAAGGCAGCGTGCAAAGCATCCGCCGCATTGACGTCTATCGCGTCGCGGAGAAACCCGGTGCGCCGCTGTCGATGACTGAAGAGGAGTTCGCGGCGCGCGCTACTGTGGTCGGCTCGGTGACATACAGCGAGATAAAGAACGGCGGTGAGAATCTTGCGTACATCGACACGCTTGAGCTTGCCGGCGTGCCGGCGCGGCTTCGATACGCGGTACGCTTTGTAAACGCCGCCGGCCAAAGCGCCGCCTTTTCGAATTTCTTGCTAATCGAGCCGGCGGCCAAAGTTGCGGAACCGCCGACAAACGTCCGCAAGGAAGAGTCAGAAACGGCCATCGCGATCAATTGGGAAGCACCAAAGGCGAACATTGATGGCTCGACGCCGGTAAATTTGCTTGGCTACAACGTCTATCGCGCGACGGCTTCACAGCCAGAAGTAAGTCAAAAACCGATCAATCAGGACTTGATTGCGACCACTAAATATCAGGACCGCAGCTTCAAGTTTGGCCAGCGATACACTTACCTTGTGCGCAGCGTTTCGCTGGGTTCAGAGGGCAAGCCGGTTGAGAGTCTGAATTCCAATAGCGTCGAGGCTGCGCCGGTCGATGTCTATCCTCCGTCTGCTCCCGGTCAGATTTCCCCGGCAGCGTCGCCGGGTCGAATCTCAATCTTTTGGCCGGCGAATCCTGAGACCGACGTAGCCGGCTACACCATCTGGCGCTCAACCGATCCGAATCTTCCGAAAGGTTCCTGGACAAAGTTAACGCCGACGCTGTACCCGCGCACAACCTTCACGGACGAGAATGTTGAAGCGGGCAAGACCTACTATTACTACATCACCGCTACCGATACCGCCGGAAACGTTAGCGCGCCTTCGGAAGTTGTTTCAGAGACGGTGCCTTAGGAAAACAATGCCCGGCTCCGCAATAGACGGAACCGGGCGGGTTGTTGCCGATCTTGCCCTCCCCTCACGGTCGGGCTGCTGACATGATTATCAGTACCGTCGCAGATCAAGAATCAAACTCAGCACATCGCTGAGAATGTTGTGCGACCCGTTCGAGTAAGCTCCGTACTGATAGCGATCGTAGTAGCCGTCTTCATAGCCGCGACGAAAACCCTCGCGGAAATAGTACTGGTACTCGCTCACGTCAACATAGTATCCGTCGTAACCGTACGTCGCGTCGCTAAACGCGTCGCAGTTCTCCGCGTCGAATTGCCAGTTGTCCTGGCGATCAGCCTGGCCGGCCCGAAAGCCTTCGTCGTAACCCTGATTCACCGCCCGTCGCAGCAAGCCGGCGCCGTTCTCATTCACGTCGAAGTACTGGTTGTCGCGATAGTAGCGATAGCTCGGCGCTCCGTAGTCGTAGTAGGTGAAGCTTTGCAGGCGTATCTGGTCCTGTCGCAAGCGCTCCCAATAACGTTGCTGGAATCGCCACTGATTCATACGCCTTTGCTGTTGTAGCCGGCGCTCGTTTTCGCGCCACAGCCGCTGACGATCATCTTCGCGCCGTCTAAACTCGTTCTGACGCGAGCGCCACGATTGGTCTTCGCGGCGTCGCCATTCCTCGCGTTGCCGGTCCGAGAAGCGTCGCGATTGGTTCTGATCGCGCATTTGCCGATTCTGATTGTCGCGGACCTGACGTTCTTGATCGAATCGACGTCCATCCGTGTCTTTTTGACGCCGCTGCTGTTCGGCATTGCGACGCTGCTCTTGCGCCTGTCGCTCTTGATCGAAACGGCGGCCCTCAGCATCCTTCTGATTTCGACGCTGCTGTTCGGCGACCCGGCGTTGTTCTTCATCGCGCCGCTCTTGGTCAAATCGGCGTCCATCGTTTTCCTTTTGGCGTCGCTGCTGTTCAGAGACGCGACGCAGCTCTTGCGCTTGTCGCTCCTGATCAAAACGACGTCCCTCGGCGTCCTTCTGACTTCGTCTTTGCTGTTCGGCCACGCGGCGTTGTTCCTCTGCCTGTCGCTCCTGATCAAAGCGGCGCCCTTCCGCGTCTTTTTGAGTGCGTCGCTGCTGGTCCGCGTTCCGGCGCTGTTCTTCCACCTGACGTCTTTGTTGGTCTTCGTTTTGACGTTGCTGATCAAGCCTCCTGCGCTGTTCCTGCTCCTGGCGCTGTTGATTAACCTGCCGGCTTTGCTCAGACCGCTGTTGTTCCGCCCGCTGGCGTTCAGCCTGGCGCTGCTGATCTTCGGTTTGTCTTCGCTGTTGCTCTTGGGCCTGTCTTTCGGTATTGCGCCGCTGCTCGTCAGCTTGCCGGCGTTGCTGGTCCTGCGCCTGCCTGTCGGCGTTGCGGCGCTGATCCTCTGCTTGCCGCTCGTTGTTCTGTCGCTGCTGCCGCCGAGCCTCGTCCTGGTTGTCGCGCTGACGTCGCTCTTCGCGGATCCGCGAACGTTGCTGGTCACGGTCAGAGCCGTCCTGGGCAACCACGACCCCGGCGCTGACCGAAAAGCCGACGCCCAGCATCAACAAGGTCGCGATGCGACTAAGGTAACTGTTCCTCATGATGTCCTCCTGCTCGGGAGAGAGGCTGAGGGGAAAGTGTTTCGCCGCACATAACAGCAATTGGCATTCCGAGGGCGTGCTGCGTTGCGCGTGACGACCGGCTCGCCGTCGCGCAACCCCATATCGTCATCGTTTAGACCGTATCAGGCAGCCGGGACATCAAGAACGACATTGTTCGCTGTTATTCGGACCCAGTTTCGCTTATATTTGTGACGAATCAGCAACCGCAGGAGGCACCCATGAAGTTTTTCATCGACACGGCAAATCTGGAAGAGATTCGCAAGGCCGCCGCTCTGGGATTGGCAGACGGCGTGACCACCAACCCGACATTGATCTCGAAAGAAGGCAACGTTGATTTCAAGCAGCACATTGCTGAGATTTGCAAAATCGTTTCCGGACCAGTCTCGGCTGAAGTCACCACACCGAACCGCGACGAAATGCTGAGGCAGGGTCGCGAGTACGTGAAGATTGCGCCGAACGTGGTCATCAAGTGTCCGCTGACCGCCGATGGATTGGAGGCGACTCGGATTCTGAACGACGAAGGAATTAGCGTGAACGTAACGCTTTGCTTTTCGTCGGCACAGGCCATCTGTGCGGCGAAAGCCGGCGCTTCGTTCATAAGTCCCTTTCTCGGTCGGCTCGACGACATTGGAGACAACGGCTTGCGCCTGCTCGAAGAGATAATCGAGATTTACGACAACTACGGCTGGAAGACTGAAGTTCTCGCGGCGAGTCTTCGTCACCCGATTCACGTCATCGAAGCGGCGCGCATGGGCGCCGACATTGCCACGATGCCTTACAAAGTACTTGAGCAACTGCTAAAACATCCGCTCACAGACAAGGGCCAGGATCAGTTCCTCGCGGATTGGAACAAGCGAGCAGCAAAGGCTTAGAGATCAGAGGTCAGAGATCAGATGTCGGATGTCAGAAACGATTCGCAGATGTCTGATCGTGTGCGTTCAAGTTGCGATAATCAATATTCGCTGACGTCTGATCTCCGACCTCTGACCTCTGATCTCCGACCTCTGACCTCTGATCCCCGACCTCTGACCTCTGTTGTCATCGCCCGCGGACTAACCAAAATCTACGACCAGCGAGCGGCGGTTGACGCGATTGATTTCTCGGTCGATCGGGGAGAGACGTTTGGTTTGCTGGGACCAAACGGCGCGGGCAAATCGACCACGATGAGGATGATTGCCTGTCGCGCGCCGCCGACGTCCGGCGAACTGGTCGTTGAAGGCCTGGACGTCCGCACCATGGGTCGCGAGATTCGCTCGCTAATTGGCGTAGTTCCTCAAGAGAATAATCTCGATCCCGATCTCAACGTGCGGCGAAACCTGATCGTTTACGCCAGCTACTACGGCATTCCAAAAACCCAAGCTGCCCAACGCGCCGACGAATTGCTTCACTTCATCGGGCTGAGCGGTCGCGCCAACGCCAAGATAGATCATCTCTCAGGCGGCATGAAACGTCGCTTGATGATCGCGCGCGCCTTGCTTCATGGGCCCCGCCTGCTCGTTCTCGATGAACCTACGACGGGCCTGGACCCGCAAGTTCGTCAGGAAATCTGGCAGAAGCTTGAGGAGTTGCGGCGAGTGAGTGGCGTGACGATTCTCTTATCGACGCATTACATGGAGGAAGCCGAGAAACTTTGCGAGCGTCTCGTGGTCATGGATCGCGGTCACATTCTGGCCAGCGGCACGCCGCGCGATTTGGTTCTGTCAAAGGTCTCTCGTTACGCGTTAGAGGTGCGCGACGTTGGCGACTTTCCGCTTCATTCGACTCACGATGGCGTGGCCGCGGTGGCTCGCAACAATGCGCATCTGTACTTTGCCGCTGATGCGGAAATGCTGACGCCGATCATGAAGGAATACGAGGGCCGGCGCCGGGTGATTCGCTTGTCGAATCTCGAGGACGTCTTTCTTCAGTTAGTGAGCGACAACGAAGATAGCAGCGCAGAAACGGGGCACTAGCCCGACCATAAGGGAGGGCTCATTTGAGCCGTGATGACGAACCAGCCACAGCCGATCACCGTTCGCGCCCTCAAGTACGACGGCGTCGAACATCGTCGCTGGGAGGCGCGCATGTCGTGCGAGGAAGGCGCGCTGATCGTGCTGGATGCTGAGTTTGATTCCGATCTCGATCACCATCTGCTGGGCCAAATCAGGCGAGGCACTCGAACCGTCGAGTTCTACTGGCTCGAGCGCTGGTACAACGTCTTTCGCTTCCTGAATGACGCCGGGCAGACGCTACTCTATTACTGCAACGTCAACATGCCGCCAACGCTGGCACACCGCACGCTGAGCTACATCGATCTCGACATCGATATTCTGGTGCATCCGGATCTTTCTTATGAAGTGCTCGACCTCGATGAGTTCGAGCGGAATGCCGAGTTGTTTGGCTATGACGATGAAACGCAACGGCAGGCGCGCGCGGCCGTCGACGACCTAATCTCGATGATCGAAACGCGGCAGTTCCCTTTTGTGGAAAGTTCTGTATGACCCTGGCAGCCACTCACGTCAACCTGCGCGATGCGCTCGCCGTCTGGCGACGTAACGTCGAAGTACACCTCCGCCTCTGGAAGATGAATCTGATCGCTCCGGCAATTGAGCCGGTCTTTTCCGTCCTCGCGTTTGGCTGGGGTCTGGGCGCGCTCGTCGCCGGAAAAGTGTCGGGCATTTCTTATCTCTCGTTCGTCGGCGCAGGGATCCTCGGCCTGACCGTGTTGATGCGCGCAATGTTCGAAACGACTTACGCCGCATATTTTCGCATGGTATATCAATCGACTTACGACGCGATTCTGGCTACGCCCGTCGCTGCCGAATCACTCGCGTTCGCAGAGATTCTCTGGGCCATTACTCATGCGGCATTCGACACGCTAATCATTCTCATTGTGCTCGCCGTATTTGGCGCGGCGACTTCGCCGTGGGCAGTCCTGGCTGCGGTACCTCTGCTGACCGGGAGCGTCTTCATTGCGGGCCTGTCGCTCGGATTCACGGCGCACATTCACGACATCGATGCTTTCAACATTTACATGGCTGCGTTCTTCACCGTCATGCTGATCTGCGGCGCATGGTTTCCAGTGGACGTGCTGCCGGCGTGGTTGCGCTGGATCGCGTACGCAATTCCCTTGACCGAATCAATCGATCTCACGCGGGCGCTGTTGACCGGCCGCTTTCTGTCCCGACACGCGTACGAAGCGGCTTATCTGGTAATATCTGCGGTCGTGGCCTGTGAGTGGGCGATGAGGAGTTTGCGGCGGCGCATGGTCAGCTAGTCCGCGCAGCGGACGAACGACAATAGCCCAGCGATTCATCGCTGGGAAGCCGGCGTCCTTTAGGAACCAAGTCCGCGTAGCGGACGACAGAATCTTCTTGGATCGTGATCTTTCTGTCGCCCGTTTCACGGGCTCTGCTTCTTCTTATTGCTTACCCCAGCACTAAAGTGCTGGGCTATTACCGACCGTCCGCTTCGCGGACTTTACAAACGAGAAATAGACTGTGAAGGACCAAGCAGCGAAACCCAAGCACATCTCAAAGCTCGATCAACTCCGCGAGCGTGGGCAGAAAGCCGAAGCAGGCGGCGGCGCGGCGCGCGTCGAGAAGCAACACGCCGCCGGCAAGATGACTGCCCGCGAACGGGTAGAGTTCCTGCTCGACGAAGGCACGTTTCAGGAATTCGACAAACTCGTCGAGCATCGATCAAAGGATTTCGGGATGGACGAAGAAATCTATCCCGGCGACGGAGTCATCACCGGTCATGGCCTAATCGACGGCCGAAACGTTTTTGTCTTTGCGCAGGACTTTACCGTCTTTGGCGGTTCCCTTTCCGAAACGCACGCCGAAAAGATTTGCAAAGTCATGGACCTGGCGATGAAGGTCGGCGCGCCCATCATCGGCCTGAATGATTCCGGCGGCGCGCGTATACAGGAAGGCGTCGTCAGTCTGGGCGGCTATGCGGACATCTTTCTGCGCAACACTCTGGCCAGCGGCGTCGTGCCGCAAATCAGTTGCATCATGGGGCCGTGCGCGGGCGGCGCGGTGTACAGTCCCGCGATCACGGATTTCAACATCATGGTGAAAGACACGTCATACATGTTCATCACCGGGCCGGATGTGATCAAGACCGTCACGCATGAAGACGTGACTAAGGAAGAACTCGGCGGCGCTGCGACGCACAATCGCATTTCTGGAGTGGCGCACTTCTCTGCCGATTCGGATGAGCACGCGCTGCGCATGGTGCGCGAACTTTTGTCTTTCATTCCTTCGAACAATGTCGATGATGCGCCGCGTGTTACGCCAACTGACGCGGCAGACCGAGTCGAAGCGAAACTGAATTCGATCGTGCCCGAAGCTTCGAACCAGCCTTACGACATTCGCGAGGTGATCGATTTGATAGTCGATAATGGTTACTTCTTTGAAGTACATCGAGACTATGCGCCCAACATTGTCGTCGGGTTCGCGCGGCTGGACGGAAGGTCGATCGGCATCGTCGCCAATCAACCTGCGTTTCTCGCCGGCGTTTTGGATATCGACAGCTCTTTGAAGGGCGCGCGCTTTGTGCGTTTCTGTGACTGCTTCAATATTCCGATCGTGACTTTCGAAGACGTGCCCGGATTTCTGCCCGGCATTTCACAGGAGCACGGCGGCATCATCAAGCATGGCGCGAAGCTGCTTTATGCTTTTGCCGAAGCGACAGTGCCAAAGGTTACGGTGATTACTCGCAAGGCCTATGGCGGCGCGTACTGCGTGATGGGCTCGAAACATATTCGCACGGACATCAACTTTGCCTGGCCTTCGGCGGAAATTGCCGTGATGGGGCCGGAAGGCGCGGGCGATATTCTCTATCGCCGCGAACTCGCTGAAGCTTCGGACAAAGTGTCTGTTCGCCGCTCGCGCGTCACTGAACTGGAAGACAAGTTTGCCAGTCCTTACGTCGCCGCCGAACGGGGCTTTATCGACGAAGTGATCGAGCCGGCCCAAACAAGAGTGAAGTTAATCCGCGCCCTCGCGCTGCTTGAGAATAAGCGCGACACCAACCCACCAAAGAAGCATGGGAATATTCCGTTGTGAGAAGCAACGGCAAACAACTCATCGATCTCAGCCACACGAATGAGTATGGCCTGATGACTTACAAAGGTTTGCCAAGCTTCAAGTTCTTTGCCGTGCCAGTGAAAGTGAAAGGGATGGGTACGTTCCCGGTGCGGGCGTTTGCTATTGTGTAGGGCGCAGAAGTGTAGGGTGCAGAACCGCGAGCGTTAGCGAGCGGGATAGAGCCTCAACTTCCGAGAGAATCCTTGGAGCCTCAATTCAAGTGATGCCGTACCATGGGTTATTATTCCGCTCGCATCCACCACCCCAAGCGGGCTGCCCGCTCGGGGACCCCGGTCCGCTCGCGGTTCTGTAACGCGCCGCAACTCTTGACTTCACTCACCACTTAGCATAGAAGCAATCCGCTCTGGTAATTCTTGTTCAGGAGTCGATCTCAAAATGAAACGCTTACTGGTTGCGATGACGATAGTCGGCGCGCTCTGTCTCCCAGCGCTGGCGCAAAAGAAAGGCGCGGATGATTTCAATGATTTGATCAAGCGCTATTACGCGGCGTGGAACACGCTGAATCCCGACAACGCATCATTTCTGTATGCACAGGATGCGGACCTGATCTTCTTTGATATTGCTCCGTTGAAATACAGCGGCGGTTGGAAGGAGTATCGCGACAACTTTAAGAAGAATGTCGGGCCGGGATTCTCGAGTTTCGTACTCACGCCCAACAACGATGTGAAGATCACACGCCGTGGCAACCTGGCCTTGACGACTCTAACCTTTCATCTCTTAGCTAAGCAGAAGGACGGAACGGCGCTGGATTTCGATGCGCGGCACACTATCGTCTGGGAAAAGCGCGGCGGACAGTGGCTGATCATTCACGAACACATTTCGAAACCGTTGTTCTGAGCGGTTACAGAACCGGGGGTAGCGACCGGATCAAATGCGCGACTTGAATTGAAGGATCCCGTCGCTACCACTCTGGGTCCGTACCCGGAGCCCCTCACTCGTTAGTAACGATGACGTCTGTTACGCAGGTTGTAAGTGTAGAGCGCTGAACCGCCCAGGCCGGCGAGTGCGCCGACGCCCGCGCCCTTCTTGCCACCGATCAAGCCACCCAGCATGGCGCCGCCGCCGGTACCCATGGCCAGCGTTAATTTATCGCGGTGCTTCTGCCAGAACGTGCGTCCGCGCGGTGCGGTAGTAGTAACGGCGTGATTGTATGCGACGGACCTTTGGTTCGAGTAGCGAACGGGCGCGCTATAGGCGACTGTCCGTGATGGCCTGTTCAGGCCAGCATTCGCGCACCCGGTGTAGCCCTCTTCGAAACCCTGCCGATAGGCCGTCTGTTCTGCTGAAGTCCTAAACTGGGTGCTGTTCTCAGCGGCAATCTGTTCAGGCGTCTTAGCATTTTGATTGACGATCGGATTGGCATCCGCACTTGTGTTTGTGGCCGTCGTATTACCGGCCGAATGAGTAACCAACGCTCCCACGCCTGCGCCAACAAACGCAACCGCCAGCGCCAAAACAAGTAGCATCTTTTTCGTAATAAGCATGTCTAATTCTCCTTTTCGTTAGGACCTCTATTTCAAGTCTAGTGATCCAGACCGCAACATGCGTTCCCCGAAACGAGTGATTTCCGGCACATTTGCCTATTTGTAAGAGTTAGCGCGCAGTTCGTTCACCGAGAGCAGTGATCGCAAGTCAATTGCAAGAAAGGCGCAAGAAACGGTTGAGCTTCCCACCCACGCGTCGAAGCAGACGTGCCCCATATGGAATCACCGGCCATTCCAAATGATCATTGAGAGTCAGAACCGGGAGCCGTAGCGACAGGATCAGATGCGCAACTTGAATGGAAGGATCCCGTCGCTACCGCTCCGGGTTCTGTACCTCAGTGGGAACTGTTGCGCTGCGCAGTCGAGTCTTTGCTTCGGACATCATGCATTTCCGGAAGGGTTGTTCAGTGGCCTTGGGAGCAATTTCCCAGGCGCTGGTTTGCCAGTTGTCGGTGGCCCGCGGTTTCGGCAGCCAACCCGGCAGGGGCATCATCAGATAACGCGAGAGAACTTTGACGTAAGGTTCGTACATCGCGCGCAGATCGAGGAGGTTTTCTCCATCGCCGGGCTCGTGGCTCAACATCACGCCGGAATCAGAAAGAATCGACCGCAGGCGTTCGAGGTCTTCATCCGGCAAACGCTGCGCGTCGTGCCGGAGCGGAGAGGTGTCGAAGATTTGCGCGATATCTACAATCGCGTGACGAGCCATCTTGAAAGTAAGCTGCGCTTGCCACTTTGCCATCCCGTCGATCCCAACCATCACTAGACTGCACGTGTCGAGCACCGTGCTAAGCGATGCGAGCCATGATTGATTGTTGTGCTGTGATCGAAAGAAGCAAAGCACCGGATAAGATAAATGACTCTCCATCAAGTCGGCGGCCCAACCCTCCCAATCTCGCAATAGCTCATGGAGGCTTTCCAGGCTGTGCGCCTCCTGATGCCGGCGCAAGAGTTCGACCGCGGTTGGGGGCGTGCCTGCTCGCGCATCCAGCATCGAAATGTTCACTTCGCGTCGCGAGAAAGCCTGATAAAGAACAGGGAGATAGCCAATCACCAGCGCGAGCAAACCAATTCCCATGCTAGCTTCAATCACGGTCATGGCCCGCGCGGCGCGACCGATAGGAGTCACGTCGCCAAGGCCCAGCGTAAAGAATGTCGTTCCGCTGTAATAGAAGTCAGAGAGGAATCCTGCGGAGCCACTCGCCGGAACTAACCTTGAGCCAATCGCCCAGTGAACCATCGCAAACGCGGTCAGCAGCGCGAACGCCCAAACACTTAGCAGCACCAGGATAGATAGGGGGCCGTAGATACTCAGCAGCGTTTCGCGCCGCTTATTGTTGCTCACCATGCGGCAAACGGCCGACCACGGTCTCCATGTGGCGCGATAAAACTGTCGCGTCAGGCGGACGCGCCTGGTGACGCGACGTGGCAGGACGATCGTTTCAAAGACGTCCCAGAGGACGACCACGATCAGAACTGTCCCGGCGAGGCCAATCAAAATGTGCATCGGTACTTATCTTTTCTGAAAAGCGAAAAGACCGGGCAGACGAACTCGCGTCGCTCCCGGCCTCTTCCAATCGATTGGTAACCCGACCTATGCCGTGCGCTGCGCCGCCGCAGGCTTCTCACGCAAAAGCTCCAGCGCTTTCTTTAACTGCGTGTCCTCTGGCTGTTGCTTGGGCGCAACGTCCGGTTTCACAGGCGTCTGGGGCGCTTTCCCTTCTTCATCATTGCCCGCCGGGTCTTCCACATCTAAGCCGCTGTCTGGGCTCTCTGATCGCTTGACCTCTACCGAAGGCGCAATCCCCGAACGATTGCGATCTTCGCCGAGAAAGGGCTTGCCGCTGGCTGAAGCCCACTTGATCGTCGTCAACAGCAACCCATCGCCGTCGCGCAGCGTAAACAATTCCTGCTCAGCTCCGGCGCCAAAACTTTTCTCGCCGACAACGTCGCCGCGCTTGCCTTCAAGAAATGCCGACGCGACGACCTCTGCAGCGCCCGCCGTTCCCGAATCGATCAGCGCCACCACCGGGCCACTGAATAAGGTAGCTTTCGGATCGGCATCGAAGGTTTTCAGGACCTTCTGTTCACGTCCAATCGTCTTTGCGATTTGCCCGTCGCGAATGAAAAAGTTAGCAACCGTGACGCCTTCCTGAATCTCTCCACCAGCCACACTGCGCAGGTCAAGCACAATCTTCTGCGCCCCCTGCTTCAGCAAATCCTGCAATCGCGCCCGGGCATCCGCAGCTTCGCCGTTGTCCAGGCTGTTGATGCGCAGAATGCCAATCTTGCCGGCTTCCATGCGGGCTTCAGCCGCGGGCGCGCGGAAAGTGCCGCGCTTAACGGTCAATGTCAAAGGCCGCACGTTAGCGCGCAGAATGCGCAGCTTCACTTCCGATCCGGGCGCGCCATTCAGCAACTGGCGGGCGTCGTACAACGAAACGTCTCGCGTCGCCTTGGCATCTATGTATTCGATTACGTCTCCAGCGCGAACGCCTGCCCGATCGGCCGGCGATCCTTTCACCGGCGCGACCACGAACAGAAAAGAAGCAACCTGCGATAACTCAGCTCCGATGCCAACCTGATTATTCTTGTTGCCGGCGCGATAGTCCTTTACTTGTTCCGCCGTCAGATAGGTCGAATAAGGATCGAGACCATAAGCCAGTCCGCGCAGCGCTCCCGCACGAACCTTTTCCATATTTGGCTCGTCAACGTAGTCGTTCTGGATGTGGTTGAGCACGCTTTCGAAAATTTTCTGTTGCGCGCCCGGGTCGTTCGCAGGTTGCTGCGCCCGCGTGGCCAGCCAGCCGCCGGCGATCGTGTACAGCGCCAGCGCTGCTGACAGCGCGACTAGACCGAATTTGTTTTTGAAAGACATCAGTTGTACCTCGAAATCATCGACCCCTTGGCCACGCTTTCAGACTTACACGTTTCGCCAAACGCCTGTATCATACAGTGGCCGTAAAACGGGCGCAAGCGATGGTTTTCAACAGATGTGGGTCAGTTAGGGTTCAGAGTTCAACCTTTAGGTTGCTTATTACAGCGGCAAGCTAAAGCTTGAACTCTCAACTACTCGCTAACTTTTCAACAGATGTCGCGTCGCGCCCTTTGGTTTGCTCAAATGGAGGAAGCTGGAAAACTCGCTGCTTCGTCGACGTCTCCGCTGAATGCTCAGGGGCGTTTGTTGGCGCTTGATTTGGGCGCGAAGCGAATCGGCGTCGCCGTGTCCGACGAGTTGCGAATCACGGCCCGCCCAGTGCCGATCATCTTGCGGCGAAGTTGGAAGGAACTCCTGCGCGAAGTTGCCGGACTCCTGGAATCATTCGGCGCGAAGGGCCTCGTGATCGGACTGCCGCTGAGGCTGGATGGCTCGGAAGGTTCAGCAGCAGAGAGGGCTCGCGACGTAGCTGACAAGTTTCGACTCTCGCTTGGCGTCCCGGTTTACTTGCAGGATGAGCGGTTGAGCACGGTGGCCGCTGAATCCAAGTTGCGCTCCACCGGTTTGGATCAAGACGAGATCAAACGCGGAGTTGACAGCGAAGCGGCCGCGATCATCTTGCGAGACTTTATTGGACGCTTGCAATCATAGAAACCTCTCCGGCAGAAGGGTGCGAGAACTCGGGTTGACTCATTGACACGCACTCTTAAGAAACGTCTGCTGTTGGCTGGTGTGATTCTGCCCGTCGTGATCGTCGGTGGGTTTGGACTCTGGTTCTATAACGAACTGCACGCCACCGTCGCCCACGGCAAAGCGAACGACTACATCGAGATTTCGCGCAAATCAACGCCCGAGGGAATCGCCAACAAGCTCGTCAGCGAAGGAGTGCTGCGTAGGAAGTGGCCGCTGCTTCTCTACATCAAGCTTACCGGCAGCGCGAAACTGATCCGGGCCGGCGACTATCGCTTCCCTTCTCCAATCTCCGCGCTCGGCGTTTTGAAAAAGCTGGAAGAAGGTGAGCAACGCCTCAGCCGTTTTGCGGTGATTGAAGGCTGGACGCGCTGGGATATTGCCAATTCGCTCGCTCATGTCGCAGAACTGCATTTGAAAGACAGCGAAGAGGCGCTGCGCCTGATGGATGATGCGAGCGCGATTCGCGATCTCGATCCAAGCGCGACAAACCTGGAAGGCTATCTGTTCCCGGCGACGTACAGCTTTCCCCAGGACACAAAGCCCGCCGCTGTCATTGCCGGAATGGTAAAGCGCTTTCGGCAAGAGTGGACACCCGAACGCGCCGAACGGGCGCGTGCGCTTGGCATGACGCCACGCCAGATCGTAATCATTGCTTCACTGATCGAAACAGAAGCGAAATTGAAAGAGGATCGGCCAAAGGTCTCTTCAGTCATTCATAACCGGCTGAGCAAAGGCATTCCGTTGGGAATCGATTCGACGATCGTCTATGCGTCAAAGCTGGCGGGAAAATGGAAGGACAACGGCAAGGTTTACCTAAGCGATGTGAACCGCCGCTCGCCATACAACACGCGGATCTTTTCCGGTCTACCGCCCGGCCCGGTGGCAGCGCCCGGCGAAAGTTCAATCGATGCCGCACTGAATCCGGCACAGACGGATTATCTGTACTACGTTCGCGATCCATCAAGAGACGACGGCGCCCACAACTTTTACAGCAAGTCCGCGGATTTCGAGAAAGGGGTGCGCACGCTGCGCGAGTGGGAGCGGACGCACCAACGCTGATAAGTGACCGCACGCCCGACGCTCGCCCGTTTTTCGTAGTGCGGGTGACTACTTGTATTTTGATGATCTAGTGCTCTATTCTCACATTTGTCTCCCCCTGACAGTTCGCTTAGAGGAATACCATGAAATACACGGCAACATTACTAGCGGCGCTTGCGGTTTTGATGGCGGCGTCGTGCGCGCTTGGACAGGGCAAGGGCGTCGACACGCAGAGCAAACGAATCAGCGACGGGAGCAGCAACAAAGCTCCGGCGAACAACGGCGCCAAGCAGGACACCGGTACGACCGGGTCCGGAATAAACTTCGGAAAAGAGAAAGCAGTGGCGAAGCCCGTCATTCCGAATCCCTATCGCCTGACCGCGCGCCGCGACGTGATCATTAAGGCGGTGGCGGATTTGATGCGCGATCGCAAGCTGATTGTTGATGACGCCGCGTCGAAGCCTGGCGAAGGAATCATCGTTAGCCAGCCTTACACTTTCATCAAAGGTGTGGTCGTCACGCAGTCCGAATTGAATCGTTACGCCAATTTTGAGAGTTCACAGTCGCGCAGTTGGACCCGTGGCCGTTACACGATTGTGGTTGAAGTCCAGGCGATCGATGGCATCAGTTCTAACGTTTCCGTAACCGCAAAGATCGAAGGCCGCACGGATGGCGCCACCGGCGCCGAGTGGACTACTTTACAAAGCACTGGCGTAGCTGAGCAGGAGTTCTTGGGAGCGCTGATCGAGAGTATCACCGGCGCAAATCCCGGAGACCGCCCTTGAGCGCGGCTGAGGTCAAGTTAATTCTCAGATAGATTTTTCGAGAGCCTTCCGCAAGATGCAAACTCTGAGTCAATTGAATGACGGCTCGCCTCCTTTCGAGGAGGAAGAGCGCCGTCACGGCCGGCGTCTGGTCGTAGGAATCCTGTGCGCCTTGCTCTTAACGAGCGGACTGTTTGGCGGATACATGTACCTGCGCAAACGTCACGAGCGCCAGGTCGCCACCGCGGCTGAGGCCGCTCGAGTCAAGGCTCTGACCCCGCGCGTCGAAGTTCTTGTGGATGAAGCGACGCAGGATGAAAAGATGAGTCTGCTGGGTGGCACACTTCACAATATTTCAAATGAAGCACTGCGAAATCTGTCCGTAGAGTTGGAGCTGAGACAACGAAAGAGTGGCCGCCTCGAGATGAGATCCATCACGCCCGAGCAAACGGAACTGGCGCCGGATGCGAAAACCCGTTACGGTTTGGAGTTGCTGGTTTCAGATTACGCCAGCGCGCGGCTGGTTCGCGTCGTTGCCGGCGATAATCGGGCCGAGGTTCCATTCAAGGCACGTCAGGGAGCGCCACGGCCTCCCTTGCCGGCTCCGTCTGGCAAGACGGTGATCGTTAATCGTCCGGCGCCGCGCGGCGAACAGTTCATTAACACGCCGAACACCCCCGGGAGAGTGCCCTAGCCTATTCCTCTTCCGGCGGCGGAAGTTTTTTGCCGACCAGCCAACCATCCGGGGCGTCTTAATCGTCACAGCACTGCATTCTCAAGCTTGAACCAATGGCGAACTTTCGGATAGGATCGCTGACGAGAATTCTTATGTGGCGGCGAAATTTCACGATCAATCTGGTGACGCTCTCTTGCGCGATCGCCTTCGCCGCATTGCTCCTGTTTGGATCGTCGCCGGTCTATAGCCAAGCTGCTCCGCCTCGGCCGCCATCTACCGAGGGGAGACCTTCGACCGAAAGGCCATCAAAACGCGACAATGATGATCTCGGATCAGACATCGGTTCGCACGAGCGCGAGATGCGCGCCCGGCTCGTACTCAAGGCCGAAAAGAAGCAATACGATGACAACCTGGCGCGCGCGAAAGAGGCCGCGGAGATTGCCACTCAACTGCTCGAGTCTTATCAGGCAAGAAAGGCCTTCAACACCGAAGACAATAAGAAGCTCGAGCGCATGGAAAAGTTGACGCGCAGAATCCGAAATGAAGCGGGCGGAACGGAGACCGTCACCGATTTGAAAGAAATACCCGCGGTGGTTGAATCCGCCGTCAAACTCCTGGCCGAAGCAGCCGATGACCTGCGAAAGGAAGTCGAGAAGACTCCCCGCCACGTGGTATCCGCGGCCGTGATCGATCAAGCGAACAAGCTGATTGGTCTGGCCCAGTTCGTGCGCAATCAAGCACGCTGATTTTCCATGACCCACAATCCGTTAATAGCTGCCGGCCCGAAAGTTGGGGTTTCACTCGCCATTGTCCTGACAGTGCTGGCGGCAGCGCCAACTAGGCGCGCCTCGTCCACAATCAACTTGCGATCTCCTCAGCCGTTGTTCCTTCAGCAGAAAGACGACGATATCGTGCGCGTCAACACCGACCTGGTCGTTTTGAACGCCACGGTGCTCGGCAAAGACGGCAAGTTTGTTTCCGGTCTGCGTCGCGGCGACTTTCAAATTCTCGAAGATGGCAAAGAGCAAAAGCTCGCTAGCTTCAGCGCGGAAGAGACGCCGTTTGCCGCTGCGATTGCCATCGACACGTCTGGCAGCATGGAGACTCGTCTGACACTCGCTCGCTCTGCGGCCATACAGTTTCTCGACGGCTTGCGGGAATCAGACGTAGCTGCGATTTACAACTTCGACTACAAAGTCGAACAGTTGCAGGATTTTTCTCCGGGCCGCGACCTGCCGCCAAAGGCGTTCGGGCTGCGGGCTAAGACCACGACCGCGCTGAACGATGCCGTGCTGCGCGCAGCGGACGATCTAGCCGCGCGACCAGAGAAGCGGAAAGCCATCGTCGTCTTGTCAGATGGTGGAGAGAATGCTAGTAACGCCAGCTCTGACAAGGCGCTCAATCACGCCCTCAACGGCGGCGCGACCATCTATGCCGTGAACATGTCGGAAGAGGGGCCCGGACGGGATATGGTCGGTTCGGGAATCCTGAAGAACTTCACCGGAAAGTCAGGCGGGCAGTACATCTCAACTCCGGGCGGTCAGAAATTGCGCGACGCCTTCGCTACGATCCTCGCAGAACTGAGTCACCAGTACACGCTCGCCTACGTCCCCACGAACCGCGAGCGCGATGGCAAATGGCGTGCGGTCGAGGTGAAACTTGGGCGCCCCGAAACTACGGTGCGCACCCGCAAGGGTTATCGCGCACCGAAGGGCTAGTCTACCGAACGTTTGAGTTGACGCGGCGGGAAGCAACGATGCTAAGCGCAAGGTGTCGATCGAGACCCGCTGATCCCGCTCGCGTCCAACGATTTGTTAGACGTTTCCAACATTCAAAACATACTTCGCGAGATCACCAAGACGCAGCGCCGGCCGTGTGCTGTGAATCATGGCATGGCAGTTGGGGCAAACAGGAACTAAGTCCTTGACTGGGTCCACGACGTACTCACCTTTTGTTTCAGACAACGGTACTAGGTGGTGAACGTGGACGTAGTTCTTCCCTATGGCCCCGTAAAAACTCTCGAAGCTGAAAGAACAGACCGTGCATGAATAGCCATGATGTTCCAAGCATCGCGCCCTTGCTACGGGGTTCCGTTCGTAGGAATTAACGGCAACGGATTTCGACGCGCCTTCGATCAGTTCTTCAGCCGGGGCGAGTTCTTCGGCAAGAATCGACCCAACTTCGTCGTCGGACGCGTACCAACACGGGCCGACACGAATAAGACTCTTCGAAGCTAGCGTAGGCGTGAAGGTTTCAATCTTAGCTGGCCCAGGGCCTTCCTCGTAGGCGCCGGAGTAAACCATCGGAAAGGTCATCAACCGATACCCTTCTTCTTCAACCAATCTGATGTGTTCCCGGGATTGACCATAAGCGGGTTGTTTCCTTCCCTTTCTGCTTATTTCCCACTCCTCGCTCAGAATTAGAGACTTATTCCCAGATTGGTTCACGTCCCAAGCGCCAAAGATGATGATCTTCTTCGACTCATTGATGAAGGACCAGCTCCATCTCCAGTGGCGGCACGTAGCACCTTGGGATTCGATGAATTGCTTTCGGTTCATGCTAGAGAATCAAGTATAGGTAGACACATAACGTCTGAGTTCAGGTGGCGCGGGCGGTGGCACGCAACCCGCGCCGGACCAAGCTAGTTGAGAAGGGCGCTATCCCGCGCTCACCTGCAACGATTTGTTGGGCACGCCCCGAGATACAATGATTATTTGAGCCAGTTGTGGTGCATTGCGGAAACAGTCTTTTCGTCTTTGTCGACATACGCGGCCAACCAACTGTCGCTCAGGCCAGGCAATTTACTCGCCTTTCTGGCAAACCATACACAACGGTACGAAAACTTGTCTTTGTTTCCCGCCATGAAGCCGCTCTCGAAATGCGAAAGCGGTTTTGTCCGTGTTTTGAGATCCTCGATTCTATCTGGCGATCCTAGTTTGTTAATCAAATCGTCGATAGGGACCGGCTCGTTGAACTTGTCTAGCGCGTCCAACAGTTTCTGTTTTCTTTCGGCAGAAACTTCATAAGGGTATTGCCACTTCTCAGTTTCGTCTACCGGGTTGAGCCGATGGTAGTCGGGAGTCTTCTGATCGGGTCGTTGACCGACGCCAACGGAAACAAAGAACAATACAACTGACATGATAGTCAAAAAAGTAAGTCTCATTTCGATTCTCCAGTAAACGACGCGAGTGCCCAACGGTGGAGTTGAACCGGCGCGGCGAAACGTGGCCGGTTGGAGGGATAAAAGCATCATGGAAAACACGCAACCCGCGCTCGGTTCCAACGGTTTGTTATGCGATGGCATGGATAAGTTGTTGGACAGCGCCCAGGGATTACTAGAACACGCTGCGGGCTGTCTGGAATCAATGACGCACCCACGAAGCCCGCTCATGCGCGACGTGGTGGGTGCCAAGGAAAGAATCGAAGAGGCGCGACGGTTGAGGTCGCATAACGTTTGAGTTGACGCGGCGGGAGACGCCCACGTTACGGACAAGTTGTCGATGACAAGAGGGTGTAAATAGTTTTGTGTAAATGGTCATTGAGCAACTAACCAGATAAGGTTAGCAGAAGGAGAAAGATGACCATAGACAACGAGCTGATTGACAATCTGCTGAAGAACTACAAAAAGCCCGAAGACCTGATCGGCG
>ORJL010615255.1_pt1 | contig 47962 bp, 41 predicted proteins | sample 1779941 | NCBI WGS metagenome assembly ORJL01 (sample SAMEA104232317, study PRJEB22302) | groundwater metagenome | biome: forest; feature: aquifer; material: groundwater | place: USA | collected 2011-08-07 | depth 5.8 m | reverse complement strand
TTGATTACGCGGCTGGACCAGGCTTCCTGGAACCCTTCCATCAGACCTGCCTGGTGAATTTCCCGCGTATTCAGCAACCGGCCCAACGTCCTCTTGTCGAACTCCTGGAGGAAGCGGCATTGCTTTCGGAAGTCCGCCACCGTTTCACGGGTACCTCCATAGATGACATAATCCAGTTTCCTGGCGTAAGGCTCCAACTGCTCCCGGGCATGCTCGCAGACCCGGGTGAAGAAAGTCTCCACTTGCTTTTCCCGGTGCCGTTCAAACCGGTGGGACGATGACCCTCCTTGCCGGTGGCGCGAATGCACCAGCCCGGTGCCGACTTTGCTGGAGAGTATCTTGTCACCGTGGAAGACGCCGATACCGTATTCTCCCATTCTCACTATTACCAGTCCGAGAAGTAATTCCTGGTTCAAGAGGGAATGGAGTGGTTCGATTTCACAAGTCCGGGAAACGCTTTCTCTGGCCAGGGGGAATGGCGGCATCACGAGGTACCGGTGGTTCGGCCCCCAGAAAAGTATGGCCCCGGTCTGGGACTCCGCTATGGATCCGGCCATGTCTTCCGGCGCGGTCTTCACGTCCACTATGGTTTCCACCATCTTTTCGATGTTCGTTCTTGAGGACCCGGGCGGAACGCAAAGGGAACCGACCTGGATAGAGTTGGCTTTCAATTCCTCCAGCAAATGCAATAGCTTTACCCTGGGCAAATTGTAGTGGCTGCCGGATATCATTCTGCCTCCTGCATTTGATTCCAGATTATATTCCCCTCTTAACTTTTCTACCACCACCGGGTTCCCGTCTGGCGCGGCGCCGCCGACTGTGATATAAATAGGACCGGTGATCTGAACGCCTCAAGAACTGCAATGAAAGAAGAACAGCCTGAATGATAATCGAACACGAAGAGAAAGTGGAGTCCGACTTTGAAGGCACTATTTTTGACATAGAGACCGTGGGCAGTTTCGGCCGTTCGCCGGATTCCAGGCGGTACAAAGAGGTGCGCCAGGTCATTCTCGGCTACATTGACCGGGCGGGCTTGCGCATCTATTGCGCCAGGGACCACGAAGGGGTGGAAGAACTGAAGAAGAAGACACCGGAAATCATCAAGGCACTGAGCCGTCCCTTCTATGCGTTTAACTGCGAATTCGAAAGCGGCGTCTGGTTTCATCACGCCGGTGTCGAGGTCGTGTTTGACGGCGAACTTCAGAGCCAGCGGTTCGAGAAGAAGTTGGACGTGGTCAGGATGCTCCGGATCCCTAACTACGATGACCCTTTCTTCGACGACGGATTCAAGTGCCTGGAGGCTTGGAACCGGAACGATTTCGACAAGGCAGTGGCCCACAACCGGGCGTGCCTGCTGAAGGAACGGGACATCCTGCTAAAGCGGAAATGTACCCAGCCGCATTGCCTGGCATTCGTCCGTTGAGGCCCGCCGCCGTTTGGGTTCCAACTTCACATTATCCCTCTTCCCGGAGTCATCAGGCACTTCGTCGGTATCTGCATGCCATTTGAAAATCACCGGCCGATTTTGTATACTCTCTCCTGCTGAACTCTGACTTCATGGGGCTGTAGTTCACTTGGGAGAACGTTTGACTGGCAGTCAAAAGGTAGGGGGTTCGAATCCCCCCAGCTCCACCATCTTCAGGATCAGCCACCGAAATGATCAATGGGTAGGACCACAATCATTACCGCCCTTTGTTGATGCTGTGCCGTTTGAATTGCGAGAATGGGCCTGTTCTGCATTGGGAAATGCTGACTAAAGAGGAGGCTTTAACATGGGGCTTTTCTCAAATCTGTTGAGGAAGAAGCTTCCACCTATCAACCAACGGGAATTCCTTCCCGCCGCTGAGATGAAGCGCAAATACAACCTTAGTATTGAAAACTATCGACCAATTCACCTTAACCCTAGCAGGGTCCCAGAGCATCTCCGCGACCTTGTTGCGTTTGCTGAAAGATGGGGGATATGTGATGATATCATTCGGGACGATTTCCACCAGAAAGTATCACAAGAAGAAAAGCAGGCGTTGATCACCGCACTTCAGGATCGTCACACGGCCATCAATGAATGGCTTGACAGTTTTGGCAGTGGAACAATGACAGACGAAGCAGCAGCTTTCATGTATATGCTGGAAGGATGCGATGAAATGGGGCTTTACAAGGGAGTGAGTAGCTAACCCCAGTTGGCCAGCAACAGAGGCTGAACCTTAACTCAAGAGTTCGACCTATTGATATCCGCCCCCATCTCGTGTTGGCCTTTCAGCTCCGCGGTCTTCCGAGAATCACAACTGGTATCTCCACAGGCCTAGGCGTAAGGAAGGAACTCATCGCCGAGAATCCCACGCCCAATTTCAAATTTCAAGGTCGCATTGGCCAATTGCACCCCTTTGATATCCCTGAGATAGCGTTCAAGCGGCAACTCTGTTGAGTACCCCAGCCCTCCGAATATGTCCATGGCATCGTTGACCACTTTGAAGGCCGTTTCTCCCCCCATCAGGTTTGCCATGGCGGCCCAAACGGACGCCTCCCTGTCCCTTCTTTCAATGAGGTACAGGGCCTTGTAGCACACCAGCTTTGAAGCTTCGAGAAGCGAAAGACCGTCGGCCAATCTGAATTGTATGCCCTCGAACTTCCCCAGCGGCCTTCCGAATACCTTGCGCATCTTGGCATAATCGGCGGCTTCGCGGAGAGCCTGCCCGGCTGCGCCGAGGGCGATCAGCCCGGTGAGAGCCCTCTGCTCCTGGACAGTGCTCTTGAGCGTCGTCAGGGCAGTGTCTTCCAACCCGATAAGGTTCCCTTTGGGCACTCTAACGCCGTCAAGGGAGATGTTTCCCCATTTGGTGGCCTTCCAGCCAAACCCTCGAAGCGGGGCGACGCTTATGCCCGGCCGGTCGGTTTCTATGAGTAGACAGCTAATGCTTTCCTTGCCGCGGTGCGTCTTGACCAAAGCGACGAGACCCTGGGCAATTCCGGCAAAGGTTATCATCGTCTTTTCCCCGCTAACCACGTAGGAGTCTCCCTGCCGTTCGGCAATCGTCTTCAAGGCCCTCGTGTCTGAGCCAGCTTCCGGCTCGGCGGCGCCAAAAGCCAGTATCTTCTCCCCTTTTACCATGCCTGGCAGCCACGCATTCCGGATGTCTTCGGAGGCGTGCAACAGTACCGTAGCGGTAATATTGAAGCTGCAGAGGATGACGGCGCAGCTAACATCAAATCTGGCTACTTCTTCCAGTGCCAGCCCGGTAGAAATCAGATCGGTTTCGGTCCCCCCGTATTGCCGGGGCAAACGAAGGCCGGTTAGCCCGACAGCGGCCATCTTCCTGACATTTTCCCAGGGAAACTCCACGCCCGCGTCCCAATGAGAAGCGCTAGGGCCAAGTTCTTTCCTGGCAAATTCGTGGATAGTGTTCTTGAGCAAGTTCTGTTCTTCGGTGAGTTCGAATTTCATGCTTATTGAGTCCTCTCTTGCAGGGCCTGCTACCTCCAGAACGGCCTGTTCACCGTTGACATCGCTCTCGCGCTTTCCATTGCCGTTCAACTTATCTTTCTAGCGATTGTACTCCATCTGGCAAGATTTCGACTACCCCCACGCCGCTTCAAACGCACATTCAGGGCGCCTCAGACGGGTCGAAGGTAAGTTTCGTGCAGCACTGAAGGTACCAAGCCTAGGAAATCAGGGAGGGATTGACATAAAGGCACCTCTTGTGTCTGGTAAAACCATCCGGCCCGACTGCCTAAAGACTGGCAGGTCTCATTTTCTTCTCCGCTTCTGTGCTATGTAGCAGTGTACTGTCTGCAGGGACGCTATCAGTCGAATAACTGCCGGACGAACCTGAAAAGCAAGTATGCCGCGACTAACCATACCGTGACTATGGCCGCCGCTGCAACCCATTTTGCTTTGCTGCCAACGGGCTCAAACCTGGCCCTGTTACGGCATTCTTCTACTACTTGCTTCGGGACCATTTTCAAGGCCAGAAACACTCCGGCAGGAACGATGATCAAATCGTCGACATAGCCCAGAACTGGTATGAAATCCGGAATCAGGTCTACGGGGCTCAGAGCGTAGGCAACGATTGCCGCCGTGAAGACTCTGGCATACCAGGGTGTTCCAGGGTGCCTGTAGACCAGGTAGAGAGTATGAGTTTCGGTTTTGAGCTGGGCGGCTCTTCTTTTCAAGATTGCGATTGCCTTCACATTTGGGCCCTTTGCGTGGAAGCTTTTCACTATGTTACTCTTATTGCTAAAGCTGCATCAACTGGGAAACCTGAAAGTCCCAGGTTGTCACGGAAGCCCATGAGAAGTTTGAAAGCCCCGATTTGGAGCAAGTAAAAGAAAATGTTCCGCTTGGCCAGGCACGTTTTCAGCATGCATCCGGGCCGCGTGATATAATCCCGCGAGTCCGATCAATTGGTGATAGTGTAGGCATTGATCGGCTATCTTAGCTTTGATCCGGTATTTCATAGGAGGGTTGCGACGAATTACGATGACTTCTTGAACTTAGTAAGGGGGAGGAGAAGCATCCGCAGGTTCAAGGATAAACCCGTGGATAGAGAAACGGTGGAGAAGATACTGGAAGCTGCCAGGCACGCCCCATCCGCGGCAAATAGTCAACCATGGGAATTTGTCGTGGTGCAAGACGCTGCAACCAAGAAGACCATATCGAAGAGTATCGCCCAGAAACTGAATGATGTTCTGGACGCTGACCCAACTTTCAATCGCAACTCCGCGGTGCAACCTCACCTGTTCACTGCCCCGGTGATTATTGCCGTGTGCGGCGACCCACGCCTGGAGGATTCATATCCCATGGGGAAGGTCATGCGAAACGTGCTCTTCCGTCAGAGTTTGGCCAATTGTATTTACACTATTCAATTAGCCGCGGCCTGCTTTGGACTGGCCAGTGCCTGGGCTACGATCCAGGGCGGTCCCATTGAAGCGGAAGTCAAGAAGGTGCTGGGGATTCCTGACTCTTACACGGTCGACCACATTGTGCCGTTGGGGTATCCTGATGAAGAAGCGGCCGAAAGACAACCGGCGCTCCGGGTTATCAAAGACAGGGCGCCTTTCCGGAGGGAACTGAAGGAAATGGTACATTACGAACACTACGATCCAAGCAAATTCAGGTCGGATGAAGCAATAAAGGAATTCATCTTGGGCCACACGGTAACCCGGATTTCCGGATCATAGATCGTTGCATGGTCGACGGCCGAGAGCAAAAGAGCGGATTATGGGAATGACAGATAAGGGCGGCTCGGTGCCGATGCGCACCTTGACCACCTCAATACCGCTGCCCGTCGAGTTTGTCAGTCAGTCTGCCCAACTCGGCGCCGCCGCGCGTGAACTGGCAGGCTGCAATATCATCGCTCTGGATACGGAATCCAACAGCTTCGACCATTACCCAGAGCAACTCTGCCTTATACAAATTGCCTCCGGTAAAAAGGTCTACCTCATTGATACCATAGCTCTTGTTGATCTCTCTCCCTTGAGAGGGATTCTGGCAGATGTCTCTGTCAAAAAAGTCCTCCACTCTGCGGACTACGACATCCGCAGCCTGGACCGGCACTCCGGGCTTCGTATCCACAACCTTTTTGACACCAGTATTGCCGCCCGTTTCAACGGTATCGGACAGGTAGGGCTGGGAACTCTTATCGGGAATCTGCTGGGTATAACTATCAACAAGAGCAAACAACTGCAGCGGGCCGACTGGGGACGTCGGCCGCTTTCGCCGGAAGCCCTCGAGTATGCCGCTACCGACGTGCGCCACCTCATCGCCCTTAAAGACATCCTGGAAGAACAACTCCGGACTCTTGGTCGGGCAGCCTGGGTTGCCGAAGAGTGCGACAGAATCGAAGAGGTACGATATTGCCCGCCGGACCCGGAGACCGCCTACCTCAATGTCAAAGGATCCAGAGACCTGAGCGGTCGGGAGCTAGCGGTGCTTCAGAGTCTCTTCCTGTTCCGCGAAGAAGAGGCTCGCCGTCAACATCGGCCTCCTTTCTTCGTATTGCCCGATGCTGCCCTCGTCTTCCTTGCCTCTAATCCCGAAGCATCTCTTTCAGAAGTACCCGGCCTGGGACAAACGGGAGTGCGGCGGTACGGGCAGGGCCTCCAGCGGGCCATCCTGAAGGGCAAGACCGCCGCACCGGTACGGCGGCCGCCTCGCACAAAGTTCGTACGGCCCGGCGAAGAGGGAGTCCGGCGTTTGACCCGCCTTAAAGAGTGGCGCACATCGCTGGGCTCCAGCCTTTCACTCGACCCGTCCCTCCTCTGGCCTCTAACGAGCCTGGAACGGCTGGCTGCAGCGCCTGACTCTTTGGCCGTCGAACTGAGCTCGGATGATATCCGCAACTGGCAGCGCGATGTTGTTGCCTCCTCTCTCAAGACTTGCCTGGAATCACTGCTGTGATAGTGGAGTAGAGTATCTATGGCACCTCTAGGCCGAGAGTATGCTGCAACACCGGTCACTCTAAAGGAAGCCTTTGGCATCCGCCGGGGAGAGGTTGTCAGTCTGGTTGGCGGTGGGGGCAAGACTACCCTGATGTTCGCCCTGGCTCAAGAATTGGCTCTAGCTGGTGAACTTGTCATAACAACGACTACCACCAGGATACTTGAGCCATCTGCTTCCGAGACTCCGCGGCTGATCGTGCAAAGAGACGAAGATGAGATGGTGCGCTTGCTCATGGAGGATTTGGCAAAGTACAGGCACGTTACTCTGGCCGTCGAGCGGCTGCCTGCGGGCAAACTTAAGGGGATCAGCCCGGAACTGGTGGTCAGGCTAGCTGAAATAGCGCCGGGAGCCTTCATCATCGTGGAGGCTGACGGCGCGGCTCGCAAGCCTTTGAAGGCGCCGGGTCCCAATGAGCCGGTAATACCGCCCAATACCTCTCTGGTAATACCGGTGGTGGGGATAGATGCCTTGGGTTGTTTTCTGACCGAAGAATTTGTCTTCCGGGCGGAAATTGCCTCCGCGTTGCTGGGGTTGCCTTTGGGTGAAGTCGTCTCCCCGGAGGCTGTGGCTATCCTGGTAACTCACCGCCGGGGAATGACCAAAGGCAGCCCCGACGAGGCCCGAATCGTTCCCTTTATCAACAAGGTAGACCTGGGCGGCGCTATGCCAAAAGCGCGGGACCTGGCGGCGAAGATTCTGGCAATGAAGCATCCCCAGATCAATCGGGTGGTGCTGGGGCAAGCACGATTGCCGGAGGCGGTGCTGGAGATTGTCGGCGCCTGACAGCGGCCTTGACAACAATTCTTCGATATGGTCAAATAGCCCTGTCGCCTTTCCCCGGGGGAGAAGCCTGGAAGAAACCCGCAGGAACAGATACATTGAGAGCTGTCCAAACCCTTGATGCTGTTCTATTCTTTGAGGGTTTCCCGTTCATCCGTGCTGAAGAGCCGTGCTGAATCGAAAGGAGTCTGAGGATGAAATCGAAAGTGGTCATGTTACTGGCAGTGGCAGTTGTTGTTTCTTTCGCAATCGCTGCCTGCCAGCCCGGTGCCCAGCCAACTGCTCCGCCGGTCATACAGGCGACGCCCACGCTTGTGGTTGGCTCGCCAACGCAGAAGCCCGCTGCTTCTCTCACGGATACGGTCGCACCCCAGGGACAAAAGTGGAATGACATCGTTAAGGGAGCTGCCCAGGAGGGAGCAGTAACCGTCTATAGCGGCGCTGGCCCGGCGGTATCCGATGTCATCACCAGAGCTATGAAGGAAAAGTACGGAATACAGGCGCAATTTGTGGCGGGCCTTACTTCTGAGATTGATGCCAAAGTCATGGCGGAACGCAAGGCCAATCTATTTCTTGCAGACGCCATCGTAGTTGGCGGGGGCAATCTCGTGTCTGATTTGAAGCCTGCTGGAGCGCTCACGCCACTGCAACCGTTCCTCGTTCTTCCCGAAGTAACCGATACGAAAGCCTGGCCGGGAGGCAAGCTTCCTTTCTACGACAAAAACAATATGTCTACGCCTCTGACCGGCGCTTACTGGTCCTACGTTCTGGTAAACTCCGACCTGGTGCCCGATGGGACCATCAAGTCGTATCAGGACCTTCTCCAGCCGCAGTGGAAAGGGAAGATAGTCATGTTTGATCCCACACAGGGTGGCCCAGGGAAGACGATGTGCACTTATTTCCTGACTTACATATTTGGGTATGAAAAGGGAGAGGCTTTTCTTCAGAATCTTGTGAAGCAAGAGCCCACCGTGTTGAAAGATGCCCGTCAGTTGGTAGAGTGGGTGGCCCAGGGGAAATACCCGGTCGGGCTGGCTGCTTCGATGGCGGTGGTCCCAACTTTCAAAACGGCTGGGGCTCCTGTGAAATGGATTCGCATGTCAGAAGGTGGACTGGTGAGCCCTGCCGCTTCAATTTTCTCGGTGGCGGACAAGGCGCCACATCCGAAGGCGGTGACGGTGCTGACAAACTGGTTGCTCACGGTGGAGGGGCAGGCAGCTATCAGCAAGGCCTATGGCCAACCGGCGACCCGCCTGGGCGTCCCATCAACCACCGATCCATTTCAAAGCGTGGTGCCCGGAGAAAAGGTCTATTACGATGACGAGGATTTCTATGGGCAATGGGACAAAGCTACTCCAGTTATCAGCAGGGTCTTCGCCCCGATCCTGAAGTAGAGAAGGAATTCATTGTGGGAACTTTAACCCTTCCGGGACAATTGAGAAGCAGACGGGGACTTGAGCCACGTATGAATTACGTGCGAACGGAGTCTAGGTAATGTACGGTTGGGCCGGAAAACGGCTGAAGGTATATTTGACCGAGGGCAAAATCGTCAAAGAACCCATGCCCGACGATCTTCGGTTGGATTATCTGGGGGGGCGCGGCGTCAATTCGAAGTGTCTGTACGATGAGCTCAGTCCCGGGATTGACCCCTTGGGCCCGGAAAACGTACTCATGGTAGCGGTAGGGCCTCTGAATGGCACTACCGCGCCGGGGTCGGCAAGATGGACGGTCACGGCCAAATCGACTGTCACCGGAGGACTGGGGGATGGCAACGGGGGAGGGGACTTTGCCACCGAATTGAAGTTTGCCGGTTACGATCAAATTGTCTTTTACGGACGGTCGCCCAGGCCGGTCTACCTCTTGGTTCGGGATGGGGATGTACAGTTGAGGGATGCTGCCAGTCTATGGGGAAAGACCACTGGTGAGACCGATAGGATGCTGAAGAAAGACCTGGGAGATGAGGAAGTGCGGGTCCTGTCCATCGGCCCGGCGGGCGAAAACCTGGTACGCCTCTCCAAAGTATTTTCAAATATCACCAGAACCGGCGGGAAGGGCGGTCTCGGGGCGGTGATGGGTTCCAAGAACCTTAAGGCTGTGGCGGTGAGAGGGACTGGAACGGTTAAGATCGCCAGGCCTAGGGAGTTTCTTCTAGCCTCTAAACATGCGTACGAAAAATTGATGGCCTCAGACTATCTCAAGATGTTCCGGGAGCAGGGCACCATGCACCTGATCCGGCTCTGGGGAGAACTACGCGGACTTCCCACCAGGAATTCGCAGTCCGGGTACTTTGAGGGATGGGAGAAACTCACTTCCGAGGTGTTCGAGTCGCAATATGCGGTTAAGCACAGAGGGTGCTCGGCTTGCCCGATTTCGTGCAGCCATTACTACCGGGTTGCAGAAGGTCCCTACGCTACTCACGGGGAGAGCAATGAGTATGGCACCACCTACCCCCTGGGCCCTAAGTGCGGTGTCGACGATCTCGCGGCGATTCTCTACATGGACACCCTGTGCGATCAACTGGGGCTGGACACTCATTCCACCGGAGGTACGATATCCTTCGCCATGCATTGCTGGCAGGAGGGATTGCTGACGGCCGGGGATACCGACGGGCTCGATCTGACCTGGGGGAATGCCGGCGCGATGATTCAATTGCTGCCCAAAATCGCCTACCGGCAGGGTTTTGGCAACCTGCTGGCCGAGGGTTCTTTCATAGCTTCTCAGCATATTAAGGGGTCGGAGGTTTGTCTCAATACTACAAAGGGGATGGAGGGGAGCGCTCTGTACATAGGAGCGGGCACCAACCTTCTCCTGGCATTGGGCTTCGCGACGGCGACCAGAGGCGCCGACCATCTAAGAGGGTGCCTGCCGTATGTTTCGAGTAAAGATGCCCGTTTGCTTAAAGCTCTGGGTGGCGTTGAGGCACTCCATCGCGTTTTGAGCGAACCGGGTTCCACTGAAGGGAAAGGGATATTCCTGGCGGTCAACGAAGATGTTTCGGCTCTTCTAAACTCTCTCGATGTCTGCCACTCTGTCGTAGGTGAACTGGCGCGGAAAGCCCTGGATGCTGACGAACTGGCCGAACTTGTCTCACTGTGTACCGGTGTTGAAATGAGCGGGGAGTATCTAATGAAGGTCGGTGAACGTATTTCTAACGTGGAGAAGGCGTTCAATATACGGGAAGGCATGGGGAGGAAGGACGATACTTTGCCGGGACAATTCTTCTTCGTTGAAAAGGAAACCCAATTCGGGCCGACCGGTATGAGCGAAGGGAAGTTTCAGCAAATGCTGGACGAGTACTATCAATTCCGAGGTTGGGACCATGAAGGGGTACCCACCAGGCAAAAGCTGGAAGAGCTTGGATTGGGCTACATTTCCGACCAAATTGGCGGAGTAACCAGGTAAGTCCCGTCCAGACTTCACCGCTGGCGAACGGAGCTGCCGTGTTCAGGCGCGGGGTCGGCTGACTTGCCGGTTGTTTCTTTCTTCCCCCTCAGCAAAGACGGTATGATGGCCAGGGCGGTAATGATTCCCAGGATCAGGCAGGCGTGATTGATCGCTTGGAGGAATACCGGTAGTTCGTTGGAGCCTGCAAGCTGCCTGCCTCCCACTATCTGGGAAAGTCTGTCGTAGGGCATCACCAGCGTCATGAGAAGCAAGGAAAACGGCACGCTCAGAACATGACCCGTCTGGGCCAGTGTAGTCCTGATGCCGTTGGCCACTCCGCGCCTTTCGGGGGGGACAGAACCCATAATGGACCTCACGTTGGGGGAAATGAAGAGCGCCCTTCCTAAGCCGAAGATGACCAAACTGACCAGCACCGCGCTGTAGGAGGAATTCTCATCGAGCCGGGAAAACCAGAGCAGTCCGGCGGAGTTCAGACCCAGACCGATGGAGCTCAACACGCGGCCGCCGTATTTGTCCGACAGTCTGCCGCTTATGGGACTCAAGACGAGGACGATGATTTCCATAGGGATAAGCAAGACGCCGGCTTTCAGGGCGCTGTAGCCCAGTATCAGTTGAAGATACAGCGACCTGAGAAAAGGCCCGGAACCGAATGCCGCGGAGTTCAGGAAATTCGTTATGTTGGCGGCGGCAAATTCCCGCAACTTGAAGAGATTCAGATCGAGTGTCGGATATTTCTGCCTTTTCTCGACCTGTATGAAGGCCACAAAAAGAGCTACGCCGCCGGCGAGGATGGTTAGATTGCGCGGCGAAGTGGGGTTGCCGATAGCCAGCGCGCACAAGACGATGGATAGAGAGAGGCAGTACAGGATTGATCCGAGGTAATCAAACGTTTCATGGACGGACCTTGTGCTCACCTCTTTCAATCTCCAGTAGCCCCATAGAGTGCCGAAGACTCCAATAGGCAGGTTGATGAAGAAGATGGACCTCCAGCCGAACCAGGACACCATGGCTCCGCCGAGAGTGTAACCCAGGATAGCCCCCAGGTTCCAGGACATCATGTTTATGCCCAGGGCTGTGCCCAGTTCCCCCGGAGGGAAAGCATCGGCGATGATGGCGGCGTTGTTGGCCATGAGCAGCGCCGCGCCGGCGCCCTGAAGAAAACGAAACGCAACCAGTTGCTCGCCGTTTTGGGACAGAGCACAGAAAAGCGAGCCGACTGTGAAGACGATGAATCCAAGGTTGTAGAGCTTGACCCTTCCATACATGTCGGCCAGACGGCCAAGCAAGACCAGCAGGATGGTCGACATAAGGGTGTATCCGGTGATTATCCATATGCCGTGAACGATTGTCGCCTGCAGGTCCTGGAGAATGGTCGGAAGCCCTAACACCACGATGGTGTAATCCAGGGTGGACATGAACCCGCCGACCGTCGTTACTGTCAGGGCGACCCACTTATACTGCATTTTGGGGATTGAAAACATAACCTCGCATTATACATCCCCCCTGGCGGAAGGCGCAGCAACGATACCTGTTTGAAGTTGATTAGCTGTCGGCGCGCGCCCATTCGGTTGGAAAGGCAACCCCATCCGGCCCTTCCGGTTGGCCGCAATGCATGCCTTCAGGTACTGTTGATAGTACCTTAGACTTCCGCGTCACTTGCGGGAGATACGCCCCTCAAGTTGGGGGTTCACTGGCGAATTGGCCGTGACATGTTCTGCCAGCACCTCATAATCGGTGTAGCCTAGAATCATAGGGTCGTTACCCTGAGGGAACATCGTATAGCCATCGCCGCCCTGAAGGACGAAGTTGTTAGTAGCAACGCGATAGGTGGCCGCGGGATTGATGGATTCGTATCTTCCAGCTTTCATCACTTCTACCGATACGATTCGGCTGCCTGGTTTAGCCGCCGGGTCCCAGACATATCTAAGGCCGGCCACCTGAGGAAATCTTCCCTGCTCTTCTTCCACCTGACTGACGCCGTTCTCCAGGGCTGCCGTGATTTGCTCCCCGGTCAGATTGGTTACGACCAGATAATTGCCGAACGGCAGTACCGCCATAAGTCTTTCCAGAGTCACATCACCTTTAGCGATGGAAGCGCGAATACCCCCTGAGTTCATAATGGCTATGACGGCGCCGGTTTGGCTTGCCTTGCGCAACATCGAATCGGCCACGAGGTTCCCCAGATTAGTCTCCCGGCTGCGAATGGTCGCCCGGTCACCGTCGAGGTCGGCCAGTGTTGTAGCTATAACGGTGGCCAGCATTTTGGCGACCGGTGCGCGGTACTCGGCCAGTTTTGCGGTGGAGGCAACGTCTCCCGGTATGGCTTCATCCAGCGGAACAAGCTCGCTTCCTCTCCAATCCTGAATAACCCCTGCTCCGTCGAAAGACACCCTGAGGTGACCAAGATATTTGGCATCCTCGCCCGCCTGCGCGATGAGGGTAGGGGAGCCATCTTCATCCACAACCGTGGGATAGACTCCAGGAACAGTATAGGTATGGCCCCCGATAATAATATCGATATCGCCCACTTCCCTGGCGAGTTTCAGGTCCTCGTCCCAACCGAGGTGGGTGAGGGCGATTATTCTGTCAATGTTGTTTCTCTTCAATTCCGCAACGGCACGTCGGGCGGCGGATATGGGGTCACTGATTTTGACGTCCGCGGGAAGGCTGGAAAGTTCGGCCGTTCGTTCCGTGGTAAGACCAAGGATGCCGTAGCGGACGCCGTCCTTTTCAGTGATTACCCATGGTGCAATAGAATTGCCGGTTGTGTTTTGGGGTGGAAACTGAATGTTGGATGAGACTACGTGAAACCTGGCGCCTGCTACGAATCGAGCCAGAGTACCCAATCCATCATCGAATTCGTGATTGCCAATACACATGGCATCGTATTCCAGGTAGTTCATAAACCACAAACTGGCCTGCTCTTGATACAAGCGAAAGTAGACGGAGGTGGAAAATACGTCGCCTGCGTCCAAAAGCATGACGCTACCTTTGGTAGACGACTCGCGTATGCGGGTTATGGCAGTCGACAGCCGCGGCATGTTTTCCAGACGGCCCTGCACGTCGTTGGTGTGCAGTAAGGTAAGGGTGGTTGTTCTGGCTGGTGACGGTGATGGAGGTGAACTTGTGGGCTGACCGCAACCGACCGGCAGTATCAAGAATACAGAAACTACTACCAGTAAGAATCCAATAGTTGTCTTGTACTTCACGGCAGCAATAATAGCATAGATGATGGTCGTGACGCCATGTCAGATTATGGGGATATCGGGCTACCGCTTGAAGGTCAGTTGGTCAATGGTGGTGAACGAGAACTTCTTGCTGACGTTACCGGGCAGAACGGTAAACTGGTACAGAGAATAGTCCTGCTGGTATTGAGTGTGAGCCACGACCGCGTCCGTGGGGATGATGACGTTGTGGTTGAAGACACGGGCAGCGGACGTGGCTGTATAGAGAACGGCCCCGTTGGTGGATGAACCGGTGACTATCAGTGTCTTGACCGCTTGCCTGGCAAGGACTTCCTGAAGCTGGCCGCCGTGGAATTTATCGAAGGCGTCCGGGGCCAGGATTGGCTCATCCGGACCTGCCTGGAACCCGTCCCAGAGCGACCCGGCGGCAGTGCCGACGCCGTTGAGAGAAATGGTATGAACTATCAACACCTTCGCCGCTCGCGCCCTGTCCAGAAGGCCCTTTAGTCTGGGAGCCATCCGGCTGGCCGGGTTGGCCGGGTCGTTGACCTTGGCGTTATTGACGTCGAGGACCAGAATGGCGGTAGTCGCGGGATCGGCGACAACAGGCCCCGGGTTCGGCGGGTCGGGTTTGTATGCTTTCCATTCCGCTTGCGCCCTGGCCAGGTCCTGCCTGGCTTTGGCCGCTTCAGCCTGCGCTTTGGCCAGGTCTTCTTCTGCTTTGGTTGCTCTTTCTTTCCACATTGCCATCTCCTTGTTCGCGGTGTGTAATCGGGCAGGCCTATTTCGCGGCGACGGTCGGGGGATTGACTGGCTCGCTTCCGGCGCTGAAAAACACCCATTCGCAGATGTTGGTCACCCGGTCGCCGAAGCGCTCAAGGTTGTGCGATACCCATACGAGCCATGTTGCCTGCGTAACCAGTTTTGGGTTTTCAATCATGAGGCGGATGAGATCGCGGAAGACGCGGTCGTGCAGCGCGTCTACCTCGTCATCCATCTTGACGATGCCTCTGGCTTTTTCGACATCCCTGGTCAAGAAGGCCTCGATGCTTCTCCGAAGCATCAATATTCCCTTTTCCGCCATCAGGTTTACTTCTCGAGGCGCCGCCAGGTGGGGCCGGTTTCCCAGCATAAGGGTGATCTTGGCAATGCCCTCGGCGTAGTCACCCATGCGTTCAAGATCAACGACGACTCCGAGGACGGCCATTATCATGCTCAGGTCCTCAGCCTTCGGGCAGGTGCTGGCGATGACCTGCATGCAGTAGTCTCTTATGGTAGTCTGCTTCAGATCCAGTTCATGGTCATGCTCGATAACCTGCCTGGCCAGCGACATGTTGCGGTTGTTCAAGCTTCCCAAAGCCATCTCCATGGCCTCTTCAACCATTCTTGCCAGGGCTGACACCTGAGTCTTGACCTCACTCAGTTCGTCCTGCAATCCCTCTTTGGTCATACTATTGCAAACCAGCGGCTGGTCGCCCGTCCAAACTGTTCCGGGCCTGGCGTCTTCCACGCGCGCACGGGATTCTTCTAATTCTTTCTTCACGCGCCTGAGCCTCAGCCGCAAGGAAGCGCGATCTATGACCTCGAAGATTACCCATTTCAACACTACGCTTCCCAGGCCGAGGTAGAAGAGAACAAAAATCAGGTATGAGGGCTGGTCCCAAATCCGGTACATGAGACTGGCCCACAGGAGTGAGAAGCCCACTCCGACAAGGACTTTGTAGAAGTTGACGGTCGGCTTGGGTATTTTCAATGGCGTCTTCCCTTTTTCGAGGCACTCATCATTGACGTTATTATATCGTAAGCGGGGTCCAAATTTGTATCGGAGGGCTGGAAATGGGAAAATATGTCTGCGGCTTTAGGCAGGCGAAACGTACCGCCCATGCCGAAAAGGCTGCCTCCCTGGAATCGCAGGGAGATGGTTTGTTATGCAGTACCGGAGATTCGGAAGACTAGACTGGGAAGTGTCGGCGCTGGGATTTGGCGCTATGCGATTGCCTCTGACCGGCGGTGACCCGGCCGGGGTGGACGTTTCTGAATCGGTACGACTGGTTCGCTACGCCATCGACCACGGCGTCAATTACCTGGACACTGCCTACCCGTATCATGCGGGGCAGAGCGAGAAGGTGGTGGGCCAGGCTCTTCAGCAAGGATACCGGAAGAAGGTGAAGCTGGCAACGAAACTGCCCGCCCGTCGCGTACAATCGGCAGGCGACTTCGACCGCATATTTAACGAACAGCTTGAGCGGTTGCAGACGGACAGGCTCGATTTCTATCTGCTTCACGGTCTTAACCGGCAGCGGTGGCCCAAACTGCGAGACCTGGGGGTTTTGCATTGGGCTGAGGCGCAGATGGCCAGAGGGAGATTCGACCACCTGGGGTTCTCTTTTCACGACGGTTTCGACGTCTTCAAGGAAATTATCGGCGGCTATGACAATTGGACCCTCTGCCAGGTGCTGTATAACTACATGGACGTGGCTTACCAGGCGGGCAGCTCAGGGGTAGAGTACGCTGCCAACAAGGGGTTGGCGGTGGTGGCCATGGAGCCGCTACGAGGAGGAGCACTAAGCGGGAAGCCGCCGGAGGCCGTGGCAAAGATATGGTCCAGAGCCTCCGTGGACCTGAGTCCGGTGGAATGGGCACTAAGCTGGGTCTGGAACCATCCGGGGGTGTCAACGGCGCTCAGCGGTATGACCACCATGGAGCAGTTGGTCGACAACCTAGGAATCGCGTCGCGTTTGGGTGCGGGCACGCTCAGCCAATGTGATCTGGAGGTGGTAGCCATGGTGCGAGACGCTTATGGCGCGTTGAGTCCGATCCCGTGCAGCAACTGCGGCTATTGTCTGCCGTGTTCCAATGGGGTGCAGATTCCCGACATCTTCAAGATATACAATGAGACTAAAACCTGCGGGGACCTCAAGATGGGGTTGCACCGGTATAGGGGGCCGGGTGGGCTGGAAGAGGAGCAGCGAGCCGACAGATGCACTGAATGCGGAGAGTGCCTGGAATCCTGCCCCCAGGAAATTCCTATCATTGGGTGGCTGAAGAAGGCGAGCGAGTTGTTTTCAGCGGGCAACTCGCTGCCGCCGTAGCAGAGATTCTTTCTATTGCATGGGCAGGGCAGGCGGAAGTCCTGCCTCTGCCATATCGGGATGGAGGATCACCGGGCCTTTCGGCAGAGCTTTCGAGCCGGCGGCTGCTTGAAACTATTGCATGATCGTTATGTTTAGTGTATAGTATTATGTTTTAGTTTAGGTTATTACAAGCTTCTTAGATCTCCCCCACGGATATCCGCTCAAGTGTTGGATGGCCCGAACTTCACATAATAATTAGAAAGAGGCGTCCAAAAGAATCGAATGAGTTTCAAAGAGTTCAATTTACACCCGAGTATCATGGCTGGGGTGGAGGCGATGGGTTATACTACTCCGACACCGATCCAGCTACAAGCCATCCCGCCGGTCATGGAGGGGCGCGACCTTATCGGTCTGGCCCAGACCGGCACCGGCAAGACAGCGGCCTTTGTCCTGCCGATTCTTCATCGGCTGTTGCAGGGCCCCAGGCGTCAGATTCGCGCTGCCATCATCTCGCCAACCCGCGAGCTGGCTGAGCAGACATGCCAGGCCATTGACGACCTGGGAAAGAAGACCGGTATCCGCAGCATCGCCATATACGGCGGCGTAGGTATGGACCAGCAACTCCGGCGGCTGCGCAGCGGCGTCGAGGTGGTGGTAGCCTGCCCGGGGCGTTTGCTGGATCATCTTTGGAAGGGTACTGTTGACCTGTCACACCTGGAAGTGCTGGTTATTGACGAGGCGGACAGGATGTTCGATATGGGCTTTGCCCCGGACATCAAAAGCATCCTGAAGTGTTTGCCGCCCAAGCGGCAGACTCTACTTTTTTCGGCCACGATGCCGGATGATATCAGAAGACTGGTTCAGGAAATCCTGCACAATCCGGTTAATGTGCAAATCGGACGCACCGCTCCCGCGGAGTCCGTGTCCCATGCCATCTATCCGGTGAAGCAGCACCTCAAGACGGGCCTGTTGATCGAGATATTGCGCCATGTGGAAACGGAGTCGGTGCTCATATTCACCCGGACCAAGTACGGTACCGAGCGCGTCGCCCAGCATCTGCAAAGAGCCGGGTTCAGGGCCACCGCGTTGCAGGGCAACATGTCGCAGAACAAGCGACAGGCCGCTCTTGACGGTTTTCGGGCCGGACAATACAAGATCATGGTAGCGACGGACATTGCCGCTCGCGGCATTGACGTTTCGCGCATCTCGCACGTTATCAATTACGACATGCCTGAGAGCACCGATGCCTATATACACAGAATTGGGCGCACCGGACGTGTTGAACGCACGGGCGAGGCGCTGACTTTTGTCACCAGCGCGGATGCTGCCATGGTCCATGACATAGAAAGTGTTCTAAAGGCCAAACTGGAGCGAAAGACCGTCCAGAACTTCGACTATGGCGCGTCAGCGCCGGCAGGCGAAATGGCCCGCCCGATGCCGAGGTTCCCCATGCGAAACCAGCGTCCTCAGGGAAACAGGCGGTTCGAATCCCGAAGGTCGGGATTTCCGGTAGCGAGCCCAGCATAACGATATTGGTTTTTCCAGAGCATCCAGCGCTCCTTCCGGCTTTGCCGGCCGGGAGGTGCGGGAGGTGCGGGAATCAATGACAGGATCGGTGGGGAAATGAAAATTCTATTTGTATACCCGGAGTACCCTGACACTTTCTGGAGCTTCAAGCACGCCCTCAAATTTGTGTCCAAGAAGGCGGCGTTCCCACCCCTGGGGGCGCTGACTGTCGCCGCCATGCTGCCGGCGGAATGGGAAAAGAGATTGGTGGATATGAACGTGAGAAGACTCACCGACGGCGATATCCGGTGGGCAGACTACGTTTTCATTAGCGCCATGGTGGTGCAGCGCGACTCGGTGAAGGAAGTCATCGCCAGATGTAACCAATTGGGCGCCAAAGTTGTCGCCGGGGGGCCGCTCTTCACCTCCGAATACTTCGACTTCGATGGCGTCGACCACTTCGTTCTGGGAGAAGCGGAAACCACGCTGAAGCCATTCCTGCAGGACCTGGATAAAGGGTGCGCCAAGCACGTTTACACCTCCAGCGAGTGGCCGGACTTGAGCCTGACTCCCGTCCCGATGTGGTCCCTCATCAACATGAGGCACTACTCCTCGATGAACGTCCAATATTCGCGAGGGTGCCCTTTCGATTGTGAGTTCTGCGATATTGTTTTACTGAACGGGCACAGGCCGAGGACCAAAGATAAGGCGCAGTTGATAGCGGAGATGGAAGCGGTGTACGCGCACGGCTGGCGGGGTCCGGTATTCGTCGTAGATGACAATTTCATTGGCAACAAGAAGAAGCTGAAAGCCGAGATATTGCCTGCGATTATCGAGTGGAGGTCCGGGAAGAAGCGTGCTCCTGTGCTGTTGGCGGAAGTGTCGGTGAATATCGCCGATGACGAGGAATTGATGAGACTCATGGTGGAAGCCGGTTTTGATACCGTCTTTGTTGGCATCGAAACCCCGAACGAGGATAGCCTGGCTGAGTGCGCCAAATCTCAGAACCGGAACCGCGACCTGGTGGCCTCAGTGAAAAAGATCCAGCGGCGCGGGATGGAAGTGCAGGCGGGCTTCATCGTCGGTTTCGACAGCGATCCGCCTTCCATATTCAAGAGCCAGATCGAGTTCATCCAGCGGAGCGGCATCGTCACGGCGATGGTCGGCCTGCTTAACGCTCCCACTGGGACGAGGCTGTACAAACGCCTCAAGGAAGAGAACCGGCTTCTGACATCGTTTACCGGCAACAATACTGATTGTTCCCTTAACTTCGTACCGAAGATGAACTCGGAAACACTGATTAGCGGCTACAAGAACATAGTCAGTACTATCTATTCCCCGAGGCAGTTCTACGAACGGATCAAGATATTCCTGCGTGAATACCAGCCGAGGCAGGGTGGTAACCTGCAATCGCACCATGTGAAGGCGGCTTTCAGGTCTCTATGGTTCCTGGGCGTACGGGAAAAGGGAAGAGAGCACTATTGGAAGTTGTTCATGTCTACCTTGTTCAAGTCCCCCAGGAAATTTCCCAGGTTCATGAGTCTTTCAATCTACGGGTACCATTTCCGCAAGGTCGCGGCTAGCCAGCGTTAGGGCGGGGACTTCATCAAGCCGGCGGCCCTGGTTGATGCTAGCTTGAACTCGGGGCGGGCTCTGGCGTCCGCGAGACCAAGACCACGATGAGTGTGATGGCCAGGAAGGGGGCAGCTATGAGGTTGAGGAACTGCCAGTTTGTGGCGGCGAGGACTGAGCCGGCGGATAGCGTGGCGATGGCCTGGACGGTGAAGATGAGCAGGTCGTTAAGTCCCTGGGCTTTGAATCGCTCACTGGGGCGGTAGCTACGAGTCAGCATCACGGTTCCGCCAAGAAACAAGAAGTTCCACCCGAGTCCCAGCAGCACAAGCGCTGCAGCGTAATTCCCGAAATGATGGCCGGACATCCCGATGACCACCGACGTCCCCATGCAGGCGATTCCGACTATCTGCAAAGCTTTGGTCCCCACCCGGTCGACGAGGAATGCTGTGAATAGTGAAGGAAGAAACATGGCCACGACATGGGCCTGAATGGCCAGCACGGTGTCACCGAGGCTGAAGCCGTCCATTATGTTCATGCTGACGGAGGCGGCTGACATTATCAGACCCATCACACCGAACGCCGCGGCCCCAGAGACTGCTGCCACAAGGTAATTCCGCTGTGTCACCACTGTCCTCAGGGCGCGTTTGGGGCTTGCTGCTGCTTCGGGAGCCGGCTTGATGTCTCTGGTGAGCAAGAGCATCGCCGCTGAGATAGCATAGAGAATCGCCATGGCAGCAAAAGACCCCGAGTAGTCCCCGAATTTCAGCCAGTCCCTGGCGATGCTGCCGACTTGGGGTCCCAGAAAGCCCGCAAATATTCCGCCGACAAGCACTAGCGAGACTGCCTTACCGGCGTGGCGGGGTTGCACGCTTTCAGCCGCCGCGAAACGGTATTGCTGTACAAATGCGGTGGTTGCGCCCAGGACCAGCAGGGCCAGACAGAAAAGGGAGAAATTCTGGACAGAGATTGAAAAGGCTGCTCCCAGGCCGGCCAGTGAGGCGGCGGCGGAAGCGGCCACGAACCCGCCTTTTCGCCCGATGCGCTTCATCGCCATCGCCGCCGGCAAGGTGAATATCGCACTTCCTACCACCATCGAGGCAATGGGCAGCGTCGACCAGGCTGGAGATGGAGCCAGTCCGGAACCGATTATCCCACCAACCAGGGTGGTCAACGTAAAGCCGGAGAGACCGATCGCCTGACAGATGGCGAGTATGAGGACGTTTTGCCAGGTCTGTCCGGGAGAAGGGAAGTTCAACCTGGCCGTGCTCAGTTTCCTGCCTTATCTTTTGAGCCCACTCGCCTGGCAATCTCGGCGACTATCTCCCAGTCCGGTTTTGAGTTTCTGATAGGACTAATGGCAGCGTGGAACTGTTGGCTTCGCCCTTCGAGATTTGTGCGCGTGCCATCTGTTTCCGCGAAGCTGGCAGAGGGCAGGATAACGTGGGCGATGGATGCGGTCTCGGTCAAGAACACGTCCTGGACCACCAGGAATTCAAGCTGGCGGAAGACTTCCTTCGTCTGAGAGGCGCCTGCCGCGACCGGATTGGCGCCGGCCACGTAGAGCGCCTTGATGCGCCTGTCGGCGACGGCGGAAATCATCTCGATGGATGCCTCGTCCGTATCGGGGGGACGGGCGGGACTTCGCCCGATCAGATTGAAAATCCCTGAACCCTGCTGGCCGGGATTGCCGGTAAGGAGGGCCAGGTCGGCCACCGCTTGGGCCAGTTGGTTGACCGCCTGCTCGCCGGCGGAGTCGTCCGCGCCGAAAATAATCATGGCGGGTTTGTTCTGGGCGAGGGAATAGGCCGCGTCTGTCGCCTGGTCGCCCGTTACGTCCGTAGTTTCTTCCAGGGAAGAACCGGCGGAAAGTGACAAGGAGTCCTTCAACGCATGGACTTCGGCGGAGCGAGTCTCGGTAAACGCCGGGTCAACCAGTCCTTCATCAATCAATGCTTTGGTGACGCCGCTGACGACTGCGAGTGAGGCGCCCGGGCGCGGTTTCAGCCAGATGTTGGCCAGCCTGGCCGCCTCTGTTTCCCGTGGGTCGATCACGATCAGCGTAACGCCGTTCTGGACCGCTTTTCGCAATTCCAGCCATAGGACAGGGAAAGCAGTGAATGGATCGGAACCGACGATCAGGAGACAGGCCGCCTTGCCCAGGTCCGCAATCGATGGGTTGCGGTGAGCGCCTGCGAGACGCCGCGAAAGTATGGAGTCGGCAGATTCGGCGGCACTGGCTGGGCCGTAAAGGTTGCCGCTGGCCATAGTGTTCCGGGTGAACAGTCGAAGCCCTTCCCGCGCTTCGTCAGTGATTCCACCGGAAGCGATGGCGGCAAAGCCGTCTCCCCTGTACCGGGCTAGTGCCGCGGACGCCGCGTTCAGTGCTTCTTCCCAGGTGGCCCCGACTAGCTTGCCGTCGCGCCTGACCAGGGGATGGGCGAGCCGGTCGTGGCGGTTGACAAACTCGAAGTCGAAGCGGCCTCGAAAACACAGGTTGCCATGACTTACCGGGCTGGAGCCATCGCCTTTGGCGCTTACCAACGCCTGGCCCCTTATGCCGAGGACCAGGCCACAGCCAACCGAGCAGTGGGGGCAGATAGTGGCCGCCTGCCGGGAGGGCTTCATGTCTCTGGACGGGGACATGGCCCCTACCGGGCAAACGGCCGTACACTCGCCGCAGGTGACGCAGTTAGTCTTGGTCAATGGGGTGACCTGGGAGCCGTCGGCCACGCGGAAGTTGGTCGGCAACGCCGCCGCCCCTATGAGCTCCCGGCAGACCCTGGCGCAAAGGCCGCAAAGGACGCACTTGTTGTCGTCCCGCTTCACGAAGGGGTCGGACCGGTCAGTCTCAAAGATGTACCGGTCCTTCCGGGCCGGAGCTGTAGGCAGGCCGTATTCCGTGGCCAGATAGCGAAGGGTGCACTTCTCGATGGCTGAGCACCCGCATTGAAGACACCGTTCTGCCTCTCGCCTGGCGGCGGCCTCGGCGTAGCCCAGGGCGGTCTCCGCAAAACTCCCTCTTCGCCGCTCGAATGGCAGATCGGGCATTGCCTGCCTAGGACTGGCCGCTATTTTGGCGAACTCCGCCTTATCAATCTCTTCTAGCCTGCCCTTGACGCTGTTGAACGGCTTCTTTAGAGCCAGAGGTTGCCCTTTCAGGAAGGCATCAATGGAAACGGCTGCCCTTTTTCCCGCAGCCATGGCTTCTATGGCTAACGAGGGGCCACTGACGGCATCGCCGCCGGCGAAGATGCCAGGGACCGGAGTTGCGAGAGTCCCCCGGTCGGCTACGACCGTCTCACCGTTTCGTCGCCTCAGCAGATTTGAGAGGTCTCCGTCCAGGCACGACAGGTCGGGTTGCTGGCCGGTGGCGACGATGACGGAATCGACGGAGAGGACAAATTCCGAGCCGGGAACTGGCTCTGGCGCGGGGCGCCCGGAATGGTCCGGCTTGCCGGGTCTGGTCCGTTCGCAGATGAGCCGGTCCACTCTGCTGTTGGAGCCTTCGAGGCGCAAAGGAACCACGTGGAAGTCCAGGCGGACTCCTTCTTGTTCGGCATCTTCCACTTCGGTGGGAATAGCTGGCATTTGCTCACGCGATCGTCGATAGAGCAGCGTCACTTCCCTGGCGCCGAGGCGCAGTGCCGAACGGGCGGCGTCTACAGCCGTATTGCCGCCGCCGATTACAGCGACCCGTCCGGTCACTCCGGCGGGTGAGCCGGAAGCTATCGAGGATAGGAAGTCTATTCCCGAAATGACTCCTTCCAGGTTTTCGCCGGGAACATTCAGCCGGGAGCTCTTGCCGGCGCCCAAAGCCAGGAAGACCGCATCGAAGCCATTGCCCAGAAGGCCTGAGATCGTAAAATCCTTCCCGAGGCGCTGGTTGGTCCGTAGCGTGACCCCTGAGCTGAGGATGTTCTTGATTTCGCTGTCGAGAATGTCTTTGGGCAGCCTGTAGGAAGGAATGCCGTAGCGAAGCATGCCCCCGGCCAGCGGGCGGTACTCAAAAACGGTGACGCCGTGGCCCTGGCGGGCCAGGAAATGAGCAGCCGTCAAACCTGCCGGACCCGAGCCTACCACGGCCACGTTCTTGCCGGATGGGGGCGCCGCCGGCGGCTGGGCCGCGGCCCCGCCGTGGTCGGAAGCGAACCTCTTGAGGTTGTTGATGGCGATAGCGCCGTCCACCAGGGAGCGGCGGCAGGCTGATTCGCAGGGATGAGGGCAGACGCGGCCGCAGACCGCGGGAAGGGGAATGGACTCTTTGATCAGGTCGAGAGCTTCCTGATAGAAACCCCGGGCGACCAGTCCCACATAACCCTGGATGTCAATCCCCGCTGGACAAGCGTCATGGCACGGCGCGAAGCAGTCGCCGTAGTGGTCGGCAACGAGTTGTTCGACTTTCGCTTTTCTGGCTGCGATAACGCTTTCGCTGTTGGTCCGGACTTTCATGCCTTCCGAGGCCATGGTGGAGCATGAAATGGTAAGGCCGGGACCTTCGACCTCGACAGTGCAGATACGGCAGGTGCCCAATGGATTCAGCCTGGGCTCGTAACAAAGTGAAGGGATGTAGATTCCATTGTCGCGGCATGCCTGCAGAATAGTCTGGCCCTTGCGGAAGGGTATATCTCTGCCATTGACATTGATGGTGAACGCGGTCATCAAAACCTCTTTACTCTATTCTCTTCTTACGTCTGAGTTGTTCCAGTTTAGCCTCGATGAGGCTCCTGCGTCTTTGCGTTTCCTCGGGGTCGGTCTGGATGCTGGTAATCTCACCGTCCGTCAAACGGATCTTCATCCAGTCGCCTTCCCTGGCTCCGGAAGGCATGCGGCTTACAGGAACTTGCCGCATTCTTTCGTCTTCCCCGACCAGAATGACTGCTAGGGAACCTTCAATGCGGTCGATAACGGCCTGTTGTTCGACGATAGCCATGCCAGTTTGAGTTCGCTCCCTTTTTCTGTGTGGACGCTGTAGGACACACCTTCGGTGCTAACGACGACGGTTCCGTTAACATCGGTGCCGTATACTCTAACGTTCAATTGCCTCATCTTGGTCAAGGTTTCCTTGTGCGGGTGGCCGTAGCTGTTCCCTTCGGCCGCCATGTAGACAGCAAGTTCCGGCTGAACGGCCTTGAGAAACGCTTCCGAACTAGCCGTCCGGGAGCCGTGATGCCCGAGCTTGAGGACGGTTGTTTTCAAGTCCGCGGTATAGCTCAGCATGCCACGTTCTGCTGTGGTTTCGGCGTCGCCCGTGAAGAGGAATGAGACCTGGCCGTAGACCAACCTTAGCACTACTGAATTGTCATTCATGTTTTCGGTGAACGAGGGTTTTGGACTTAGAATGTCAAAGGTCAAGCCGCCGGCTTTGATCTTTCCGCCGCGCCGCGCCTCGTTGAAGGCGGCCCCGGACTTGTCGATGGCGGTGAGAAAGTCCTCGTAGGTCCTGGTGGTCTGCGCCTGGCCGTCGATCCATACCTGGGAAACCGGTATTTCTTTTAGCACGGCGATGAGGCCGCCGATGTGGTCGGTATGGGGATGGGTGCCGACTACCACGTCCAGCTTCTTCACACCCTGTTTTCTCAGGTAAGAGACCACTCCCGGTTCGCGTTCGCCGCCGTCGATAAGAACGTTTTCACCCCCCGGCCCCTGAATCAGAATGGAATCTCCCTGGCCGACATTAATGAAATGAACTCTGAGGTCGGTGTGCGCCTCGGGCGCCTGCCGGCAGCCGAAAACGGTGAGGAAGAGCACCAAAACAAACAGAAGCAGTTTCGACTTATTCATCATGAAGGCATTCCTGCAAGAATGACCGTAGGATACCGTATATTCAGCTAACCTTGCAAATCGAGCTATTTGAGCCTTGAACTTACTCTGCCGCAAGGGATATAATCAAAGGGTAATCTGATATGAGGCCCAGTATTGCCATCGTTGAAGGACGGTGATATTTGGACAAGATCAAGGTTATCCTTGCCGACGACCACGTTGTCGTAAGGGAAGGCACTCGACAATTGTTGGAGCGAGAGGCGGATATAGAGGTTGTTGGCGAGGCGGGTGACGGGGAGGAGGCTACAGACCTTGCCGCAAGGCTTTGTCCGGATGTCGTACTCATGGACATCGCCATGCCTCGGCTCAACGGAATCGAGGCTACACGGAGAATCAAGGGTCTTAGACCATCAACTGCCGTTTTGATACTGACCGCCTACGATGACGACCAGTATATTACGGCGCTGCTAGAAGCTGGGGCGGCGGGTTATCTCCTCAAGAATGTCCGCGGCCACGAATTGATCGAAGCTATTCGCGCAGTTCATGGCGGCGAGTCGGTGCTCTCGCCATCGGTGGCGCGGAAGGTACTCAATCGCTTCGTCGCCACGCCGGCAAAATCAGGAGAAAAGCAGCCGCTTGACCCAATCAGCGAACGTGAGATGGAAGTCTTGAAGCTGGCGGCCCAGGGCATGAGCAACAAAGACATAGGCGGCGAACTACGTCTCAGCGCACGGACCGTCCAGGCTCATCTTGGGCATATCTTCACAAAACTTGATGTCGGGTCGCGCACCGAGGCTGTCCTTTACGGCCTGAAAAGGGGATGGTTTAGTCTGGACGACATGGGCAAGGAGTAGTCGTGGCGAAGGCTGTCGATGCGGTCCCGAAGTCCAGTTGGGTGAAGGCGACGATGGGGAAGCCAGGTTTCTGGCTGATAGGGGTGGCTCTTAGTGTCATAACCCTGTTCCACTACCGCGAAAGCCTTCAGCACCCAGCCCTCGTTAACTACCTCGCGGCCAACCTCAACCTGAGCCGCCACGTCTTTGAGCGGATACTCTATTTGCTCCCTATGGTTTATGCTGGGGTCTTCTTCCGTGCCAAAGGTTGGGCAATCGTTTCGGTCCTGGCACTTGCAGCGATGATTCCGCGGGCGGTGTTCATCACTCAAACCCCCAGGGATGCTACTTTCGAGGTGGCGGCGGTAATGATCGTCAATGGCGTTCTCTTTCTTTTGTTGGAGTCGCTCAGGAAGGAGAAGCAGCATCTGAATCAACTTGAGGCCGCACACCAGCAGCTCAAGGCCTCGGAAGAGAGGTACCGGGGGCTTTTCGAAAATGCCATTGATGCCATTTTCATCCAGGACCTGGACGGCAAAATTGTGGAGGCGAACGACGCTTGTGGTAAGGTGCTGAGCCGGGGCAGGCAGGAGCTTGTGGGTGCTAACGTAAGGTCGCTTCTGGCTGAGGAAGGGATCATTTCTGCCAGGGAGATAAAGGCAAAACTAGTGGCTGGCGAGACTTTCGGCCAGCCGTACGAACAGCAGATAATTCGGAAAGACGGCTCGAAGGGAGTCTTGAAGTTGTCTACCAGCGTTATTGCCGTTGACGGTGAGGCGGTTGGTTTTCAACACATTGCCCGGGATGTGACTGATGAGAAGAGGATGCAGGAGAATCTGAGGTACTATGTTCAACAGGTCACCATAGCCCAGGAAGAGGAACGCAAGCGTATTGCCAGGGAGTTGCACGACGATACGGCCCAAGCGCTTATCGCACTGTCTCGCCAACTAGACAGTTTCGGCTACAAGGAAGGGACCTTGCCCCCCGGGGTCGCCGGGCTATTGGATAGCTTGAGATCGAAGGTTGACACGCTGCTTCAGGGGGTCCGCCGGTTCAGCCGGGACTTGCGGCCATCAGTGCTGGACGACCTGGGGTTGTTGCCGGCCCTGGAATGGCTGGCGGCCGATTTGACCCGCAATTTCGGGGTGGCCGCCGAAGTGCGGGTTCACGGCGAGCCGATGCGTTTGCCGCCTGAAGCCGAAGTGGTGTTGTTTCGAATAGCCCAGGAGGCGATGAGAAACGTCTGGAAGCATGCCGAGGCGGCCCACGCTGATGTCGACCTGGACTTTGGTTCGGACGCTATCAGACTTAGCATTCGCGACGATGGAAAGGGGTTCAAACAGCCTCGGATGATTAGTGATCTGGTAAGTTCAGGGAAACTTGGACTGGCCGGGATGCAGGAGCGCATCACCCTGCTAGGCGGGACCATCAAGATAAGCTCAACACCGGGAAGCGGAACGACCGTGTTAGTGCAGATTCCAAACCCCAAGTCCTGAATTGTGCATGATACTAGGCATTGTTGCTTAGCCGCGGTCACCCTCCGCTAAGCACAACGTATCTTGAAGCCATTGTACTTGCCGTCCTTTTGCTGAGCGCCGATTAGGTGCAACAGCCGAAGATTACCGGCCCATGCGGTGCTAGGATGATGGTAGAACAGAGAAGAAAGAAGATTTTGAAAGGAGACAAGACAATGGCAGCGGAAATGGTAGTCGCCCTGGTTCTAGGAATCCCCATCATCGTATTCCCGGCAGCGTTCGTGTGGTATCTGACTGCGGGAGGGCTGGTAGCGGCGGCCCGGAGGAGAAGGGTGGAAAAGCGGGAAGTGGCAAAGGCCTGAATGATGGCTGCCCGGACAGCCTGGAGGCCCTAGAGAAAGGGATAGCCCAGGCAAAGGGCAGCCAGAAACAGCAAAACGAAGGAGGCAGACTATGGACTGGAAGGTAACCTTGGCTCTGATGGTCGCAATTCCGGTGGTGCTATTCCCTGCGGCACTGGTGTGGTACATGAACGCGAGTGGCCTGTACCGGGCGCTTCGCCCCTCTGGCAGAAAGGGAGACACTTCGAAAAAGCGGTTGGCAGGACAAAAGGTGAAGTCCGGGGAATAGGCGCTCTTGAAAGAACGACATGACAGCTAAGGAAGCCAATCAACCGCCTAACCGAACCGACGGCAGCGGCTCCGCCAGATTCATCCCACTATCCGCAATGCTGGTCTTGTGCACTCTTAATTACTATTTTGGTGAGTTGGTGAATATTGCCGGGTGGGCGAGCTTACACTGGGGATTCTTCGACAGCGTTCATGACGTCCACCGCCTGCTATTCCTGGGTCCGATCCTGTACGGAAGCTGGTTCTTTGGAGTGAGAGGAGCGATGATCATGACAACTGTGACCTTTGCCATCTTCTTGCCCCGGGCACTCTTCTTTTCACCATACCCCGACCCTCTGTTGAGAATGTCGGTCTTTTGTCTGTTTGCGGCAGGTCTCGGCTACGCTGCTGGTCGCTTGCGCCAACCGTATCTGCGGAGTCAAACTGTAGCAGGGCCTCCAGAAGAAAGAGGAACCGGGAGCAAGGGCAACTTGTCTGGGTGAGCCCGGTCCGCTCGAATCACCTATCAGGCGATTGAAGTGACAGCAACAGAGTGGATACTTAAGGTTGTCCTCTTCGGGATCGTTCACTGGGTGTTGGCGGCAATCACCCTGCGTGACCTGGCCTTCCGGGCGGAAGTAGTAGGCGGGCGCAAGTGGGCATGGGCCATAGGCATAGTCATCGTAACCTGTCTCGGTTCGCTGATATACATGGCCTTTCATCCCCAGATTCTGGATCCCGGTTACCGCGACGAGAATCGCCATAACAAGGGTGGGAAATGAAAGGTGAGGACACTGAGATCACGCCTCCCCGCACGGCAAGGGGAGCCTTCGTGCTTTCCGAGCGCCGATTTGGGTATGTTCTACCTCAAAGTTTTACGCGCCTGGCCGGGATGATAGTTCCTGGACTGGGCCTGCCGGTCGAGATCTAGCGTCCTCATCCGTTCCAGCGGAAGAAGGAGGTCAGACTGAACCCCCCGCAGATCAATTCCTTTAAGGTAGCTATGGCATGCATCGCAAACGTACAAGCGGTACTTGCCGCTTTCGTCCACATAATACGCCATCTTATCCGGCCGGTTGTTGTCGCAGAATGCACACTCCAGACGCTGGAACAGCCAGCGGGCATCGCAGCGGCAGCATACAAGGTCACGGGTGCCTGCCGTGGTCAGCAAAGAAAGGTCGGGTTTACCTCCACAAATGGGGCACGCCTTGCGGCGCCACAATTCCAAATCCACCAGGGAAATCAGAGCTTCCCGATGATTCGCAAGGAAGGGATGCAAGGCACTGTGAACGGCAAAGTCCACCAGATCGGCTCCGACACCGGAGACGCCAGTGATTGCATCCGATGAGCCGTATTCGTACCATGAGTAGCACACATTCTCCAGCCTGAATCCGGAGTGTAGCATGCGATACAGTGCGCATGCCTCTGCTTCTCGTTCTGGAGAGTACTTTGAAATCAGCCGGAGGACTTTCCCGAATAGCAGTTTCACCTCTTCCCATTCCAGCGTCAGATCGTCAAAAGCCAGGATCGGTATCCCTTTCGCTAGCCGTCCCCCCGCAACCTCGACGGGCATAGCTGCCACGATCAGGTCAAAGGAGGTTTCAGCGTGCCGCCTCCGGAATTGCCGCTGGAATGTCGTAATCTCTTCGTACCACAGTGCCAGGTGGGTGAGTTCACCGTTGTGCCTGTCTTCCTTCAGCAGCGAAATGACCTGAAGCTCTACGTCGGGCAACGTAGTATTCACTTCAACTCTCTTTCGGGAGGGCCTGTCTCGCGGCAGCAGACTCTCGCTCCGGTCGCCCGGTTGGGGTTTGTGCCAGCACCCTCCGGTACCATTTCTCGTGATGCGTCCTGGCGTAATTGGCGGATATCGTGCCGCTTATCATGGAACTGAAGGCGCCGCCGTGCTGGCGCATCAAGGGATGAAGGGCACTCAGATAGATGTGGACGAAGAACATAGAGGAGACAACAACAAAATAGATGTCGTGAACGAAGACGGACCATTGGAATACCGCGGACGGCAGAGTCTCTTTGAAGGCCCACATGATGATACCGGTGACGATGAAGACGGCCCCCGATATCAGCAGGATCAGGTACCACATCTTCTGCCCCGTGTTGATATGGTCCTGGGGAGGCATGGAGGACTCATCGCCGAGGAAGTAATATGCCGGCGCCGCCGCCAGCCAGCCTAAATCCTCGGAGGTCCAGGTGAGCGCTTCCCTGACAGACTCCCAGGATTGCCGCCAGTGCGCCAGAACGTAGACCAGTGGGGCGGCGACGAACACTATCGCTGCCCCACGGTGTATCATCCGGCTCCAGCTCTCCCTGGCCAGAAAGCTCACGGGGGCAAAATACAGGAACGCCCCGGTTACCGCGAGCGCTAAAAAGGCCAGGGCATGGGCCCAGTGCAAGGCTCTGGTAGACGCTGAATACTTGAGGACACGTTCGCCACTTTGACTGTTTTTCATTGTCTGCTCTCCTTGGTTGAGCTTCCGCTGCTTCGGGCTACGGACTGTTCCGGCTTGCCCGACTCAGCCTTAACTGTGCTTCTGGCCACCAGGAAGTTCAGGATTAGTCCCGCAACGGTAAGGCCGAGCACTGCTGAACCTACCGGTTGGATCACGTTTTGCCAGGCTGTGGCCGTTGACGGAACTTCGGGCTTTACCGGCAACCCGTACGACTCAGCAGAATTGGTCAGGACATACATCACATGCAACCCGCCCAGTTCCTTTTCGCCATAGAGGCTGGCGTCTGTGTAGCCCGCCGATTGCAATTGCTGAACCCGCTGGTTGCCTGACGCTACGATTTCGTCCCGCCCGCCGAAGGTCAGAGCGTTAGGCGGACAGGTCTTGACACAAGCCGGCTCCAGGCCGCTGGTAACCCGGTCCTGGCACATGACGCACTTGTCCGACATGGCCATTCCGGTCACCTTGTTGCCGGTCATTTTGGGGACGCCGAACGGGCAAAACTCAGCGCAATAGCCGCAACCGCTGCAGGCGGTCTTGTCGACAGCCACGAAACCCATCTCGTGGCGGAACATGGCTCCCGTCGGGCAGACCGTGGCGCAAGTGGCATCGGTGCAATGCATGCACGACTGCCTTGTGAACAGCCAGTCGACCGACCCGTTCTTTAAAGAAACCTCTGCGAAGCGGAGCCTTATCCGGGTATTGGGGGAAAGGCCGGGCGGGTTCTCGTAGCTGCCGATGTTCTTCGTCGTCTGCCCGGGCAGTTCGTTCCACTGCTTACAGGCCACCTGGCAGGCGCGGCAGGCCATGCATTTGGTGGAATCGAAGAGGATCGCCTTTTCAGCCATCTAGCTTCTCCTTACGTTAACCAGGAAGGCTTTATATTCTGGCATGGTGGTATTGGGGTCGCCGATGTGAGGCGTCAGCATGTTGGCGCTGTCGCCGGTCACCAGACCCATATATCCCCAATGCCAGGGTAAACCGATTTCGTGGACAGTGGCGCCGTTCACGAGCAAAGGCCGCAGGCGCTTCGTTACGATCGCCACCCCTCTGATTGAGCCGCGACTGGAGTCGACGGCGACCATCTCGCCATTCTTGATTCCTTTCTCTGCGGCAAGTTCCTCGCTGATTTCAACGAACATATCTGGCATCAACTCGGCCAGCCACGGCAGATTGCGCGTCATGGCCCCGGCCTGCCAGTGCTCGGTGACCCGGTAGGTTGTGGCCACGTAGGGGAACTTGTCGGATGTGCCCAACTCCTGAGGCCGCCAGACCTTGACCGCGGGATTCAGTTGCACGCCGGACAGGAGGTTCTTGACCGGAGTCTCCCACGGCTCATAGTGCTCCGGAAACGGGCCGTCGGCCATGCCCATGCCAAAAAGTCTGGAGACCCCCTCGGGCTGCATGATGAACGGGTATATCTCCGTGGGCCCGTTGGCACCAAAGCCGTCGACGACATCGCCGGTCCATTTCTTGCCTTCGGCGTCCCATTTGACGACGGGTTTCAACGGATTGTAGGGATTGCCGCTGATGTCTACGGAGGCGCGGTTGTAAATGATGCGGCGGTTGACCGGCCAACTCCAGGCGAAGTTCGAATATAGCCCGATGCCGGAGGTGTCCCGGGCATCCCGCCGGGCCATCATGTTACCGGTCTCATTGTAGCTTCCTGAAAAGAGCCAGTTGCCACAAGAAGTGGTGCCGTCGTCTTTTAATTCGGTAAAGTTGGTTACCAGCTTCCCCGTGGACAGGTTGTAGCCGTTGATTTCCCTGGCCACCTGGTTGGGGTCCGGGTGCTCTCCATAATTCCATACCAGCCTGGTTATGGCCTCGGCGTTCGGGCCGCCCTGTTTGGAATAGAGGTCCCGGATACTGTCCATCAAGTGCACCGTGATCCACAGGTCATCCCTGGCGTCCCCCGGCGGGTCGATAGCTTTGTACCTCCACTGGGCCCAGCGCCCGCTGTTGGTCACACTGCCCTCTTTCTCATACGAGGCGGCGGCCGGGAGGAGGAAGACCTCGGTCTTGATGCCGGCCGGATCGACGCCCGGACGCTTCCAGAAAGCAGCGGTCTCTGTCTCCCACAGCTCGGTGAGAACCATCCAGTCCAGTTTGCCCAGGGCTCGCCTTTCCACGGTCGAATTCGGTCCTCCCACAGCAGGGTTTTGGCCCCAAGCCAGCAAACCCTTGATAGTGCCCTGGTCCATGGCCTCGAAGAGTGGAATCCACGAGTAGTTGGCCCCCGCCTGGGCTTTGGGTAGCCACTGGTAGCCGAATTCGTTGGTCGCTGTGGCAGCCTCCCCATACCATGCTTTCAACATGCTCACGGCGTACTTAGGCTGGTGTTTCTTCCAGTTGCCGCTCTTCGGGTCTTTGGAAACGGGCGTTATCAGGTCCAGGTATTTCTGCAGGGAGGGTTGGGCCGAGGCCTGTACCGGCAAGTAGCCGGGCAAATACTGGTACAGCAAGGCGTAGTCGGTGCTACCCTGGACGTTGGATTCGCCGCGCAGGGCATTTATCCCGCCGCCAGCGATGCCTATGTTGGCCAAAAGCATCTGGATGATCGAAAACGCCCGCACGTTCTGGCTTCCAACGGTGTGCTGGGTCGTGCCCATGGCATACAGGATCGTCCCCGCTCTATCCGGGCGTCCCGTTGAGGCGAAGGTCTGATACACCTTCAGGAGCATATCTTGAGGGGTTCCCGTCACCCGGGACACAGTCCCGAGGTCGTACCTGGAATAGTGTTTTTTGAGGAGTTGAAAGACCGAACTGGGATCCTTGAAACTTCGGTCCTGTTTGGGGATGCCCTTGTCATCGAGCTGGTATTGCCACGAAGACTTGTTCGAATAGACGCGCCCGCCCGCATCATACCCGCTGAACAGGCCGTCCGAAAACGCATAGGCGGGATTGATCAGCCAGCCGGCGTTGGTATACTCCTGGAGATACTGAATGTTGTAGTCTTGAGGGCGCTTCTCAATGTCCTCGATTATGTATTTGACCATGCCTCCCAGGAAGGCTATGTCCGTGCCGGACCTTAGTGGAGCGTAGATGTTGGACCGCGCGGAGGTGCGGGTGAACCGGGGGTCGACACTAACGACGATCGCCCCGTTCTCGACTGCCTTCATTACCCAATGGAAAGAAATGGGGTGATTTTCAGCGGCATTCGAGCCCATGATCAAGATTACGTTAGCGTTGGCAATGTCCGTCCAGTGATTGGTCATCGCGCCGCGACCGAAGCTTTCCGCCAGACCGGCGACAGTGGGGGAATGTCATATGCGGGCCTGGTGCTCCAGGTAGACGATGCCAAGAGACCTCGCCATCTTCACCAGCGCATAACACTCCTCGTTGTCGTGGGCGGCCCCGCCGATCTGGGCTATGGCCTCAGTGCGGTTGACGGTGACGCCGTCTTTATCGGCAGACACCCAGGAGCTATCCCTGGTCTGCTTCACCCGTTTGGCGATTTCGGTCAACGCCCAGTCCCACGACTTTTCCTCCCAGGCAGTCCCCCCCGACGGTCTGTACAGAACCTTGTTAAGACGGCGGGGATTGTCAGCGCCTTCCACCGTTCGCATCTGATACAGAGCTTGGGCTTTGGAGCAAAGAGCCCCGCGGTTAATGGGGTGGTCAGGATTACCCTCGATGCTCACCACCTTGCCTCCTGCCGCTCCAACCAAGATTCCGCAACCGCCGGCACAGAAGGCGCACACCGTTGCGATTTCACCCATCTTCTTGCGCAACGGAAATGTCTTTAGCACCCCAGCCGACCCGGGTCTCTCCCCCAGGCGGCTCCCCATCAGCGCCGCTCCAGCACTCACCCCGGTCAACTTCAAGAATCCACGCCGGTCGATGTTCATCGATGCTCCTTTCGCGCCTGAGCGCTTGTTCTGCGAGGGCGGTTGGACATTAGGCTAGTATCATTATACGCCATATGTACACTGGTATGCAAGAGAAACCACGCATAAACGCCAGTAAGAAATAGTACGAAATACCTAGTGCCACGGCACTCGGACTAGGCCAACGTACTTATCCTGGCAATACCCCTCTGGCGCGAGATGAAGCTGAAACGAACTGAAGATAGGCAATTTGACTTAACCTTTTCCCTTTACACGTTGCGTAAACGCTTATCTTCCCTGGTCGCCGGTGCGTCTATTCGCCGTGGTGGAAAAGGCATTCCAGCCGAAGTTTGTCTGCCTGATGCTTGTTAGGATGATGGTAACAGGGTCGAGGTCAAAAAGGCCAGAAAGCAAGACGGAGAATGCAAATGGAATTGATACTCGTCTTGGGGGTGTCCAAGAACAAGGTGGGTGGTTTCTGAGGGCAATAAGTAAAGGAGGACTCGAATGGAATGGCAATTTGTTGTAGCGTTGCTGGTCTTTGTTCCGGTCATCTTGCTCCCGGCGTTGCTAGTATGGTATCTGAACGTCGGCGGCGTCTACCAGGTGGCGCGGAACACCGCCAAAGCGAAGGGTGTTCCGAAGCCGGGTGCCACAAGAATAGCGCCGAGCATTCCTCATAAATCGTTTTGGATAGGTCTGACTGTCGCGGCTGCCTTTGGCGTATACGGCCTTGGCCTTTGGGCACGGTGGGGAGGGACTTGGGCGCTGGTGGCTGCCCTGGCAACCCCGGCCACGTTGGCGGCCCTCATGTATGCCGCCGGAAGGCCGGGAAAGGTACTGACGGCACTGGTAATGGCTTTGGTTCCGCCGGGCATGATATGGTTTCTCATGGGTGGCGCTGGGTGGCAGACCACGCTTGGGCTCATGTTTGCCATTCCATTGATGATTATTGGAGTGGTTTCGATTTGGTATCTGAATGCTAGCGGCCTTTACCTGGTTATGCGTGACATCAGGCAACGGCGCAAATGGAGCGGTGGCGTTGTGAAGGAGGCTGAGACGATTGTCCGGGCCGGTGGCAAACGGTTTAGGATAAGCAGGAATGTCAAATAGCCTTCTGGTGCCAACGTGCGGTCTTCGGCTAGAGGAATCCATATTCCACCCAACGGTTTCATTGACGATAGGCAATTTCCGCTGTGGATCGGCCAGCAACTTGGCTCAAGGGCGTACGCTGTAAAGCGCTTATCAGCGACGCCTCATGGCGATCGAATAGAGATGAAAGTGCGAAATTGGAACACCAATAGCCTGAGCCGTGGCCCGGGTGAGCGGCGACAAGGCTTTTTTGAACAACAAAGGAGGTCTCCATGGCACAAACAAGCACCATAATTTCCATGATGGATGAAAAGAGGGTCTTCGCTCCCCCGAAGACTATTAGCGACAAGGCATACATCAAGAGCCTCGACGAGTATAAGGCGATCTACAGAGAATCCGTCAGGGATCCAGAGAGGTTCTGGGCCAAGGCGGCTGAGAGCTTGGACTGGTACAAAAAGTGGGACAAGGTTCTGGTGGAGGATTTCAAAGAGGCCAAACACCAGTGGTTCGTCGGCGGCAAGCTCAATGCTTCCTACAACTGCGTTGACCGACACACCAAGACGTGGAGAAAGAATAAGGCTGCGCTGGTCTGGGAAGGAGACATCGGAGACCAGAGAACCCTGACTTACCAGGAATTACTATACGAAGTCTCCAAGTTCGCCAACGTGCTGGACAAATTCGGCATTAAGAAAGGCGACCGCGTCTGCATATATTTGCCGATGGTGCCGGAGTTGCCCATCGCCATGCTGGCCTGCGCACGAATTGGCGCCGTCCACAGCGTGGTTTTTGGCGGCTTTGGCGCCGAGGCTTTACGGGATAGGATTCTGGACTGCGGAGCCAAAATGCTTATTTGCGCCGACGGCTACTATCGAGGGGGCAAAGTTGTCAGGAACAAGGACAACGCCGATGCCGCCCTGGCGCAGTGTCCTGCCGTAAAGGATGTCATCGTGCTGAGGCGAGCCAAAGCCGACGTCAAACTCCAGGAAGGGCGTGACCACTGGTGGCATGAGGAAATGGCGCTGGCCAACGCTCATCGCGAGCCTGAGGTTATGGATGCCGAAGATCCGCTGTTCATCCTTTATACGAGCGGGAGCACCGGCAAGCCGAAGGGAGTTCTTCATACCCATGCGGGCTACCTTTTGTACAATTACGAGACCTTCAAGCTCATCTTTGACTACAGAGACGAGGATACTTTCTGGTGTACCGCTGATATCGGATGGATCACCGGACACAGCTATATCGTGTATGGGCCGCTGGCGTTCGGAGCAACCAGTGTCATGTTCGAGGGGATTCCCACCTATCCCGACCCCGACCGGTTCTGGGAAATGATCGAGAAGTACAAGATCAACCTATTTTACACTGCTCCGACAGCGCTTCGGTCGCTTATGAAAGAGGGCGACGCCTGGGTGAACAAACACGACTTGAGCTCGTTACGTATTCTAGGTTCGGTCGGTGAGCCCATCAATCCTGAGGCCTGGATATGGTATCACGACGTCATCGGTAAAGGACAGTGCCCGATTGTAGATACCTGGTGGCAAACAGAGACTGGCGGCATTCTGATCACACCGTTGCCTGGAGCTACTCCTCTCAAACCCGGGTCGGCGACGCTGCCGTTCCTCGGGATCGAACCGTCGGTGTTCAGAGAAGACGGTACGGAGGCCAGTGTCAACGAAGGCGGGTACCTCGTGATCAAGAAGCCATGGCCGGGCCTTATGCGCCGCGTCTACGGCGACTCCGAAAGGTTCAAGAAGACGTACTTTGCGCGGTTCCCCGGCGTCTATGATACCGGCGACAGCGCCAGAGTTTGCGAAGACGGCTATTACTGGTTGATGGGACGCATCGACGACGTTATCAAGGTATCGGGACACCGCATCGGAACCGCGGAGGTGGAGAGCGCGCTCGTATCTCACCCGGCGGTGGCCGAGGCTGCTGTTGTCGGGATGCCTCATGAGATCAAGGGACAGAGCATATACGCTTTCGTTACGCTGAAGGTTGGGGTCAAGGTAAGCGACGACCTGAAGAAGGAACTTATCGCTCACGTCCGCAAGGTCATCGGTCCCATCGCCACTCCTGAAAAGATACAATTCACCGATGCTTTGCCCAAGACTAGAAGCGGCAAGATCATGAGGCGCATACTGACCAAAATCGCCGCCGGCGGCACCGACAGCCTGGGTGACACCAGTACCCTGGCCGACTCGTCTGTGGTTGATGCCCTGGTCAAAGGGAATCAATAGGGTCGTAGCAACTAGGTAGAATAAGGAGTGCCTTGTGGAAAGAACCATCACAAGGGGCGATCCCGAACTGGCCAATCCGGCTGCCCTGGGCCTCGGAGGATTCGGTTTGAGTACCATCCTGTTGCAGCTACACAACCTCGGGCTGATCGAAGGGACGATGCCAATAGTGTATGGGTTCTTTTGGGGCGGGATGGCCCAGATCATGGCGGCTCTGATCGATGCCAGGCGCGGAGATACCTTCGGCCTGACGGCGTTCGGATCCTATGGGCTGTTCTGGATAGGCCTTGGTTTTGCCTTCTTTCTCCAGTGGATGGGCTTGGTCAAGCTGGATCCGGCGGGTATGGCCTGGCTGTTTGTCTGCTGGGGAATATTTACCGGCTACATGACCATCGGCACACTACGAGCTTCGTATGTGCTTCTTTTCGTGTTCTCCAGTTTGACCGTGCTGTTCTTTCTTCTGGCTGCGACGTTCTTCGGGGCGATACCGGCTGTCGTGCCGGGGATCGAAGGGCTTTTCTGCGGGGCCGCCGCGGCTTACGGTTCGGCGGCCACCGTGGTGAATGCTAAGTACGGACGGACGGTATTTCCCATGGGGGTGTTGCCCAGACCGGCAAAACATTCTTGAGTTTCTTCGTCTCGCCGGACTCTGCGAAAACGGAAAGGAGTGAAACAAGCGGACCAAGCCGTTGGTGCCGTGGTTCTCGCATGCGCCGAATGGCTGATCTAGCCTTACCAGGTAATACAACAGTGCGAAAAACTGGCCAAACCAGGTAAGATGTATTGCGGCAGCAGGTAGTGTAATGATACAATGGTAGGGCAAACGGCAACGCCTCGAACCTGTTAACTCCGAGGAGGTCCAAATGAAAGGCAAAGGCTGCAACGCTTTCCTGGATGAGGCCTCAAACAAGATGGGAGACAAGGATATTCGAGCTTTGAAGCGAGGAGATGAGATGCGCCGGGGAGGGATGAAGAGCGGTGGCGAGGCTATTGTGATCCGTCACCGGCAGGTATGGGTGGCTTTGTCGGTCGTAGCGTGTTATGCCGTATACGGACTGGGACTCTGGGCGAGATGGGGGGACCATTTATCACTGGCGGCTGCCCTGGCGACGCCGGTTGTAATGGCGCCAATAGCCTTCGTGTTCTATCGGACTTTCATCAGAGGCAGATTCTAGATTGAAGACCCTGGTTCTGGGACTGGGCAATCCCATCCTTTCCGACGACGGGGTAGGGGTGAGAGTGGCTAGAGAACTGGGAAAGTGTGTAAAGGATGCGGAAGTGACCGTCGCATCGTCGGGCGCCTCCGGTCTCGGCCTCCTGGATGTCATCGAAGGTTATCAGAAACTGATAATAGTTGACGCTATTCAAACCGGGGGCGGGGAGCCGGGCCAGGTGTATCGTCTGGGCGTCAAGGACCTGGCTTTCTCGCGCCATCTCTCTTCTCCCCACGACACCAACTTGGCGACCGCGCTGGACCTGGGCAATTTGTCTGGGATGGACTTGCCGCGGAGTATCTGCATCTTCGCCATCGAAGTGAAAGACGTCGAGACTTTCAGCGAGAAATGCTGCCCGGCGGTAGAAGAAGCCATTCCTTACGCCGTGGGGGTGGTGCTGTCAGAATTGGAGTGCGCCTGACAGATTCGGGGCAGCGATTCGCCTGCCAGCGTGTCAACGATCCTGGTGGCGCCGAGGGCTCTTTGATGCTATCCTGCCGGGATGCATCCTGGTGACTTCGCCAGCTCTGGCAGTTCGTGGCTGAGTCGGCCCCCGCTGCCGTGTGCCGTGGGGATTCTATTGTCAAACACTGGTTGTCTCCATACAGACAATGGGTGGAGTGGGTGTCTTTGGCTTAAACCATGCGCGCCATGATGTCAAGGCTATTTCCCTTGAATTAGCGGGTTTTGTCGTGTTAGAATCAACCCGAGACTTGGGATTGAGGGTGGCGGTTGATTTCAGAGGAACCCGGCTTCGGCGCAAATGATTTTCAGGAGGGAACAATGACTACTTCGGGAGACATCAGGCTACAGGTCTGGGGAACGGAGACATTCTACGACAAGTGGGTGAAGGCTCAGGGAATCCCGGTGGTTAGCGGCTATGCGATCGACGATCTGAACACGGTGAAAGTCGAGCCATGGGCGCGGAAGGGAGGAAAAGGTTCTTTCGTGATCTTGGAGGGCGCTGAGGGCATGGCCGACTCCTACGTGTGCGAAATCCCGCCGGGAGGCAGCCTGAAACCGCAGCGGCACCTTTTTGAAGAAATGATTTATGTCTTGAGCGGCAGCGGAGCCACCACTCTGTGGTGGAACGGCAAGGAAAAGCAGACTTTCGAATGGCAGGCCGGAAGCCTGTTTGCTCCTCCAATGAACGTGTGGCACCAGCATTTCAATGGTCAGGGAGACAAGCCGGTCAGGTATATGGCCTGCACCAGCGCCCCGCTGATGCTGAACCTGATCCACAATGACGATTTCCTGTTCAAGAACGATTTTGCTTTTACCGACCGGTACAGCGGGGAAGCGGAATACTTCAACGCTTCCAAAGGGAAGCTGCACCCGGGAAGGATATGGGAGAGTAATTTCCTCACAGATATCAAGAACCTGAAGTTGTACGAGTGGAAAGAACGCGGCGCCGGCGGCATCAATATTATGCTGGAGTTGTCCAACAACACCATGGCAGCTCACATATCCGAGTTTCCGACGGGGACCTATAAGAAAGCGCACCGCCACGGACCATCGGCCCACGTTGTTCTACTGAACGGTGAGGGCTTTTCGCTGATGTGGCCTGAAGGTGGCGACAAGAACAAGATGTTTATTCCCTGGCACGCCGGGAGCATGTTTGTGCCGCCAAACCGGTGGTTCCATCAGCACTTCAACGTGGGTACGACTCCTGCACGTTATCTGGCATTGCGCTGGAACAGCCGGAAGCACCCCATGGGCAAGGCCTACAAGACCGCTGAAGACGTCAAGCAGGGCGGAGACCAGATTGAATATGCCGACCAGGACCCGGAAATCGAGAAGCTGTTCCAGGCCGAGTGTGCCAAGAGGGGGATGAAATCCAAGATGGCCCCGTTCTTCACGAAGTAGTCAGCGGCCAGCGGGCAGGAGAAAGAAGATAGAAGATAGAAGAGAGAAGAAGGAAGCCGACTTGAATGGGTGGGGAATCTTCAATCTTCCAATCTTTGGACTGGCTGGTGGCAACGGGTAGATTTGAACTACCGACCAAGGGCTTATGAGTCCCCTGCTCTGCCACTGAGCTACGTTGCCGACGCGCCAAAATCTAACACAAGGCACAGTCATTGTCAATCTGGCTGGCTTCTTCCTATTTGACCTATCCCTTCCGTTATTGTATCGTTATATCATTATCCGAGTTTGTGGGTGGCAAGTAGATTCCCCAAGAAACGGCGCCCGTGAACTGTTAGCCTTGACCCAGGAGGTTTCGATATTAAATGAAGAGGCTCGCAATTAAAAGTTCTTTTGGCCGCAGTGTCCTTGTCCTGGTGCTGGTTCTCGGGGTGGCGCTATCGCTCGCCTGTCAGCGGAGTCAGGCTGATGGAAGTGGAACTCCGCCTGCGCCGGCGCGCACTTCGGCCCCGAATGCGCCGGTCGCTCCGCCAACCGTTGCTGCAACCAAGGCTGCTTTGAGTCTCAGCCTGCGGAGCTATTCGGGTGAGGTCAGGGCGAAAGACCAGGTCTCTTTGGTCCCCAGGATTACGGGGGCACTGCGAATTATGGAAATTCGGGTGGCTATAGGCGACCGGGTTAAAGCCGGGGACGTTGTGGCTGTTCTGGACCACCAGACGCTGGATGCGGCAGTGGGGCAGGCCGAAGCGGCGCTTTCGAAGGTTCAGACCAATCTCAAGAAGATGCAGGCTGGCCCGCGTCCCGAGCAGGTAGCGGTGTCCCAGGCCGCGGTGGACACGGCTCAGGCCAAGCTGGACGCGTTGATAGCGGGGGCGACCCGCGAGCAGATCGCGGCGGCCCAGGCGACTCTGGCCGGGGCGCAAGCGAAGCTGAATCAGACCCTGGCTGGAGCGACGCCGGAACAGATCAGGATTCAAGAAAACCAGTTGGATTTGGCCAGGAAGCAGCGGATCTACCAGGAAGCTTTGGCAGATATGTCGTTGAATCCCCCTGGCGGCAAGGCGCCCAGCTACAACGCTTCGATCCGTGATGGAGTGCTTGATGTGTACGATCAGCAAGTGCAGATAGCCTTTTCCCAATTGGAATCCCTCAAGGCTCCGCCTTCCGCGGAGTTGGTGGCGCAACTGAAATCCGCCGTCGATGCGGCCCAGGCGCAACTGGACGCTTTGACGGCGAAACCTAAGGCTACTGATATTGCCCAGTTGCAGAGCGCCATCGCCGCGGCCAGGGCTCAACTGGATTTGGCCAGGGCTCCTTACACTGAGTATGACCTGGCCTCGGCCCAGGCCGATGTGGCCTCGGCGGAGGCCGCTCTTTCATCTGCTAAGGCAAACCAGGCGGAGGCCTACTTGCGCTCTCCGGTGGATGGATTCGTGGGGTCGCGGGACCTGGGGATCGGTGCTCTGGCCACCACCAATACAGCGGTGGCCACCGTTGTCTCGCGAGACGTGGAGGTAGTGTTCTCGGTGGAGGAAAAGAGCGTGGGGCAGATCACCAAGGGCATGGCCGTGGCCGTGACTACCTCGGCTGACCAGATCGGGAGTGTCAAGGGCCAGGTGGTTAGGGTTTCGCCTTCAATCAACAAGACCACCCGGACTTTTGACGTCTACCTGTCTGTCGATCCGGGCGCGGCGCTGGTCCCTGGCATGTTTGCTACGGTGTCGCTTTCGGAAGCCGCGACCCGGTAGCGCCCCTATGGCGTTGAGAAGCAATGTTCGGGGGCATCGGTTGATTCCATCGTTCTATTTCCCTGGGAACCTAGAGGGCTGCGGCGACTTGTCGATAAGGACTGAGCAACTCTAGCCTGGGGCGGGACTGATATTTCTATGTGTAGAGGCCAGTTCTATGTTTCTTTCTGACATGTCCATCAAGAGGCCAGTCTTCATCGTGATGTTGATGGTTGCCCTGATCGTCGTGGGGGTCCTCGCTTACACGCACCTGCCGGTGGACCTGATGCCTGACATGACTCCTCCGGTCATAAATGTGAGGGTGTCATATCCCGGGGCGGGGCCGGAGGTGGTGGAGAGTGCGATCACGAAGCCGCTGGAGGACGCCCTGAGTCCCCTGAGCGGCATCCAGCAGATAGAATCGACGTCACAACAGGGGAGTTCCAACGTCCAGATAACATACGCTCTGGAGTATCCTCTGGATCAGGCGGCCAGCGAAGTCCGGGAAAGGGTAGCGGCCACGCAGCGGCAGTTTCCCAAGGATGCCGGTGATCCCACCGTGCAGCGGTTCGACCCCAATATCATGCCGTTCATGATGTTCACCCTGGCCGATAACACCGGCAAGATGTCCGGCACCGAACTCCGGGCGATGGTCGACAACGATATTTCCCCCCAGATACAGCGGATCAATGGGGTGGCGGCCGTGGACATCAACGGGGGCAGGCAGCGCCAGATCGATGTTCTGCTTTCCCTCGATCGTCTGCAGGGGCGGGGAATCACTCCCGACCAGGTGAGCAGCGCTATCTCCGCGGAGAACCAGGACATGGGTGGTGGTACCGTGACGGACCTGGACACCAACCTTACCATCCGCACCCCCGGCACTTTTACCAGGATTGACGATATCGCCAATGTCGTTGTCACTCAGCGGAACGGCGTTTCCATTCGGGTGAAAGACGTGGCCGATGTCCAGGATGGCTTCAGGACACTCAACAATTACAGCCGCCTGGATGGCAACGACGCCGTGCTCCTGATGGTGCGGAAGCAGTCAGGTACCAACACCCTGGCGGTGGCCGCGGGAGTGAAAGATCTGATGACGACCGTGCTCACTCAGTACCCGAACCTGACGATGGTGGTTACCCGTGATGACTCCGGCTTTATCAAGAGTTCAGTCGATGACACCCTGAGAGACCTTATCATTGGCGCCCTGCTGGCGTGCGTGGTGGTGCTTCTCTTCTTCCGGAACTGGCGGATGACCCTTATTACGGTAATCGGCCTGCCGGTGATCATCATCGGCACCTTTTTCGGTTTCAGCCTGCTCGGGTTTACTATTAACATGATCACCCTGCTGGCGCTTTCACTGTGCATCGGCCTGTTGATCGATGACGCCATTGTGGTGCGGGAGAATATGTTCCGTCACATCGAGGCTGGCGAGGACCCGGCCACCGCTGCCAGCCGGGGCACCGCCGAGATAGCCCTGGCTGTGCTCGCTATGACGCTGTCGATCGTCTCCGTCTTCATGCCCGTCGCTTTCGCTACCGGGACGATCGGCAGGCTGTTCAAGCAGTTCGGCATCACCGTCTCTGTGGCGGTCTTTATCTCGTTGTTCGAGGCCTTTACGCTGGCCCCGATGCTGGCCTCGAGGTTCGACCCCCGGCGGAAAGCGGAAAAGGGAAAGCGCGAGGCTTCGAAAGGAGCGTCCATGGAGCGCCTGGTCGGCGGTTACCGGGGCGTTCTTAGATGGGCGCTGGCGGGCTGGCACCGGTGGGCGGTGGTGGGTACCGCTGTGGCACTGTGCGTCTTCAGCGTCTACCTGGTGCGGAACGTTGGGCAGTCATTTGCTCCGGCCATGGACCAGGCCTATTTTTCCATTCAACTGTCGCAGCCGCCGGGAGGCACCCTCGAAAAGGCCAACTCCATAGCCTTGAAGGCTGAGGAAATTATCCGCCGTCAGCCGGAGGTGGACCATCTGTTGAGCCGGGTCAGCGCCAACAACACCAACTTCGACGTTCGACTCAAGGGCCCAGGGCAGGTGGATATCGTGCAGCGCCGGCTGCGACCGCTGATGGCCAATGTGGATCCTGTCACCAAGGTCCGTTTCAGCAGCCCGTCCACGGGGCTGACGGGCAGTCTCACCGGCCAGGTCAGCGTCAGGGGACGTCCTATTCAACTGGTGGTCCAGAGCGCGGGTTCGCTGGACGACCTGGACGCGGCCTCCAATCAGGTGCTTCAGGTACTCCAAGGCGTACCCGGAATCCTTGAGCCTGACCGTAGCGTCACGCCGCCCTTGCCCGATGTGAGATTAGTGGTGGACCGGAGCCGGGCGGCGGAACTCGGCTTCTCGACCGCCTCCGTTGGCGCCACGGTGCGCGGCTTGGTCGCCGGCAACGTTGCCTCTTCATACCAGGAAAGCGGGCGGCAGTATGACATCATGGTCCGCCTGAGAGACCAGGACATGCAGAGAGCCTCGGATATCATGGCGCTTCCGATCACTTCGAGAAGCGGCACGACGGTCCGGCTGGCCGCGATAACCAGCATGACGCCTTCCACGGAACCCAACGAGATCAACCGGCTCAACCGCCAGCGGACCATAACCGTCGGCGCCGGCATCGAGGGCCGGGCGCAGGGGGACGTGATGAACGACGTGCAGAGCGCTCTAGCGCGGACGCAATTGCCCCCCGGTGTCACCGTCAAGTTCACCGGCCAGTCACAGCAAATGCAGGATTCCATGAGTTCCCTTAGGTTTGTGATGATACTGGCCCTGGTCTTCATGTACATGGTGCTGGCTTCCCAGCTTGGCTCGTTCATTCAGCCCCTCGTGGTCATGATAGCCCTTCCGCTGTCGGTCGTGGGCGCCATGGGGGCGCTCCTGGTCACGCATAAAAACCTCGACGTCATCTCAATCATCGGAATGATCCTCCTTATGGGTATCGTCACCAAGAACTCCATCCTGCTTCTGGACTTCGCCAACGCCCGCCGAAAGGAAGGAGCATCGCCGTCTCAGGCGATGATCCAGGCCGGGCAGATCAGGCTTCGTCCGGTGCTGATGACTTCGGCGGCCCTGATCATGGGCATGTTGCCGGTGGCCATCGGCATCGGTTCAGGCGGAGAGTTCCGCTCTCCCATGGCCATTACGGTGATCGGCGGCTTGATCACTTCCACCTTGCTGACCCTGGTGGTGGTGCCGGTGGTTTACACGTTGGTGGAGAGACACAAAGGGATGAAGACGGAACCAGTGACGGAGCCGGTGACGGAGCCGGTCTCCCAGCCATCAGCAGTAGCCGGGCATGTTGGGCCGGCGCCTGGAATTGGGAAAATCGAATTTAACTAGCCTGGATTGAGCTTACGAGCGGCAACCTATTCGGGCGGCCTCTATGGTGAGGACCTCCTTGCTGGAATCGGTCACTTTGGCCCGGTCGTCGATGCGGTGTCCCACTATCCACAATATGTGGTTGCCCGACCAGACCACGGGAATCTCGGACCGAAGCCGTTGGGGGATATGGGCGTCCACCATGAAATCCTGCAGTTTTTTCTCCCCCGCCATTCCCAGCGGGTGAAACCGGTCGCCGGGCCGGCGGGTCCTCACCAGAAGTTTGGGCCCGGCCACCCCGGCATCCAGGCGGACCCGGAAGGGGTCGATCTGGTGAAGATTGATTTCTGAAGCCGGAACGATGGCCGCTCGAAAACGGAATCCCGGTGTGACCGCTTCCCCGGGAACGTCGAGAGTGACGGGGCTGAAGACGGGCGCCTGAGCCGCAACTCCGGAGCCCAGAACGGCCTGATCATGGTCCCGGAGGTACAACATGTTGCCAGGAAGGTTGATTCGCTTCCCGGCGCCCCCGGCCAACATCATTCTCATTTGCTCGACATGCTTGGCCTCCAGGTCACGGAGCGTTCCCCGGGCCAGCGCCCAGGCGGACCGCAGGAGGAACCTTTGGGTGCCTACCGGCTGCGCCAGCATCCCTTTGATGTCTATCAGTACTCTTCCGGCATCGGTGCGAAGAAGCCGGGCCACCACGGGCGACGCCATAGCCTCCATCGAATCCTGCTCCTGGGAGATCAGGTCGGCCGTCCGGCTGAGGGATTCGGTGATTCTGGGGTTGAATCCCTTCAGAAGGGGCAACACTTGGGAACGCACCCGGTTTCGTAGAAATTCGGGGGACTGGTTGGAGGCGTCCATCCGCGGCTGTAAATCGTTATCCCGGCAGTAGGACTCGGTCTCGGCCCGGCTGACTCCTAGAAGGGGCCGCACCACGTTGACGCTGGCTCCCGTGGTGATGGAGTGCCAGTTCTCGTCCGTGGGCATTCCCCGGAGTCCCCAGCCGCCGGTACCCCTGATCAAGTGCAGCAGCACTGTCTCCGCCTGGTCGTCGCCGGTGTGGGCCAGAGCAATCCGAGATGCGCTCTGCGCCACCGCCTGTTCCTGGAAGAACTGGTAGCGCACCTCGCGCGCCGCCTCTTCCAGCGAGCACCGATGTTGCTTCCTAAAGCCAATGACGTCCTTCTTGCCGGAACTAAAAGGGACATCGAGCCGTGAGGATAATCCGGCGACGTGGCGTGCGTCTTCCCCTGCCTCCGGGCGCAGGCCGTGGTCGAGGTGGACGGCGTGAAGGCTGATGCCCAGTTCATGGCGAAGCCCGCACAACAGGTGGAGCAGGCAGCAGGAATCGGGTCCGCCCGAGATGCCCACTAGCCACTTTTCGCCGGGATGTGCCAGCTTTCTATCGCGGATGAACTTGCCGACCCGGGACGGGAGGGTTTCTAACGATGGTTTGGCAGACATGGCACGAAATCAAAAAGGAAACATGGAAAGAAGTCAGAATCCAGAATCCAGAAGGGGAAAAGTCTGTTGGAACGGGTCGCAGACACTCCCCCCTTGGATTCCCGCCTGCGCGGGAATGACGCG
>ORJL010530436.1_pt1 | contig 48015 bp, 47 predicted proteins | sample 1779941 | NCBI WGS metagenome assembly ORJL01 (sample SAMEA104232317, study PRJEB22302) | groundwater metagenome | biome: forest; feature: aquifer; material: groundwater | place: USA | collected 2011-08-07 | depth 5.8 m | reverse complement strand
TCCGAAAGATTCGTTTTATTCTTCTTTCAGAAAAAGACAAAGAAATTTTATTTATTATCATGAAGACAGATTAGTTTTTGATAAAAGCCGACTACTTTTATATTACTAAATCTGCTCCATATCCTTTATATCACCTAAACAAAACAAAAGCGCCCCATACAAGGGCGCTATTTACGTCTTAAAAAGCACTTACTATTTTCGCTATATACCGCCATTCTTTTATTTCGTCCCATAATATATCAAGGACGAAAGAGATACCTCCGATTACTAAAATAATGGCGCAAACAATAGCATAGGCAGCGACACAGGCAGTACCCACGATCACTCCGATGAATAAAACAGAAAAGACGATCGGCAGTATCTTTATTAAGATTGCAACCATGCACAACAAGGCTACGATTACAAGACCTATACAACCAAGTATCTTAATAGTTGTTAAGACCGGAGCACAGCAAACAGCGATCAGCATCAGAATGTTGATTGCCCAATCTTCACACCTTTCTGAGAACATCTGAAAACCATTTTTTGCTTTCATAACCGCCTCCTATATATAAAATTTTCAAACTAGAACTTGTTACACAATAAAGATTTTTTAACCTTTTGTCAAGCATTATCTGCTACATTCTGCTCCCAAGCGCAACATAATCGATCAACCAAAAAGACATCCAAGTCGGGGTAAAATAATTGAGTCTAAACAATTAACAATAACCCAAACAAAGATGTCTTATTCACATTATAAACCATACCAAAGAAACGAACTGTCTATTCTCTTGAGAGCGAAGATAAAGAAGAAAGATATAGCTGAGTTGCTCAAAAAGAATAGGTCTAGCGTCTATCGGGAATTGCAAAGGAATAATACTGATAATAAAACCGGTTATGATGCGGGGCTAGCCAAACAAAGAACCAAAGAAAGAAGGATTGGGGCCAATGAAAGATTTCGAAAAATAGAAAATAGCCAATGGCTAAGAATATATATAGCTAGAAACACAAAAAAATATTGGTCTCCGGAACAAATCTCTGGCTGTATCAAAAGAAAATGGAAAAATGATAAAAGCCGGCATATCGGCAAAGACAGCGTCTACAAATTTATCTATGAATACAGAAAAGATCTGGTTAAATATCTGCGTTGTCAGAAAGGTAAATACCGAAGGAGATACGGCACCAGAATACGAGAGAGGCAGAGAGAAGAAATGAAAAAGAAACGAATAGATAAGCGTCCTGAAATTATTGAAAAAAGAGGGAGGATCGGAGACTGGGAAGGAGATACAATCGTCGGCAAAGAAAGAAAAATTCACATACTGACGCATGTAGACAGAAAGAGCGGAATGATACTGGCTGACAAGCTAGAGAGAGCTACAGCCAAACTGACCAGAGCAAAAACTATCGCAAGATTTGAAACCCTGCCAAGAAATAAAAAACATTCCATTACTTATGATAACGGCTCAACATTCGCAGATCACGAGATGACCGAGAAACAAACCGGCATATCAATTTACTTTGCTAATCCATATCATTCTTGGGAACGAGGCACGAATGAAAACGCTAATGGGCTACTTCGACAGTTCTTTCCTAAAAAATCTTCATTTGCTACCATTACTCAAGACGATATTGATATGGCCTGCAACTTACTCAATAACCGTCCGAGAAAAAGATTAAATTATTTAACTCCCAACGAAGTCTTTAGACGAAAATGTTGCACTTTGGATTAGAACTTGCGTCTACTTCTGGCAGACCGGGCAATAACACGTGGAACGCCCGCCTATTTTTTTCTTAATAATAATTCCGCCATCATTTCTAAAACATTTTTCTCCTTTGCGCTGATAAACCAGCATCGCATTCCCATATCCACCCTTTTTTCCAGAAGTATCCCTAAAATCACTAATAGAACTACCCCTTAATTTTATAGCTTTATTCAAAATAGTTCTAATTGCTTTAAAAAGTTCCCTAAGCTCAGCATCGGAAATTTTATATGCCGGCCTGAATGGATTTATTTTTGCCATCCATAAAATATCATCGGAGTAAATATTGCCTATTCCTGAAATAACTTTCGGATCCATTAAAACTTGTTTAATCTTCCCCTTTTTTGAACTAATTAAACTTATAAACTTACCAACTTTAAAACTAGAGTCTAGTGGTTCTGGCCCAAGCTCTTTAAGTTCCGGCAAATTATCCAGATCCTCTTTTTTACCTAAAATAATTTTGGCGAATTTTCGCACATCAGAAAGCGCAAGCATATTGCCATCGCTCAAATAAAAAATTACATGAACGAATCTATTATATGGATCATTTACTATGCTTTTTGGTTCTAGGGCCACAACTTCTTCTTTATATTCGTATGGGCGCTTTCGTATACCCCGAGCCGAAGGCGAGGGTTGCGCTTTTCGTATGCTCCATTTTCCCACCAATAAATGCCCTGTCATTTTTTGATGTACCAACATCATATATCCGTCAGACAACTCGATCAAAAGATTCTTTGCTCTACGACGAGCCTTAATTATCCTTTTACCTTTTATTATTTTCTCAAAATATTTTAAATCCGGCTTTTTTATTAACTTTAAAACTCCTTTTTTATTTTCTAAAAGGCTTATATGTTTCGGCCAATCCAACCAAACTCTTACAATTTTTCTACCCAAAACCTTTTTATTTAAATCATCTGCGATAGTTTGAACCTCGGGTAATTCAGGCAAGGTAGTAGTTAGCGACTAGTCCTGCCTGCCGGCAGGCAGGAGTTAGCCTCTAGGTTAATTTAACTTCGACTTAAGAGAATTTAACATAAAAATTATTTACTAGTCGCTAGTGGCTATTCTTTACTCTCCGGCTGTTATTTCTCTCTGTGGCACCAAGGATGGGTCTGTAGGCAAGGTAAAAGAAATTGTTGTGCCCCTATTTAGTTCAGACTCCACCTTTATTTCTCCGCCGTGTCTTCTAATTATATTTCTTGTAATATAAAGTCCTAGTCCCGACCCGGAGGTTTCTTTAGTTAGGGCGCTGGTGGATCTGAAAAATTTACCAAAAAGCTGCTTAATATCCTCCGGTGAAATGCCCAATCCGGTATCCTTAACGCTCACTTGTACGTATGGCTTATCTTTTACCCTCCTTAGTGAAACCGTTACTTGCCCATTAGCCGTATTATATTTAATAGCGTTATCTAAGAGATTCGAAATAGCCGTACCAAGGTTCGTTGGGTCTCCATATATATTTATTGAAGTTTCTTGGCCGGGATCAAAGTAAATGGTCACACCGTACTGCTTGGCTACTATTTCAGCTTGAGAAAGCAGAGATGACAAAAAATTAACCAAATCAAAATTTTGAAAGTTGTAACCAAATCTTCCTTCCTCCATTTTTGAAACCCTGAGAAGATCTTCAACTATTTTTAATAGATTAGTCGCTGCAGCTGAACCCATTTTTACTATTTCTTGCTCACTTTCAGGTAATCCCTCCGTCATTAAACCTTCAAATGCCCATCCGACCGCAGTGAGCGGAGTTCTGAGTTGGTGCGCAGCAACCGTAATAAAATCACTCTTAGACTTTAAAAGTTCGGCTTCTCTTGTCCTATCCTGAACTACTTTCAAAAAACCAAAAACAGCCCCATTTTCATCAACCAAACGATTTGTTGAAACGCGAAGTTCCAACCTGGGATCTTCAAATGAAATATCAATTACCTGAGGATAAATGCCTTGCTCAGAGCGCCTTACCACTGCCGGTGCCAAAGAAGGATAAATCACCTGGGTAAGTATTTTAAACTGCTCATTTTTTATGCTATCCACGGCCACTATATATCCAATGGCATCCGCCCTTCTTAAATTAAATATTTCTTCGGCCGCTTTATTAAAAACAGTTATTTTAAAATCTGGGCTATATACTATTAATCCATCTCCAATACTAGAAATAATGCTATTTAATCTGTTTTTTTCAAGATTGATTGTAAGACTATATCGAGCCGCCCTCAAGTTGCTGAAAAATACCAAAAAACCAATACTCAAAAGAATTATAAAAATAACTACCCGCCACAAAGGAGCTTCGATAAATATATAATCAATAAACAGAACTACTAGAAGCAAAGAAATAAAAACCCAAAGAGTCCTCATATGAGGCATTTTTAAGTATTCTTTAAAGTTTTTAAAAAAATCTTTCATTGTTATTTCATCTCCCCCCAATTTTTACCTGTTTTTACCGGAACTTTCAGGGGAACAGAGAGCTTAAAAGCATTTTCCATGATATCGGAAATATCTGCTTTTACTTTTTTTATTATATCATTTTTAACTTCAAATAATAATTCATCGTGTATAGTAAGAAGAGGTCTTACACTTGTGCTATACCAACCATTTTTCTTTAAATACTCAGCCACTTTTACCATAGAGATCTTCAAAATATCCGCTGCCAAACTTTGAACCGGCATATTTATAGCCTCCCTCTCTGCCTGAGAAGCCAGAAACTGTGAATTAGAAACTATGTTCAATAGCCAGCGCCTTCTACAATTTAGATTAGAAACAAAAGCGTTCCTTCTTGCTTCTTCTTTTACTCTCTCTTGCCATTTTTTTATTTCTTTAAAGTCATTAAAGTATTCAGCAATAAACTTTTTAGCCTCAGCCGCGCTAAGACCGCTAGTTTTAGCAAAAGAGATAAAACCCATTCCATAAACCACTCCAAAATTTAAAGTCTTGGCAAAACTTCTCATTTCCGGCGTTACCCTCTCTAATGGGACATTATTTACCTGAGCCGCAGTCATTTTGTGAATATCCAGATCTTTTTTAAAGGCATCAATCATTTTAGGATCGCCGGAAAGCGAGGCTAAAACACGAAGCTCGATCTGAGAGTAATCAAATGAAACGAATTCGTATCCCTTTTTAGGCTCAAAACATCTTTTGAATTCATTGGAAAGTTCCGATCCGGCGGGAATATTTTGCATATTAGGATTTTCTGAACTTAATCGTCCAGTCACTGTCCCATTTTGCAAATAAGTCGTATGGATCCTTCCATCATTATCAATTACCCCTTGAAACGGCCTAGCATAAGTAGTTTGAAGCTTAAAAAGCTCGCGATATTCCAAAATAAGACCAATAATTCTATGTTCATTTTTTAAGGTTTCTAATGTTTCAATGTTCGTGGACACTGCTCCGGTAGAAGTTTTTTTTAGTCTTCCTCCAACTGGAGGAATTATTTTTAAAGTATTAAATAAAACATCGGCAACCTGTTTGGGCGAATTTATATTAAAAATCTTGCCGGCTTCTTTGTATATTTTTTCTGTAAGCTCTTTTGTTCGTTTTCCAATTTTCTTGTCTAGGTCAACTAATTTTTTCTTGTCAGCACCAATGCCATTTAATTCCATATCAGCCAAAACTTCCAAAAGCGGCATTTCTAGCCTATTAAAAAGTCTTAGCATGCCAAATTCTTTTAGCCTATCTTCTGCATATTTTTTAAGCTCCTCTAAAATTTCTTCAGAACCGTCAAATTCTTTGTGTAGATATTTTTGAGTTAAATATTCCCCTGTATATTTTTCTTCATCTACATTTATCAACCAGAAAGCTACCCCTAAATCAAAAATTTCCTGGGGAATTGCCCTCCCCCTTCTTTTTAACTCTTTAATCTTTTCCTTCAAATCAAAACCTATTAGCACTTATTTAAATTTATTAAGCTTTATTACTAACCTATCTATTTCTTTTTCCGTCATAATTCTTCTTGATTTCCCCTTAGTATCTAAGTCTCCTATTCGATGATCTGGGATAATGTGATAGTGCAAATGATCTATGCTTTTTTCAAGCTCTCCTTCTCTGACCAAAATGGAATAATTTTTACACTTCATAAAGCTCATAATTTCTGATGCCTTACCCACTAAGTTTGAAATGTCTCTTTTTTCTTCTTTTTTCAAATCCAATAAACTAACGACGTGTCTTTTTGGAATCACCAAGAGATGCCCATGGGAATATGGCGCTAAACAATAGGTCAAAAAAGCTGTTTTATCATTAAGAATAAAGCGATCTTTCCTATAGCAAAATGGGCATTTTTTAACTTTTTTTAAAAAATTTGTATAAAGCATAACCAAGCCTTATCTTAATATTAATTCTCAACTCGATACTTACCAACTTTGATTAAATAAACCTAAACTCTTTCTACCAAACTCTTAAATCCTAATTCTTCAAAATATTTCTTAATAATCTCTTTATTCGTTCCGTTAAACTTTATTTCTTCTAAAGAAATTTCTAAAGGCGCATCTCTTTTTATTTCAGCTAATTTTCTGGACATCAAAGCCATCTCTTTATTTGCAACTAATTTTTCTTTAAGTACTTTTTTAGAAACTAGTTCAATATCTTCATAAATTTTTTCAATAGTTCCAAATTCTTTTATTAAATCGGTTGCGCCTTTTGGACCAATACCTCTTACTCCGGGAATATTGTCCGATGTATCGCCTACCAAAGCCTTATAATCCACTAATTGTTTTGGCGAAAAACCATATTGCTGTAAAAATAATGATTCATTATATACAACCGTCTTGCTAACACCGGTCTTTAAAAGCTCCACTACTACTTTGTCGCCATCAACCAGTTGTAAATTATCTTTATCTCCAGAAAAAATAACCACCTTTATATCTGAGCTATTTTTAAATTTTTCAGCCAATATTCCCACTAGATCATCGGCTTCTAATCCGGCTTGTTCCACCACCTTCACGCCAAATTTTCCAAATGTATTATGCGCCTCTTGAAGCTGAGGAATTAACAGGTTGTCCGTAGGTGGTCTGTGCGCTTTATATTCTTTAAAAATCGAATCGCGAAAGGTCGGTTCCGGCCTATCAAAAGCGGCAACTATATAGTCCGGATTATGCTCGCGCAAAATCTTCAGCATTATACTGGAAAGACCATAAATGGCATTGATCGGCTCGCCCTTTAACGAGGTAAGAGGAGGTAGTGCGTGAAATGATCGATGGATCAAAGAATTAGCATCAATCAATAGTAATTTCTTCATTAGTTTAAGTATATCTTATATCTGCAAGTTTCAAATTATCAACAGTAATTAAAAATTTATAAATCAAAATGGAAAATGACAATGTAAAATTAGAAAGTTTTTCTGTTCTTAAATTTTGTCATTTTGATCTGTCATTTTTATTTTTGATGGTTCGACTTCGCTCACCACAAGTTATTTACATTTTACATTTACAATGCGCTCATTCGCTCGCCCCCCATGATTAAGTTCAACACAAATAGTATCTTTGGGTAAATATTTCATAATAGCTTTTGGCCACTCTATCAAAACTATATTTTCCGGATCCCTGATGATCTTCTTGAAATCCAGATCTATTATTTCTTTTGGTTTTTGGATTCTGTATAGATCAAAATGAAAAATATTTTTAAATCCGTTTGCTTCTTTATGAATTGGGTATCGTCTGAAGATTACAAATGTCGGACTCAGCACATGGGTTTTTATGCCTAATGACTTTATAAACCCCTGAGTAAATGCGGTTTTTCCGGAACCTAAATCTCCGGTCAATGCTAAGACCCTAGCGTGTTTTCCAGCACCTTCTGAAATTATTTTTTTAGCCAATTTTACAGCTATCTTCTGTGTTTGTATTTTGGATTTGCTTATCATTTTATTTTTGAAAAACTTTGTATTGGTACTCCTGTAATAATAAAATCTCCGGGTCTCTATCATATTTGTTTAATTCATCAATTTTATCCTTATATTTTTCAGAATAATGGCAAATTGTTTTAAAGGGAATAAACCCAATTCCCTCGATAACAGCATCTGCTTTTTGACTGTAAGAAAATGCAGAAATACTATTTACTCCAGCAGAATCAGCGGCAACAATCTTACCCTCAAATAATTCTTTTATATTTGAGAATTTTTTAGGTGTATTTAACAACTTCAGCGTACTTCCTCCGTGAAAATAAATAATATCTGATCTTTTTATCTGTTCTGGAAAGGACTCTTCATTTGCCACCTCAAAAGAAAGTTTTTTATCGCCCTTACTGTTTTCAAATTGATAAATATCTTCTTGTTTATTGATGGGTATTCTATCGAGCTCCTTAGCAAAATAGACAAGCAATATTTTAGGACTATCCTTAACAGATTTTAATATCTCCTCAAAGAAGGGGGTGTCTTCCTGCCTTGAACCTGGCTTAAAACCACCATGTAATACAAATTTGGTTTTCATATTTCTTTATTATAATAATTTACAATATTTTTATTTAGAATATAAATTATTTAATTTCTTTAAAGTTAATCTACCAACAATACCGCTACCAGAATTCAAGCCCGCCAAATTTAAAATTTCATCACCGTATTTTTCTTGAAATTCATTAATTGCCAACTTAGTACACTTTAAAAAATTTCCAGTTATCGGACAATCCTTCAAATTCGAGCCCATTGGCGGATAAACCCCCTCTTTCAAAAGTGCTAATTGTAAAGACAATACATCTTTATTATTTTTAAGTCCATAAATCAAACCACTTGACCACTTATATGGCAAAAGCGTTGATTCCAAAATATCAGCACCCGGATCAAAGTACTTTATTACTCCTGTATATGTTGAATATGCTAATTCTTTAAAAACTAATTTTCTAATCGAACTACTTAGTACGTAACTATCATAAATATAGCCGTATTCAATGAGCATTGAAGGAGAGAATAGAGTGTTTTTTGGGCCAATGGCAATAAGTTGCTGATCCTCCACAATTCCCTTGTCTTCTTTTGGTATATCACTTACCGCTAACAGCTTTTTTAAATTTGGAAAAACAGAATTTGCTATCTCTGAACTAAAATAATAATTATTCAGTTGTTTTTCAGGAATATAAATAGAAAATCCGGAATAATCCCCGATACTATTCTTTTTTCTGCCCGCATAATCATTGAAATGAACGTGAATAACCAAGTCAATATTATTTTCATTCGCCCAAGCATTAATTCCAAACAATCTAAGAGCCACCTCTTTCTTAGCGGCGTTATGGTCTATCCCATCCACCCATTGAAAATCCGGAAAAATATCTCCGAACCAGTCATTTGATAAAGAAACAAATTTTTCTATTGATTCTTTTTTATCTGTAAAATAATTTTGAAAAATGGGCAAATATCCCCTTGTATCTCTTGTAATATATGCATCAAAATGAGGATCGGCCTTAAAGTAGTTATAAAGATCGGTGGCTAACTGCAAATTAAAAACTTCTTCTTTGATGGTTTTAAATTGAGTACCAAAATACTCCTTGTCATGTCCGGGAACTATTAAAATTTTTATCTTTCCATTCGAATATTTTTGTTTGAAATTATTTATTTCTGTAGCGTCAATCTCAAAACCAGCCGCATCTATACTAAGTCCTATCAAAAATGAAAATGTGCAAAAAATTACTATATTAATTTTTATGACTTTAAACTTATTAAACATATTTCACAAAATTTATTAAAAATAAATCGGCATTCCCTGGTCTTCCTAGGAAGACCAGGTATATTAACTAAAAAACCTTACGAATTTTTATAATCTATTTAATCTAAGGACAAATCAAAACTTATTACTAAAACAAATTTTTATTAAATTTCTTCTCTAATTGAAGAATAGCATAAACAGATACTAGTCCTAAAATCACTCCTAAAAAAATATTCAAACTCATCATTCTTCCAATTGAAGGTGAAAAAATTTGATTTAAAACCTGTCCATTTTCAAATTTAGTCTGAGGTGAAACGATTTCTTGTTTTAAAATGACCTTCCCCTCCTCGGCGATACCCGTGTAAACTAATTTATCTATTAAAATCCCTTTGGAATCAGTAAGAAAAACTATTTCACCATTATTGTTTAAAGAAATCTTAGTTTTAGAAGAAAATAAAACTAATTCTTGTTTCGGGTCTATTATTCCCGACATAGCAAATTCTTTCTTTGAAGCATCACTAATTTTCCAGCCAACTAAATTTACCGCTTTATCGCTATCATTAAAAATCTTTATGTATTCACCTTCTTTATCCGCGCCAATTGGGTTTGGCAAAAATTCTTTTATGATCATATGAATAGTAATTAGTAATTAGCCATTAGCCCTACCTACCGGCAGGCAGGTATTAGCGACTAGTATAACTAACATACTAAGATTTTAACACTGACAAATAAACACCGCACTTTTCATAAAAAGGTGTGAGAAAAAATTATTTCGTTGAAAGCAGATCTTTTAATCCATTGTCGGTAAGGATTTGTTGAATTGCCGGCATACCTATAGCCGTGCCCTGGGTTTTATCTACAAGATAATTACTGGCATATACTATTCCCGCCACATAACCTCGAAAAAAGACAGGGGATCCGGAACGTCCAGGAACAAGATTATTTGCGATCCAATTAAACACAAAAGGTTTATTATTAAAATATTTATCTCCCGTATAATAATTTTCCAAAAAACCCACAGCACCTTTTAATATAAATCCCGTCACACTGCCTTGTAGAGTAGCGCTATAGTCAACTGAGGGGTACCCAAAATTAATAACCTTATCATTATCTTTTACGGTTTCTTGATAAAGAACGGGAGTATACGGAAATGAATTCGGCAAATTACAAAGATCTCCGGAAAAACTTTGACAGCTATCCAATACTCTCGTGATCTTCATAATAACGAAATCTAGATTTTTATATTCTGTATCACTTAAATTTCCTTGCTGTGGATTAAAATATATAGTGGCAATATATGGAAATGGCGGATCAAGATCAAATCCTTGATCAGGGTTTTGTATATTTTCTATTGTAGGAAGCGTAATGTTTTTTGGAGGTAACCCAACCTCGCAATATTCAAATTCCCTCACATCATTCAACTGACTTTCTGCTTCATTGGGAAATGCCAAACTAACCCATTCCGGATCTACAAGATGTTTTGCAGTAAGAATATAGCCCTCGGAATTTATTATTACCCCAGTTCCACCCAAACCAAGAACTTGCGAGCTATAATTTTGAGGTTTCTTACTCTTATAATGACAATTTAAAGCCACTATGCTTTGTGAGTTTATATCATTGGGAACAATACTGCTTGGCTCATACCGTGCATTGTCTAAGGCACAATAGGCATCACCCGTTATCGGACAATAAAATTTAGACGGCGCAACACATGGAGTCCAGTACTTACCACCACAGAAAATGTAGTCCTTCGGCAGGCACGCTCCTTCACCGGAAGGCGAACAAATAAACTTTTCATCAACCGAGCATTTTGACCAATACTCGCCACCACATAATTCCCCTTCATTTTTAGTAGTCGTTGCAACTAGAGAAGAAACCTTTTTTTCAATCGTTGTTTTAACTTGAGGAATAGTTATATTTTTAGTAATTATTTGAGTTGAAGATACGTTGATCGTTTCAGTTATTATTTGAGCCGTAGATGCATTATCATTTTTATTTTCTATCTGTATTTGAGATGTACTGGCAATTTCAAATTGATCTTCAGGAATTGCAATATATTTTTCTTGATAATATTTAATTCCTATTCCTATACCCAAAGCTAAGACTACGCCAATCACAAAAACGCTTATCCACAAAACTATACTACCTCTTTGATTCATAATTTAATTATAGTTTAATTCGCCTTACCCCTCTACCGTCAGGCAGGCACTAATAATTAGAAGTTAGTAAGCCAATCTATTCAAAATTTAACAACTATAAAATAAAAATATGAATTTTTGGTTTATATTATATTTATTTTTTAAATTTAAGCACAGAAAACTATTTATCAGGACGGGTGTGCAAATTAAAAATTGTAAGTATTGTCCGAGCGGCGTTCAATGGCTAAGATATTAATTTGTTCGTCATTTCTTATAAAAATAATCCTAACCTGACCCTTTCTAACTCTAAAAATATTACTTCTATCTTTCAATTTTTTAACATCTAAATTATCAAAAGACCCGATCATCAAGCGAGTCAATATGTTCTTTATAACCAATCTTTCTTTCGCTGTTAATTTGGCTAAGGCTTTTTCTATTTTATCCATTAAATCCTTTTCAAAATATCCTCGATGTTTACTCCTCCTTTCTTAAATTTTGTAAAATCCGCTACCGTCTCCCACGCTCCCCCATCATCAAGCGGCACGATCTGAAAAAGAGGTCTTGATTTCCTGACAATAATAAAAGAATTCCCCTTTTCTACAGCTGAAGAATATTTACTTATATTATGTCTTAGTTCCTTTAAACCAATAATTTGTTGTTTCATATATCTCAAGATTAACTTAAGATAACCTTGCTGTCAAGGAGTTGCCTTAAAGAAAATCGCGTCCACCATTTCTCTACTCAATGCCACGAGTAATTAAAAATACGGGTTTTTAGCTCGTAATTTTATTTGGTTATTTAAATTTACTTAATTATTAGCCTCAAAAGCTACAAGAATTTTACGAAATCTCTCCTGAATATCCCTTGGAATAATCTTTTCATCAAGAAGAGGTATCTTTCCTTTATTAGTAAATATGGCTTCTACCTCATCAAAATAAAATCCATCTTGAGTAGCTATAAAAAGATAGGATGGATTCCATGAATTCGTCATTCGCTTTGCATCTTTATATATATACTCTTGATTAAAAGTTCTCATATATTTAACTTCAACTAACCTAACCTCCTTTCCAATTTTATCAATAACGGCAAAATCCGGTGCCGTCTTTATAATTTCGAGTGTCTCATTATTTTCTTTATATCCCCGCTGAACAAGCTCTGGAATCACTCTCTCATAACCAAATCCAAGAATCGTAAAGTTTTTTGTCTCCCTAAACATTTGCTCGAAAATTGTTTCAGCAATTTTACCTTTAACTAGATTAATAGCAAAGCTTTGATTGTCCATATTTTATTTTTTAGAAATATATTTATTTACAGCCCCTTCTAAATCCAATAGTTGTTTATTGTTGTCTTCGGAAACTTCTGACTCTAAAATCACAGGCAACTGAAATTCCGGCGGATAAATTTCCACTACGATTCCATACAGTTTAGGAACTGAACCGGCTTTTGACGCATAAAATTCATAGACCCTGGCTTTTGCGAAAAGAGCTTTAGTTTTAAATTTATCTTGAAGCCACATCGGCAACTTTACTATAAAAAAACCAAGATTATTTTTCTGAATTGAATATCCATATTTTTCAAAAGTTTTTCCAATAGAACCGCCCACTTGGATTTCCTTATCTATCCCCTGAAATTCCAAACTATAAGTTTTTTCTTTTGGGAAAAATGTTAGTGCATAGGTGCGTGAAACACCGTCTTTATCTTCAAGGTGAACTTCTCTCATTAACTTATTATGACAAAGCACGTTCGCTTTAATTGGTCCGTACAATTCCTCTAATTGCGCAGTATGTAGTTTTTCCTTTTTTAACGCTTTATTTTCCTCGGGCAATTTTTCCTTCATAATATTTATATCAAACTATCCCCCTTAGAATTCTTAATCCCCAAATGTTTATATGCCTCAGGAGTAACCATTCTACCACTAGGAGTACGAACCAAAAGACCAACGCTCATAAGATACGGCTCATAAACATCTTCGATAATTCCGCTGTCATCATTAAGCGCCGCAGAAAGAGTTTGAATACCAACCGGACCGCCCTTAAACTTTTCAATAATTGTTAAAAGTAATTGCCTATCGGTTGGCTCAAGGCCTAAATTGTCTACCTCGAGCATTTCTAGGGTTTGTTTAGCAATGTCTTCAGTCACTTTTGAAGCTTCATTTACATCGGCAAAATCTCGGACACGGCGAAGCAGTCTATTGGCTGTTCTCGGGGTAAATCGCGAAGCCTTGGCGATCATATTTAAGGCAATTGGCTCTATTTCCAAATTCAAAAGCTTGGCAGAACGCTGGACTATATTTTCAATATCAGGAATCTCATAATAATCGAGTTTAAAAGTCGCACCAAAACGGGAGCGAAGCGGACCAGAAAGCAAATTAGCTCGGGTAGTGGCCGCGATCAAAGTAAATGGCGGAAGATCTATAGCAAGGGTCCTAGCGCCGGCGCCTTTTCCAACTATCAAATGCAATTTTCTATTTTCTAGAGCCGGATACAAAACTTCTTCGATCATATGGTTAAGCCTATGAGCTTCATCAATAAACAAAACATCGCCTTTTTCTAAATTGCTTAAGATTGCAGCTAAATCTCCCATTTTTTCTAGAGCCGGACCGGAAGTAATTTTTAAATTGGCTTCCATTTCTTTAGCGATCAAATATGCCAAAGTAGTTTTTCCCAAACCTGCCTGTCCATAAAGCAAAAGGTGGTCACTAACCTCGCCACGTTTTTTTGCGGCATCCAAAATAGTCTTCAAATGTTTTTTGATCTTTCTTTGCCCAACATAATCATCCCAGCGCGAAGGCCTTAGGGCTAGATCTATAACTTGATCTTCTTGTTTATTATCAGTATTTTTAGTAGCCATGTTTTTACAAAAAAAGTAATTGGAAAAAATTTAGTATATAGCCACTAGTGCCTAGCAACTAGTAAAAATCATAATCATTTACTAACTACTAGTAGCTAGTCGCTAATTTATAATTGTTCCTTACTCTAAAAATAACAAATTTCTTCAGTCATTGCGAGTGCCGCCGAAGCAATCTAGATTGTCACGTCGCGGCCTCCTCACAATGATAGAAATACTATTTCTTAAACTCATATTCCGACACAAACCCAAGTGGTTGTATAGGGGCTTGACAGATATTTGGTATTATGCTAATATATTTATATAAATCCAGTTAGAAGTCGCAGTCGCCTAAAGGCAACTTACTTCTAACGGATTGAAGATCATTTATAAAAGAGTGTAGCGGTCTGTGGGCGGGAATTGATTTTATATGGACGGTTTGGCTCCGGCGAAACCTATCCTATATGCAATTCTAATCTTTTTAAAAATTTATTTTTGAAAGGCCCTACAAACTCTTGTCGTTAACGCGACTTGTTGCCCACAGACTATTGCACTCTTCGCCCTAACCGCGCCTAACAGCGCGGTTTTGTATTTTAGTATTAATTCTTATTTTTTATTTTATTTAAGAACGAACTAGTTGTTTCTTACCAATTTTTTTATTAAAATATTTTTTATCAAAACTACGATCTGCACCTACCCCTCCATGATACTTAAGTGGAAAACGGAGATTTTGAACTGTAATCTTTAAGGCATTATATCCTGATTTTGTGTGTGTCGCATCTTTTCCAAAACCAATATTTTCTATTAAGTTAACCGCTGGAATTATAGCTAAGCCCCCCATGCGAAGCCTGGCAAAACTCCATTGATAATCCCATGTATTTATTTCCCCATTAAAAGTCCGGTCAAAGGCATAGCTCTTTAATTTATACTGATATTTACTAGTAAACATTTTCCTAACCTTTTCCTTTTCTTTCTTTTTACTCCATAGTTTCATATCAACGTCATAATAATCCCAAGCCCTCTTCCATGTAGCCCAACCCCAAATACCACCATATACAGAAAAATGATACGATTGAATTTTTTCTTTCCACGAACCAAGCGGATTAGTACCGCTTATAATCATAATTCTTTTGTCATCCCTATATCGCCAGAGCATCTCTTGGCAAAATAAAAAGAATGATTGGCTTGGAAGGCAATCATCTTCAAGTATTATCCCTTCTTCTATCTGACTAAAAAACCAATCGATAGCAGAACTTACTGCTATTTTGCATCCCAAATTTTTTTTTCTAAATAAAGTATTTACCTCGCATTTCCAATCTATTAGTTTTGTAATTTCTCGAACTTGTTTACATTTTTCAAGATCCTCTAAAATATTTTCTCTGGGACCATCAGCCGCTATAAAAAGTCTTGGAGGTTTTACCAGCTTAATTATAGAAAAAACTCGCTTAGTTTTTTCTGGCCTATTAAAAACCAAGAAAAGTACTGGGGTATTAAAAATTTTCATTTTTTAACTTAATTATTTTTAAATTAAATCATAAACCTAGACTCCAGCCTTCGCGGAAATGACGGAAGAGATAGATTCCTGCCTGCCGGCAGGCAGGCATTTTCATAGGAATGACAGACAGGATACATAGATTGCTTCGCATTGCTCGCAATGACGGAATTCTTTTTCTTACTAATCACTAGTGGCTAGTCGCTAATCTCTATCCCAACTCTTCAAGTGGTCCCGTAATCTTTTCCACCTCCTCAAAAGTAGTAAGCCCCTGAATAGTTTTTAAAATTCCGTCTTCTTGCATAGTCACCATACCCGCTTTTCTGGAAAGCTCGTCAATTTCAATTTCTCCACCGCCCTTCATCAAAACACTCTCAATTTCTTTATCGATTTTTAATAATTCATAGATAGCAACTCTGCCTTTATAGCCGATACCGCTGCATTTATCGCAACCAACTGCTTTATAAATACTAAAATCTTTATAGTTTTCTTTGTTTACTCTGGCCGGAAGTCCCTTAACAAATTTTTCTAATTTTTCTTTTAATTTTTTATCAACTTCAACTTTTTGTTTACAATTTACACAAAGCTTTTTAATAAGCCTTTGGGCAATGATCAAATTTACAGCCGGACCTATGCTGGTATTTTTTACACCCAAATCTTCAAGTCTTGGAATAGCGCCCGAAGCTTTATTGGCATGCACTGTAGAAAAAACCAAATGTCCGGTAAGAGAAGCCTGTATAGCAATTTCCGAAGTTTCTCTATCTCTAATTTCACCGATCAAAATAATATCGGGATCTTGTCTCATCATAGACCTGAGTCCATTTACAAAAGTATAGTCGTTGTCCGGATCTACCTGGGTCTGCTCAATACCCTCCAAATGATATTCAATAGGATCTTCAATGGTAATTATTTTGCTATCTGGAGAATTTATATATTTTAAAAATGCATAAAGCGTGGTTGTTTTACCGGAACCAGTAGGACCGGTATTTAAGATCATACCGTTTGGCCTTTTAAGCTCTATTTTTACAATTTCCAGATCATCTTCTCGAAAACCCAATTGAGGCAAAGTTAAGCTAATCGCTTCCGGATCTAAAACCCTCATAACTATTACTTCTCCAAACTCAGAAGGAGCTATGGCAACACGAAGTTCAATATCTTTATCGCCCATGCCCATAGTAATGCGCCCATCTTGAGCTTTGTCTCCAACATTTATTTTTAAATTAGCCAAAAGCTTTATTCTGGAAACTAAATAATGATAAAGTTTTTTATCTAGATCTGTCATAACATCCCTAAGATCACCATCGATACGATATCTGATCCTTACATTTTTTTCATCCGGCTCTAAATGAATATCCGAAACTCTATTTCCTAAAGCTCCGGCCAAAACAATTTCCAAGATCTGTCCGGTTGGATTATTTCTAAAATCGAAAGCTAAAATTTCATTTTTTACTGATTCAAGCCTTACTAACTTTGCCTTCAAGGCAATAATTCTATCTTTGTCTATATCGATACGACCCATAAGAGGCGTCGTACTTTTGGTTAAATATTTATAATAATCCCAAGCTCTAATAAGACTGGATTTAGAAACAACGTAAACCCTTGGTTTAAGATTCTTGGCTATTAGTTTTTCTATTTCGCTTTTGCATTTAACATCGGAAGGGTCAATGGCAACAAAAACAACATCCGCTCCTTTTGCTTCAACTACAGCCATATCGGCTTCTTTGGCATCTTTTTCCGGAATCAAAGACAATGCCTCCGTTTCAATAGGTAAAAGCGCTAAATTCAAATATGGGAGTTCTAATTTTTCAGCTCTTCTTTGCGCGTCTCTTTCTTCGGCTTCTCTATTTAATTTTGCGAGAGTATCATCGGATGTCTTTAACATGTTTCAATTATAACAAATTAAATATAAATTAACCGCTTAAAAAGATGGTGATATAATCTAATTAATGAAACTAATCCTTCGCTATGCCAGACAACGAACAGAATATAGTTGTGGCCCCGCATCCCTAAAAATGGTTATGGGGTTTTTAGGTAATAAAAAAAGTGAAAAAAGCTTAATAAAAAAAGCCCAAACAAATAAAACAACTGGAACAGAGCACAAATGGATGATCGAGACGGCAATACGGGAGAGTTTTCATTGCTATGCCAATCCCAATTCTTCACTTCATGAAATTAAACACTTTCTTCTGCTTGGGCTGCCCGTAATCATTGACTATACAGAGCCATCACAAAATATTGGCCATTATGCGGTGATAGTTGGTTATGAAAAAAATAAAATTATCATGAACGATCCTTGGAATGGAAAAGACTTCTCGATATCCGAGAAAAAGTTAATTAATAGATGGCACGACACCATAACGAAATCTAGCGGATGGATCATGGTAATTTCAAAAAACGATTTTCTGCTTGGCAAACAGTATTTGCCCAAAAAATAACCTATTTTACAGGTTATTTTTTATGCCATAGACAAAAACTTATTTTTATGGCACTATATTAATAGTTCTAAAAATTGAGGGGAGGAATTTAATATGGCAAGAGTAATGGTTATAGCTCTGATGAATATGTTTTTAGGGCTTATTATAGGCAAGGCGCTGTCAATATATCCCGAACAGTCTTTAATGGTGGTTGGCATAGCGATCCTTCTTTGCCTGATCTTAACAGCGGTAATATGGCTGTTAATGCGTCCGGCAAAAGAAGACCTGAAAAACGCCGATGATGAACTTAAAGAAGGAGAAATTCATTGGGTTCTTTGTCACAGCTCTGGAGTCGAAGGAAATATGGCTTTAGTTCGCAGTAAAAAAACCAAAGAACTAAAACTCTTAGTCTTTAAAGAAACTCCTCCGACTATCTTCAAAAAAGAAAAGGGCAAGATAGTTGACGCCACATCTCAATGAAAAATAAGTATTTTTCTAAAGCCCGGGGTTAAACCCGGGCTTTTTTATCCCCTCACCTACTTTATAGGTGCGGGGATTTATTCTATAATCTACTTAACTAGTCGCTAATCGCTAACTACTAATTACTATTCTTATGTCCGGACACAACAAATGGTCTCAAATAAAAAATAAAAAGGGTGTGGCCGATGTTAAACGCGGTAAAGTTTTTTCAAAATTACTTCGCGCTATTTCTATTGCCGCAAAAACCGAACCAAACGTTCAATTCAATCCCCGACTAAGATCCGCCATTGATACAGCCAAAGAATATTTAGTTCCGCTGGATAATATTGAACGCGCTATCAGCAAAGCCTCTGATCAAAAAGATCTATCAGAAATGGTCATTGAAGCTTATGGTCCGGAAGGCTCGGCGATCATTATTGAAGCCATCACAGACAATACGAACCGAACTATTTCTGAAGTTAAAAAAATTCTAAGCGATCATGATGCAAAATTTGCCAATCAAGGCAGCGTGCTTTGGGCATTTTCCGCCGAAGGCGGATCCGCCTCTGGCGGAGATGCTAAGTGGAAAGCCAAATTCCCCCAAGCCATCTCTGAAGAATCCAAGGCTAAATTGGAAAAACTTATTGAAGCCCTCGATGAACACGATGATGTTCAAAATATTACGACTAATGTCGCATAATACAAATCTACAAATGTATGCTCACCCTGTTAAATAATTTTGTCTTTGACAAAATTGTTGCAAAACAACATTTAACAGGGCGGGTACTACGAATGTCAACAAATAATTCATATATCGGCATATTAATTAGCTAGTGGCTAAACACTAACATTCTAATGACTATTATCGGTATCGATCCGGGAACAACAAGAATTGGTTTTGGTGTTATTTCCGAACAAGGAGGAAAATTAAATCTTATTGATTATGGGATTATTGAGGGAAGAGCCAAGCAACAAATTTCTGTTTGTATTTTAGAAAATTGCCAAAAACTTTCTAAGATCATAAAAAAATATAAACCCAAAGTTGCCGGAATTGAAAAAATATTTTTTGCTAAAAATATTAAAACCGGAATAGACGTAGCCCAAAGCCGAGGAGCTCTTATTTTAGAACTAGCTAAAGCCGGTATAAAAATAAAAGAATTAAGCCCGTCAGAAATAAAAAGCTCTGTGACCGGATATGGCCTAGCAGATAAAAAATCTGTTTCCAAGGTGGCAGCAATGATATTGGGCATCAAAGACGGATTAAAAGGATATGATGATGCCTCAGATGCAGTGGCTATTGCTATCGCTACGGCGTTTTCGAAAGAATTCGGGGAGTGAACAGCCACTAGCCACTAGCCACTAGCCACTAATAAATTTTACAAAATACTACTTATAGCAATTTATTTCGTTTTCTAGCCGCTAACTCCTAATAACTAATTTCTATTTAGTGGTTGACCCCCATACCATAACGAGAATAATTTTTAAGTCACGTACCAAGGGCACAAATTCTCGTTTGGTGTGGGGGTTGACACTATTCTTTTTTTTTATATAATTCCCTTAACAAATGAAAAATAACTTCGATACTCGCTAGTCAGCGATGTACGGAGCTCCGACTAGAATCCCAACAATATCGTCGGGGGCGTCGGGGTTAATAAAAAAATTATTTTATGAAAAAGAAAAAAGCTTCCTTTAAACCAAAGAAAAATATTGCACCCGCAAAGAAAAAAAGTAAAAAACCTGAAGAGGAAGAAAAAAAGGGATGGATCCACGAAGAAGAAGATTGGAAAAAAGATGAATTAGAAGAACCGGAAGAAAAAGTTAAAATTTCTGTCGCTGTTGCCGTAGCCGACGACGAAGACGACTTGATAGAAAAAGATACCTCGCTCGATGACGATGAAACCACAAAAATCTTAGACGAAGACTTTCTAGGAGACGACGATAAGGACAACTATTAGCCTAAAATCTCCCCCCCCTCATAGAGTGAGGGGGTTTTGGTATAATGAGTTATAAGTATGAAAAAAAACAAAGTCTCTAAAAGTAATCTATTTTTCTTAATAATTCTTCTGGTTATTGCCATATCTCTGGTTTTTTATATTTTTATTATGAAAGACCTGCCAAATCCCAGTCAATTTGAAAGCAGAAAAGTAGCTGAATCAACCAGAATTTATGACCGAACCGGAGAAATTTTGCTCTACGAGATTCACGGAGAACAAAAAAGAACAGTTATTGCTCCAGAAGCAATACCTATGTCTGCACGGCAAGCTGTTATAGCCATTGAAGATCAAACTTTTTATAGTCATCCCGCATTTGATATAAAAGGTATCACAAGGGCCTTCATATCAAACTTAACTAATCGTGAAATAGCTCAGGGCGGATCTACACTCACCCAACAATTGGCAAAAAATTCTTTTTTAACTCCAGAAAAAACAATCACCAGAAAAATAAAAGAACTTTTTCTAGCTATTCAATTGGAGAAAAAATATAGTAAAGATGAGATCTTAAATCTATATCTTAATCAGAGTCCTTTTGGGGGCAATACTTATGGTATTCAAGCGGCTAGCCAAACTTTTTTTAATAAAAATGCGAAAGATTTAAATATAGCCGAGTCGGCGTTGTTAGCCAGCGTGCTTCAAGCACCAACTTATTATTCACCGTGGGGTACTCATACTAAAGATCTTTATGACAGAAAGGATTATGTTTTGGAGCAAATGAATAAACTAGGGTTTATAAACGAAAAAGAGTTTGAAAAAGCTAAAAAAGAAGTTTTAAAATTTGCGCCCAAGTCCAATGGCATCAAGGCCGCGCATTTTGTTTTAACAATACAAGATTATTTAAATAATAAGTATGGTGAAAGTTTTGTAGAAACAGCTGGCTTAAAGGTAATTACCACTTTAGATTGGAAAATGCAGGAACTAGCCGAAAAAGCGGTTTTAGATGGAGCTGAAAGAAATAAAGAACTCTATAAAGGATACAACGCAGCCTTAGTCGCTCAAGACGGAGCAACCGGCCAAGTTTTGGCGCTGGTTGGATCTAAAGATTATTTCGGCAATCCGGAGCCGGAAAATTGCCAACCGGGCAAAACCTGCAAATTCGAAGGTAATTTTAATGTGGCCACACAAGGATTGAGACAGCCTGGTTCAACCATGAAGCCGTTTGCTTATGTAACAGCTTTTCAAAAAGGCTATACTCCAAGCACGATGGTTTTTGACCTGCCAACTGAATTTGCAGCCAGTAATCCAAGCTGTCCTCTTGAAGTTGATTATGATAATGAAAATACAGAATGCTTTCACCCACAAAATTTTGATCCGGAATTTAAAGGGCCAATTGATCTAAGAAATTCTTTAGCACAATCTATAAACGTCACCTCGGTAAAAACTTTATATTTAGCCGGACTTAAAGAAACCCTAAAAACTGCTTCTGATTTTGGAATAACTACTTTAACTGAAAAGAATAGATACGGGCTTTCTTTGGTGCTTGGCGGAGGAGAAGTAAAATTGATCGACCTAGTTGGCGCTTATTCTGTTTTTGCTCAAGAAGGCATAAAACACCAACAAACAATGATCCTAAAAATAACAGATTCTAAAAACAAAACCTTGGAAGAATATAAAGATATAAATACTCGGGTAATGGATGCAAAATATCCTATTTATATAAATGATATTTTAAGTGATATCGAAGCCAGATCAGCTCTTCTTTCTAATAGTCTTTCATTAACTTTATTTAAAGACCACGAAGTTGCTATGAAAACCGGAACAACTAATGACTATCGCGATGCTTGGGTAGTTGGTTATACTCCAAATTTTATTGTCGGAGTTTGGGCCGGAAACAATAACAATAACGCTATGCAAAAACAAGCCGGAAGTATTTTAGCCGCTATTCCTACTTGGAGCGCTTTCATGAAAGAAGCCCTAAAAGATATTCCTCCAGCAACATTCTCAAAACCAGAACTAATCCTTACCAAAAAAGAGGTTTTGAATGGAGGTTTTGATATGAATTTCCAAATTGATGGAAAAAATTATCCTCAAATTCATGATGTTCTTTTCTATGTAAATAAAAACGATCCTCAAGGACCTTATCCAGAAAACCCACAAAACGATTCTCAATTTGAAAATTGGGAAGTCCCGGTATTAAAATGGGCCAGAGAAAATATTTCCGACTTTGATCTAAATTACAATAAACCCCTACCTGTAGGATCATTAAACCAATCTGACAATTCAGACGCTCAAAACTTAAATATCAATTGGATTAGCCCTAAGAACGGCGAATTTATAAAAGAAGATAATAGTATAGTTGTTAATGCCGAAATCACCGCAGGCTTCGAAATAAGCAAATTAGAGCTATACCTTAATGATGTATTGATCAGTTCTTGGCAGCAAGCATTTGGAAAAAAAGTTAATCTTACACATAATTTCACTCCATCTTCAATAGAGTCTCAAAATATGTTAAAAGTTAAGATTTATGACCCTATTGGAAATTCTTTAGAAAAATCTATAATATTGTTTAAATAAAAAATAATCATCTAATAACGAATAAAATACGAATGAACGAATAGAGAATAAATAAGGAGAAGGGATTAGTATATTCGTACCAATTCGTTATTCGTTGATTTTAACTATTCTTGATCGGCATCAAAATATAAAAATAAGAAAAGTCTTTTTGAGATTTTATAACAGCTGCTCGCTGATCTCCATTCAAACCAAGCATCACATCTTCGGAATTAAAACTCTTAAGCCCCTCCAGTAAGAACCTCCAATTAAAAACCACTTCAAAATCATTTCCTTTTGATTTCATCGGAACTAAATAATGATTTTCTCCTAAATGTTGGGTAGCAGAAGAAACTTCCATCACTTTCTTGCCTTCTTTGCTTTTTAATTTAACATCATTCACCTTTCCGCTGAAATTACTGACCAAACGGACAGCATTCATAAAACTTTCTTTATTTATAATCGATTCTGTTTCAAGAGTTTTTGGAATGATTGGGTCATAATCCGGAAAATTTCCATCAATAAGCCTGGATATTATTTCTAGGTCCTCTCCTTTAAATAATACTTGATTATCATCAAAATAAATATTCATTTCTCCTTCTTTAAAAATTCTGGGTACTTCCTGAATTGTTTTTAAAGGAATGATTGCTTTAAAACCTGTAGTAAAATCTGCTTTAAAATCTTTATCAAATAAAGTTTTTTCTGCAAGCCTAAAACTATCAGTTGCAGCCAATTTTAAGCTGGAGATTTGATAATCAAATAATACTCCACTGATCTCCGGCCTGATCTCTGAAATCTGAGCGCAATTAACTATTTTAGAAATAGCATCATTAAAAACCTCTGTACTTATTTTTAGATGATTTTTTGTATTGCCAATTTCCGGAATGATAGGAAATTCTTCCTCATTCAAACTCTGAATTGTTGCCTCATAATTATCGGTCTTTAAAATTAAACTATTGCCTTTTGATTCTAAGCTTACTTTTTCACTATCTAAATTGGTTATGATTCCATTTAAAACTGAAAATGGGATTGTAATTGAACCTTCTTCGATTATCTTTCCGGAGACGATTTTGGATATAGCTATTTCTAGATTTGTAGCTATAATTTTTATCTTATTATTAAAAGTCTTAATAAGAATATTTTTTAGGATTGGCAAATTATTATTTTCTGATACTGCTCTTACCACCGCATTTAAACCCTCTTTTAAATTATCTTTAAGTATTATTATTTTCATTCTTTTATATTCTATATAAGAACTTGCAGTAGAAGTAGTATTTGATAAGGTTGTTAATAAATTGATTTTGTCATACTCTCACTGGTTTAAACTATTCACACCCGGTTGTTATTTGTTGTTAGTATTGATGTTTATAACTTTCGAACCACGGGTTTATTTAAAAAGTTTTACATGATTTCATAACAGCTTTTTAAATATCTTACTAATAGTTTTTGAACAGGGTTATTAACAATTTATCTGTCATTACGAGGCAACCGAAGCAATCTATTTATCACTCTAGATTGTCGTGCCTTCGGCAGATCTCCCATAGGGACGACCACGTCGCAGACTCCTCGCAATGACCGACGGGAAGATAGTATTATTATTTTTTAATTATTTAGGACTTGATTAGACATTAGGAATTAGAAATTGTTTTAGTTTGTTATTCTTTCTGAATAATATCTTTTATGGCAATAATTTTCTGATTTAGGTTTTGATCCTTACTTACTTCCTTGGAAAGTTTATTATAAGCATAAATTGCGGTAGTGTGGTCTCTTTTGCCGAGCTTTTCTCCAATTGAAGGATAGGACATTCCTAAAACTTCTCGTAAAAGGTACATAGCAACCTGTCTTGGCTCGGCTATAGTGTTTTTTCTACATCGCCCGGTAAGATCAGCTACCTCAACCTGGAAATAATCAGCCACAGCTTTAATTACTTGAGCCGGACTTACATTTTTAATGGGCTGCTGGATGCTTTCGTTAATAATACCTTCAACTTGCTTGGAACTTAACTCGGTATTTTTAGTGCTTTGAATGAATAAGATTTTATTTAATACCCCTTCTAGTTCTCGTAGATTTTTTTGAACCTTGGTGGCTATCATATCAATAACATCGTCTGAGAGACTAACCCCTCTATTCTGCAGTTTTGTCTTCAAAATTGCCATTCTAAGCTCGTAGTCCGGAAAACCGATGTCTGCTATCATTCCGCCCTCAAAACGCGACCTCAACCTCTCTTCAAGCGTAGGGATAAAGCGTGGCGGACGATCCGAAGAAATTATGATCTGTTTATTGTTCTCGTATAAGGCGTTGAAGGTATGGAAAAATTCTTCTTCGGTTTTTTCTTTACCTCCAATGAATTGAATATCATCAATAATTAACACATCGGTGAGGCGATATTTCTCTTTAATATCCTCCATTCTCTTATTTCGGATAGCCCAAATAACATCGTTGGTAAATTTTTCAGAAGAGACATACTTAACCTTTATTTTATTGTTGTATTCTTTTTTGATTTCGTTTCCAAGAGATTGGAGTAAATGAGTTTTCCCTAAACCTACTCCGCCGTAAATAAAAAGTGGGTTATATTTTTTACCAACGTCTTTTATGATAGCCATAGCAGCTGTGTATGCTAATTCATTGGAAGAACCTACTACGAAAGATTCTAGGGTGTAGCGCGGATTAAGCCCTGTCTCCGGATCGATCCTAAGTTCTGCAAAAGATTGTTGAACTCTCAGATCAACCTCGCTTAAGGATTTTTGTTTGGCAATTACTTTGGCGCTGGTGGCCGCAGTATTTTTATTTTCTACAACATACTCTACTTTTTTAGCTGAATCGTCAAAATTTCGAAGAACAGAAAGAATTGTTTTGTTATATTTATTTTCTACCCATTCTTTAGCAAAATTATTTGGAAGACTTACGAACACAACACCATTTTCTTTGTGAGTCAGCTTGCTATTCTTTAACCAAGTTAAAAAATTTGGTCTTGAAATTTGCAGTTCTACTTCGCCTAGCGTTGATTGCCAAAGTTGTTCGAGGTCCATATTTTTTTAAAAAAATCTTAGTTGCTTCACTTAATTTTATCCCTCTATTCCCGATAGTCAAACAGTCGAAATTTAACAATATGTTAATGACTTGTGGAAAACTTTTTTAAGCTAGTTGCTCACTGGTTAGATTTGTTCTTATTGTATGGGTTGTTAGATGTTTTTTCAATAGAAGCTATAATAATTAAAAATTTAAAAATCAAAATGGAAAATGACAATTTAAAATAATAAAATTATTTAGAGAATTTATTGAGACCAAGCACTTGACTTAATTAACTCAACTCCTTGTTTTTAAAGTTAAAATTTGTTATCTTATTTATAATATTGGGAAGAAAAAAATGTAAAAAATTAATATAATAGATTAAAAAACGCCTAATATTTATCATAAACTTTACATTTTGATTTTTTAATTTTAAACTTGAAACATGTCACAGACTTATCAACCAGCAAAAAAGAAAAGAGTTAGGACCCACGGTTTCTTAAAGCGCATGAGCACTCCTGGCGGCAGGCGTGTTTTGGCCAGCAGAAGGGCAAAGGGAAGACACAAGCTTACAGTCTAGAAGTTTTAATTCCTAATTATTCTAATTGACCTAAATAAATCCCAAATCCTAAGTTTTAATTTTTGGGTTTTGGAGTTTGAGTCATTGTTTAGAAATTAGTAATTAGAAATTAGAAATTTTACCGTATGCTCGCTAAGAAATTTCGCCTACCAATTCAATCTGTTTTAAATAAAAGCGGCCGAACCTTTAGGAGCCGTTCTTTTTTAATTAAAACATTCTCAAATCAACTAGATTTTAATCGTTTTGGAGTTGTGATCAGTAAAAAAGTCAGCAAGTTGGCAGTTAAAAGAAATTTAATAAAAAGAATAGTTTTGGATACTACTAAGAAGTTTGTAGCTGCTGAAAATAAAAATAAACTCGATATTCTTCTTATTATTTCCCCGGTCATGATAAAAATGGAAAAAGCTGATATTATTAAGGAACTGGAAGAGTCCCTAAACAAGATAATTTAAAATGCAAAGATCAAAAATCAAAATGACAATTCAAAATTCAAAATTGACCAGTCCCCTGAAAGACAAAAGCCAATCCCGAAGGGATACCGAAATTTTACATTTTGATATTTAAATTTTACATTATAATAATATGTTCCAAACCTATATATTCGTCCCCCTTTTAAATGCTCTGATTTTTTTATATCAAAATGCTACCGTTGAAAGTTTGGGCGTAGCCATTATTTTGCTGACCTTGCTTATTCGCTTTATTTTATTCCCTCTTTTTTATAAAAGCACCAAGAGTCAGATAGTAATGCAGAGACTTCAGCCGCTTATACAGAAGATTCAGCACGATCATAAAGACGACAAAGAGAAGCAAGCTAAGGCGCTCATGGATCTCTATCGAAACAATGATGTGAATCCTTTTACGAGTATTTTGATGGTTTTTGTGCAAATTCCTATATTAATTGGCCTTTATAAGCTATTTGCAATCGACTTCTCAAACTTACAGATCAATGAGCTTTATAGCTTTGTTTCAGCTCCAGAACAGATTAATAGTATGTTTTTAGGCTTGATAGATCTTAAAAATCGCAGTATGCTTATGGTTGGTTTAGCTGCGATCGCCCAGTATTTTCAGGGAACGTCGGCTTTACCAAAATATGAAAAAGGCAAGGAGTTATCTACTGCAGAGAAGATGACTAAGCAGATGGTTTATATGGGTCCGGCATTTACCTTGTTGATTCTTTGGAATCTTCCTTCGGCCCTAGGATTGTATTGGCTGGTAACTTCATTGTTTTCTATAGTTCAACAGATCTATATAAATAAGAGGGTCAAGGTTAATACTGGTTAAATTGATATAAAAAAAGAATATAATTTAATTAGTTATGTAAGTATGATGCGGTTGAATGTAAAATGTAAAAATCAAAAATCAAAATGACAATTCAAAATTCAAAATTGACCAGTCCCCTGAAAGACAAAAGCCAATCCCGAAGGGATACCAAAATTTTACATTTTGATATTTAAATTTTAAACTTGAAACATGAACAACATTGAAACTGTAAAAGATATAATAAAAAAACTTTTGGAATTGGGTGGATTTAATGATTTTTCCATAGATGCCGATGTTGAAGGAAAAAGAATTTCCATCTTTATTCACGATTTTGATATTAAAGATCTATTGCCTAAGATTATTTTAGATTTTGAAAGAATTGCTAAATTAGCTTTAAAAAAGATAGATCCTACCAGCATAGATAATTTGGTTTTGGATATGAATAATTACAGAAGAGAAAGAGAGCATTTAATTGCCGAGCTAGCTAAGGCTGCTGCCAGAAAGGTATTAATGAACAAGCAAGAAGTTAAATTGCCGGCAATGAATGCCTATGAAAGAAGAATAGTACATATGGAACTTGCTTCCAGACCGGACGTAAAAACAGAAAGCGCCGGACTAGGACCAGAAAGACATATTGTGGTGAAGCCAATATAATCAACGAATAGCGAATTTCCGCCAGCTGGCGGAACGAATGAACGAATTAAAAACTCCCCAATTGGGGAGTTTTTAATAATGAAAAGTATTTCTAGTCCAATTTAAGCGAATATACTTTATCGTCGTATCGGTTTATAAATAAAAGAGAAGAGTCTTTGATTTTAAGGTTTGAGGCGTCGATTGCCACTTCATTGCCATCGAATAATTTGGTAATTTTCCCGGTTGGAAGATCAAGTTCAAAAATATCGTCTACAAAATATTCTTTATTTTTATAATAATCATCTGGAAAAACAATTCCTGCCTTAATATTTTTAGGAACACCACAATAAATTTTAGAGGTTTCTATAAGGCATTTTTCAGGAACAGTTAAGAAGGTAAAGTTGGCAATAGTTACTCCGAGGTTATCTATTAGGGTTAATTTTGGAGTTCTTTCCATGCTATTCAATTTTATTCCAATATCGCCATTTTTTGACCAATTTATATCCAGTCCAAATTCGCCGTCTATAATAGTTTTTAGGATTTTATTTTTTAAATCAAATGAGTATAGCCGGCCATTACTTTCTATTGAAGGGTCTGTTTTAAGTAGTACCTCGTTTTCTTTAAACCAACTAATTTTTAAGCCAACTTGGGTCATTTTTTGGATTTCGGTTGTTTTTTGCGTGGTTAAGTCCAGCACTCTCAAAGCCGACTGATCAGTATAAGTCATTTTTTTAGAGTCTGGAGAGAAGGCGGCAGAGAGTACTCCTGTTGGAAGCGGGCTCCAGCTGGTAGAGCTGGCAGAAAAAACGCTGAAAGTTGGAAGTTGCGGATAATTAAATTCGGCTATGGCCAAAGAACCATCACCTGAAAAAATTATTTCATGAAGATTGCTTAGATTTTGTGAGCTAACCATTCTCCGCGACCCATCGCTATTAATTTTAATGATTTGCCCGTTTAAATTGGCAAAATACAAACCATTATCTTTTGTGTTTAGCCAATATTCAAAAACAGGAGAATTGATTAAAATAGAAAGCTTTTGAGTTACAGTTTCCGGGCTTTGAGTTTCTGTTTCGGTGCCGGTTGTAGTGGTTATGGTAGTTTCTGTGGTGGCTTCAGTGACCGAGGTTGTTGGTGTTTCCCCTTTTCCGATTACACCAAAAACACCGCCCTTAGAATTTATCCAATTCCAAAAATAATAAATACCTACTCCAAGGCCAGCGATAAGTAATACAATAGCGAATATTTTTATAACTCTTTTATAGTCCATAATAAATTAAAACTTACACTTATTTTTTATGGCCTGAGTTTGGTTTTGTCCAAACAGCGATATTAATTGATTGTTTGTTGAAGCTTTCAATTCATCGCAATTGACGCAGGCATTGGAAATAATTGATAAACAACATTTCCCATTTTCTTTAGTATAGATAGTTTCGTCGCATTTAGTGCATAGCATTTTTTTAGTTGTATCTGTGCCATATTGTTGAGTTCCCTGATCTGAGGTTACTGTTAGTCCGGCTTGAAATCCCGTACCTAATAATCCTCCAGCTTCACTTACCGCAACTAAACAACCAGGTATTCCGGCAGTTCCGGAACTTTCAGAAACCTTATTATTATCTCCAGAAATATAAACTTGTTCTGGTGGATTAAATTCACTTAAATTAATAGGTTCAATTTGAAAATTACCTAATTTTACCAGGTTTGGATTTATCGTATAAAGAACAAGATAAGCTCCAAATAACAGAAGAAGGCCATAAATAGCATTTAACATTATATCTTTAGCGTCTTCTTTGCTGGCAAAACCTCCGGCTGAAAGCGTATATTGAGCCGCGCCATAGATAATCACCGCAAAGGCGATTATTCCGGCTATCATTAAGCCGAATTGATAAAGTCTGCCAACATAGCTTCCCAGATCAGTTTTCCAATTAGCGGGACATGCCCCTCCAGCAATTTTTGTATTACAAGGAATTTCTACTCTGGGAACGTATGCCGGCACAACTTTTTTGAGACCGGAGAAGTCGGTTTGTTGAATGTTGCTGCCAGCGCTACAAATAGCCTTACAGTTTGGTCTATCCCAAACCGCTGTTCCCCCATTTGTACATTTAAGATTAGCTATTTCTGTATTTATATCTGTTTCTGATTTATCACATTGTGCGCCAGGGTTTACTGGTGGTGGTGTACTTATTTCTGATGAACAAGTACAGGCAACATAATCACCAGAGCATTTTTTTCCATTAATAATTCCCGAGCTTACAGGTTGGCAGCCGGTAGGACAATTATCGCCGGGATAGCAACTACTAATATATTGAACTGGCTGTGCAAAACTTACCGGAATTGTATTAATAATTAATATAAATCCCAGCAATAAAACTGTAGAATTTTTTTTGAAATGTTTTATTTTCATATTACTTATTCATTATACCAATCTACAAATGTTACAAATATTAACGAATGAATACGAATATCAGTCTTTCTTATTTGTAGCCATTCGTAATATTAGTATAATTCGTATATTTGTATGTCTATTTTATATTTAAATTAATATAATTTTGGGCAAACTCAAGTTGATTGGTAATGTTTTGAGCAAAAGCTTTTATACTGACACTGGCTCCTTCGGCTGCTTGGCCTTGGGTGGCCATTAAAATATTAAAAATATCAGGACTAGCTGACTGATTATTTATTTTTTGGCCATTTACTTCCCAGCTAATCTTTAATTGACCAATGTTTGAAATATTAAAAAAATAAGGAAGCGCCTGAAATACCTTTTCTCCTATGGTTGTTTGTCTGTTTGGGTAGGGAGCCTTAATAACAAGTTGAGGCGGAACCAAGGAAATAGTGGTTGATGTATTTAATTCGCCAATTTTATATTTTGCATCTGAATAGTTGGGAACCGTTATAGTAATAACCTGATCAGCGCTTTTATCGGCAGTAAACTTTATAGACTTTAAACCAACCCCTGAATTTATAATATTATTGTTTAGCCTCCACTCCACTTTTTGTTTGGACAGATCTACAATCTTCCCTTGATTTACGGCGTCAAAGCTTATTTCTATATTGGAATTGTCGGTAGCTAATACCTTTCCCTTATAATTAGCGGGGACATAATTTAAAGCACGCCAAGAAATTACGTATTCAAAGTTGGGATTTGTAGCCAGCAATATAGAACCGGAGTCAATATTTAATTGGGCTTGAGCTGAAAAACTTAAAAATAAACCAAATAAAGCTAGGCAAATAGCGAGAAAATAATATTTATTGGTTAAGCCAAAAATCTTCATGATGTTTTAATTTTAGCATATTCTGTCATGCCCGTCTTTCTTCTGTCATCCCGCACTTGATGCGGGCTCCAGTCCTTTTTCTGGATTCCGGATCCCGCTCCAAAGAGGCGAGGCTCGCTCAATTCCATTGAGTGGCAAGTCTAGTATGACAGCGATTATTTAATTTTACCGACCTTTTCTAAGCCCCTTACCAATCTCCCTCCTGTTATAGTGTCTATTTTTTTAATTTTATTCATTGCTCCTCGGTCTATAAATATTACGACGATCCAAACCAAAGTGGATGGGAGTAAGGAGCCGATATAGGGAAATAGCTTTATCCCGTTAATTACCAGATTGGTCACCCAGATTTCAGGCCCCATCCTTTTAAGCCATACAAAGTAAAATTGGCTTATAGATGTTCGGATAGTGTCCATTATGCCAAAATCATCCATGGCCATAAAAAAGAGAAGGTAATCAAAGGCATCGGAAAGCAGATAAAATGGGGTTATAAAAAATATCTCAATTGTAGATATTTTTGGCTCACGATTTTCTTCTTTTGCTAATCCCTCAGCTCCTTCGCGGTTCTTTTTTTCTGTGAGATCTTTTTTTTCTTGTTGTTTTGTTTCTTCGGCCATGTTGCAAATTTAAAATGTAAATATCAAAAATTAAAATGACAGATCAAAATGATAAAATTTAAAGGCAAAAAGATTTTTAGATTTTACATTGTCATTTTCCATTTTGATTTTTAAACTTTGATTTATCTATGCTCCGCGCTGTTTAAGAATTTGTTCCGGCTTTGTAGTAACAATCTTATCTTCAAGATATGATGCAATGACTTTGATAGCTACGTGATTTAAGCCGGCAAAGAAAAGCCCCTCGCCCACTGACGCCTCAAGTAAAAGAGTTTTTTCACCCTCAGTAAGATTGAAAGTTTTTATTACCATGTCGATTGTTGAGGGCGATTGTTTTAGAAGAAGTTGTAAGGAGGAGTTAGAAATAATTGGCCGTCCGAAAGGAGATTTTAAGAAATCCTCTACGTCCTGAGTAATAGTGGTAACGCCAAGGAAATATTTTCTGCATCGTTTCACTAGGCCAAATAAGAACGATGCTCCATCTTCGTGCTTCATCAATGTCCACGCTTCATCTACAATAAGAACCCGTTTTTTAAGCTCAGCCCTAATTAGGTTCCAAATAAAGTTTAGAACAATGTACATAGCAATTGGTCGGAGCTCATCTTCTAAGTCTCTTATAGAGAAGACAATCAAGCGATTTTTTATATCAATATTGGTTGGTTGGTTGGTAAAGCCGGAATAGCTACCTTTTGTAAATTTATAGAGTCTCTGTGCTAAATTTTTACCGCCCTCCATATTTTCCAGAATTTTTTCAAGATCTTCTAATAAAGGTGGAGCGGTCTTAGAAAAATCTTTGCCTGGAGCAATATCATGGGATGCATATGTTTCAGTAATAGCTCTATCTAAAATAGCATCCTCTTCCGGATTAAGAGCGCCCATCATGAGTTTTAAAAGTCCAGCCAAATTCACAATGTGCGACCTTAAAACATCACTTGGATCCTCATCTTTTGGCATTATTGGAAGTTCGAATGGATTGATGTGGTTTTGAGAGGCTAGGGATATTTTAAAATAGCTTCCGCCAATTGAAGATGACAAGGCTTCATATTCATTTTCTGGGTCAATGATTAAAACATCTACTCCCATCATAAGAAGTCTGAGGGCCTCTAGTTTTGTGGCGTAGGATTTTCCACCACCTGACTTAGCAAATATAACCATATTGGCATTTTCTAGCGAGAATCTATCAAAAATAATTAAAGAATTATTACTTTCATTCACGCCGTATAGAATTCCATTCTCAGAAGTAAGATCCGCTGAGGTAAATGGGAAGAATGAGGAAAGCGGTCCGGAATTAAGAGGGGTATAGATAGCCAGTTTGTCCTGGCCGAGCGGGATTGACGAGCTAAATCCTTCAACTTGTTGAAATAGTGATGGCTTTACATAGATCATTCGGCTTTCCAGTAAATTTGTTATTTTATCTTCAAGCTTGCGAAGTTCTTCTATCTTTTCCGCATAAATAGTGATATAAACGCCAACATTAAAAAGATGCTCTCTGGCTTGCTGAAGGGAGTCTCTTAAGCTTTCAATATCTTGAAAGGCAGTTTCTAAAAGTGGATCGCGCACAATTCCCTTATTCTGTTTTTCGTATAACTGTGATTCTACTTGCGCAGCTTTTTTCCTTAATTTTTTTAAAGCCGAACCGGTTTCGACTGGATGGACGAATATAGAAATATCTATAAGATCAGGCATATTTATTACAGCCGAAAACCAACCAGTGGAAAGAAAACGGGGGTAAGAGTATATAAAAAGTGTTTTAACCAGCTTATCGCCTAGTTTTAAAAAGTTTGAATTTACTTCAATGGCTGCCGGGGCCATCTTATCTATTATATTTTTGTTGGTATCATTCTCCATATTTTTGTTATTATTTTCAGTCGTTCTTATACTTGATATAAATTTCTAATTGACCTAATTGCTCTAATTGACCTAAACAAATCCCAAATTACAAATCCCAAGAGTCGCTATCTACTTCTTTTTTGGGTTTTGGAGATTGAGTCATTATTTAGAAATTAGGAATTAGTAATTAGGAATTGTTTTAGCCCTTCTTCTCGATCGTACTCGGATTATAAATATTATAAAAAAGCTCCGAGAGCTCAGCGTCATTTAACGGCACAGCCCTAAGCCCGATCTGGTTAAGACCATCTACTACCCCACTCACTCTTTGATCCAATTGTTCTAAGTATTCCTGTTCAGTTTTTTCTTGAAATCTTTCCGGTTCTTTGCTTCCAAATAACCCAAAAATTTTATTTTTTAATTTTCCACCGGCCTCAGATATTCTAATAGGATCAAAGGGCACAACTACAAAAAAGTTCTTAGACATTATGGCGTTTTGAGCTACGAATGATTTAACATACTCGCCATATTCAAAAATTTGATTTTTTAAAAGTTCATTAACTTCTTGATTTTCGCGCTCCTTTACCATCTTGAGGTAATTTTCAATATTTAATTTTCTTGAATGAATAAAAAATTGAATCGTGAAGTCCAGTGAATTTAAAAATCCCTGGAAAGAAAAAATTATCATTTCCTGTTCTTCGGCTGATTTTAAATCAAAATTCATACCGGAAACCATAAGTATCTTTCTATAAATTCCGCCCCTAAGTTTAATTACCCCATTTTCAATGGATTCTATATTTACGAATTGTTGGGTGGCTAATGACGGAGGTTGTTTTTGTATATCAGGCATATTATTAATAGTATAAAATGTAAAGTGTAAATATCAAAATTTCTAATTCCTAATTGCTCTAATTGACCTAAACAAATCCCAAATTACAAATCCTAAAAATCAATATTTATGTAACTTTAATATAAATTGAATTGAAAATAAGGTTTATTTCTTTAGCCCCTTCCCATAATATTCTTGCTCGATCTTTCATTTCCGGTGCGGCTACCGCCGACATTCTAAGAAAATGCTTGCACTCCCGCGATTCTTTTTTACAAATACCGATCTTATGTCTAAAATCCGCCTTGCTTTCCGCATCATCAGCTTCGCTATAATTTGCTCCGACTGAAGTTCCGCATTTTACTAACTGATTAATAATGGGCTTTGTAATTTCATTTTTGGGCATATCTTTGCAAAACTTAATAATTTCTTCGCCAAACTTAGCCGTTCTCTCCTCTAAATCATATTCTTTTTTAGGTTTTGGGGCTTGGGTCATTATTTAGAAATTAGAAATTAGGTGAATTAGGAATTAAATTGATTACTTGTAATCAATTCTTCTAGCCATTTCCTTTTCTCCGGTTATTTTTCTAAAAACTTCGTATTGTTCTTGGTGGGTTTGTGATTGATTAAAAATTGCAGGATGAGCTGTTTTTTCTCTAGTCGGAATAGGGGCTTTGGTTGTCATAAGTTTTTGCCAAATATCGCCCAGGGGGTTCTTTTTTTCTTCTATTACCATCGTCTTACCGGTTTTTTCTATTTTTTTAGCCGAAACATCAGTTTTTTTCCAAAGATAAAATTTGGGCTTCCAAAAATAACCCATGGCGGCCATAGTAACCTGCGCTAGAGGGATCCCGTTTATTTTAATAAAAGCGAAAGAAATAGAAATTGCATTCACAATTAAAGCCAAAATTATCCAAAGTGTTAAATTCAAGAAAAAAAATAAAAAAAATGAAATACCAAAACCAATCGCAATAAAAACAAACTGCTTTAAAGTTAGGGGGCCGACTATTGTGTCTTCGGTTTCTATAAATTGTGGGACTTGGAATTGCATAATATAAATATATACTAATCTACGAATGTTACGAATAATAACGAATGGATACGAATATTAGTTTTTCTTATTTGTAGTTATTCGTAATATTAGTATGATTCGTATATTTGTATTAATCAGACTTTCTTAAGTCTATTGTGTTTCCACTAACCTTCATAAAAGTATTGAGGTTTATGAATTCTTCCCGCCCAGTTGCTGGGCGAGGCTCGCCCGCCTTTGGCGGGGCGGCTTTTGCTTGTCCTGTCTGTCCGCCTAAAGCTCCGGCAAGACTAGGATGAGTAAGATCTGTTTTAAACGTGCTATAGTGCACTACTTTTGCTTGCCCTGACTTGTCCTGAGCTTTGTCGAAGGAGCTTGCTTGTGGTGAGCTGGTCGAATCCGTCGAAGGGGTCGGTTCTGGGGGGGCTATTTTTTGTTCGCTGATTTGTTTTAAAGAAAGAGTGGATGCTATTTGCGGTTGATTAGTAATTACCTTTTGCTGTATTGGTATTTTTATTGTTTCAAATATTGGGGTGGCGGTTTTAACTTGGGGGGCGCCTGTTTTTTGGGGCTCTATAGGTTTTCCTTGAAGATTTATTTCTTTAGACTCTAAAATCGCTTTGGTTTGAATGGGCTTTATTTCAATTTTTGATTGTTGGGTCGCTTGCGGTATTATCGGTGTAGTTTGAGGGGCGCTACTGAATATTTTTTGTCCGGCTATAACTGGCATTTGGAATTTTTTTTCTTGTACTGGCTGTGTGGTTTCTAAGCGAACTGAAATAGGTTTAATTTCTGGAACTTTCTGAATTATGGAGGGGTCAACTTTTAAATTTAATGATGGGGCGCCTTTAGAGAATTGAGGCATTACCGGTTTAACTGCTTCAACGTGTGTTTGTATTATAAAGGGCGCCTCTTCCTTAGGGGTTGGTTCTAGAATGGTTTTAGACGTGGTAGATGATACTGTTTTTGCCGGCTGACCAGGAATATTTTCAATTGTTAGGGGTGAAATTATTGGTTGTTGACTAGTTAGTTCTTGAGTTTTTTGTTGTTGACTTGCCTCTATTTTTATCGAGGGTTCGGTAGCTTTGACTTGTTTCTCGGCTTCAAATTTAATAATTGAAGGAGAAACTTCCTCCTTGCCCGCCATAGCTTCCGCCTTCGCTCCGCCTTCGCCATAGGCTTCGGACGGACGCAGTAAAGCTTCGGCGGGCGAAGGATTATAAATCTTATCCAATTCAGTTTTTAAGGAATTAAAGATTTTTTGTTTAAGTTCGATTTCAATAAAGTTTGATTTTTGAAGATCTATATCAAAGTAGGTGGTTAATTCATGTGCTACTTCCTCGGGCTTTATATATCCAAGAAAAACTTCGCCTACCAGTAAGGCAACATGTTTAACCTTTTCTTCCGGTATTGAATAGTCTTGGCAAATAGAAATGACTGTTTTGACATTTTTGTCTGCCAGCATTTCTTTTTTCAAATTTTCCGGCAAAGCATCAAATCTTTTTTGTGCTTCTAATTTTTCAGATTCGTAATTTTGATCCATTTATTTTTTCTACTTAGATTTTCCCCCTTCGTTCTTGTCTTCTTTTGGAGCTTCAGATTTTTTCTTTAAGTTATCAACCTCCTCTTTTAATTTTTCAAGATCCTCATTTTTGAGAGATTCCAAATCAATATCTGATTCTGTTTTTTCTTTTGTCGCTTTCTCAATTTGATCATGTATTTTTTTAATTTCAGCCTCTATTGACTTGGATTTATTTTCATCGGCGGTAAATCCTACTGATGATGATCTAAGATCCCCTTCTTTTTTAGATAATAAATTCTTTAATTTGGAAAGCTCTTCCTCCCTTGTTTTATTTATTGTTTCGGCTAGTAGTCTTTTTTGCTTCTTTTCTTCTTTTTCTTTTTTCTCCTTTTCTTTCTTTTCAAGTTCCGCATCTTCTTCCATTCTAAATTTCCTAGAAGTAGACCCCATCCCAGTAGAAATTTCTTCAAAAACATTGCCCGGCAAATTAAGACCGCTTCCATATGTTTTAGCAAATTCTTTTCCTGCCTCGCCAGCCTGCCTGAATAGCCTAGTTTGGCCTCTACTAAGTTTAAACCCAAGAAGATTTGCTTTACCATCCTTACCCCATTTAGCGGCTTTTTCGGACATTGCTTTATAATCAAGTTTGCCACCCGTTAATTTGCCCAATCCACCAAGCCCAAAAGCTCCCCAAGATTTTGTAATTCCTTTGGCTATTCCAACTGCGGCTTTTCCGCCAATTTCACATTGTTTTTCGGCCAAGCTTAATCCATAAATTAACATAGCCACCATTATAATTAGAGACCCCAAGTTTCCAGCTACATTAGATACCACACCAGATGGATCGCTATTTGCAAAGTCAACCAAAGTTGATCCGCCCAATGAAGTTATAGCTTGTGATGTCTTTAGGGCTATATAGATATAAAAACCTGCCAAAGGACCAAAAAAAGTATATTGAAAGAATTTACCGGACCAATCTGACCACCCCTTGCCACCGGCTACCCATGACAATATAGCGGCAGGCAGTATTATCAATAAAAATCCTATTATTATATATCTAACCAAAAACATAAAACCTATTGCCATTAAAGTAATTGCGCCTATTACTGTGGCTATATCTAAGAAAAGTAGGCTAGCGATATAGTTTAAGGATGCGGCCGAGAATGATGTAAAAGAGGCACTTGCTATTGACGGGGTATCTAAAAATCCATGAATTGATAGCGCCCCTGTTAAAGCCAGGGCGATTCCGCCATCCCCCCCATTAGATTCATAAGCACTATTGAAGAAGTAGTTCATTAATACTCCGGCAAAATCAAGGAAGACAGCGGCTATTAAAAGGCTGAAATTTATAAGCAAGGCAGCAACAATGAGCTTGGGCAGCATGCTTTTAATTTGAAAACTTCCCATTCTTAAAATGGTGCCAAAGGCAATTAAGATTATTAAAAATACAAAACCAAGATTAGAAAGGTCTCTGGTTATTTGCCAGCCAATTTGAACGGCGGGATTGTCTAGTATATTGGAGTTGAGAGTTAATGACCAGTTTAAAATATATCCGGCAGCCATTACTAATTTGCTAAAAAAGTATCCAAAAATATACAGTAGAGTGCTGACGATCCAAACCCCAAAAGACATCATTGTATTTAACCCTATATTCATCTTGTTATTTTATATTTACCCCGCACCTTTTAAGGGTTGTTATTTGCGCTACTTTAATTTTTATCATGTTGATTCTAAATTTATCTTCTAAGTGAGTTGTATTGTATTTTAAGGAATTATTTTGATCCTTAAAAGGTGCGGGGTTTACGGATTTGGATTTGTTAATAATAGCGGAGTACACGAAGTCAATACGTCTTTAAAGCCGCCAAGATCAGCATTTGTTGTTTTTTGGTTTTCTAGAGCATTGGCGTAGTCGGTAGCTTCTGTCTGGGCATTGTTTAGCTCGGCATTGGCACCACCAACATTAATTACTCCATTGGCAACCAAATTGGCATAACTTGCTTCCATAGAACTAACTTGATCACTGGTATAAGAATTAAATTGTTCTTTGATTGCATTCAAAGTAAAGATTTGATTTTCCACTTTATTCGATCGGTTACCCAGGTCGGTTACAATATCATCCACATTAGATTTATAAGTTCCGGCGCTTTGTAATACAACTAATTGTTCATATGGAACCTGAATAGAATTTTCACTTTCATAGCTTGCTGCAATAATCTGGTTGCACTGATCAAGACTTCCGTAGATTGCAGCAAATTCCGTTTCTGTTTTTTTGGCGTTATTTAATGCCAAATAAGTATTGCTTTTAGCTGTAAGCATAGAGTCTATATCATCCATGTACAAAGCTTTGTCATTGTTAAATGTTATGGCAGCAATCATATCATATCTTTTTTGCAGGTCTTGATCCATACAACTGGCAGTTGAGCATTCCGGTAAGTTGGGATTGGCTGAGCATCTATTACAAAGGTCGGTATTTTCTTTATCTGTTCTATCTTTAGAGCCGAGCATTCCCTGAAGACCGCTAACTGCAAGCATTTGATAGCGATAGATTATGGCATCGGCAAGCACGGCTACATAATTGGAAATATCACTTGAAGCAAGCAGTGAATCTGTTTGTAGTTCTCCGGTAGCCGGGCCCACTAATTTTGTGGCGATAGTTTGTCCGGGGGTAATAGTGACGCAGTGATCCTTGCCCGTTTCAGCGTCCTTGGTGCATTTTACTTGTGGTTGGAATCCTAAGTTTACCGTAGCCTTGACGTTTTGTTGGTTCTTAACATCAGAAAGCTTACTTTCTTTTGCATCCTCAAGATTTAAAATTGTACCGAAATAATTATTTTGGGGTTCCCAGATGGTATTATAGGCAATCCATCTGCCATTACTTTCTTTGGCAAAATCTTTAAAAAAGTTATCTACGTTTGCTACTATTTGATTAAGCGTGCAGGCGGGTCCCGTACTTAATGAGCTTGGCGGGGGGGTTAAAAATAAAGCCGCATTCAATTGAAATGGCGCACATAACACCTTGACATACTTATTAGCAAGCTCGCCAATCGCATCATCTTCGGCTTGTTTAAAAAAAGCATTCCAGTCTTGGACAATCGGTCCGCCTTTTCCTTCAAATCCTCCTCTTTGAATCCACTGTGCGGTCAGATCTACAATTCGATTGATGATAAGCTTTTTTACAAGCATTACGGCGAACTGTCGAAGGGTGGTAGTCCTTTTTTCTAGATTTTCTTTTAGGTTTTGTTTTTGTATAGAACTAGTTTGTGTAAGATCAGAGACTTGTACCGCATCGATAGTTGCGGCCGCTGGAGTTGCTGCTGGTGTTGCCTGTGCAAAGACTTTATTTAACCTTATTGGAAATGAATAAATATTAAAAACTAACCCGGTCAGTATAATTCCGGTAAGTATTTTTTTATAAAAATTAATATTCATTAGTTTAAGTTTAGTGAATTTTCCCTAATAAACTTATTTATCTCTATTGTAAGTGTAGCAAATTCTTGATCTATTTTTAACATCTCATTGGTTGCTAATAAAGCCGTCATGGGATCCTGCTCGGCATTGGCCAGTTTTTCGAATATATTTTTTTTGAAAGTCAGTAATTCTATTTCTTTTTTATCTATTTTTAAAATTAGTCTTGGTACTGTTAAGGCATAGAATTTACCAATTGCATTTTCGTATGCCTGCTTAGTTTTTACAAAATCAGAAATTGACATTTTGTTTTCATCATAAAGCGTTTCCGGAATGTCCTTGCTGGCTTCAGCTAAAATAGAGTTAAAAGATCGGAAATAAGCAGATAAAAATTCCTTTCCGTTATTCTCAGAAATTTTTATAAATGAATCCTTGATCTCCGGTCTAAGAGAATTTGGATCAAAGTTTTTCTGAGTTTCACTGAGCAGTTCGGTGACCATTTTTTGCGGGTCCGGAGCGCTAATTAAAGTCTCACCGCTATTTGATGTTATAAAGCCATCCTTATTTTTATCGGAAATGCTATCTGCTATTTTTTGCGTAAGAAGGTTTGTAAGGTTTTGGGCGGATGTGGTGTTGGTCGGCGCAATGCCGACCGGATTATTGCCGATAGTTGCCGTTGCAATACTTTCTTCTATCGGCTTGTAAGAATCGCCATTTGAAATTATTAAATAAGCCCCAAATAAGCTGAGCGCTAAAATAAGAGCAGCAATTAATATCTTGAATTTGCTCATTATTTAAAGTATACAACAATAAACAGAAATTTCTAATTGACCTAATTGCTCTAATTAACCTAAATAAATCCAAAATTACAAATCCTAAAAGTCGCTATCTACTTCTTTTTTGGGTTTTGGGGGCTTGAGTCATTATTTAGAAATTAGGAATTAGGGTAATTAGGTTAATTCATAATACTTTGATTGTAGAGCATTAATTAATTTGTGATGAAAAATTTATTTGCGAAAGTTTTATTATCTGTTCAACAGATAAGTCTTGAGGCCTGCAATTTAACGGCAATTTCAATAAACTTAAAATCTTTTCTATTTCCTCTCGGGAAATATTAAGCCCCGCTCTTAAGTTATTGGCTAAAGTTTTTCGCGGTTGTTTGAAGATGATATGGATCAGTTTGTAGTAGTTATCCGCTTCTAATTCACTAGTGGCTAATGTTTTAGTGGCTAATTTAATTACTGCCGAATCTACTTCCGGGGGTGGATCAAATTCACTAGCTTTAAGACGTAGAATTAATTCCGGATCGGCCCAGTATTGTGTGGCCGCCGCAAGTAAGTTCATTTTTGCTTGCCCGCTATAGCCTTCTTGCCCGTCGAAGCCTTGGCGAAGTCGGGGCGTGGCGCAGATTCTTTCCGCTACTTCTTTTTGTACCATTAATACAGAAGTGATTGGTTTGTTTTGAAGTTCGCTGATAGTTCTTAATAATTTTCCAGTGATGTAATAAGGTATATTTCCAACTATTTTATAATTACTAACTACTTGTTTTTTGTCATCGGTTAAATCCGTTAGTATTTTTAATACATCCCCTTCGATAACGGTAATATTTTCATTGTCTTTGTATTTTTCTTTCAGGGTCGAAAAAAGTTCTTGATCTTTTTCTATTGCAATTAAATGGCATTTTTTTTGAATGCATTCCTCTGCTAGGGGAAAAGTTAGCGCACCTTTACCCGGACCTATTTCAATAATAGTTTCTCCCGGCTTGATATCTAAAGCCGCAATTATCTTTTTAATTGCTGAATCATTTTTTAAAAAATGCTGGCCTAAGAATTGCATTCTATTTTATTTTGATACTCCCATTGATGCACCCGCCATTAGTATAGGCAATCCTTTTCCGTAAGTTATTACTCCAATAATACAGGGTATTGGAACTGTTCCGGCTAATCCTAAAATCGATTGTCCCGGAAATGGGGTGGTTAATGCTTTTGGTGTACGTCGTATTGACGCAGGTGTGAGCATGTATGATCCAGGACGAACAGTTGTTACGACAATTAGATAACCGCTATTACAAACAGTTACGGCACCAATTTTTCCTCCAAATGAAATTGGACCAACGGCTCCAAATATTTTGGTGCTAAAAACGAAAAACGTTAATAAGCCAATAAATATTAGAATAGCTAAAAGTGTAAGTTTAAAACTTCTTTTTAGAGTCATAAAGTTATTATATACAAGATATTAATTGGTCGCCAGACATCTTTTTTAATTACCGAAACATTTCTTAAGAAATGTTGGCCGAGTTTTTGAGGCATAATAAGGGAAGTTCAAAATGTAAATGTCAAAAATCAAAATGACAAATTAAAATGTTTAAGTAAATTCAGAATTCCAGAACTTTTTAATTTTAATGATTCGATAGAAAAATTCGTAGTTTGATATATTAAGTTATATTTTTAAATACAATTCCAAGATGTTAAATTATCTTAATCTTTATCATTTTTAAACTTTACTCTGTCATTTTCCACTTTGATTTTTTAATTTTTATTTATTTTTTTATTCTATATAAATGGTTTCGTCGTCCCAATCCATTTGCCTTTCTCCATAGCTTGAAACTTTTACAAACTCAATTAAATCTCCCGGTAGTTCTCCTAAAAATCTTGAAGGAAGATTGTAGAAGCTGATAAATAATTTTTTTCTGGCACGAGTCATAGCCACGTACATAAGCCTTCTTTCTTCTTCGATCTCGTCTGCTTTATAAAAAGATTGTTCGTGGGGCATAAAGCCCTCATTGCACCCGGCTAAAAAAACGTTATCAAATTCAAGGCCTTTGGCGGCATGAACAGTCATAAGTTTAACCGAATCTTTTAAAAGCTTTGGTTTTCCGTCTGAAGCAGACATCAAACTCACCTCTTCTAAAAATTTATAAGGATCTTCATATTTTGAGGCAAAGTTAATAAGTTCTTTTACGTTTTCCATTCTTTCGGATGGATTTTTAAAGTTCTTTACTAAATATTCGGCATAGTCTGTGCTTTTCATAAAATAACTTATAATTTGTACGAGTGTGAGTTCTTTGGTTAGTTCCGGTAGATTTTCAAAAATTACTTTACTTTTTGTTTTGGTAAAGTTTTTGTTGAGCCTCTCAATGCTAGCCGCATCTTTTGGATTGTAGGCATATCTTAATCCGGCGATTAAATCTTTAATTTCCTTTCTGGCGTAGAATTTCAAGCCACCATAAATTTCATAAGGAATTTTACTTTGAATTAGGGCTTGTTCTATGGCGCGGGACTGGGCATTGGTTCTATAAAGTATGGCAATCTCTCCAATTTTTACCCCGTTAGAAGCCGCCCCACCGAAGGCGGTGCTACGGCCACCTTGGGGCAACCTGCTTCTAACGGGGTTAACTGGTTCATGTTTGGTTTCCGGCTCATCTAGAAAAACATTGGTGATTTTAGTTTTTGATGTTGGGGCATTTTTTAATTGTTCTATGATTTTTTCACAAATTCCCCAAGCCTCTTCTTCAGCGCTTTGATAGGCGGTTATTTTTATCAAATCCCCTTCTAAGTTTTTAGTCCAAAGTTCTTTTGGCTTCTGTTGTTTATTATTTTTAATGATTGCCGAAGAAGCGGAAACAATTATGGATGATGATCGATAATTTTGTTCCAGTTTAATTATTTTGGCTTTTGGCCATTCTTTTTCGAAGTTTAAAAAGTTGCGAAAATCCGATCCGCGAAATTTATATATGCTTTGTGCGTCATCGCCAATAGCAAAAATATTTTGATGTTTTAGAGCGAGTAATTTTATTAATTGATATTGAGCAGTATTTATATCCTGGTACTCATCAACCAAAATATATTCGTATTGGTTTTGATATTTTTCTAAAACCTCCGGCTGCTCATTAAAGATTTGAACTACTTTTGTAATTAGGTCGTCAAAATCAAATGCATTACTTTTCTTAAGCACATTTTCGTATTCTTTATAGACATCGATCAGTTTTAATTCAAAAGAATTTTCAGGGTTTATTTCCTCTATATTTATTAGTTCACTTTTAAAATTTGAAATTTTACCCAATATGCCGATAGGATTATATCTTTCTTTTGGCAGATCTTTTTCTTTAAGAATTTTTTTGATCAAACTTAGGGAGTCGTCATAGTCAAAAATAGTGAAGTTTTTATTTCTATTAAAATATTGCGCTTCATTTTTTAATATTTTAACTCCAAAGGAATGGAATGTCCCTACGAAGGGACTATCAACGAATAGCGAATTTGTACGAATATACGAATTGCTATCTTCTTCTTGCTTTTTCTCTATTCGTAAATTCGTTCCGCCGGTTGGCGGATATTCGTTATTAGTTGATAAAGCAACGCGCTTTCGCATCTCATTTGCTGCTTTATTTGTGAAGGTTATAGCAACTATTTTTTCTGCCGGTACCCCGGATTTTAATAGATGTAAGAGCCTGTTAACTAAAGTCTTTGTTTTGCCCGATCCGGCTCCGGCCGCGATCAAAAGTGGCCCTTTTCCATGGCCTACTGCTTCGAGTTGTTTGTCGTTTAGGTTGTCCATAAATAGAATTTCTAATTAACCTAATTGTTCTAATTGACCTAAACAAATCCCAAAAGTCATTGTTTATTACCTTTTTGGGTTTTTGGGTTTGGTCCATTATTTAGAAATTAGTAATTAGAAATTTGAAATTGTCTTAGTTTATCTTTGTGCTATTATAACCGTTAATGAGGGAATATTCTAATATTTTACGAAGGGGGCGGGAAAAAATCTTGGCGAAGACAATTTTTAATATCGGGAAAATAGGCGGATGGCTTAAAGAATATAGGATGACCGCCGTACCAGTTGCTTTAATTATTTTTATGGCATTTTTAAATTTTGGTTTATTGGCTTATTTAGAAAAGCCGTGGGGAATTTTTAGTTCATCAGACCTTGCTTTGGCCGACTTTTCAAATTCGTATTTCTCTGGGGGTCTTAGCGGAATTAATGAAAATATTGAAAGTTCAGATTATTTTGAAGGAGTGGTTGTCAATCAATCACCGATAGACAGTTTTAGTTCCTCGGATTCGGGTGAACAAATTAATTTCGTTTTGGTTGATGGCGCCTATTTATTAAACAAGAGTAATCCATTAAGCGATGCCCTGCCAAATCGCGACGGACTTCTTACTTATAAAATTCAGAAAGGAGACAACTTGGCAAAAATAGCTGCCAATTTTGGAATTTCTTTAAATACTATTTTGTGGGCTAATACTAAAATAAATTCTAATTCATTGAAGATAGGCCAGGAAATAGTGATCTTGCCGGTTTCCGGAGTTTTATATGATATCCAGCCCGATGATACGCTAAATACTATCGCTGAAAAATATTCAGTTGATGTTAATAAAATCATTTCTTACAATATAGGGCTCTCTCCTTCAAAGTTAGAAACAAGAGAAACAATAATAATTCCTTATGCCAAACCACTTAAAACTACGTATTATACCGGCGCAGCTTTGCCGGAATATCCGGGATATTTTGCTGTTCCGACAACCGGTTGGAATTGGGGTAAATTGCACAATTACAACGCAGTAGATATTGCCAATGCCTGCGGAACATCTGTCTATGCTTCTGCCGAAGGTTTGGTTTCGGAGGTTTACTCTTCCGGTTGGAATAGCGGATATGGAATATATACAGTTATTGAACATCCGAACAATACCAAAACTCTTTATTCTCATATGCAAAAAGTAACTGTTTCCATTGGAGATTATGTTTCACAGGGAGATGTTATCGGCTATATAGGTAATACTGGAAAAACTGACGGAGTAACTGGGTGTCATTTGCATTTAGAGGTTATAGGAGCGAAAAATCCTTTTGCAAAATAATCCCTAAACGTGCTTAAAAAATAATACCCCCTCACTCTATAAAGAGTGAGGGGGTTGGCCATTTGTTCATCATCGGATGACGAACATAGGCGGGTACTTATTCAGCAGAGCCCTGGTCTTTGGCGCCGAGAGTTTCTCCCAGCGAAAAGCCTTCGGGTTTGGGGTTTTTCTGCCCCAGTGCGGCTATCGGATCCTCGAAGAGGATTTCCAGGATTTGCCCCTGCGCTTTCTGGATCTCGTCTCCTGCTTTGAGCTGTTCGATAACTATCTGAACAGCCAAGGCGCTGTTGCCGACCCTGTCCAGCGGACCTGAGAGCTCCTTTCTCTCTTTCTTACCCAGCAGTTCCCAGCCGCGGACATAATCATCCGCCGCTTTTTTGAGGGAATAAGACAGGGCTTTGGTCTTCTCCGGTCCTTCCGCCGAGAGGTAGTGCATCAGAAGCGCTTCGGGAGCACCCTGAATGACTGCCTTCTGGAGCTCTGCGCCCCACCACCTTCTCATGCGGGGGTCATTTCCGACCGTTTCGCGGAAGCCTTTTACGAAAGCCTCCCTGGTCTCCTTAACCCTCTGTTCCAGCTCGCTTTTTTTAGCGGCGTCCACGTTCCCGTGCTTGTTGCCCCAGGTTTCCGCGCGCTTCTCGTTCATGGCAGCTTTTGCCAGCACGAGCAGGGCGCTAAGCCGTGCGCTTCTCGCCTCGACTTCTTTTTCCCGGAGTATCTTATCCTGCAGGGCGCGTAGCTTGTTCAACTCATCTGTTCTGTTAGAGCGGCTCATAGAGCCTCCTTTTTTTCTGCGTTTTTGATTTTTTACTGCTTTTTAATGTACTATTTCATCGCTGACTTATAAATATATAATAGCATAGTATTAAGAATCTGTCAATCCCATGTACTCGTCCATAACATATGAGACTGTTCAGCGGTTAATTTATTACAAATATAACGCAGAGGCGAAATAAGTCCAATCGACCAATGAGGACGCCTGGTATTGTACCAAAGAAGCCACTCCATAAGTCTTCTGTTGAATTC
>ORJL010301918.1_pt1 | contig 48025 bp, 46 predicted proteins | sample 1779941 | NCBI WGS metagenome assembly ORJL01 (sample SAMEA104232317, study PRJEB22302) | groundwater metagenome | biome: forest; feature: aquifer; material: groundwater | place: USA | collected 2011-08-07 | depth 5.8 m | reverse complement strand
TCTTTGGCGGTCTTGCTGCAGGCATTGTTCTGTTCAACAGCATTCCAACAGGGATAGTTATAGGCGTCATAATGATATCTACAAGCACTGCCATCCCAATGCGCATACTAATGGAAAAAAATCAGCATAAGACGCGCACAGGCAACGCATTCATAACAATGGCTCTGGCAGACGATGTAATTGCCATAATAGCTTTGTCATTATTAGTAGGCTTGTTCAGCGGTACTCTGCTGGCTTTCAACAATATTGGAACGCTATTTTTTACTGTGCTTGGATTTATCCTCCTTGTGGTAACATTTGGCGCTAAAGTCATAGGTTACTTTATCAAAGCCCTGCATCTTGTAAAAGACGAGCAGACATTTTTTTCCATAACACTTGCCATAATAATGGTCATAACATTTCTTAGTGAAAAAATAGGCCTTGCAGCAATAACAGGCGCTTTCCTGGCAGGCATCGCTATGAGCAGCATATCTCATAGGGATGAATTGATAGCGCCAAAAATCAGCACGCTGGGCTATAGCCTGCTGGTGCCTATTTTCTTTGCGTACAGCGCTCTATTCTTAGAACCTGCAGCGCTCATATCATCATTGGGCATTATATTAGTCATACTTGCTGTAGGCATTATAACAAAGGCTATAGGCTCTGGCTTTTTTGCAAGATTTTTTGGATTTTCTGCAAAATCGCAAAGGATAATTGCCATAGGAATGATACCGCGCGGGGAATATGGAATAGTAATATCACAAGTAGCTTTAGCCGCAGGCATGCTGACAAAAGATGTCTATACTATAATGATAGCCTTCATAATCCTGACTGTAATACTAACATCAATGTTGTTTTCCTTAGAAGAAAAACTCTACCCAGACAACTCAAAACTTTAGTCAAAGCGCATAATATTAAAAACCATAAATAGAACCTATAGTAATATTAATAATTAATGAAATATTGCAAAAAATGCAGCGCCAGATATTTTGAAAAGGAAGAAGAATGCAAATACTGTCATATTAAATTATCAAATAAGGAGATCATTGCATTAAGCTTTATAAGCAAACTATTTTCTAAAAAATTATTGCTCCCAGTTGTTGTCATTTCATTAATATCAATAAGCTCCTTATTTTTAAGTTCATCAACAGGCGCTGCTACTAAGCAATGCAAAGAAATGGAAGAAACTTATTCTGAAGAAGTGCCTTACGAAGTTGATGGTGTCTATCCTTATTATCCAAAATACAACATTCTTAGCTCTTCGCTCGCAGAAAAATGGAGCAGCCAGCTCGGCAGCTACTACAGCTATGAAGTAGCGCTTGAAAACGCAGACACAGACGACTACTATTATACAATTCAGTACGTTGTTGAAGCGTCAGAACATGGAAGGACCATGAGTACGGTAAGAAAACAGTTAAAGACCAGATCAAATGATTTATTTATTGCTGATTTTGACACAGAACTAGGGGAAAAAGTGGATGGACGTTTTGTAGTTTATCCGGAACCTGTTCAGAAGATAGGAAAAATAATAAGGCTGGAAAACAGATCATTTACAAGAAAAACAACAAAATGCTAGTAATTTTTTTCCATTGCGCTTTAATTTGACCGCACCCTAACTGTCAAATTAAAGATTACAAAAGCTTATTTAGTGTCAAAAACCAGTTATTTACATGCTGCCAATACAAGACATTAATGCAATAGCAGATTTGATAGTAATTATTTCATGTATTGTGCTGGTGCATGTATGGAGCAGGAAAAAATGTTACCATTTTGCAGCAGCTTTCGTGCCAATAATAATTGTTTTTATTGTAAGTTTTTTATTCAACAAATTCAGGGTTACAGGCGAACTTGACCTGATGGTAAGGGCTATTACTTCTGTAATTTTTGTGGTATCGATAGCCATAGTAAGCACGCAAATAATGAAAGAATGTAAAAAGCTCTACATAACATTTTCCTTGTATATAATATTTTTAATTTCATTGTTTTTTACGCCAAACATTGATTCAGCATTAGTGTTCAGCAGAATAATAGGGCTTACAATAGTAATGCCGTTCTTGATAATGCTTTTCGCTTACAAGCATATAGAAATAAAAATCGTTTCTTTTATAGTAATTATAGGCGTTGTTGGCGGGCTTCTGCTTAGCTTTATGATATTTTTGCACCCATCGCTCCAGAGCACCCTGCCATTTTTCATAAGCAAAATATGTTACGCAGCAGCGTTCATACTTCTGGCGCATTTTTCAGTCCACAAGCCAAACTGCATATTAGATGCAAAAATAATCAGAACCAAAAAGCGGGTGAAAAGATGAAACGTACAACTACGCAAAAAGTTAAAACACATAAAAGCCATGATAACGGGGTGTATGTTGTAGCCATCTTCTTTACCTTTGTCTTGGGCTTGTCTTCAATACTTTTTTTCCATATACATTCAAGAAGCATGTCAAATGATTTCGAGAAAGTGAACATAGTAAGAGATTATCTGGGCATACCGGATGAAATTGTTTCAAAAATAATGAATAGCAAAAACCTTAAAGGTTCAATGGAATTTACAGGCAATCTGAACGGCAGCTATGGTATTATAATAAAGAACACAGGCGAATTGCCGTTGTCCAATTTTGAAATAGCAGCAGATGGAAAATATATTTATCCTGCCGTAAGGCCTGACATACTTTTGCCAGGATCATACGGCGCAATAATTTTTGATGAAGGGGTATTCAAAACAATTCAGGAATCAAAAACAGTAGAAATAAGAACAAAACAAGGCGCTAAACTTCTACTAAACAAATAGTTAGCCAAACCTGACTATAATTTTTCTTGCATGATGATGTTTGTTGTTTTTCTTTTTGTTAGACGTTCTTAAATAAAGTACAGCAAATCCAGTAGCTATGGTCAGAGTAGCTGCAAAAACAGTCAGTACTATATAATCATCTTCAACCTCAAATTCCGGCAGCTTTTCCGTAACACTTACCTGCTCTATAGAGCTGAAAACAAAAGGTGCTGTGGTATTTACGATTTTCTTTACATAATAGCTGATATTTCTTTCCTCAAAAGGCTTCAGGTCATTAAGCGTAAATTCTACAACAGGATCAGCCTCTATTATGCGTGAAGGCCTTTCTGAAAAAAATATTTCTCCTGCGTTGGAAGCAATTTCCTTGTGTATGCGCAAAATAGTTTTGACAGAAGTCGCGGCCTTTTCCTTATTTTTTATTTTAACATAAAAATGAGTTTCCTTTGCCTTCTCATTGACCCGCACGCTCGTGAATATTGTAGGGTTCTCAGGTATTTCCCTGTAATAAGCGCCGCCTGCTATGGCAGGCATGGGACGACTTGTTTCCTGAGGATTTATTTTAACCAGCATAAAAAATTCTCTGTTAAAATCGTCGCCTTCTATAATGACTTTAATCTGATAATTGCCTGGTATAGCATTAACATTAGGACTTATCAGGAATCCTAATTCTTTTGACTCCCCGGAACCAATGTTTACAGGACCATTCAATATAGATATCCATTCATCCGGTATGCCTTCTAGCCTTATCCTTATGTTTTTCAATTCTATGCCTCTAACATTTTGAAGAAGAATGCTTTCTACTCTTTGTTCGCCTTGCTGTGTATCAATAAATACCGGTGTGCTTAGAAATTCCACGTACCCAGTAGGGGTTGGAAATATTTCTATATTTTGTTCCTCAGATACAATTCTATTTATGACCTCACGGCTTATGCTTCCGTCTCCACCGCTGCCGACGCTTGTTGCTAAAGATGGCTGGGAAAGAACTTTCAGCAAAGAAATCCTTTCAGGAGTGTTTTTTGCATTGTTGTTTCTGTCTGTAAATATCATGTAAGAAACAACTTTGTAGTCGCCTGCAGGAGTGCTTCCTACATTAAAAACTAAAGTATTATACTGCAAAAGAGCAACTGTTCTGTTGCCTTCTATTGTTGTTAATGTTCCTGTTTTTGAAAACACAAGATTGTTATTAGAATCATATATCTTGATAACAGGAATTATCTGAGAGGAAAAATTGCCGACGGTCCTTGCCGTAAGCCTGAAAAAAGCAGTTGTCCCCTGGAAAATGCTTTGCTCATTTGAAAAGTCAGAAAACTCAACAAGGCCTATGTAGATTCTTTTTGTTCCGGAAATATTCTGAAAGTTTGAATATGTTATGTTAACAGATATGTTATAATAACCTATATGGTCAAAACTGTAATTCACTGAATAATTCCAAGTATAGCTTGGGTTAAGAAAAAAGTTTGAAAAACTGCCTGTAGAGTTTGTGATTGTTAGATTAATGGTGCCATTTTCCAGAAGTCTGTCAAAAGTGTCTGTAAGTACGACAGACAATTGATGGCTGCCTGTATCATCGAAATCAAAAAAATCAAGCCTTGCCCTTAACTCACTGTCGCCAAATAAAATTTTCACTGGAGTACTGGTAAAGTATGCATATGAAAGGCCAAAAAGAAAGCTTATTGTAATTATAACAAAAAAAATTTACACATCATTTGACATCAACTATAATCCTGACAAAAGGCCGTCCTATAACGCCAGCAGAAGCATCGACATACTTTGTCAGATATTGTTTAGTCCACTTTTGGCCATATTCTTTTGGCGGTGTTGTAGGGTTTATTCCTATAACATAAATGCCTTTTGGAGTATCTTCTTTGATTTTTACATGAACAAGCACCTTTTGCGCCCAGTTGGATCCAAATATTGGATTTGCAGGCTCAAGCAAAAATATATCAGGCGTTGCTGTAACCTCAAAATAATTCTTTACAACTTCAGGGTCTTGCTTCACGCTTGCCTGATTTCCTTCAAGATTTTGGCTAGGCACATTTGTATCCGATGGATAAACAACATTCATCTGCATTCCTTGGTATGTTTCAACAAGCCATGATGTATGGAAAAATGAAGCGACTGTAAAGTCATCGCCCGGTCCGGCTTCTGCCCCTATGTCGCCAGGATAAGCGCCATAACCAATGCCATAAAACCTTCCACGTTCAGGATTTGCAATAAGGTTTATATTGTCTTCAAAACCAGGGTAAAATTCCGGCTGTTTCCAGTATTTTTCATCAAGGTCTATAATATCAGTTATTCTGCCTAAAAATATCAAAAGATCAATTGTGTAAAAATCTTCTGGAAATGGCGGCAGATTTTTATAAACTACAGCCGGCAGGTAATCAGGTCTTGTTATCTTTTGTTTTGCAGCATCTATCTCTGCCTGTATTTTTTCTTCTATTGTTCCGTACTTTTTAATTGCCTGTCCTGTTGTATTAAAACCAGAATAAGCCATTACGCCAACAGAAAAAATTACTATGATAGCAAGCGCGGCAATATATTTTTTGTTTCTGTGAAAGTCCATGTACACACCCAAATTCTTATGAGTGCCTCCGAAAGTGAAACACATGCCTGCGATATAGCATGCCAGTTGGTTATTGATTATTTGACCTTAACCTTACTTTTGGAGGTACTGCTTATCTTCTATTATTTGTTGTGAAAATATATATAATCAAGCTTGAACGCTTGTATGAACTAGATTAACAGTGCTGTCTGTTCCTGATGCAACATTGCTATAATCTGCCCATAACCATACATCACGATGCTGCTCGCCTCCGCTTGTGGTGAGATTGGCAACATTTACAACAGAACCTGCTGTTACATTTATGCAAACAGTCTTGCTAGGCATAACAGAGGCTCCGCAACTTGCCTGATACGCTCCAGACGCCCATCCAGCCTTTACGCTAACGCCAGAAGGCAGTGATGTTGAAAAATTCATTGTTATATTTATTAAAACATTTCCTGTGTTTGTAAAATTAAATATAGGTATTGTTGCTGTCTGTTGCTGTGCGCTGCCGGCTGCAGTTCCATTTAGTTGAGAAACTGTATTTGATGTTGAGTTGAATATTATTGTAGTTGTAGTCGAACCAGCAGAAAATGAAGAAGCATTATTGCCAGGCACAGACAATGTGAATGACAAAGTTGTAGGAACTATGAACCGAACAGGCGTAGTTATCGTGTCTGCAAATACAATTACCGACAAAGAAAGTGCAAATATTGCAAGTACTAATAAGACATGTGTTCTCATTACTACGTATATTGTAAAGGTCTCATATATATACTTTCAATATGTTCAAAAAATATTAACCTGTAATGTTTCCGTAATTGAAATATTTTGAATTAAATCTTCTTTTACACTTATACCAATAATAATTAGCATGAAAATTTCTTTGTTGGTATTTCTGATAATATTTCTAAGCATTGTAGGCGGTGCAAATGCAGCAACCAGTACAAAAACGGTTGAATATTGGATAATTTCAAATGATACTATAACAACAATTGCCAATGCAAAAGCATCGAACAACTTCACAGTGACGATACCGGAAAATGGGGTAAAAGTAAGAAACGCTTATTTTGAAATAAACACATTCAAAGGCGATGCAGGAGCAGCAGGAAATATTGTCTGGACAGTAAGCTTGAATGGTTCTACAGCAGCCAGTTTAACAGCGCAAAATGACAGGGAAAATATGTGGCACAGGTATTTTGTCAATGCCTCTTCAAGCGCAGCTAGTCTTTATGACATTACAGGACCAGGCGCTTACCGCTACTTCATATCAATTTCAAGCGACAAAGTCCAGGATCGCATGCGTTCTGCAAAGCTTGTATTGACATACGACTATGATAGCGCTTCTGAAGTACAGCAAAAAACAGTAAAATTTTTCATTAATAATACAGCCGCAGCGATAGCAGCAGGGGCAACGCTTACAAATTTGTTTAATATAACGCTGCCTGAAGCCCAGCCAAACATCAAAAGTGCATGGTTCGAAGTCACGGGCTTCACAGACAGCAGCGGCGCAGGCACGCATAATGTACAATTAAATGGCACAGCAATCCCACAAGGCTCGCCAACATACGCTGCGTTGGCCGAAGGAACAGGCTGGATTTACTATGTAAATGCAAATACAACCGTATCAAGCAAGTCATTGTACTTAATGAATGAGTCAGGAAAAACATACCTTTGGTCTCTTGGAGCAAACCCTGTCACTAATGAGTGGACAGCTTTTTCTGCAATAGCTGCAGTTACTTACACATACAATTCATCTACAACAGAAAATGAGCTTCGCACGGTTGATTATTATATTTTTTCAGACGCCAACAATAGCGCTGCAGCAACAACATCCACTAATAGCGAAGGCAATGTAACAATACAGCTGCCGGAAAACATAGAGCGTGTTCATAGTTCTTGGATATATGGGGGCGGCACAACAGACGGCGATGGCGTGATAAACTTAGACGTTTTGATAAACGGCACGCTAACAAGAACGGGCAATGACATTAAAATGACAGGAGCTACTGCAACAGCAGAAGCCGCAGGCATTATAATTTTCACAGACGCAACGCCAAGCACAGGAGCGATATCGCCAATAACAATAACAGACAGCCTTGAGCGAAAATATCAGGTAAAATTTGCCTGCACTACAGACGGCTGTTGGAATACATGGGCGTCTATGTTTGTCACATACGAGTTCAACAGGACAGGAACAACGGCTTATTTGGAAACGCTAAAAACATTTCTTAATGGAAGCAATGGAAAACTGGTTGCAGGCAGCCTGATAGAAGCAAATTTTGAAACGCAGCTAAATGGAGAAAATCATACAATTAAAAATGCATATTTTAACACAATAACACAATCAGAAGGCGATCCAACAACTCCAACACAGCAATATTGTCATAAGCTAAATAATTCTGCTGTTTCTGTTGAGTGCGACAAAGTGCCGGGAGAAGGGTTCACATACAGCCTGAATTTTCTTAAAAATGCGTCCTCCAGCACAGCAAGTCTTTATGACATAACGTCAAATAACACGTATAAATGGAAATATGATTTTAAAGTTATAGGAGAAGACACATATACGTCTCAAGTAGTGTTGTCTGTTACATACAAATACCAGACTCCATCCGAAGAAGCCGCTCTTGATGTATCGTTTGTTTTATTCATACCAGCGACAAATATCACGTTCTTTAATTCAACCGCCAACCCTATTACAAATTTTTTATTATTCAACTCTACAGACATAAACGGCAAAAAAATAAATGCAACAGCAGTCTCAGGCATCGCACAGAATTCTACACTATCCATTTTTAGGTACAAAAACACAGGCAATACAGGGATAAACATAACGCTTAATTTTTCAACTTCATTGCCATCAGGAGTAACAGTAAAAGCGGGATGGAACGATGCGTCTTACAAACTAAGCTGTTCACTAGTAAGTCTTAATGGAACAGCCAACAGCGACTGTGTAAATATAACGAGCATTGCAATAATTTTGGCTAACCTTAGCGCAACAGATGCCCAAAGAGACATCTGGCTCTGGGCGGATTATAACAATTATGCAGCCGGGTCTGACAATGACAGGAATTTGACTCACACAAGCCAGCAGAGCTGATTCAAATATTTTTTTATGCTACTACTGGCATGAGATTGTTATTTCTTACAATAATCATGCTAATTTCATCTCTCTGCATACAAAATTCTAGCCAAGCATCAAGGCCCCTTTATAACTTATCAACAAATGTTTTTTCAGATTTGCCGCCGTTCCCAGAAGATTTTTACGCCATTGATTCAAAGGTTTCACTGCTTGATACAGACCTTATTGATGTTTCTGAAAGATACTACAAGCAGCCTGAGTTTTATCCGACATTTGAAGCGCAAGCAGTGGAATTAATGAAAAACCCGCCAAATGACAGAATAGGCATAATTGGCTTGGGATTTTATCCTGCAGAGCAAAAAATTTCTACTGGTGGTCAGGAAATAAGGACGGCAGTATTCCTTCATGCATCTTGGCTCGTTCAAACTTACCAAGGATTAAAAATCAAAGCAGAATACGATGAAGAAGTTTTTGATGTTATTTTAGAGCCAGAAAATGTAGTATTAGCTCCTGCATATCCATTATTTGAAAACAACTGGACAATGAAAATAAATATTGTTGTTGAGCAAAAAAAGTCCATACAAAAAGGAAGCTATGATGTAAAAATAACGCTATCAGCGCCAGACAAAGAACAATCTAAAGCATGGGCAAAAATCTATGGCAATAAATATATAGATTTTTTTAGCACAGAAGGCATTTATGCAGTTGTCCGCATAAACCTATAATACCCAAAAGGCTTATTTACCAGCAATACAAGTAATTATATGCGAAAAACCGTCAAAGCAGCCAGAAGAAAAAAATTAAACAAATCTAAAAAACCAAAACAAAACAACAGCAAAAATGTCAAGATCGCTGTTGGAATTATAATTCTAGCCGCATTCGCAGTATCTGCTTTTAACATAACGGGCTTTGCTGCAAACAGCCATTCCATAGCTTTTATAACATTATCAGCTCAGTTGCAAGGCAGTGAAAAAACGCTTTATGCTCAGATGTCGCAAAATTCTGTAGTTGAAATAATGCCCCTATCAGCTCTTCCAACTGATTTAACAGGGTATGACATTATTGCGATTTCAAAACAGGCAGGCGACACGTTCACAGACGAAAAGCTGGATATCTGCAAAAAAATCACTGATTACAAAAAGCCATTGATATTTTTCAGCGGACAGTTCAGCACTGTATGCAGGCTCACAGTCGGAAGCAGCATGGCGCCGCCAATGCCATGGGAAGTTGTGAACAATCTGCATTACCCGACAGAATCATATTCAGGCACAGTTGTTCCGTATCAGGCAACTGGCAACTTGCCGGCAGTTGTTGAATCAGATGGCATAATAAGGCTTATCAAAAGAAGCGACAACGACGCATACATTGCTCTGTTTCTGCAAGGAGTGAATAACGCGCAAGGCGCGTCTGTTCGCAAGGCATTTTTCTCAGTCCCTGACAATGAGTTCGCTTTCACAGAACAAGGCAATAATCTTCTAAGCAGAACTTTAGTATGGCTGGAACGCGAATAAAATATGGAGCCTCAGGTTCCCTATAACCCTCCTATGTGCGGCGAGCTCATCTGCGGGTTTTCCATGAAAACTATGAAGTCAAACCCGTAGTATTCCCGCTCGGCAATAAGCTTTATTGTTTTGGCATAGAATTATGAATTTTTTTAAGATGTTTCTCTTTTTCTTTATTTCTCTTTTCATTCCATTTTATTATTTTTATTAGTGTCTTTTCCAATTCAGACATCTTTTTAGACTTTAAAACAAATACTTTAAAATCCTTACTATGTATCTCAAAGTCCCAAGTCAGCCATGAAGAACGTAAATTCTTTTCACATATTATAGCAGTATTTATTCCTATATTTCTACAGTATTCTAATTCTATCATTTCCCCACAAGGGTATGTATCATCAGCTATAACAAATTTTGCATTAGATAATACATTATAAATTTTTTGTCTTGGTGTTTCATGTTTTATGTTCTCTAACGTATCTATAATTATAGGAATTAGATGTTTTGTTTCAACCAACGCCTTGACTTTATCTAACAAAGATCGATTTTCCATATAAGATCCTAAAATCGGAACATTACTTTCTCTAAACTTTTTTGTTTGTTTTGCAAAAAGTAATATATCATCAGAAAGTGTCATCTAAGCAACACCTATAACTCACGATCTCTTGATAATTCAGATAATTCATTGAGGTATGGATCATTTTTTATCGCAGTTATTATTTGATCATACATAGCATTAAATTCTTTTACGATTTTTTCTCCTTCATTTGTTAATATCCATTCAGGAGAGTTTGTAGTTGCTAATTTCATTTTCTTAAGGCGGTTTAATAAGAATTGAACAAGTTCACTATCCATTTCTAATTTTTTTGCTATGCCTTCTTGTGTTAATTTATTTTTATCTATAAAAAATATCATATCTAGATCAGAAGGTGTAATGTCTGTTTTTAATTTTTCATTTATGTTAAGACTAGCTAAAGTTAGAACAACATTATCCACAGTTTTCATTACAATCACCTTCTGTATAACCTTTATATACCCGTCCCCGTATTTTAATGTAAATTTTAAAGCCATAGGGCTAACTTATTCGACATATATACTTGTAGAAGAAAAAATTTAAAGGTCTATTTTAGGCCAGTACTTCCGCATGTGTGTTCCTTCTTCTTAAGCTTGAGCAAAGCGGAACATCAGAACCGCTCTCAACTATGTATCACATGCGGAAGTACTATATATGGAAAGAACATAGTAAAATATTCAAAAATTAATGCTCTTTACTATTGAGAACTTTGATTAACCTATAATTTGTCAAAGTTCACAATAAGGGCTTTGAATGAAATATATGGTTATTCAAAACCCTCTATTATTCTTTCCATACTTCTATTACATTCGGAGTCACTTTTAATTCATCAAAAATAAGCTTGATTTTTCTATAAGATTCTATTTTTATTAAAAACGAATTAACAGAAACCCTTATGCCATTCTCATTTTCAATAATTCCTCGGTATTTTTTATCCTTTAGTTTATATCCGAACAGTTTTCTATGAAGCGTAACTCTTTTTTTGTCATTCTTAACCGCGTTATACGAAACCAAAACATAATGAGACATTTTTTCTGGACTTGATAAATATTTTCCGTAAAGAACTATGCCGTCAGTCATGATGCTTCTTCGCAAATCGCTCCATGAAGCGCTGTTTATGTTTCCAACTATAGCAGAAAAGTCTTTCTGTACTCCAAGCAGTTTCCATTTTTCAAAGCATTTGGTATTGTAAAAGTTATTGGTTATTTTCCTCGCTTTATCTTCATCCTTTTTTCCTGGATTTATAATATTAATAAAAATATCTATATCGCTTTTTTTATCAAAATCGCCTCTTGCGACAGACCCAAAAAGTATAATATTTTCTATATGCGCCATATTATGAACAAGATAAGAAGCGTACTCCATTGCAAGCGCTATTATTTCATTTCTCTTCATGTTATTCACCAAGCAATAGCCTTATTTTATTCCAGTTTTCAATAATATCTTTTACGTCTTTCTCTGATTTCCTTTTTCCATAACAAAGAAGCAGGCGTTTCTCCTCTATTTTCCTCATCAGTCCAAGTATAGCGCTTTTGTTTGGAAAATCAAATGGTATTTTTGTTGAAACTTCTGAAGACTTTTTAAATATTCTGTGGTCAAAATCTACGGAAGGTGTAATAAGGTTTTTATTTATTATACCTAGTGACATAAATTTTCGGACATAATATCAGTCACTTGGTATATGGAAATGACATACAATTTGTCGTAATATTTATGTCATTTACTATAGATAAATTGAAAACATCTCTATGCTTGCTTGGGATATATTGAATGCTATATTTCTCTGATTCTCAACTATTCCATATTCAATGCATCTGCTAATGTTAACTTCATGCTCCTCAAGAGCTTTTTCCCTTTCATCTATTCTCATATGCTTACACCATAACATTTATAATGTTCTATTGTAACAATAGTATTTAAATATTTTGTTACAACAGAACATCTATATTGTTCAGTTGTAACATCAAAATTTGGCTCGCACAATACAGAATCAGCTGCACAGCCAACACAAAGCCTCTCCCATGAATTGGACAACAAACAGCTTTATGATATTGTTCGTGAAACCTTCTATAAACGGCAAACAAGAAGAAAGCCGTAATTTTCAAGCTGTTGAGTCGTTTCTTTTCTAAATAAATCTATATATACCACCCTTTAGCGGTTAATATTAACTAGCATTAATATTAGTCAATATCAACCAATTATAGTGAACCAACAAAAGAAACCTGACTAAAACTTGTTGCTTCACATATAGCTCAAAAGGAATTAATACCCTCTTTATTTCCTTTTAGAGCTATAAACATTGGTTGTCTGACAAGGGTGTGGTCGTATCAGAAATTGGAGATCGGCCATGCCTAGGTATAGTTTTCAGAATTTTGCAGCAAAAAGCATAACCGCTTTGATGTTTGTTTTACTTATTGTGGCCGCTGTTTCAGGGCAGGCTGCAAACAACACAGGCTCTATAACAGCCTCTATAATTTCCAAAGACGTCAGTTTATTGGAAAACGATTCATTCACTTTTCAGGCAAGCGTTTTATGCAATAATTACAATTGCTTGGATATTGAAATAATTCCACAGGTTAATGGATCCTTCATAACGTCAAATTCATTTCTTTCAACGCCAGTCCCAATGCAGATATGCGCCCTTAATGCTAATGAATCATGCAACATTTCATGGAACATCAAAGCAGAAAAAGCTGGAAATTACGGCATTTTAGTCAGGGCAAATAACTCGCAATACATTTATGCAAGCCCAGCAATCGCCGTCAGGGCTGAGTTGCCATATACAGCAGCAATAATAATAGTATCGCCGCAAACCATTCAGAAAACACTGGCATTCAACATAACGTGTTCTGCAGCAACCAACACAAACGAGTTTTTGAATTTGAAGCTGGAAACTAGAAAAATTTCAGAGCAAACATTCACAGATTATTCATTGCCGCCCGCATTCCTATGCGCAGGAAATTGCAGCGCGTCAGGCTATTCAAGCATCTCTTTCAGCAGCCTTGTAACAGGCTTGCAGAATGGAGATTACACATTAAGGTGCAATGCAAACAATAAACTAAGCGATGAAATAAATGTATCTATAAAATCAGGATATTTGCAATTATCAGCTAACAACATATCAGGCAATAAAACAGAACAGAAACAGATTAATGCGGGCGTTTATTGTTTGGGCGGCTATTGCGGCAGCGTGAACATCAGCATAACATACAACAATGCGCTTCTGTCTTCAGCAACGCCAATAAAGCTTATCTCAGGAGCATCAAACAGCTCGTGCGGCATATTATTTTCAGGTAATATTTGTAATATATCATCCAATATTGAAATAGATTTTGGAAACAAAACAGGAAGCGCACAGCAATTTTTAGTGTCTGCATCATCAGACAATTCAGATACAAATAGCACAAGCTCAAATTATTATGCAACTGGTTATGCAGGCAAATTAAAAATAGAATTAAGGCATGCGCTGAGCGTCAATCAATCGCAGAATACAACGGCAATCATGAACGTTTCCTGTGAATCATACTGCGGAAATGTTTCGGTAAGCCTGAACGCCAGTATTAACGAATCCTTTTATTGCGGCTTGCTGCAAGACAATTCGTGTGTTAATAGTAAAACTGTAAGCTACAATACTGCTGGTAAAATTAAAATAAGCGCAGCTGCTTACTCGTCATATACAGGCACGGTAGAAACAGAGTTTGAAGTGAATGTAATAGAGATTAATGCAACAGCAGGCAACCCAACAAATATTTCTGGCCAAGAAAATACAACCGCCGCAGCTTCTATAAATGATCAGCCGGCTCCCATAGATGACAAGGCAGCTCTTGATGAAACATCGCCAGAAGAGCTTGTCCAAAGCGCAAGAGAGGAATTAAACGAAGACCTGGAAAGGCAGGAAAAAGAAATCATCGTTAAAGACCTGAAAGAGACAAAAGCAACGCTGGAAGACATGCTAAAGTCAAAAAAATATCCGCTTGGCAGCGCCAAAATTATATCAGATTCTATCATATCACTGGCATCAACGCTTGCCTCTCTTGAAAAAAATGAAATGAATGCAAAAGAAGCAAGGGCAAAAATGGATGAGGTAAAATCAGCCCTAAACCAATTTACAGGCAAGGCAACAGATTCTGCGCAAACACAGCCGCAGACAAATTCATCGCAGCAAAGCAATTTTATGCTGCTGCTGATTCCTGTCATTATAATAACAATTACAGCAATTGCAGTAAAAAAGGAGCGCAATAAATTCAAGGCAAAAAAATCAAAGCCAGTCCATGCAGAAAATTTGGCGCAAGAAGAAAATAAAGAAATAGAAAACACTGATGCAAGCATATCAGAGCAGAACGATGTCCTGACATTTTCTTATACAGCTAAACAGGAAGATGAAATAAAAATGCTGCCTGTATCAGTCAAATCAATCAGTGCAAATACAATAAAAAAAGTCAGCAAAGCAAAAATTGAAATGAACCGACGCTTGCGTCCAATAACTCTAGATTACATTAAAAGAAGGTCTGAAAAAGAAAAAATAAAACAGCTGAAAAATCATCTCGACAGCAACTATATTCTATTCAAGTCTGGAAAAATCGGCCATGCAGATTATGAAAGCGCCCGCCAGAAAATTTCTTGGGAAATCAACAAGCTTCGCGAACAGCTAAACGGAGGAATAAAAAATGCAGTTTGAAAAGCTGTATGGCGCGCAGGCCGCCGACGCGTCCGCACGCCTTGCGCCTGTTCTCTTACGAAATGAGCTAAGAGAAAAAATAATTGCCCTCATCAAACAGAACGATGGCCTGACCATTACTAATGTATCAAAGCTGCTGCGCATCCATCCCTCCACTTCTTCCAAATATCTTGCCGTCATGGAAGCAGAGCGCTCTGTGGTATGCAAACACATTGGCATGGCCAAGGTATTCACTGTAAGGAGTGTGATAATATGAATCAGATAATATTTTCAAATGTTTCTTTATCTGCAGAGACAAAGTCTCTGAGATCTCAAAGATTTCATCTTTGCAGATTCCCCGAGGGATTTTTTAATATTGTTGTCCTTGATAATGGAGGCAACAGCAGATGAAACTATTTGCCCTTTTGCTTGTTGCGCTGCTTTTGCCGCTGCCGGCATTTTCATACGAAATCCAGAGCATGATGAATGAGTTCACCGATGTCAATGAATATAGACAGAATGGGCAGACATACAGGGACATAACAATCTCTGCGAAGCCGATAAATTACTACAATAATGAAGACGGCAAATGGAAAAGAATCAGCCTTGATCTAAAGTACAAAAATGTCACCAAAGGCAGTGATATTTATGCATACGTAAATGAGAACGGCACCTACAGCATATATTTCAAGGATGCGTATGACAAATCAGACAAAGTCCGTTTTGAACGCAAAAATTTTACGCTGACTATAGATGACAAGTCAATTGTTTACAGGAATGGCACAAATGAAGAAACAGTTGCAGTAAGAAGAAATGGAACAGTGTATGTAACTGGCAGCAATATAAGCTACATACAATCTATAGGCAACCTGACACCCATATATTTTTTACTTGCAGATTCTATAAAAGAAAAGATAGAAATACCCCAGCAAACGTCTCTTAGGTCGCCCACTCTTACAGGAAGCGTTAATCTTACCCGCATACAGAGCATATCATACGATGACAGCCTGGATGTTATAATTAATGACCGAAAATGGGATTTCACCAGTGTTATAACAAGAAACGAAGTGATATTCCGCTCGCCTGAAAATGAAACAATATTTTTGCTTCCAAAGCCCTACCTTGTAGACAGCAAAAATATTTCTATACCTGCTGCATACAAGCTAAGAAAAGCGGGAAATAAAATTTTTGTCGACTGGGAGATACCGCAAAACACGCTAAGCCGGCCTGGCTTGACTTATCCGCTTTACATAGACCCTTCTGTCAGCGCAAACCTTACATACCCTGGCATAATTCTAGATTCCACAGCTAACCAGTCAGACTCAACCACTGCAATACCAGACGATGAACAGCTTTCTATCAGGCGCGTAGACACTAATTTATCAAACAGGAGATTTTATTCAAAATGGAACATATCGCAAAAAATAGCCCGGGAAGCAGAAGCCGTGACAAGCGCAAAAATAGAGATAGAAGGGTCATCTGAAGTTTCTGCCGCATTCGGCATAGGCGTGCATGAAATATACAGGGGAGCATTAGACTTTGTTTCATCAAGCATGACATGGCTCCTGCAGCCTTGCGGCAATGCGCCTGCTGCTTTTAATGCTTCTTGCAACAGCTCAAGGATGGATTCGGCAAGCGGGCCATCCATATCAGTAGGCAATAGGTTTAACTTCACAATTACAAACGCGGTCAATAGGTCTTTGAACAAGACAAAAAGCCTTTTTGGCGTTTTTGCCGTACTGTTCAATGCAACAGAAGATGCATTTATTGCCACTAACTTTTTTTTCCAAAGCGCAGAAGGCGGCAGTGGAAATGAGCCCCAGCTTTTCCTTACATATTCAATCAATCCGCCGCGCGTTAATTTCACATTCCCAACCCCTGACAACGGAAGGATAGTCAACTACACATATTTTTATGTGAATGTTTCTGTCGAAGAAAATGCGCTGCAAAACACATCCTCTTTCATAGACATTACAAATGGCACTCTTGGCAGTTCACCGGGCGCTTACACAATGACAGCCTATTGGGCTCTGGAAAATAATACAAATGACAATTCAACATGGGGAAATAACGCCACTGCATACAATGGCATAAACTGCGGACCTGCTGTTCTTGGAATGTTTGGCACAGCATGCGACTTTGACGGCGCAAATGACCACATAAACGCGTCTGACAACGCAGGATTAGAGCCGCTGGACAGGAATTTCACAATAGAAGCATGGATAAAGCCTGATGCAACAGGAGCAAGAAACATTGTCAACAAATCAAACTCGACAAATTATTACGGCATTCTCATTGACGCAAACAGCAAGGCGCAGTTTGTCCTGAGAAACGGAAGCGCTGACCTATTCACTGTAAATTCTACTTCTTCTATAACAGCAGGGCGATGGACGCACATAGCAGGCGTGCGCGACAGCAGAAGAATGCTCATGTACATTGACGGCAATATTGAAGCCAATGTCTCTGCCGACGCAGGCTCTGTTGACACAGGCTCGTCCACTTTTATGATTGGCTCTGGCTCTGAGTTTGTAAATAATTTTGACGGCATAATTGATGAAATTCGCATATTTCGCCGCGCGCTTTCAGGCCAGGAAATAAACGCGTCAGCAAAAGGCCTGCAGCTGTTTAATAATTTTACATCCCTGCTCAATGGAAACTATTCATTTTATGCGCATTCTGTGGACGAAGGCGGCTCTTTCAATAGGACAGAAACAAGAAACATAACAGTTGACGCAGACATTCATATAACAAATATAACGCTGCCTTTGGTGAATTCCACAAACATAGGTTATGGCGGCTCTGTCAACAGGGACTTCACGCTGCGCTGCGATGTAATAAACAGAGGCGCAATATCGCCCAATGTTTTTTTAATAGTAGAGCAGAACATAACAGGCGCATGGCGGCAAATAGCAACCGCAGGGGCAGCTCCTGCAGACTATCTTACAGTTCCATCAGACAATCCTGCCCCATTTTTCTGCGGCAATCTAACCGTTGACAGCTCGTGCACAAACTCATGGACAGTCAGCGGCAAAAATACAAGGGAAAATATAGGGCTAAGATGCCTGTCTAATTCAACAAAAGGCGGCGGAGACGACTCGCTGTCGGACAGGACGCCTGTTATAAACATCAGGAATGGGGAAATTAGCGTTGTGTGGAATACGCTTTCAGCAAGAGTAAATGACATGCAGTTGGCCAAGCTCCAGGAGCTTAATGCAACAATAAAATGCGAGAATTACTTTTGCGGCGGCGTTAACTGGACTGCCAGAACAAATGACACAGGAAATGCCCCGACAACAATGATAAACAACGCTACCCAAGTTCAGTTGATTGGAGGCGTAAACAACTACAACTGCGGGCTTCTTGACACAAATCAGACATGCGCAAACAACATAACTGCCAATATGAGCGTAGGCTCTGCATCAGGCGTGTTCAGATATGTGGAAATTCAGGGCGTGTCAAACAATACGAATGTTTCCACGCAGCAGAACAGCCGCGCGCTTGTTGGATTAAGCGGAAGAGCATTTCTCTATGCGTCAGCGTATACAGGCAATATATACGACAGGGGAGACTTTGTAATAATATCTGTTCTTGTGACAGACAAGGACGGCCAGCTTGTTTCAAACGCAAGCGTAAACATCACGTCTTTTTACCCGAATAACAGCGTGTCCAGGAATTTTACAGGAAGAGAGTTTCAGAAAGGCAGGTATAATGCGTCATTTTCTATATCAGACACAGATGCATTTGGCGCTTATCATGTTGAAGTTAATGTTTCATCCGGCGTATTCGGAGCCTTTGCAGACAGCGTGTTCATGGTTGCGCCAAAGCTTTCTGCAGAGCAAAATACGACTTTGTACAGCATAAGCGCAAATGTAATATATCTTAATGTAACTTTGCTTAACCAGAGCAATTTTGGCAGGTATTCCCTGAAAAAAATACTTGACGACCTTAACAGCACAAAAACTTTTCTTGAAAGCCTCCTGCTCCAGCATTATGATTTCACCCAGGAAGAAATATTTCTTGTCACAGACTCCATGAATACAATAAACAGCGTGATAGAACAGGTGGCGTCAGGCTCTATTTCCCAGGAAGAAGCAGACGCCAAGCTTGCGGAAATACGCAGCAGCCTGTCAAAGCTGACAGGCAAAGCAGTCGGCGCCGCTCCTGTCCTGCCGATTGCAAATATAATAATTGCAGCAGGAGTCGCAGCAGGAACATCAGTAATGATTCTTGTTAAAAGGGGCAGGTTAAAATTCAAACTAAGAAGAAAAAAATCTGAAAAGAACAGCCCAAAAATAAACATATCATTTAATTTGGGGCTGCTCTCTGCAAAGGCTGTCCAAAGCTCTGTGCAAAATCCTGTAATGGAAAACATGCAAAAACTGTCTGCCGTGAGCAATGATGCGCATCAGAAAATTAAACTTCATATTAATTTGTTTTCAAAAAAGAAAAATCTTGAGAAGCAGATGGAGCAGCATAAGCAGAAGCTCCAGTCTAATTATCTTGAAATGAAGCAGGGCGGTATTTCTGTTGACGTCTACGACGCAAAGCGCTCTTTGCTGCTGGAGCAAATACGCACGCTTAAGCTGCAGTTAGAGGGGATGGAAAATGCAGGTTGAGATATTAAACAGCGAGAGAAAAGAAAAAATCCTTGCTCTCATCAAGCAAAACGATGGCCTGACAATAACAGACATTTCCCGCCTGCTGTACATTCACCCTTCCACTGCTTCCAAGTATCTTGCTGTCATGGAAGCAGAACGCTTTGTGATATGCAAGCACATTGGCATGGCCAAGGTGTTCACTGTAAGGAGTGTGATAATATGAATTTGAAAAAATACGCAAGAAAAGAAGCGCATAAAAAAATAATATTTTTACATAGGAGAGAGGCAGGCGTAGGGGAGAAGCGAACCGACGTACATATGGTACGTCCAAACACAAAAGGTTCTCCTTCCGCAAGGAATAAATTTTTATTATTGATTTTTGTTTTAGCGGTTGCTGGATTATTCATGCCTGCCTCGCACGCAGTCATCAGAACAAAGACAGTGGAGTATTTTGCATTAAGCTCAGACAACCTGATAGATGCGGCAGCTCCGTCATTATATTCAAATTCATTTTCAATTTACATACCTGAAAATAATATCACAATAAAAAACGCTTATGTAATTGCGCACGTGATGAAGCAGGATGCAGGCGCGGCAGGAGCAAATGTAATAAGCATTTGGCTGAACAAGACAGAAATTGCAAATATCACAGGGCTTAATGACAGGGAAGTGATGAGGCAGACGCAGATTGTCAATGCAACTTCAGGCGCAGCAAGCGTTTATAGCATTACAGGCAAGCCGGGATTGCACAGGTACAATCTCTCTATATCTTCATCAACTACAGACAATGCAATGGCGGCGGCAAAGATTGTTATCACCTATGACTATGACGACCAGTCGCCCATACAATTGAAAACAGTGAAATATTTTATAAACAACACAAATGGCGCAATAGCAGCATCTGGAACTAGTAGAAATAACTTTAACATAACCCTTGTAGAAGCCGCGCCAAATGTCACAAGCGCATGGTTCGAGGTGACAGGCGTGTCAGACAACAGCGCCGCGGGCGTTTACACACTGGACCTGAATGGCACAAACCTGCCCGAAGGCGCGCCTACATTTGCAGGATTGGCAGAACAATCAGACTGGATTCATTACATAAATGCGACTGCTTCCAGCAGTCTTTCCCTTTATGACATGAGAGAGTCGCAAAAGCCATACTACTGGTATATTACAGCAAAGCCCACTACAAATGAATGGGCTGGATTTTCTGCAATAGCAGTTGTCACATATGCATACAATGCCACAGCAACTATCAGCGAGCAGAAAACAGTTGAATATTTTATAACATCAAACGCCAATGCGACAGCAGGAGGCGTAAAAACATCAATGAACTCGTCAGGCACTGTTGTTGTCCAGCTTCCTGAAAACGTGACAAGGGTGCGCTCTGCCTTCATAGAGTTTGGCGCAACAACAAATAACAGCGCAATCATAAGAATGAATGTCACGATAAACGGCACGCCAACGCGCACAGGATTAAATATATTGCCAAATGACGGCACTGCTCAGGCAGCAGCCTCAAGCATAAGAATGTTTATTGATGCGATGCCGGCTTCCGGCAGCATAGGACCTTATGAAATAATAGACAATTCTTCAAGAATTTACAACATCACACTGCACTGTGTGGCAGAAGCATGTTATAACACATGGACAAAACTTTATATCACATATGAATTCAACCGCACAGGCACAAAAAAATACATGGAAACTGTAAAACAATTGGTGCTTAATCGAAGCGCTCCGCAGGTGGCAGCAGGCTCAGGAGTTGATGCGCTTTTTAGCGCACAATTCGCAGGCCAGAGACTTAATGTAACAAGTTCTTTTTTCACATTAGAGCTTCAGGGCGGCACAGGCCTGGCAGCCAATGACATATGTCATAAGCTCAATGGCACGCAACTGCCTGTAGAATGTGACAGGATGACAGAGCTTGGAAGCCTCACGTATAGCATGTATCTTGTCAAGAATGCGTCTGCAACTAACAGCGGCGCAAAGCTTTACGACATAACAACAAACAACTCTTACAGGTACAATTATTCCATACGCATATTGGCCGACACAGGTGATGGACCGTCTGCTTATCTTACAACAACATACATCGCAGAATTTCCATCACATGAAACAAACCTGTCTGCGCCCGGCGCAGGCGTCACAAACATTTCATTTGGCGGTTCTATAAGCAATACATTCACAGCAACATGCGATGCAACTGTTTTCACTTCTCAGTCAAATGATGTCTACCTTATACTCGAGGACAATTCTACAAACGGCGGGACATGGAATCAGGTTCCGATTGTCAGCGGCGCCAACAGTCATCCATTCACTGTCCCAAATGCAGACCCTGCATCATATTTATGCGGCAATGTTGGAGCAGGCACAACATGCTCAAAAAGCTGGACAGTCAGCGGCAACGCCATCCGCAATGAAGTGGGCATCAGGTGCAGGTCAAACTCCACAGACGGCGCAGCAGACGACTCTTTGTCGCAAAAGCAGGCATACATAAATGTCAAGGGCGGCAACCTGACTGTTTTCATCAGCGACCCTGTTGCGAATCTTAGCTTGGGTATTGCAGAGAACAGAAATTTCACGGTAAATGTGACATGCGCTTCGTTCTTCTGCGGCACAATCAACATAACATGGCAGACAAATGACGCAGGCGCAGACCCAAGCGCAAACATGTCTGCGCTCACAGACCTGATGAACACGTCAGCCGCTTTGGCGTCCTGCGCAGATATGGATGTAAATGCAATATGCAACCTGACAACAAGCATAAACATGTCTTTGGACATAGGCAGCGATACAACGCCTGCCGCGCGCCGTTACAATGCTGTGGTTTATCTGGCAAATGCCAATGTATCTAACAATGTTTCATCAATACAAAATGTCACCATAAGGTCAGGGCAGGTTAATATCACGTTTGTAGCCCCTATGGATGGCTTCAACTTTACAAAAGATGTCACAACAACAAACGGGATAGAAGTTAATATCACTTGCATGGGTTACAACTGTCAAAATATACGCGCCTTGGCAAATTACAGCCCGACAGGCGGGGCAGTCACAACAACACTCATACCAACAGACACATCAGGCAATCTGCAGGTGTCAAATCCTGCTGCAAATAGTCATGACAATGCAAACACAGAGTGCGCAAATATAAAAGTAAACGGCTCGTGTTTATTAAACTGGGATGTCAGAGGCATAGCGCCGCAGAACAACATGCCAGTAAATGTGACTGCAAACTCAACTTATTGGACTGAAACACGATTAAATTACACGACAACAAAACCTCTGGTCAGTGTAAAGGAACTGATTTTATATATAAACCTGACAATTCCAAAAGTAAATCAAACTATAGGGAAAACGCATGAATTCAACATAACGTGCTCTGTAAACGCTAGCGGCATGCAGGCAAATGCTGTTTACATCAGGCCGCAGGCTGACTTTGGAAGTGGATTTGTAAATATTTCCACATCAGACGCCGCAGGCGACAAGCTAAAGGCAAATGCTTCTGCTGCTTTGTGCGGAGATATTGCAGTCAGCTCAACGCCATGCGCGGCAAACTGGACGCTAACAGGCAGGGGGGCATCAGCAAATACAGCCTTCAGATGCTATGCAAATTCAACTCTTCTCAATAACGGGTCAAGCATACTCTATAACGCAAGCATATACACAGGCAGTCTTGCTATCTACTGGATAAATCCGCCAAGAACAGAATTCGATATTGCATTCAACGCAACAGCAAACATTTCTGCAAGAATAGAATGTTCAAGCTATTTCTGTGGCAGTATAAACTGGACATTGCATACAAATGACAGCGCAAGCTATCCTGGATATCCTGCAAGCTCTGCCACAGACGTGAGCATCTATTCAGGCTCAAGCCCGTATAGTTGCGGCGTGCTCGATATTGCAAACTGCACAAACAACATCCTTGTAAGAATGAACATAGCGTCCCTTGCAGGCGCGCGCAGGCAGATACTAGTAGCAGCAACATCAAACGATTCAGAAGCGACTCCGGCAAACTCAACATCTCTCACGCTTGTAGGCCAGGGCGGAATTTTATTCAGAGCAGAAGCCCGCACTGCTGCTGCATACGACAGGAACCAAAACGCATCTGTAATAGTTCTTGTTACAAACGGCGAAGGAAACGTCGTTGCAGCAACAACAGTGAACGTGACATTTTTCTACCCTAACGGCTCTGTCGCAAAGATTGTTCAGGCGCTGCAGCTGGAAACAGGCAGGTATAATGCAACATATTTTGTCTCGCCGTCAGACCCGTTTGGCACATACAGGATTAATGTCAATGCAACAGACGGGTCAAACACAGCATACACAGACGCGTCATTTATGCTAAGGCCAAAACTGGACGCAGACCAGAACCTTACACTATACAATGCAAGCAGCATTGTATCAAGGCTTAATTCAACGCTGATGAATGAAACTAATTTCGGGAATTTAACCATTGAGAATCTTCTTGCTGATCTTAATACGACAAGAAATTCGCTTAATGATTTGCTCAAAAGGCAGACTGATTTCACCCAGGAAGAAATATTTCTTGTCACAGACTCCATGAATACGATAAACAGCGTGATAGAACAGGTGGCGTCAGGCTCTATTTCCCAGGAAGAAGCAGACGCCAAGCTTGCGGAAATACGCAGCAGCCTGTCAAAACTGACAGGCAAAGCAGTCGGCGCCGCCCCTGTCCTGCCGATCGCAAATATAATAATTGCAGCAGGAGTCGCATCAGGAACATCGGCAATAATTCTTGTTAAAAGAGGCAAATTAAAATTCAGGAGAAAAGAAAAAGCCAATGCTGAAAAGAGCAATCCAAAAGCAAGAATATCATTTAGTTTAGATTCAATAAAGTCTTCTGCAAAGGCTGTCCAAAGCTCTGTGCAAAATCCTGTAGTGGGAAACATGCAAAAATTATCTGCCGTGAGCAACGATGCTCATCAGAAAATTAAACTGCAGATTGGAAGTGCATGGACGCGTGCTGTGCGTCAGTCTGCTCTGTTTTCAAAAAAGAAAAAGCTTGAGAAGCAGATGGAGAAGCATAAGCAGGAGCTCCAGTCTAATTATCTTGAGATGAGGCATGGCAGAATTTCTGTTGACGTCTACGACGCAAAGCGCTCTTTGGTGCTGGAGCAAATACGCACGCTTAAGCTGCAGCTCGAGGGGATGGAAAATGCAGGCTGAGATATTATAGCTCTGTTGCATTAGGGACTTTATAGATTTAACTATTTTTAGTCATTACAAATTTGAACATTTTAACGTCTTCAGGGCTTTGATGAGTACCTCCGAAAGTGAAAGCAGATCTCATGATTTCACTCAGCGGACTATTGCCAGTTTATGACAATAACCTTACTTTCGGAGGTACTGTTTACAGCGTTTCAACAGATGAGAGCTTCATTTTTAAAGATTCGGTGTTTACTCTCTCAATGGGATTTTGGGATAGAATAACAAACCGCCATAAAGAGTCAAATGACCCTATAGAGTCATGGTTTCTAAGAATACAGAAAAGGATAACTTATGGTTTATTTCTTATGTTTTTTCTTTTGTTAGCGGTAAATATTTATGACACAACAAGATTTGAAAGAGTAACAGGAATATTTCTCAGTGTGATAACTGGCTGGATAGGTATTGTAATGGGTATGTTCTTTAGTAAAAGTATAGAGAAGCATCTTGAGGATAGATTAAAAAACGGAATAGGAACTACATTGACAGATTTAGATAAGACAAACGAAAAAATAGACTTTTTGGAACTCACAATAGGAAAATTACAAGATGAAATTCAAAGTAAAGAAAGACTTATAAATAGACAAACAGCAATTATAACAATATTGAGCGATAAGAAAAAAGGTGATATCAGTGGAAGAGCTACATAATGATGAACTTGAACAAGAGAAGTTAATACAACAATTACGAGATGCTACAACAACAGATGACAAACTTCGTATAGTGGATGAATGGAATAAGAAAATAGAAGATACCAATCAGTATTACAACAAAGAAAACGAAATAGCAGAATTAAAAAAAACTATCACTGAAATAAGAAATATAATAAATGAAGGAAATGGTAGGTTAAAGTATCTATTAAGAATGTAGTTTTATTTCTTATTTTAATCAATTTATATAGATTTGTAAAAATTATATTGATGCGCGATTATAACATATTGACTGTTTTGCTTCTATCCCTGACGCTAGTGAGCTTGCTTTTATTGAGTTTAAACTCTTCCAATAGTGTTAGTGTAAGTCGTGCAGCCCTGTCGGCCGCAAGCGGTCAGGTTAATGATTTTGGAAGCAATCCAATATCCATCCCGAGCGATGATTGGATTAGGACATATGGGAGTAGCGCGGGAGAATTTGGCGAAGCCATTATCAAGACCAGTGACAGCGGCTACATTGCCGCTGGAAATAGTAACGGCGATTTTTATGTGGTTAAGATGGACGCCAATGGCGATGTGACTTGTTTCACTTGCTGGCAGAAAATCTATGGCGCCGCGAATCATGAGTATCTCAATTCTATAGTTGAAGTTAATGACGGCTATGTATTGGCTGGGTTTACCAATAATCCTCTCCTTGAGGATATTCTTGTTATAAAAATTGACAAGGCGGGCGGTATTCTTTGGCAGAGGACATTCGGAGTTAGCGACAGAAGAGACTTTGGCCATCGTATTGCAAAAACCAGCGACGGCTGCTATGTGGCTCTCGGCGGGAGCGCCCCGAGTGGCTCCAACGGTGTGACGCGCTTGTGGCTTATCAAACTCGACGCCAGCGGCAATAAGCTTTGGGATAAAAGCTATGGCAACGCCCGAGGCGTTGAAGATATTGAAACCGGCAACATTGAGGAAACAAACTACGGTTATATCATCGGTTCAACCACATATGTAAGTAAAAATAAAGGAGCTGATTTCTGGGTGCTCAAGCTAGATCCGAATGGCAATATTTTGAAGGAGGTAGTTGTTGGGAAACCTCGTCCTGCCCATGAAATATTGACAGACATTCATCAGACCAGCGATGGCGGTTATATCACAGCTGGTTACACTACTGACAATTCTCTCAATGCGCTTACCAGCGGCTGGGCTGTTAAGTTTGATGCAGACCTAAATGTTGTATGGCAAAAAGCATACGGCATCACAAATACCCCAACTTTTAGCGCCTATCAGTCATTCCAGAACGTGCGGGAGGTTCTTGACGGTTATGTTTTTGCCGGCACTATCCACCTTCCTGCTTCCACTACATATGACAATGAAGATGATTTTTGGTTGGTCAAAACTGATTTTAACGGCGATACTGGCCACAATGTCAATTACTGGCAAAAAACTTACGGCGCCGCGCAGAATGATGAGTTAAGATACATGTCACTCACGACAGACGGCTTTGTTATGGCCGGTTGGACACAAAGACTGCCAAAGTTGAGCAGTAACTACGATATGTTGCTCATAAAAATTAAGGGTCCCGGTAGCTTCCCTTGTCTGGTAAAAAAGACTTTAGGCCTGCAAGCTATTATTACAAATGCACTTACCGATATAGCATCAAGCAATGTCTTATCCAACTCTATTTCTGGCGGGCCTGGTCCCGCAACTCAAGCGAATGCAAATGGGGTCATGGCAGATCTTTGTAAATAAGATCCTGTTGGGCAAAGATTACTCTCCACACGACTTATTTATATCTTATACCTAGTGACATAAATTTTTGTACATAATATGTCGCTTGGTATATGGGGAAGACATACTTATTTATTCAAAAACTTATGTCTTCCACTATAATTCATAATTATACTTATGAAAAAATGGATCAATGTTAATGGAAAGAAAATGGACTCTATTGAATTCACGCGATTTATCAGGAGAAGGACTGCGCCTCAGGTAAATCGATTAGTCAAAGAGCTTCTGGAAAGATGACTGCTTATTTATATCTTGACAGCAAATATATTTACAGGTGTTAATAATGCCAGAGAAAAAACGTGATTTAGTAGCCTTTGTTAAGAGGAATAGGGAATTCTTTGAAAAGTTAAAGACTTCTAGGAAGCATCACTAAACATCTGTCTTAATTCTATGTAAGACAGCGCCTTATCATAAACTTTGTTTTCTCTGATTTTAAGAATTATGTCTTTATCGCCTGAAAGAAAATATGCATTTTCATGGATGGCAATAAACAAGTGCATGAAATTGAACATTGTCCTTAGCCTCATTTTAGTTGCTCTTACTACATCTACAAGCTTCTCGTCAAATGTAAATTCTTTGATATAGCTGCAATACAAAGATGCCATTGTATCTTTCCAAAGGTTCTCAAAAATCGTCTCGTCAATATTATGCGCAGAAACCAACTCTCTCATAATTTCAGCTTTTGTAAGAAAAGATGTAACAAAATCTATTTTATCCAGGCTTTGATTAAGAAACTTGAATTTTTCCGGTATGATAACTTCCTTGCCTTTTACAAAATTGGCTTGGTTCACAAAATAGTCGTGTATCGTGTTTGTGTCAAGGTATACTTTTATTTTGTCCATTTAACTATATCGTTGTTGAGCTATAAAAAATAGGAATAGGTGTTATGGTCTTGCATTATAGCAAACAAAATAAAGAATCAGTATTATAATTTGGTTCGCTATATATAAATCTGATTTTCTCAATTAAATATTAAAACTAACCGATTTTTTCGGATAAATTCAATTTTTGTATGATTTTTAATAAATTCAGCAATAAACAAGGTAAGATGATGAAAAAAACACTAAGAAAACTGCTGAATAAGGAAATAAAAAAGCCGCTTCATTGCATAGACAGTAACATATTTCTTGAAAGTACAGTAGACAGCAAACTTGGTGAAATCTGCAAGTCGCACCTAAGCAACATGGGAAAGGGCAAATATTATCGTGGTATTGTGCCTGTTTCTGTGCTAGGAGAAATAAACTTGATAATATTCAGAGATTTGAAAGAACCTATTGACAGGATTTCTAGGCTTGAACTTTTGGAAAAATTCATCAGATTGCGGGATATAGATTTTGTAGCGCCAAAGCGAGAAGACCATTTGCTTATAGACGAGTTAATGGAAGCTGAAACAAGGTTAGAGGAGATGGATGCCGAACATCTTGTTTGTGCCAAGAGGGCTGGAGCAAGCGTATTTCTAACATTCGATAGCAAGCTGCTTGGAAACAGAACTCTGGAATCTATACTTGGAATGAGGATAAAGCACCCGCAAGAATTTGTCAATCTTAATACTTAAACTTTGTCTTGTGCTTTCTTGAAAGCTCTATTACTTTGTTCCAAGCTTCCTCTAGCTCTGGCTCGTCGAATACAGCTTTCTTATTGTATTTTGCACTGTTTTTTTGAACTGGCATACATATAATTAAAATCAAAGGTTTTTATAGCCATTTGGCAATGAATAAATAAAATGAGCCAAGAAAAAGTTAAAAAATTCTATACAAGATATGGAATTAAAGAGTGGCAAAGATTTGAAAGCCAACTTGAGCGCTTTGAGTATGAAACAACTGTACATTTTCTTCAAAAATATCTGAAAAAGAAAAAAGGAACAATATTAGACGCAGGTGGAGGTCCTGGAAGGTATTCAATTTTGCTTGCCAAATTAGGCTTTGATGTAACTTTACTGGATTTAACCCCAAAATTACTACAAATAGCAAAAGAAAATATCAAGAAAGAAAATGTTGAAAACAAGGTTAAAATTATTGAAGGTTCAATTACAGACCTGTCAAATTTTCCAGATAAATCGTTCGATACTGTTGTTTGCCTGGGTGCACCACTTAACCATACGACAAACGTGAAAGAAAGGAAAAAGGCGATTGCTGAGATGATTAGGGTAACAAAAAAGAACGGATTTATCTTTGTATCAGTGATATCAAAATTAGGAGTTCTTATAGACCCATTTCTACGGCAGAATTATGATTTCAATAAATGGGAAAAAGTGCTAAAAACGGGTGATTTTTCTGGCAGAGGTTTTGCACCTTGCCATTTTTACACTGTTGATGAGTTCAAGAAAGATTTCTCAAAAAGAAATATAAAACTTCTAGAGTTAGTTGGGCTTCAAGGATTGGCGTCTCTCAAGTACAGTGTAAACAAATGGAACAAGAAAATATGGAATGATTGGTGGAAATTACACCTTAAAACCTGCACTCAACCTGCAGTTGTAGAAACAAGTTCACATTTTCTTGGTGTTTTTAAGAAAAACTAAACACCAAGTATATGTATTAAATCCGATTTTTTCTGTTAATTATTAAAACTAGTTGTGGTTTTCAGATAATTTCATAGCTATAAAGAAACTAAATATTTTCTTTTGTAGGGATTATAAAATTCTCTATAAATGAGACCTTCACCTCTGGTAGGTGGGTAAACATCCACTGTTATTATGTCGCCATTTTGCAAATAGATTCTTCTTTCAGTATCCCAACCATCAAAAAGTCCATCTCTAAACCTAGCTTTTTGACTTGAAACAAAAAATTTTAAACATTGAAGCCTACCTCGTTCATATCCCTCATACCTAGGATCGGTATACGATATTTGATCATATTTAATAGTTCTGGCGCGTCTTATTACTTCAACATTACCAACGTCTCTATTTACAAGTCTTATTAGACCTCTTCTAGTTATATTTTGCATAATTCAACATTGACAAAAACGTTTAAGAACTTGCTATAAATATGTGTTAACACATAATACAAATAGGTGATAAATTATGGGAAATATGACATTGTCCGTGCCTGATGATTTACAGAAAAAAATGAAACATCATACAGAAATAAAGTGGAGCGATGTAGCAAGGCGGGCGTTTGAAACAAAACTGGAGAAGCTGGAATTCATGGAAAAGGTACTGTCAAAAAGTAATATGACAGAGGACGACGCAGAGCGAATAGGACATAAAATAAAAGGTGAAATCCGGAAGAGATTTGAATGAAACTGATTGTCAACACCAACAGAATAATAGCTGCGCTTATCAAAGATTCGACATCAAGAAAAATACTGCAAAATGAAAAGCTGGAGTTCTATACGATAAATTTTGGCAAAAGCGAAATAGACAAATACAAAGATGAAATTATAGAAAAGTCAGGAACAACAGAAGAAGAGTTTAATTCTGTGCTTACAATATTGCTGCAAAATATAAGCATCGTACCAGATTTGGAAATACAAGCAAAAATGAACGAAGCCAAAGAAATCATGGACAGCATAGACCCAAAGGATACGCCATTTATCGCAGCCGCAATGGCGGTGCAATGCGATATATGGTCGGATGACAGGCACTTTGAAAAGCAGGACAAAGTAAAATGCTGGAAGACAAAAGATTTGCTGGCTTATGCAATTTGAAATTTTGTATATGTAATAAATCCGATTTTTCATGTTAATTATTAAAACTAATTGCAATTTGTATGAAACATTAATATCATTTACAATAGAGGGCTTTGAATAGTATATACTTCCAACAAAGCCCTTATTGTGAACTTTAACAATTTAAGGGTTAATCAAAGTTCTCAATAGAATTGGATACTCATTTCTTTGATTTCAAGAAATACACTGCCAGAAATCCAAGGCCCACTCCGATTACAGAGCCTGCTGCCGTCATATTAAACGCCATCCCAAGACCAACGCCCAAAACTACAATTCCGCTGTATACAACCCAAGGATTCAGCCCTGATTCTTTTGCCATAGGTATTATTGTTAGCTGATATTTATATAGATATTTATGTTGTCAGTACTTGGAAAACTTGACTTTAGTTTTTAAGCATCTATAACCTTCAGAATGTCGACTGGAAAAGTTGTCTCTGGCCAATGTTTCCAGACAGCTCTCAGCATCATACGAACTAAAATTTAGCTCGGAAAAGACGATTTTTCTGCCCTGCTACTGATTTGTTAGTCAAAAGCCTCCATATTAATGCTTGGAGGCTTTTTGCTGAAAATTAGCTTGCCTAAGTTTTCCATCTAATGGTTGCTTATGCTTCATAGTAGCGCAAAATCTATAGCTGAAAATATGCTCAGTGATATAAAATTTAATTTTGTTTGCTTACTATAAACTTTATATAGGAAGTTCAGGCAAATAGTTACAATAGAGGGTTTTGAATAATATATGTTTCATTCAAAGCCCTTATTGTGAACTTTGGCAAATCATCATGAATGTACAGCATTCATGTGTGTCGGCAAAGCTTTGCTTTAGCCAACATACAGGGTTAATCAAAGTTCTCAATACAGCAAAGTGTGCCTAATAAACAAAGGCTACAGGTGAAAGAATGAAAATAGAAATAGTGCCAATATTATTCTTATTAATATTTACAACATTTTTCATAGCGCCAGCATCGGCGCAGGTAGCAGCAGGCTTGCAGGGACTGTTTGAAACCAACACAAACGTCACAGCTATAGTAGACAGAATTAATTGGTACAATTCAGAAAGGCACAACATAACAGTCAACTACACAGGCATTGGCAATTTGCAGGCCGATTTTATTTTTCCGACTGGATGGGCAGTAATAGCAAATTCATCAAACTGCGCCAATAACTCCGGTCTCAATATTTCATGCAACCTTTCTTCCGGTGTTGCCAGCGGTATTCCAAGCGCAACATTTGTTGTTGCATCTCCCGCATCAGCTCCACCAGCGCTCTATAATGTAACAGAAATAAAGCCTGTGATTAATGCATCTGGAGCAACATCGAATATAATGAAGTTTCTTAGAATACGTGATGCTGAAATCTTTTACACGCTTATAGAGTATGGCAGAGGCCGCGGCAACTACTTTGTGAGCACGCGGGTAAATGATACAGACGGCACTATAAGCGGCGTGCCGTTCATCCCGCAGAATACAACAATAGAACTGAATTACCTGCATAAAATATTCAATGTAAGGCAATATCTTGGCCTTGCCCCGTCAAAAAGTTCAAACAGCTACAATGCAACATTCACATGCATTTATCCAAGCGATGCTGTTATTCGCACTCATTTGGTAACCAACATAACAAGAACAACGATCTGGAATGCCACTTACAAGATAGAAGAAATATCAGGCGCGTTTGAGCGCATGGGCTTCTTAGGCCAGACAATACAAAATGGAACTTATGGCGTAGGCAGCACGTTCATGATTAATTGCACTAGCATAAAATACGCGCTGCCGGACGCAGGCGGCAATGTCAGCATTAACAACAACGGGTTAAACATAAGCGTAAAGAAAAAATATCCTTTTACAATCTGGGCCAATGGCACGCCAGGGCCTATTGGCACAGGAACTCAGGAAATTTTAATCAACTATACAATAAACAATACAGAACAGTATCAAGTAAATGATGTTGACATAGAAATTTCAGCGCCGCCTTATGCGCAATTTATAGGAATAAGAGGCGAATTATTCGGCGAAGCAACACGATTCTACAGGTTCCAGAGGGCAGTATGGAATGCAAACACTACAGAAACTATAATATTAGCTGTCAGATTCAACACAACTGGCATAACGCTAACGTCCTTGAACGTAACAGGAACTGAAGGCGTCAGAATAAGTTTTGTCGCCCCTTGGGACGCAAACGCTTACAATCCTCTGAAAACAACACAGGTTATATCGCAGGCTAATGCAAACGGGCTTTTGCCTGTTGACACAGCGCTTACGCCTGCTATCATAGGATTATTCGATGAACTTAGAACAATAAGACTCGCAACACTTAACATAAATGCGACAATTACAGGTCTTAATGGTACAATAAATATAATGAATGCAACATTATTCACAGTAAACACAACGCTTACCAGGCTGAACAGCACAACGTCAGAAATTAATGTGACTTTGATAAATGTAAGAGATACAGACTATGCTATCAACGTAACACTTGCAGGAATGAATAACACGCTTAGGATAGTTAATGGCACGTTAAATCAAGTCAATGTAACAGTTACAAACATACTTACAACAGCTACCGACATAAACGGAACAGTAAGGCAGATTAACACCACAGTAACATACATCAACGCAACTGTAAATTATATTAATTCAAGTGCCTTTACTGCTGGCATAAATGATACAAATGTTATAAACAATATAACTGCTGCAAGAGACACAGTAGTTCAAAACATCTCACTGGCCATAAACATAACTATCAACCAGACAAGCGCTATATTAAAAGACATACAAAGGCTGAGAGAATTTGATGAAGAATTGGTATTCCTGGTTACTGACTCTTTCGGCTTGCAGCAGCAGGCGCAACAGGAAGCTTCACATGGCGAAACCTCTTCAGCATTGCAATCATTAGCCCAAGCCAATGACAAATTAAAAGAAGCCGCCCAACGACTGGCAGAACTGCAGAAAAGAGAACAAGATGGCTTGGACACATCTGCAGTTCCAAGCATTGACATTACAAGCTCGCTGATGAACATATTAACAATAGCTATACTTATCACATGTGTAGGAGCTTACTTCTATTTCACAAGACCACATGGAAAAAATGCAATAATAGTCACCAAACCAGCGCCTAGCTAGCCTTTTTAGAAAAGAAGTGTGTCTTTTGTGCATCAATTTCAAAATAAACATACAACTTTAGTTGTATAGACTTTCTTTTCCCGAGGGTTTTCTTTCTTAGAACTTTAATTTGACAGTTAGGGTGCGGTCAAATTATAGTGAACCAAATAAATAACAAAGGTATGATTTATTTGCCTCCCATCTATCCAACCAACAATCATATAGGAATTCTTTTGTTGGTTAGCTATAAAGGGCAGCGTGAGAACGGCTTCTTGCGCATCACTAAATGAAATTTTTCAATGCGTAATATTTATTTGCGGCTTTGTATAAAGCTCTGGCTAAGCATTTTTGCTGTTGTTTTCCAATTTCTGCCTGTTATGACTTCAGGCAAAATATTTTCGCAAGAATATAGTTCCCTTTAATTTGACCGTAAATTTTGTGTCAAATTAAAGTTAGAAAGAAAAGGCTCTATATATACAAAGTTCCAGCAAATATAATTCATGGAATTAGGCAAACTTTTAGTTTTAGCTATTGGTATAATAATATTTTTCCCTGTGGTTCACGCAGGTCCGATATGGTTTTTTACTGAGCAGATGAATTTTGCTCCTGGCATACAAAGAAATCACACCCAGCTTATTAATTATTCAGGAAACAACCTGAGTGTTGTCATTCCATCTGGCTTTACTGTGACTAATATCTCCCATGATGGAACGCAAAGCGGCGGCAGAGTAACATGGACTTCCGGAACAGAACGAACTGTAAATTTCACAATGCGGTCGCCAACTTCATGCACAGAAGGCGCAACATACGAGGCAGACATATATGTAAACAACACAATCCCAGGAAAATTCGTCTTTGTCTGCTTAAACGACAGTAAGATAGTTAATTATCTGGCAGAATATGGGCATGGCGATGCAAACTACCTGACTGAGCCATACATTTCAAACGAAACAACTGCAATATTTAACTTGATTAGGGTTTTCAATATAGGCAGCTATCTGAGCCCTAATGAAGGAGCTGCAAATGCTATAATAAACTGCACGTTTGAAAAATACCCTGTGCGCACATTTGGCCGGGTAGAAGTTAATACAAAAAGCAATTCAATAGAAGGGTTATTCAAATGGGATTTTGTAGAAAGCGGTTATTGGTTCCGCCTTGGCGTGCTTTCACAGGACGTTTCAAACAAAGCAGTGGGAGAAAAATATAATGTTTCTTGTACAGAACTTACATATAATTTTACAAACCACAGGGTAAGGGCAAATTTTACAAACTCCAGTTTGGAAGTAAGGAGCATGAAACCTTTTACATTCTCTGTTGCATCCATAGGCGGCGGGTTGTCGTACACAATAACAAACAGCGAAGTATACACAGCTAGGAAAGTTTCATTAAGGTGGCAAACTGGGAATTACATTAGAGTCGAAGATTTGCCTTCTCTTGCGCCAAACGAAAGCGTCAGGTATGATATTTTCTTGGAAGGCACAGGAACAGCAAATCTTACAGTAGACTTTATCCCTCCATGGTATGCAAATAGCAGAAATCCTGTGACATATTCGCAAAAAAACACATCGGGATTTTCTATAAACACAAATCCAGTGCAAATCAATGATCTTAATTATGTCTTTCTAAAAACAGTCAACACCACGATAACAAACATAAGGTCCTCCCAAACAAACAACTTCCGCGTTGAATTGTCAGATTTTCAGCACCTTAACAGAAGCGGAACTTACCGCGCTCGCTTGCTTGTTCTGGACTATGAAGGACGGCCAATTAATGCAAGCAGCAATGTAACTATTCTGATTTACGATCCTACAAGAGCCATTATTGTCAGAAGCAACATGACATTCAATGAAACAGGAATTTATGTTTTCAACTACACGCTTGACAGCACACAGACATCTGGCGCATGGGAAACTATTGTTGAAGCCAATGTAAGCGGCGTAACAATAAAGCCAAATGACTTTTGGACTTTGGCTGCCTCGCCTGCAGAAGTCAAGATCAATAGTTGCATAGATAATACAATACCTACTCTTACTATTGATGCAGAAATAACAAACGAAGGCAATGCTGACCAGGAGTATCAGTACGAATATTGTATTGTTACAAACCAGTCAAATCCTTGCGGAGGCGGCGATGATATAGACTATAGGTCCGCTGCCAAACTTATTGCGCAAGGCCAAACATTCAACCCATTTCTGACGCTAAATGCAAACACAACTGGCAGATATTACTTCAAGCTTGTTGTCTATTACGGCGTAGAAGCTTCAGGCGCTTCAATTATATGCGACGCAGTTCCAGAGCCGCCGCCATCAGTTCCGTCCGGTGTTGCTGGTGGAGGAGGAGGCGGTAGCGGAGGAGGCTTCACTCCAATAAGAGTTAGGTTCATGGACTTTACAGTACAGCCTGTCTACACAATTGAAGTGGAAAAAGGAGACATAATACCATTTACAATAGACGGCGCTGAAAGACACACAATAAGATTTGCAGAAGTTGAAGACGAATTTATTGACATTACAATACAGTCAGATCCGATAAACCTGAAAATTCTAAAAGGCCAGACAAAAGAAATTGATGTTAATGGCGACGGGCTGAATGACATGGCTGTCACACTAGTAGAGTCAAAAAATGGCAAAGCAACAGTAGTGGCAAGAAGCCTGGCCCAGTACAAGCAGCCAGAATGCATTGAACGCTGGAGATGTGACGATTGGAAAGCGTGTAATTTACAAAATCTTCAACACAGAGAATGTATTGACACAAATAACTGCGGCACAAGCAATGACAAGCCGCCAGAAACGCGCGCTTGTGTGTATGATGAGAAACAACCAAGCATTCCTGTAGAAACCCCAACGCCTGAATTTGTGCCGACCATAGCAGAAGACTTTAGAATAGTAATGGTTGCAGGATTTTTCTTCGCGATATTCATGATACTTATATGGAGAAGAAACCGCCATCACGAAAAATCAACAGGCTACGTTTCGTTTAATTAAAAATGAATTTTTGTTAATTATACCTAGTGACATAAAATTTTGAACATAATATCAGTCGCTTGGTATATGGGAAAGGCATGCTATTTGTTAAAATATTTATGTCTTTCACTATACTATTGCGAAGACTTTATTTCTTTTGTTCCCCGAGGGATTTTTCTTTAGCGAACCGACGCCCCCTATGCATCATACACACAAAGAAAAAAAGGCTCAAAAATTGATGAGAAAAAAATAAAATGTTAGAAAAATAAAATTCAGAAATTATGCGAAGTTAATTATTAACTTATCTTTTTGCAGCTTTTGCTTTTTTACGCTTTGCAGCCATTTTCTTTCACCTCTTGTAGAACCGACGCAAAGATGAACCGAAGCGCTTATGCTTCAATCACTCACGTCTATACATAACTTATAATTTATTGTTCTAGTAGATAAAGATATTTATTGTCTGGGCAACACTTTGCAAAAATTTTTCAGGGAAAAATTATTGTAAATATTTTTTTGCTACTCGGTCAAGGCCTTTTCTTATCAAAGGCATCAAAGAAGGCAAATGAGTTTCCAAAATTCTTGCAGCTGCTTTTCCAAATCCGCTGTAATAAATGTCAACTGCGGCTCTTCCCAAAGCAGTCTGCGAAAGTGTTTCGTCCCTGAATTTCCTGAGAGCGACAACCTCAGGTGCATCAACATCTCCATAAACAGCCGTCGCAACAAAACATCTTGTTCCAGCATTGTTAAAATATGAACTATAACAAGTACCATCTTCTCTGGTCATCCAACTTGACAAAGCATCTGGATCATCAGGTTTTGCCCATTCTCCGCTTCGGTTCAAAACCCATCCTTCTGCTTCCATTCTTCTTGCTTTGTCTGTTTCACTTTCATAAGCCATAAAAAGCGTTGTTGAAAAAGTTTAAGTAGGTTATTTCTGGCTTCTAAAATTTGGATTGTTGAAAACAAATCCGCATCGGACAGAATCAAAATCAATTGTTAAATTGTTCAGCAAGCCAGAAGTTTTTTTCTACAGCAAAAAGAATGCCTTTTGACTCTATTTCCTTGCCGGATTTTTTGCTGGAAAAGTCCATGTCAATAATAGAGGGCTTTGCAACATGTTTCATTCAAAGCCCTTATTGTGAACTTTGACAAATTATGGGTTAATCAAAGTTCTCAATATTTTCTTTTTCATTTTTTCCGGGTATTTTTGAAGATAGTTCTCCAGCTTTTTCTTGTCCATTCTTTTTTTAAGCGCCCTTAATATTTCTTTATCAGGGATTTCATTAAAGTAGATTAAATCTATAAAGGTTTTTTCCAGGTCAGAAACAGGCAAATAAAAATTTCCATATTTTACCACATCAAAGCCGAACATATATTTCGGTTTTATCCTGTGCAGAATAACGTTGTTTTCAAAGACTTCTATTTTGCTGTGCTTGGTCTTTTGGGTAGTTAATATTACGACATTTGTCTCCTGCTCCCACAAATCGTGTATGCTTAGCGCCTCCTGCATGCCTATATATGACGGCCTGAAACAAAACACAGAGACAGCAGGATCCTCGTGAACTGTGTAAAATCCTTTTTTAATCCTTTTTATCTCGCCTCTTTTGATCAGATTGCTTATCAAAAGGTACGAATACCCTTTTTTTCCTGTGCAAACCTTTATGTCTGCGCTGCTCACCACAGGAGTTTTTTTGAAGAAATCTTTTATTTCTTTCATGTACTTCGACTTGCCCATCTTTTAATCTCCTCCAGCATATCGTTTATTTCCGGCACAGCGCCAGAAATTATCAGGATTTTTAGCTCTGCTCTATCTTTTGGCTCTTCAAAATTCTTTACAAGATTCAGCAGGCTTTTTCTTGTTGCGCCTGTTTTTTCCGCATGCTTTAAAAGGAAAAAAATATCATACAAATCCCTTATTTTTTTCCTTCTGCTGTAGGCGCTTATTTTTTCCCTTATTAAAATATTGGGCTCCAGTGTGCGCACATTTATGAAAGTCCCGTCAGACATTTCATACGGCTTCACAGCAGACCTTGTGTTTGCAAAAACAGCCTCAAACCTTACTATGGTTCCAATGTATGAAAACACAGAAAAAATTGAGTTCTCCTTTTCCCTGAACTTGTTTACAATAAAACCTCTGGTTTTTAAGCTATTCAAAAAAGCCTTTATAGACGCGGAATTTTTGGCTTTTTCCGGCAGATAAGCGTCTATATCTTCTGAAAACCTGTTGCCTCCATAGCACCTCCAAAGCGCAGTGCCTCCGTGTATCACAGATTCCGGAAGGCTGTTGTACAATTCAATCATCATCAAATCCTGCGCCAAAGCTGTATCTCTATGAATTTGCTTTCTAAGCTTTTTTATAATTGGAAGTATCATATTACATATATTAAGCAATCCTTATATATAAATATATGTTTGGATGAATGCAACTATAAATAGACTTATGCTTTTTCATAAGTTTTTTACAGAGCAGGTCATTTCTGATTCCTGAAATTAGGATTATTAAAAACAAATCCTTCTCTGACAGAATCAAAATCTATAGTTAAGCCGTTGAGTAGGCCAGAAGTTTTCTTATCTACAACAATCATAATGCCGTTAGATTCTATTTCTATCTCATTGCCGGATGTCTTGTTTGAAAAATCCATGTCATATGTGTAAATGCCTGTATCAGACACAAGACGCAGAGAAATATACTTCTTTTTCCTTTTCTGCAACTCGCCTTTCAGAATTTCGGCGCCAGAATCAGTAATGTTAACTTTTATCTTGCTGTAATCCACGCCTTTATCAATAATTTTATTTATTTCATCCACAATTGAATCTATTTTCTTATTGTCCAATCCATTCCTTCTACCCACATCCTCTAAAGTGTCTAAAGGGCTGCCAACTTCCTTTATCCCGTGCTTCTTCATGATGCTTTGCGCATCGCTGCAGGCAGCAAACACCTGCGACAGCATAAAGCTCCTGCTAACTTGCGGCATAAGTTAAGATAGAGAAAAAGGCTTTAATAATACTGCGAAGCCTTCTGTTCTTTATTCCCAGAGGGATTTTTCTTACAAGAAAAAGGGCTCTTATAACTTTAATTTGACAGTTAGGGTGTGGTCAAATTAAAGGGTGGCATGAGGACGGCTTCTTGCGCATCACTAAATGAAATTTTTCAATGTGTAATGTTTATTTCCAGCAAATTTCGCAGAAATTTGCGGCTTTGTATAAAGCTGCGGCTAAACAATATAGTTTCCTTTAATTTGACCGTAAATTTTGTGTCAAATTAAAGTTATAGCAAACGGTACAAAAGTAAGAGAAAAAGAATTTGATAGCGAATATGCAGATCGAACTGACATATTTTCCAGCTATACAAGAAATATTGTTTATAGAATAGGTGATGCAACCATTTTTGTCATGCACACAGAATCTTGCGACGGAAAACCTAAGGGTTTCCTCCACGCCTACTCCTTTCCTATCAAATAATATTATTTTCTTTCCATGAGGGTTTTCTTTGTAGCATAATTCTATACGCTACGAAAGAAAAGGCTCTATGTCCAGTCAATCTTGACAACAGGCTTGCCGTCCAATTTCTGCAAATATGTGTAAGCAGACAACCCCGCAGTTGCTCCATGGCCTGCTGACACAACAGTCTGTTTGTAAGGTATTGTAGTGACGTCGCCTGCGGCAAATAGCCCTGGAGTAGATGTTTCACAGCACTCATTTACAATAATTTCATTTGCAGCATTTGTCTGCACAAGGCCGTTGACAAAGCTCGTGTCTGTAATAAACCCAATTTCAATGAAAACACCGTCAACATTAAGCTCTCTTTTTTCCTTTGTATTGACATTTTCTACAGTAAGAGATTCTACAGCAGAATTTCCACTGATTCCTACAGGCGCGCTGTCAAGCACAAACTCCACTTTTGGCGAAGCCTTAACCCTTTCCACAGTTATTTCCTCAGCTCGGAACTGCTGGCGTCTGTGAACCAAATAAACTTTATCAGCATATTCTGTAAGCAATTCTGCAGCTTCAACTGCAGAATTTCCCCCGCCTATCACAGCAACTGTCTTATGTTTATAATTATGTCCGTCCTGCACAGCATTTGTCGATATGCCTCGTCCAACAAATTTGTCTTCGCCAGGTATGCCCAATGTGCGAGGCACCTTGCCGTATGCCAATATTATAACCCTGCCATTATAGGACTCGCCATTAGTAAGATTTATTGTAAATCTCTGGTCTTTTCCCTCTCCTTTTTTCTCAATATTCTTGAACTTGCCAAAAATAAACTCTGTGCCAGTGCTCTTTGCCTGGTTCCTGAAAATATCCATAAGCTTTGGCCCGCTAAGATCTGTAAATCCCGGATAGTTTGCTATTTTGTTTGTCAGATTAGTCTGCCCGCCTATGTCAATGCTTATAACTAATGTCTTCAGCTTTCTTCTCGACGTAAATATAGCAGCGCTAAGCCCAGCCGCCCCTCCGCCAACAACAATAACGTCGTATTCTTGCATAACATAGTCTAGAAAAATAACCTTTAAAAAACGTCATTTCTTTCAAGATCTGCTCTAAGGAAAGTAAAGCATCTTCTCCATATAGCAGATTGTTGTCAAAAGTTCCATTATTATTACAATCCACTATAACAAGTGTATAAGGCTCGCCAGTGATTTTTATTAAGCATTTCTACAGTGCCTCCGAAAGTAAGGTTATTGTCATAAACTGGCAATAGTCCGCTGAGTGAAATCATGAGGTCTGCTTTCACTTTCGGAGGCACTCTTCTAAAGAGTCACATTTAGCTTTTTTTTCAGCTTTTTTCTTCCTCTATGTAAACTAGCTTTTACAGTGCCTATAGGACAATCGAGAATTTTTGCTATGTCAATAACTCGCAATTCCTCAAAATAAAATAACACAATACTCTCCCTTTCTCTTTGGTTTAAAACATCTAAAGAAAGTCTTACCACAGCTGCAGTTTCATTTCTTTCTATAAGTTCATATGGCAGAACTGAAGGATCAATCACATCAACAGTTTGAACAAATCCTATACCACGTCTATCCTCGTCTATGTTATAGAAGCCAAGAGCAAATCTTCTGCCATTATTTCTACAATAGCTTACCGCTGCATTGCGCAGGACAGTATAAAACCATGAATCAAATTCACCCTGTCGATAATCCCACATGTTCAGGTTTCTGGACGCTTTTAATAAACCAATCTGCAGTGCGTCTTCAGCATCCCTGTCAAATGGAGGAAACAAGATGTTATGCACATGTCTCAAAAGTCTCGGTCTATTTATTTCCACATATGGATAATTCTGGTAATTGGGTTATATAACATTGCAGAATTTCCATATACGAATTCCGATTTTTATATAACACATTCATCGGAATTCACTATATGCTTCAAAATCTTCTCTAGTCATGGACGTTTGTTCAACTGAATAAGCAGTACTAGTCATAGTAACAATAACATAAAAGCGAAGAATTTAATACTAATTGTGCTAATTAATATTAATGAATTTCCTAAAACTGAACATCAAGACGCACATGCTTATTTTCATGGCCATAGTCCTTGTTGCAGGACTTGCAATGAATTTTTCAACAACAGCGCTTATTCAGGTAATAATAACCCCGCTTGTTGCTGTTGCTTTGGATCTTGTCATATTCAAAATAAAGAAATCTAATGCATCTCTTCGCAGCGCGGACGAGGCAGCAATTACAGGCATGATTTTGGCCCTTTTGGTATCTCCTAATCTGATGTTCGCAATAATAGCTCCCATAATTGCAATACTGTTGAAGCATGCTATAGTCTACAAAAAAATCAATGTTTTCAATCCTGCAGCACTGGCTGCTCTAATAATAGTGTTATTTGACGCCTTTGGCGTCTCTCCACTCAGAGGCGCAAGCATTGGTTGGTGGGCAGCTTCTTATGTTGTAATACCCTTAGGTCTGTTCTTGACATGGAGATTGGAAAAGCTCAGGCTGTCCTTTTCATTCCTGATACTTTACGTAATATTGAACATGGCTGTATTCCCGCTATCAGCAAACGTGCGCTCATTCATTGAACCTATAACTTGGTTCTTTGCATTCTTCATGCTTCTTGAGCCAAAAACTTCGCCTTACACTAAGAAAGGGCAGCTGATTTTCGGCGCAGGTGCAGCAATAATTTCAGTAATTCTGATAGTCATGGCTGCGCCTGTTGACATATTCATAGTAAGCCTGCTGATCATGAATCTGACAAAAAACTGGCTCAACAAAAAATTCTCAGACTTTGCAAAGCCAAAAGAAATCAAGCCAAAGTCAGGCTACCCTGATTTGACGCCACTGCCTGCGCAGTAATTTCTTAATGCCATAAGACCAATGTTTTATAATGAAACGCCTGTTGCAGCTCGATTGCTTAAGAGGCATAGCAATCATTATAATGGTCATTTTCAACTGGTCATTTGCATTGAGCTTTCTAGGGGTTATTCATTCTGATAGCGACTTTTTCTATTGGTGGTTATTTCCCAGATTCATAGGAGCATCTTTCATTACAATAGCAGGCATTTCTTTAGCTCTGTCATATGAAAGAGTAAAGCACAAGAAAAAGATTGAAATATACAAGAAATTCCTTTTGAGAGGCGAGCAGATTTTTACAATAGGATTGGCAATAACAGCCCTGACTTTTTTCGCATATCCTTCCAGCACAATATGGTTCGGCATTCTTCACCTTATAGGACTTTCTGTAATGATATCAGCATTCATGCTTAGATACAATAAGCTGAATTTGGTAGCAGGTTTGATTATAATATTAGTAGGAGTACTCTTAGGAAAACTGTTTTTATTCCAACTGAACATTATGTCATGGCTTGTTCCATCTTACTTCCAGACTTTTGACTATTTCCCGCTGCTGCCATGGCTCGGCTTCATGTTTATTGGAATATGGATTGGAAAAACATTCTTTATCAGAATGAAAAATATAGAAAACAAACTGCTGGACAGAACTATTGCCTTCTTAGGACGGCATTCTTTGCTGGTCTATATTATCCACCAGCCGTTGTTGATGGCAGCACTTTATGTCATTGGCTTCAGCATTTTTTCATGAAAAAATTATACAGTCAAAGCATCAAAATTGTTTTTATATCCATAATATTTCGAACCTGTCTTATCTGTAAACATTGTTTGTGGTGGTAAAATATCATCAGGCAAAAACAAAAAATCTTTTTCACCCAGCATAAAAAAATAAAAATCCGGTTCTTTTCTTTCTGATTTTCTAAGTGTGTATACTGGTCCATTTGCACTGGTATTGCGCATTATGGCCATTCTTAAAAAAACATCTTTGCCATTCAGCCTTACATGCCGTTGTAAAAAGTTACCATACCCAACAAACCCTATACCATCTTCTCTAAAAATATCAGGTAAAGCATCATAAAATGATCTAACCAATGGATATTTTAAAACTTTTTCCTTCCTAGCCCTTAGTGTAGCTCGAGCTTGCCTCTGAATGCCTGTGTTTTTTTTCTTAGGAAATATTCCGTCGTGCCATAGCCTCACAGATTCCCTGGAAACTCCAATTGTACGGGCTATTTCAGCATAACTTGCTCTTATATCTCTAAACATGCCAAGAAGTTCATTGTAACGACCTTCACCATACTTTGCATCAAAAGCGGCTGCTCTTTCATCTCTAGGCAAAGAAAGCCAACGTATATTCTTTCGATTGCCATAACCACCAAGACTATAATTACTCATTAAAAAACTAACTTTGTAAGCTTTTTATAGCCAACCAAAAAAATAACTCAGACATGTTTCTTGGTTAAAGCGAACCGCCGCCCGCCAACGACGCGCATGCGTCCAAACACACAGGCGTCAATCAGCATTTGAAAACAAAACGTCAAAATTGTTTCTAAATCTATAATATTTCGAACCTGGATCATCTGTAAATGCTGTTTGTAATGGAAAAGAGTCAGGACGCAAAAACAAAAAATCTTTTTCACCCAGGCTAAAATAATAAAAATCCGGCTTACCTGTTTTGGATTTTGTAAGTTGGTATGATGTTCCATTTGCAGTGTTATTGCGCATTACGGCCTTTCTTAGAAAAACATCTTTGCCATGCAGCCTTACATGCCTCTTCATTAAATAGTTCTCATATCCTCTAATAAACATTATGTCATCTTCACTGAAAGGTCCCCGCAAACAATTATCATAAAAAGACCTAACCAATGGATATTTTAAAAGTTCTTCCCTTCTGATCCCTAGAGTAGCTCTAACTTGCCTGTCACGGCCTTTGTTTTTTTGCTTAGGAAATAGCTTGTTGCGCCAAAAGTTCACAGATTCATCGCAAACACCAAATTTATCAGCTATTCTAGCATACCTCACATCTGGATCTCTAAACATGCCAAGAAGTTCATCATAACAACCTTCGCCATACTTTGCATCAAAAGCGGCTGGTCTTTCATCTCTAGGTAAAGAAAGCCAATAACGGTTGCGTCTTTGTCTCTCTTTATAGACTTCAAGTTCTTCAAGTGAAAAGTAAACTATGCCACCATCGTTCTTTGTATGCCCTATTCTTCCTCGCCGTGCTTGTGAGAGCACTGATGCTTGTCGTATGCCCAAAAACTTTGCTGCTTCTCTTGAACCATAACTAGAATTACTCATGAAAAGACTAATTTTGTAAGCTTTTTATAGTTAACAAAATGAAGGATCGGACCTAATTTTGTTAACTGTAGTAAATGACATAAATATTACGACAAATTGTATGTCATTTCCATATACCAAGCGACTGATATTATGTCCGAAAATTTATGTCACTAGGTATAGATGGGAGACAAATAAACCATGCCCTTGTTATTTATTTGCCTCACTATAAATGCACTTGGCTTCAACATATTATTACAATGAAAAAATTAAAGCAGTCCGACACAAAGCGTCAATTCTTTGTTTTTAAGATTGCGGCATTCATTGCTGATTTACATTGTTCATCAGCCTTTGCTCTTGCTAATCCTTTATTTGTCTGGCTTTCCAATATTATAGAATGTTATATGAATGCAAAGCATGTGGTTACAAATACAACGAAAAAGAATGGGCTGATAAATGTTATGCGTGGTGCTCAAAGCACAATAGCTGTAATTTAGAAATAACTAGTCATGCTGTCAAATAAATTTTTCCATCTTTTCCTTGGCGCTTTTCAAATGTCTGTCTGTTTTTTGTGTAGAAACAGCAAATTCATCTGCTGCGTCTTCCTCTCTGTTGTTGCATTTTCCAAAGCCGGCAAGCTTATAGAAAGGCGAGAACAGCAAAAGCTTTTGTGAAAACTTTGTTATGGAAGACATTCTCTTTATATGAGCAATCTCGTGCAACAGAACAGCTTCTATTTCCTTCTTTGTAAGCACTTCAAGCATCCCAACAGACAAAAATATTCCTGAGTGCAGACTTCGGAAGGAAAATGCAACAGGCTTCGCAGTATTGAGCAGTCTGATATCTGTGATAGCATTATATTTTCTGACAAAATTGTTTATCCATTTTGTCTTCACCCTTCTGTTTGACATCGTGTAAAATAATGGCATGCCAACAAAGCCAAAGAATGCTGCTGCAGCGGCTGTCATTGGTATAGAATACATGAATAATACAGGCAAGTTATTGTAACAGCTGCTGCATGTCAGACCACACGCCGTGTTTGTTGACATAAGCGCAATAGGCATGAAAAGCAAAATAAGATGTATGTAAATAAGTCCAATTTTAATTTTCGAAGAATCTGTTTTTCTTAAAATGAAAATAGCAGCAAATGCTGATGCTAATAATATAGAATAAACCATCAGCATGTCTGGACCTATTACACTAGCTTCTGAAAAGCACACAGGTGCGCTGAAATTTACGACCACGTTTATCCACCTATTTGTTTTTTCTTTTCTTTGAATGAATCAACGCCTTTGGCGTCTTTCTTAAATCTTTGATTGAAATATGTCACAGCCGTAGAGCCAAATGTTTCTATAAGCTTGTCAACCGTCTGATCCAGCACAGATTTATGGAAGCCTTCCTCAGAAAGCGATGGCGAATAAATATAATGCTCCCCGCCTCTTCCGGTTTCTACCTTTCTCCTTACCAATTTCCTGTCATACAATCTGTCAAGGTTGACTGCAACGCTTGTTAATGGCGAGTCCATTTTTTTATGAACATCCCTTACCCGCATGTCTCCGTGTTTCCAGAGAATTTCCATTATATTATTTTCTAAAGGGCTGAGAACTCCAAGATTTTTCTTCTCAAAGCGTATGCTTCGAAACATGTAATTAATTATTCAAGCAACAATAAATAACTTTTAATTTTTAAAATGGAACACGCAAGCTTTATATATTAGCGCGTTCATATAACACTTACAAAATTTGTAAAGCAAAATACACAAATAAGAATTTCAAAATAATATTTGAATTGAAAGTTTACAAGATCTAAAGTTTCTTTTGGATACGGTAAACTTTTCCGTGCAGAAACCAAAGGTTTCTGACGTCTCAAAGAACTTTTGGTTCTTTGAAAATTTACAAAGAAAAGGCTAGCAAGAGGTTTTTCAAAATGGATGAGCAGGTAACAATAAAAAAGTCCACATATAAAATGATTCTTTCTTCTCTAGTCATAATTGCAGTTGCATTTTCTTTTACAGGCGGTTATGTAGTTGGAAACAATTCCATTAATGCAGCATTGGTGCAAGACACCAATCAAGCAGCAGGTAATAATCAATTAGCGCAGAACCAGCCAACACAACAGCAGCAGGTTCAGCAGCCTACAGTTGCAGCATCGCCAGACGATGATACTGTAATAGGCGATCCAAATGCAAAGGTTACTATTATTGAATTTACAGACTATCAGTGTCCGTTTTGCGGACGACATTTCACACAAACATGGCCTCAATTAAAAACAGATTATGTTGATACAGGAAAAGTCAAGGTTGTAGTCCGTGACTTTCCTTTAAGCTTCCACCCTA